>ERZ1643246.2906-NODE-2906-length-15473-cov-5.594111_pt1 | contig 15473 bp, 17 predicted proteins | sample MGYA00579265_ERZ1643246 | MGnify/ENA primary metagenome ERZ1643246 (study PRJEB29033, sample SAMEA4952261) | chicken gut metagenome | biome: Broiler Chicken; feature: Gastrointestinal Tract; material: Caecum | place: Ireland | collected 2018 | study: Broiler... | reverse complement strand
AATGAGTTAGCCCTTATTTTATTTAGGTTAACTCATTTTTGCTGCCAAACTCAAGGTATCATAGGTTTCTGAAATGACTCTTTTTTATAGACTAAAATAGTGTCAGCAATTTTACTCACCAACACTATTTATTATAGAACCATTTCAAAAGCATCGAAAGATGCTTTTTTAGTGTCATAAAAAGAAAAAAAGCATATAATACATCAGGTGATTAACATGCTAAACTTAGATTATCTACAACAATTATTAGTAATTTCGATTGCATTAAGTGCAATTACTTGTGCAGTAATACAAAAAACAAAATCTTGTTTTAAAACAAGTAAATACTTATGTATTTATTCTTTCTTTGTAAATATGCTAGTGGGAATCATATTTTGTTATACATTTACGAGTATTAAATTACCAACAAGTCTTTGGATTGGATTCTTCTCATTTATTGGTGCCGATACTATCTATAAATCATTAGAAGGAAAATTAGCATCACATACAGATTTAATCAATAGAAAAACAGTAACAATATCAAAAGAGAACATTATTAATGAGGAGGATAAAAAATAATGGAAAAACCAATATATCCGTTAAGAAATATGAGAATTACACAAAGGTATGGAGAAGGAACTCATGTCAATAGTTTTGCAATCGATGATGCTGGCAAAGATACAGGGATAGAGGATGTATATGCCCCATTTACGGGAACAATAAAAAAGATATATCCACAAGACGCTAATGAAGTCTGGTTAGAAAGTGATAATCCTGTAGAATATCCTGATGGTACAATAGACTATATGACAATTCTATTTGCTCATGCTAATGATATTAGTAATTTATATGTAGGAAAGAAAATAAGACAGAAGGAAGCATTCTATAAAGAAGGAACATCAGGGAATGCCACTGGGAATCATTGTCATATAGAATGTGCAAAAGGAAAATATCAAAGCCCTGGCTGGACAGCAAATCCCGAAGGTTATTATGTAATAATAAACGGTAAAAATCCCGAAGAATGCCTGTGGATAGAAGATGAGACAAATATAATAAATAGTAATGGATATAACTTCAAAAAAATAACAGAAGAAAATGCGACTACACTACCAGAAGAAGATTCTAATATAGAACAATTAGAACCATTGCCAGAGCAACCAAATGATGAGGAAGAAAACTCCAATTTAGAAAGCCAAGAAACACCGCCTCAATTAATCTATACTTGCCCTAAAGATGACTTATATGGTATCTACTTAAAAGAAGGAGAACAATTATATCTAAAATAAAACTATTTCCAAAAGAAATAGTTTTATTATCCCAAGGCAACATCTAAAATCATCATAATAGAAAAACCAATTAAAGTAAACAGAGCCATTAAATCTTTCTTCTTATTTGACTGACTCTCAGGTATTAATTCTTCCACTACCACATAAATCATGGCACCAGCAGCAAATGCCAGTAAAAATGGCAACAATACTTGAATCTTTAATACCAAAATAGCACCAATAATCGCCGCAATCGGTTCAACTACACCACTTAATTGACCAAAAAAGAAAGCTTTCTTACGAGATAATCCTTCTCTTCGAAGTGGTAAACTAACAGCACTACCTTCTGGAAAATTCTGTAATCCGATTCCTAAAGCTAGCGTTAAAGCCGATGCTAAAGTAGATCCTTCCAAACTATAAGCTAAAGAACCAAAGGCTACGCCGACCACTAAACCTTCAGGAATATTATGTAATGTAATAGAGAAAACAAGCATAAGACAGCGCTTCAACCGGTGAGAAGTAGTAGACTTTCTTTTTCTCATCTTTTTTTGCATAAAATCATAAAGTTTATCCCCTAAAAATAATAAAAGACCACCACTAAAAAACCCTAAAAAGACAACTAGCCAAGAAATCATTTTCATACTATTAGCCATATCAATAGCTGGACTAAGTAATGACCAAAAAGAAGCCGCAATCATAACACCAGCCGAAAATCCCAGTAAAGCATCCATAATTCCTTTTTTTACTTCTCTAAAGAAGAAAACAATAGAAGCTCCAAGCATAGTTACTCCCCAAGTAAAATGCGTTGCTAAAAAAGCCTGCATAACGGGAGATAACTCCTGAAAAAAATTAATCATTATTCTTCACCATTATAACGTATTCTAAAATAAGAAGAGAGTATAGGCATATAACTAAAAATCCACAAAATAAAGAAATGTATGCTATAATGAAAAAAAGAAACTTTAATTGAAATAAAAAGGTTGAGAAATATGAAAAAGAAACTCCAACAAAACATAATCTTATGGTTATCTATTACTTACCTCATATTATTTATTACTGGCTGGATAATTTTATCCATATATAACTGTACCTATCTATTTTATTTTAAACTAATATCTACATTACTAATAATTGTAGGAATAGTAATTGGAACCATAATAGCAATCAAAAAATTAAACTATGAAAAACAAATAAAAATACAACTATATACTGCTTATTTTCTACTAGAAGGAATTTTAGCTATAGTACTTCTAGCTATTGTTTTATTTCCCCTTTTATATCAAAGGGAAAGAATCATTCAAATAGATAATGTCTGGTATGTAGAAATAAAAAGAAGTACCTTAGTAGATGCTAGTCTGAACTATTATGATTTTAAATATTTAATATTTAGAAAAAAACAGCCTAGATTTGTAAAAAACTATAATAATTATTTTGCTCCTGAAAACTATATTGGAACAACATATTATGATGAGGAAGGAAATGTAATAAGAAGTACTACAGGAAATAATACTCCGGCAGAAGAATCAGAACCAGATGTAACAGAAACAGAAGCAGAAAAGAATGCACAAAAAGATAATACATTTCCAAGAGAAGTACTATATACAAAAACATTTGATAATAACGTAGTAATTAAAATAACAAGTATCGATGCCATATTAGCTAGAAGACTTGCTGTGATTGTTGAAAAATCAACAGATGGAGGGAAAACATTCACAACCGTGCTAACACAAGATAGTTTAATTGTAGGTGATGAAGCAGAATACATATTCTTAAATGAAAATATAGGATTTATAAAAGAATTAAAAGAAAATGAAAATAGAGGCCTAAGAGTAACAAGAGATGGAGGAAAGACCTTTGAAGAAGTTATCTTTAAAGTAAAAAAAGAAGAGTTACCATATCTTTATATAGATAAGATGCCTTATTTCGAAGATAACACTTTAAAATTAGATGCAAGTATGTACTATGCAAAAACACCGGAGATAAAGAAGTTAAAAAGTAACGATAATGGCTTAACTTGGCAACCGGATGAATAAAGAAAGGAAAAAGTATGAAAAAGAAAAAATTACTGATTGTGATCCCTGTAGGAATGATATTACTCATCATAATCTTATTAAAAACATTGCCTTTAGGATATGACATAGAGTCCATAATTTATGATAGGACAGATGGAAGTCAAGCAGTCGAATTAGGAGTACCAAAACTATCTTTCTTAAAAAAAGAAAATGATAGAAGCTACTCTTACAAAAATATAAGAGGAAATAAAATTCTAAAAAAAGAAGTAAATGCCTTTTTAAATACCCTAGAAAAAACAAAATGTAATAATACAACTTACTACTACGATAAAGAAAGTGATTTTACAATCATTGCCTACTCTGTAAAAAGGAATGTATTATATAACACTATTTCCTATCAAATTCGCTATGGAGACTATTGCCATCAACAAGAAAGCAGTAAAATATCAGAAAAATTAGGTGGACTAGCAAGACTTCATACAATGAATGGAGAAGGAATAGAATTATCTCCGGATAAAGAATTCACACCAAGACTAGTAGTAACTTTCTTAGATAGTTATGATAAAGAAACAAAGGAATATCAAGCAGAATTAACAGCTTATTATTTAACAGAATCTAAAGAAGGCTGGGATAAACTACAAGGTAAAACACTGGAAAAATCTACAGGAACATTTGAAATAAAAGAAGATAAATTATATTATACAAGAACAGAAACATCTGAAAAATCAAGTGATATTACTATACCAGAAGTATCTGTATTTGAAATAGAAAACAAAGAACTAAAATTAATAGATAATTATTTATCAACTTATGCAGATGAAGTTATTTTAAAATAATAACTAAAAATTACGCATATAATTAGTAGGTGATTCTATGTTAAAAATAAAATATAAAACCACACTACTAATTATTTTTTGTCTTTTAGTGTTATCATTACAAGTAATTTCAGCCCAAACACTACCGTTACAAGACACAATTATTATGGTTGATCCTGGTCATGGCGGAAGAGATTCTGGAACCTATTATGGAAAATTATATGAAAAAGATATTAATCTAGAAATTTCTAAAGCCTTAGAAGAAGAGCTAACCAAAAATGGAGCTATTGTCTATATGACTAGAACAAGAGATATAGACTTATCATCTATTTATGATTCTGCTAAAAAAAGAGGTGATTTATATCGCAGATTATTAAAGATTAAAGAAACCAAGAGTGATTTATATATCTCTATTCATATAAACTGGTATCAAAATACATCTATGAAAGGAGCTGAAGTACTTTATAATTCTATTAATGAAAATAATGAAAAATTAGCCAAATCTATTATGAAAGAATTTAAAACGGACTTAGGAAGTACGAGAACTATTAAAACAACAGACCTATACATGTATCGTAATACAACAACACCAGGTGTACTAGTAGAATGCGGATATTTATCAAATCCAACAGAAAGAACTTTATTGCAGCAAGAAGACTATCAAAAAAAGTTAGCCAAATCTATTACCAATGGTATAATTAATTACTTAAAGAAAAAAGGTAAAATAAAATATGTGATATAATATCTTTAAGGAGTGAGTTTATGAAAAGCAGCATTAACTTGCATATACATTCAGATGTCTCTCTAGATGGAAAAGAAAAAATAGAAAAAATATTAGATAAATGTGAAGAAAAAGGATTAAAGATCGATCTATCACAGATCATAATACAACAGAAGCCTATCACAACCTACAAAGTACAAAATATTCAGGAAAACTAATAACTGGTATGGAAGTAGATGCTATCATTGGAAAAGAGACCTATGATATTCTATGCTATAACTTTAAACTAGAAGAAGTCTCTTCCTGGACAAAACAACAATATAGTTCAGTAGAAGTTCGTCAGAAAAAAAATTTAATAAATTAGTAGAAGAATGTGAAAAAATAGGAATAGAACTACCAGATACAAATACCTATCATGCGAAGCAAGAATATGCTCATGGGCTCTATTTCGTCTGTTACAAGAAACAAAAAAAGGACAGGACCTATTAAGTAGCTATGATATAAAAACACAAGGAGATTTATATAGAAGAAGTACAATGGAAGAAGAATTTCCATTATATATAGACATGCATATAGTCTGGCCAGGAATAGAAGAAGTAAGAGAAATAATCCACAGAAACGGTGGAAAAATATTTTTAGCCCATCCTTTTCATTATGGAAAAACAGAAATAGCAAGCTTATTAGAAAAAGTTACACCATATATAGATGGAATAGAGATAAGTAATAATCCAAAAACAAAAGAGGAAGTTATCTATTTACATAATTATGCCAAAACGCATAATCTACTAATATCAGCAGGAAGCGACTATCATGGAGAAGAAGATTACCATAACCTCTTAACAGTCGAGGACCTAGATCAACAAATGGAACAAGAAATATCATCTTGGACAAAGAACTGTAAAAACTTAATAAAAAAATAGTAAAGTTATCGAAAATATAGATAACTTCTTTTATTCTAGAATGAAAAGGTAGAAATAATGTTGTAAAAACAGAAAAAAAAAGATATAATTATGCTAGAGTAAAAGATAAATAAGGTTGGTGATAAAGTGATAGTAAGATTAATTAAAAAGACAAAAATCTATAACTTTACTTTACCAACGAAAATAGCAGGAAACTATTGGATTACAGATAATGACTATTTAGGCAATGTAAGAAACTTAATTAACGTAGAAGAATATCGAGGACAATGGAAAATAAAAAGTGACTTTGAAACCAAAATCATGGAAGGCGACAAAGAAGTAGATTCAGCAATATTAAAAGAGTATAGTCTATTCTTCTTAAAAATTAATACAGATAACGAATATGTAATCTTATATTGCTCTCCTACCATGGATGAAAATATAAAATGGCTTCATTTAAAAAAAGAAGGAGAAATTGTAATTGGAAATGATTCTAAAGCACATATTCATTATAGTTATCCTTTAGTATCAAAACAACATGCCAGATTGATTTATAATAATGGTCGCTGGGTAGCACAAGATTTAAATAGTAAATATGGAACATATGCTAATAATGTGGCAATCAGTACTAAACCATTAGAATATGGTGATATAATTTTTATCATGGGATTAAAAATTATAGTTATGAAAGATTCTATTATTGTAAATAATATAGGTAATTTTTTAAGACTAGATAGTAATACCTTTGAAATAGAGTATCCTATAGTACAACATCAATTAGAAGTAGATAATCCAGATGAAGAAGGTATAGAATTTTTTAAAGAAGAGGATTATTTTTTTAGAGCACCAAGATTTAAAACAATGATTGAACCAGTAAATATTAAAATTGACCCGCCCCCAGGAAAGGGAGAAGAGGATAAAACACCGTTAATATATACCATAGGTCCCATGATGACCATGGCAATGATGTCAGTATCCATGGGATATTCTTCCCTTGTAGGAGTAATTGATGGAAGTAGAGACCTATCAACAGCTATGCCTACATTATTAATGTCTTTTGCCATGCTAATGACTATGTTATTATGGCCAATTTTACAAAAAAGATATCAAAAAAAACAACGTAAGAAAAAAGAAAAATTACGTCAAGAAAAATACATGGAATATATTGCAGAAAAAAGAAAATCAATTGATACTGAAATGAAAGTACAAAGACAAATTTTAGTAGATAACTATGTACCGCTATCTGTAACGAAAGATGTAATTTACAGTAGAAGAAGAAATCTCTGGGAAAGAGAAATAGAACAAGCTGACTTTCTAGATTTACGTTTAGGAATGGGAAATACGGAATTAAGAGGAAATGTTAGTTTTCCAGAAGAACATTTCTCGTTAGAAGATGATAATTTATTACAAGAGGTATATAAATTAGGAGCAGAATCCCGTGTATTAGAAAATGTTCCAATTTCGCTTTCTTTTGTAAAAAATAGAGTAACAGCAATAATTGGTATCGCAACTATGAAACAGCAATTTATAGAAGGACTAATTCTTCAAATGATTGCTTACCATAGTTATGAAGACTTAAAAATTATACTCTTAACCAATGAAAAGAATGAAAACCTTTGGAGTTATTTAAAAGTATTACCACATTGTTGGAGTAATGATAAACAAACTCGTTACTTTGCAACCAATCTAGACGAAGCAAAAGAAATATCTCTAGTATTAGAGCAAGAAATACAAGCTAGAAAATATAAAGATAATAATGGAAAAAGAGAATTAAATAACGTAGATTATACAAAGTATAAGCCATATTATGTAATCATCACAGACGATTATAAAATGGTAAGAGACCTCGAACTAGTAAAAGATGTCTGTGGCTTAGAATTAAATATTGGCTTTAGTATTATTGTTATTAGTCCAAGACTAGTAAATATTCCTAATGAATGTAAAACATTTATTAGTATCGGAGATAAAAAATCTGGAGTATTTGAAAATGAGTTAGTATCAAATAAACAAAAAGAGTTTATTGCGGACTTTGATCAAACCCTAAATATTTATGAATGCTGCAAAATTCTAGCAAATATCCCTATTGATATTTCTAAAGAAAATCAAAGCCTACCGGATAGTCTTAGCTTCTTGGAAATGTATAATGTAGGTATGATTGAGCAATTAAATATTTTAAATCGTTGGAAGACCAATGACCCTACTAAGTCATTACAAGCACCCGTTGGTGTAGATAAATATCATGAATTATTTAAACTAGATTTACATGAAAAATTCTATGGACCACATGGATTAATTGCTGGTATGACAGGTTCTGGTAAATCTGAGTTTATCATTACTTATATTCTTTCTATGGCTCTAAACTATCATCCCTACGAAGTATCTTTTGTATTAATAGACTATAAAGGTGGAGGATTAACAGGAGCTTTTGAAAATAAAGAAACAGGAATGAAACTTCCTCACCTTGCTGGAACGATTACCAACTTAGACACAATCGAAATGAATCGTTCTCTTGCCTCTATTCAAAGTGAGTTAAGGAAACGTCAAAGAATATTTAATGCTGCAAGAGACAATCTAAACGAAAGCACTATTGATATTTATAAATATCAATCCCTATATCGTAAAGACCTAGTAAAACAACCAGTATCTCATTTATTTATTATCAGTGATGAGTTTGCTGAATTAAAAGACCAACGCCCTGAGTTTATGGACCAGTTAATATCAACTGCTCGTATTGGACGTTCCTTAGGTGTCCATCTAATTCTAGCAACCCAGAAACCAGCTGGAGTAGTAAATGACCAAATCTGGTCCAACTCTAAATTTAGAGTTTGCCTAAAGGTACAAGACAAATCAGATAGTATGGATATGATAAAATGTCCAGATGCAGCTTCTTTAAAAAATCCTGGAAGATTTTACTTACAAGTTGGTTATAATGAATTATTTGCCTTAGGACAAGCAGCCTGGGCAGGAGCACAGTATTATCCAACCGATAAAAGAAAGAAAAAAATTGATCAATCAGTAAATTTTTTAGATAATGTAGGAAACTATATTAAATCTTTTGATACCAAACAAAATGAAGTAGTAGTAGAGTCAAAAGGAGAAGAAATTACCAATATTGTTAATTATATTGTTGAAACAGCCAAAGAGGAAAATATTCATATACCACAATTATGGTTACCTAAAATACCAAATACAATTTATATTAGTGCCTTGAAACAAAAGTATCATTCTATGATAGAAAAAAATAATATCAATCCAATTATTGGAGAATATGATGATCCAGATAATCAAAAACAAAATGTTCTAACACTACCAATATCTAAAGAAGGAAATGCTATTGTCTTTGGTAGTGCTGGAAGTGGAAAAGAATTAATGCTATCTAGTATCATCTATTCAACTATTACAACGCATGATTCTAAAGAAGTGAATTTTTACATATTAGACTTTGGAGCAGAAACTTTAACTATGTTTAGAAATGCTCCACATGTAGGAGATGTAATATTATCTACAGAAAAAGAAAAAATAGAAAACCTATTTAAAATGATTAGCAAAATATTAGAGGAAAGAAAAAAAATATTTGTAGACTATAATGGTTCATATGACTTCTATATTAATCATGGAGGAAAACAAATTCCAATGATTATAATAGTCATCAACAACATAGAAGCCTTTACCGAAACTTATAATGAATATGAAGAATTAATTGGACAATTAACAAGAGATTGCCTAAAATACGGAATAGTATTTATTGTAAGTACTAATGGTACAAATACAATGCGTTATCGTCTAAGACAAAATTTCAAACAAAACTTAGTATTACAATTTAATGATGCCTCAGACTATGGTACCATATTATCTGGAGTAAGGAAAAAAGAACCTTCTAAAGTATATGGAAGAGGACTGATTAGCTTAGATAACATATATGAATTTCAAACAGCTTATGCTTATAAGGAAGAAAAATTAACAGAATATATTAAAATTGTCTGCGAGAAGCTAAATAATATTTGTAAATATCAGGCACCAGCCGTACCAATACTTCCAGAAGTAGTAACAGCAAGTATATTAAGTGATGCATATACTAGTCTGAAAGATATTCCAGTAGGAATTAATAAAGATACCTTAGAAATTGAAAAAATAGATATAATTGAAAATAACTTCTATATTATAACAGGAGAGGATATAACCTCTGGTACTTCATTTTTAACAACTTGGATAAACTATTTATCAGTACCATCCCAAGTAAATTGTATAGTAATTGATGGAAATAGCATGCTAAATAAACAGGAAATGACCTCTGTAATGTATGAAACAGGAGAAAATATTTTTACAACACTTACTACTTTAATAAATAGTGAAAATAATATGAATATTTGTGTTATTACTGGATTAGGAACTATACTAAAAAAATTGAGTATGGTAGACAAGGGGAAATTAACCGCAATGTTGGGAGAAGCAAAAAATACTAAATATATTATCATAGATACGATTGATAATATCAAGACGTTAAGTTACGAAGCATGGTTTAAAACTAATACTTCTCTATCAGAAGGAATTTGGTTAGGAAATGGAATTGCCAATCAATTTACTTTAAAAGTAACTACAAACTCTAGAATATTAAGAGCAGAAATTGAACCAAACTTTGGCTATGTAATAAAGAAAGGAAAAGCAATCTTAGTCAAATTTGTAACAGAACCATAGAATATCTGTATTATCTACGATGTAAAAAGAAAGGAATGAGGTTAATATGAATAAAAATAAAATATTAATTGAACTATATATTCCATTAATTGAAAAAAATTATGATTTATACATTCCTATCAACAAAAAAATAGGAACCATAAAAAAATTAATAGAAGAAGGACTAATCGATTTAACAGATCATGACTATATTATAAAAGAAGAAAGTAACTTTTATAGTAAAGAAACAGGAGAAGTTTATGATGTTAATAAAGCGGTACGAGAAACAGATTTAAAAAATGGTTCTAGAATAGTATTAATATAGGAGGAATTATGAACTATAATCAGTATGTAAATGCAATTAATAAGATTTTTGAATGTATTAACAAAATGAAAATGGCCTGGAGTAGTACAGATAATTTAGCAAACATAGACAAAATAGAAGAGTATCGTAACGTGGTAATAGAAAAATCAAAACAACTAGCTCAAGCAGTAACAGAAGAACCAAAAATGGAGGAATTAGGGCAATGATTGGCAATATGACATATAAAGAAGTAGAAGAGGTAGCAAAAGAATTGGATAGTGCAGTAGACATTGTAATGGAATATATAAAAGGAAAAAACCTAATAGAATTAGAAGATTTTGCATCAACGGTAGAATCATACTCTAAATTTTTGATGACAACAATAGAACTAAATAAAGATGCAGATAAAGAATTAGCTGATTTAAAAGCAATAAAATAGAGCTTTCACTAAGAGGAAAGCTCTTTTATATATTCACAAATAGTAACTTTAGGGAAATAATAATTTAAAATATTAGCATAACTACAACCATTTTCAGCAAGCTTTAAAGCGCCATACAAACTAAGCCCTAATGCATCACCCCAGCCATGAGTAATCACATTAATAGATTGAGAATTAATGATAATAGATAAAAACTGAGATTTTAAATGTAATAGATTCATAAATCTTTTTCCATCAATGATAGAATTACCAATTTTTAATTTTAATACTTTACCGTGTGGAGATACTTCTAACATTTGAAAAGGTGTATCTTTGGTAATAGTAAAATGAAAAACCTGACTTAAAAAGGAATAAGAAAATGTTTCTGTATCAACATAGAAAGGAGAAGAACTATCCCAGAGACTAGAAACAGAGGATAGATAAGGATAACGGCTATCTTCTAAAGTCCTTCCATGGTTACAAATATGAATAAAAGGCAAGATATATTGATTCTGGTAGCTAGCAAACATAGAGTTTGTCTGTTTAATAGCCTCTTTTAAAGTATTAACAACCGACTCATAGTTAGGAGCAAAAGCAATCTTATAATACTCGATTGGTCGATAAGAAAAAAATTCATTCGTAGCTTTAATAACACTATATTCACTCATTTCTTTAAAGGCATAAGTACGATATAAAATAGCCATAGCTTTTAACACTTCAATAGAAAGATTAGGTACCATATTAGTCGCTAAAGCACCAAGTAAATAATCACATAAACAAATCTCTACAATAGAAGAATCATCTAACTGTACCGTAACCATATATTCCATGTCATCATAAGATTTTTTGTTAGGAAGAGAATCAACTTTCTGATCCTTGGAAATTTGAAAAGCCTTCACAATCACATTATCAATAACTAAATAAACCTTATCACCTTGAAAGTCTATATTATTATTCTTAATAAAATTATTCGTTCTTCTTCTTAGTTCAGAATCATTAGAACTACTACCTAGTTCCTTAGAAAATTCATAATTCATAGTTAAAAATAAATATAGTATATCTTCAACACCATTATTTTTAATTTCATATCTATAAAACATAATCTTCACCTAGAATTAGTATGAGAAGAAAATAAAAAAGTATACAAAAAAGAACTAAAATTCAAAATATTTTAGTTCTTTATGTTCATCACAATCTAATCCTGTCGTATAACTTAAATTCTTAAAGACAGAATTTAAATCAATGTCTTGACCACTTAAATAATCAAAAGTGTCTTCGATAATCTTTTTTGCTAACTTAAGAGATTTAATATATAAATCATAAAAAGAATCATGACTAGTAATAGCATAGGTTGTAGGATTTCTCCATAGTCTCCGTCTAAAATTTAAAAAATCATAGCTTGGATGCATAGTATAATGATAACTGATAGCTTCAAATCGAAACAAGCTTCTAGGTGTAAAGGTATCAGCTAATTTATAAAAAAATTTTTTAATACCGAAACGATCCTGTCTAAAAAATTGTATTGAAAACTTCATATCTTTTAATGCTTGATAATAAATAGAGTCCATATTAGAAACATGATAGACTTTATCAAATGAAGAACGAATCACTTGATTTAATCCTGCAGAAAAAGGTCTTAAATCAAAAGAATATTTAACAATAGAGAAAGAATAGGGATTTTGATGTTCTCTCTTACGAATTAAATAATTATCTAGATAAGTTTCCATAAAAAGATGTAAATTATTATACTTATAAGTAGCTTTATTATGTTTATCAAAATTACCTGTCTTATAAATAACAAATGGATGAACGGTAGAATCTAGAACATAATGACAGATAAAACCACATAAAAATGAACAAACATCACTATCCTCTTCTAAATGATTTTTCTTAATATCTTCAATAAATTGACAAAAAAAGTCCCTTGTATGTTGTCTATGACAGACACGTTGCATCAACCGAATCTTTTTCCCTGGCTTGACAGAAAACAAATGATAAAACATGAATGGATCTGTTCCCTGGCCAAACATTTTAATTCTAGAAAGTGAAATTCTTTCTTTGATTTGATTAGGTAAAATATCATAGACATCATTAGAAAAATAAGCATGTGTAACAGTAGCTGGCATTCTATCCCTCCTAATCGAATACTAGTTTAATTATAGCACACAAATTCACAAAATTTTCATACTTTTCAAGGAAGAATATGATATAATCAATACTAGGTGAGATTATGATAGAGAAACAATTTAAAAATCTAGATGAACAAATTGAAATATTTAAACACAAAGGATTAATAATTAATGATGAAAAATATGCAAAACAAGTACTATTAAGAGAAAATTACTTTTTCTTAAATGGATACCGTCATCTTTTTTATAAGTCTGATACGGAGAAACAATTTATCAAAGGAACAACTTTTGAAGAGTTATATAGTTTGTTTTTATTTGACCGTTCTTTTCGTAATGTAATATTTAAATATCTATTAGTAATTGAAAACAACTTAAAGTCAATTACTTCATATCAATTATCTAAAAAATATGGATATAGAGAAAGAGATTATTTAAAAGCCAAGAACTTCACACATAACCCGGAAAGACAAAGACAAGTAAATGACTTGTTAAAGAAGATGAAAAGACAAATTAGAGTCAACGGAAGTCAACATTCCGCAACACTTCATTATGTATCTAATTATGGATATATTCCATTATGGATATTAGTAAAAGTATTATCCTTTGGTATTGTTAGTGAAATGTTCTCTATCTTAAAGCCAGAAGACCAAGAAGAAATTGGAAAAATATATAATGTGGATGTAAATGATCTTCTGGTATACTTACCAATACTTGCCAATTATAGAAATTTATGTGCCCATGAAGATATTCTTTATGAAAATAGAACTCAAAAACAAATTGATGACACCATATATCACCAAGTATTAGATATACCAAAAGAAAATGGTGAATATATATATGGAAAGTCAGATTTATTTGCTCTTCTAATTATTATGCGTCAAATGTTACTAACAGAAGATTTTAAAAATATGACCATAGAATTAGAAAATGTAGTTCAGACATTGAACTATAATTTGACATCGATAAAAATAGAAAAAGTATTACATAGAATGGGATTCCCTGAAAATTGGAAAGATTTAGCAGGAATCGAAAGGAGTGTAGATAAAGAGTGAAAAAGAAAGAAAATATAAGAACAATATTTCTAATAGTATTTTCATTTGTCATGGGTGGAATTATAATGTTTGCATTATTAAAATGGACACCATTAGTAAGTGAAGTGTTAGGAACGAATGGAAATACAATAATAACTAAAAATGGTACACAAGTATATGAGAAAAACTCTCTAGCAGCTGCTGTTGACAAAATATATGATGCAGTAGCTATGGTATCTTCTTATCAAAATAATACATTAATATCAACTGGTTCTGCATTTGTTTATAAAACAGATGATAATTATGGATATTTATTAACTAACCATCACGTTGTAGATGGAGCAGATAAAGTAACGGTTACTATGTCGGATGACAAAGAAGCAGAAGCTACAGTATTAGGTGGAGATGAATACCTAGACTTAGCAGTACTTAGAATTGATAAAAGTAATGTATCTATGGTTGCGAATATTGGAACAAGTGAAGATATGAAATTAGGAGATACTATCTTTACAGTTGGTACACCCATGGGAGAAGAATATCGAGGAACAGTAACATCAGGAATTCTTTCTGGAAAAGACCGTATGGTGTCAGTTAGTGTATCTAATAGTAGCAGTAATGACTGGATTATGAGAGTATTACAATTTGATGCTTCTATTAACCCTGGTAATAGTGGAGGTCCATTATTAAATGCTAACGGAGAAGTCATTGGTATTTGTTCTTTAAAATTAGTAGATGATGAAATAGAAGGCATGGGATTTGCAATTCCAATCGAATATGCTATGAATCATATTGAATCTCTTGAAAAAGGAGAAAAAATTGCTTGGCCAGTACTAGGTGTTTCTATGGTAAATGCCAGTGATACATCAGGTCTATACAGAAATGGAATCATGATTGATAGAAACATCACAGAAGGTGTTGTTGTAGTACAAGCAGAAAAAGGTTCAGGTGCCTATGATGCAGGATTAACAACAGGTGACGTTATTACTAAAATTGACGGAAAAGAAGTAAAAGACTCTGCTTACTTAAGATATGAATTATATCAACATCAAGCAGGAGACACCATCAAAGTAACATATATTAGAGATGGAAAAGAACACACTGTAGATATAAAATTAAGTGCTAGTGAATAAAAGTAATACCCTAGGGCGTTACTTTTTTTATAAAAAAATGTTGGTGAAATGAAAAAGTAAATGCAACACTATACGGATATTAATAAAAGTTAATAT
>ERZ1643246.2905-NODE-2905-length-15475-cov-4.760311_pt1 | contig 15475 bp, 14 predicted proteins | sample MGYA00579265_ERZ1643246 | MGnify/ENA primary metagenome ERZ1643246 (study PRJEB29033, sample SAMEA4952261) | chicken gut metagenome | biome: Broiler Chicken; feature: Gastrointestinal Tract; material: Caecum | place: Ireland | collected 2018 | study: Broiler... | reverse complement strand
TGGGAATCTATACGATCTTCACGCAGCTGAAAAAGCGCAGGAAACAGCGCCGGCTGCGGAAACAGGAAAAGAGGTGATCGATATGAATGCAGCGGATGTGATCGTGGGGCTGGTCGTCATCGTCCTGCTGGGAGCTGCTCTGCGCGGCGCATTGCGGCATTTCAAAGGCGAGAGTACCTGCTGCGGCGGTGGCGGAGACCGTGTGTCTCGGTCGAAGAAATCGCTGGATGGTCCGGTGATCCGGACCGAGACGATCCGCATCGAAGGCATGCACTGTGCCAATTGTGCGCGCCGGGTGGAAGAAGCGCTGGAAGCGGTCGATGGTGTGGTGGCCGATGTCTCTTTCCGGGATGGAAAGGCACGGATCCGTTGTGACCGGGTAGTGGACGAGGAACGGCTTCGGCAGGCGGTCATGGATGCCGGGTATCGGGTGCGTTCGATCGAATCCGATCCGATCATGTGAAAAAGAGTCGGGAAACGGGCATCGCGTTTGTGCGGATGTGCAGACGTCGAGTGCTGTTTCGCCGGCTTTTTTTTTGGCATCTGCACACGTTTATGAACGATGACGGGAGGGCGTATTCCATCCGCGAGGAGGCAGAGTGATAACGAGGAGTTCACAGAGGATAACGAACACATACTTCTGATTCTTCGCATGAAAACTTACAATGAAGAAGAAGCAGGAGAGCGCCGCTGTTTCCAAGGCAACAGCGGCCGGTACGGACATCCAAGCGGCAGGCGCATCTCTGCGAAGAGGAAGAGGAGTGAAACAAATGGCAGAATGAACGAACAAGGTTGCGATCGTTACCGGTGGCAGTTCCGGTATCGGCCGCGCGATCAGCGAGCGCTTTGCGAAGGAGGGCGCTCGCGTCATCATCGTCGGAAGGAACGAGCAGGCGCTGCAGCAGAGTGCATCGGTCAGTGAACGGATCTGCTATGTGGCCGGTGATCTGACACAGGAGGAGACGATTCAGAAGATCTTTGCGCTCGTCGATGAGCAGATGCAGGGACAGTTGGACATCCTGGTCAACAATACCGGCTGGTGTCCGGTACAGCCGATCACGGAGCGGACAATCGCGGATCATGACAGGGCCTTTTCACTGGATGTGCGCGCGCTGGTGAACATGACGATCCATGCGCTGCCATATCTCATCAAAAGTAAAGGCAGCATCCTCAATCTGTCCAGTGTCGGAGCGACACATCGCGCGGCAAATCTGTCCATGTATGTCGGCGCCAAGGCAGCCGTGGAAAACTTTACGCGGGTATGGGCGATCGAACTGGCATCGAAAGGCGTACGTGTCAATGCGATCGCACCTGGTGCGATCCGCACGAATATCTGGAATGTGACCGATCTTTCTCCCGAAGCGGCAAAGAAGCATGAAGAAGGCATTGCGCAAGGGATCCCGTTCCAGCGCTTCGGCGATCCGGCAGAAGTAGCCAATGTCGCACTGTTTCTCGCCAGTGCGCAGGCGAGCTATGTCAGCGGAGCGATCTATGCGGTCGACGGTGCCCAGGGCGCAGCCTGAGCCTGTCCATGCGAGCGCCGTCTGAAGGAAACAAAGAGAAAAAGAAAAGTGCTGTGTCAGGACCATGCGCCGATCAGATGGCGTTTTCAGGTCACGCAGCACTTTTTTCATGTTGTCAGAAGAGCGGTCCCTGCATCTCAGCAGTCATCGCCATAGCGGATGCCGGCGCCTTTGCGCAGCTGTTCAAAGACTTCCATCACCTGGCAGGTCTCTGCCCGCAGTCGTTCGTATTCCGCAACGTCATCTTCCTGGATGATGCGGACAAAATCACGCACTTCTTCATACAGGGTCGCCTCATGCACCGGCAGGGAGAGGTCCTCGCTGGTCTTGTTGAGACGGTCGTGATAGGTGAACTGCGCACAGTTGCTTGGCTGCGAATGGACGCTGATGGCGCCTTTGGTCCCCTGGATCTGGGTGATGCACTCGCTGGTGCTGTCTTTTGCGCAGGAGAAGGAAGCGACGAAATCCGTATATTTCAGGATGCCGCTGCCGCTGGTATCGATGCCGTTTGGACCGAGGTTGGGCTCGTAGCGCCCCTCCAGTGGAAGACCGAAGAGCGCAACGATGAAATGCAGGCAGTAGATGCCGATGTCCGCGATCGCACCGCCGGAGAATGCCGGATTGAAGATGTTGGGTTCTTCGCCGTTGACATAGGCGTCATAACGGCTGGAATACTGTGAGAAGTTGGACTGTACGAGCTTGATGTCGCCCAGCTTTGGCAGCAGCTCGCGGATCTTGTTGAAGTTTGCGGTGTGCACGGTCTTGATCGCTTCAAAGAGAAAACGCTTCTTTTCCCGAGCCAGCGCAAACAGTTCCTCACACTGTGCTTTGTTGGAAGTGAATGGCTTCTCACAGATGACATGCTTGCCCTTGTTCAGGATCTGTTTGGCATACACATAATGCAGAGAGTTGGGAGAAGCGATGTAGACGATATCGATGGAAGGCTCGCTGAGCATTTCATCGAGATCGGTGTAGATGGCGGGAACGTGGAATTTGTCCGCCAGCGGCCGGGCGTGTTCCCGCTTGCGGGTGTACATGGCGCAGCACTCGATTCCCTCGTTGGCCGCTACGGCACTTAAAAAGGCGTCGACGATGAAATTCGTCCCGATCGTTGCGATCTTTAACATGATGATCCCTCCTGTATATAGCGATCGATGCTTCTGTATTCAATATAGCACAGTTGCCGCAGTTGGAAAACTACATTTTATCCGCAGGAAAGTGGAAAGAACGAAACAGGCGCTTTCGCAAAACGATGCGCATTTTGCCGCAGGAACCACAGGAAGTGGTATAATAAAGCAAAAGGGTGGTGCATATGAACAAAAACGTGATCATAACCATTTCGCGTCAGTATGGCAGCGGCGGCAAGCTCATCGGTGAACGGCTGGCAAGATCGCTGGGCATTCCGTGTTACGACAAGGTGTTCCTGGAGGACATCGCAAAGAAGCTGGGGGTTTCCGGCGCCTTTTTCCGTGATGAGAACCGTGGTGAAAACGGCCTGTATGAGGTCGGCTCGCATTCCGTGCTCTCCGCGGTCACCTCGCTGACGGTCAACAACGAGGTGTATGAAAATGCCGCAGCGCTGATCCGGGAGATCGCCGCGAAAGAAAGCGCCGTCATCGTCGGGCGCTGCGGGGACTATGTGCTGCGGGATCATCCAAACGTGCTTTCGCTCTTCGTCTATGCAAAGAAGAGCGACCGGCTGCAGCGGGGCATCGAGATGTACCATCTGGATCCAAAGGATGCGGAAGAGACGCTGCTTCGCTATGACCGCAAGCGCGCCAACTTCTATGAGTTTTATACGGACCGCAAATGGGGTTCGGTCACCAACTATTCGATGATGATCAACACCAGCTGCATGGGGATCGACCAGTGTGTGCGCTACCTGCATGCGGTGGTCATGGAGATGCAGAAGGAGGCCGCAGCGGGATAACAAAATTTCACACGCTTTTATGACAACTTCCGCGACGGGCAATGATATAGTGGAACTGTCGAAAGGATGATGACTATGAAATCAAAATGGACCCTCAAGCATAATAAGGATCATTGTACGATCGTCAATGAGGGAGGGAAGAACATCGGTTATCAGCCCAATGCCGGCGTCCAGATCATGGAGATGGACGGTTTTGGCTTCAAGGATCTCAATGGCAGCGGACACCTGGATGCCTTTGAGGACTGGCGGCTGTCGATGAAACAGCGCATCGAAGACTTCTGCCGGCGCTTTGGCATTCGTCAGGCGCAGGGCGAACTGCTCTATCACAACGGACGTGCGGCACTGCCCAAAGAAGTGATGGAGGGACTGATGCAGAATTCCCTCGTGGAGAAGACGATCCAGGAAGAACCGGCGGCGGATCGGCCGTTTCTTTCCGAACACCGGCTGCTGGTGGCGCTGATGCTGATCCTGGATGAAGGCAATCACGACTATGTGATCCAGCTGATGATCGAAAGCGCCAAGGACGGTCTGCTCAACAGCGTGATCTATACGATCGCGAACACCTTCCTGCAGTTTAACCGGCGTGCTGCCGGGCAGGTCGTCTGAGAATGTCGGACGAAAACAGAAGAACCATCAAAAAATGACCCGTCACGGGTCATTTTTTGTGATATACGGGGATCATCTTCGCAAGGTGGAAGGAATAGATCCATGCTTCGATCGTGTGGTTTGGATACATGGTGTGCATGGCCTGTACATAGGTGTGCAGCTGTTCGCTGTAATGATCGACAAATGTCTGAGGATCATCGAAGCGATCGCTCTTGTAATCCAGCACGATGATGCGTGCATCGTCCATCGCCAGAAAGTCGATGTAGCCATAGAACAGCTGTCCGTCGTGCTCCACGCTGTAAGGCAGTTCGTGGTAACAGGATGGAAACGCATGCCAGGCCTGATAGTCGGCATTTTCGCCCAGTGCGAGCAGCTGGGAGAGGTCCCATGGTTTTGGTTCCACACCGGCCTGCGCGAAGACCGCCCGGATCGCATCGGAAGAAAACGGCGGGGCCAGCTGAGCGACGACGCTGTGCAGCAGGGTACCGCGGCGGGCTCCTTCACCGGAATCCGCCGAAAAGGCCGGCAGCGCCCCTGCCTGTTTGCGGGCCGATGCGCTCGTCGCATCGATGCGGCGGCCTCCTCGCTGATAGCGCTGAAATGTGAAAGGCCGTGGCTTTGGCTGCGGCAGCGGCGTCAGGTCAAACGGTTCGTGTACGAGGATCGGAACGAACAGCGGAGAAGCGGTGTTGGCGAAGGCGCGCAGCAGCCAGCCGGTGTAGCCGCAACGGGAAAAGACGGCGGCGCTGGTCAGCTCCCGGCGGTATTTCTCCATGGAGCGCACACAGTCGACGACGATCATCTCATCCTGGGCGCGGGTGGTCGCCACATAGAGGATGCGCATCTCTTCCTCCAGCTGTTCCCGGTCCTTCTTGTGCTGGATGGCGATGCGGGCCAGCGTCGGCCGCTGGATGCGCTGTACATCCATGGCGCGCATGCCGATGCCCATGTCTGCGTCCAACAGGAACGGTGAGCGGAAGTCCAGCGCATCCTGGGATTCGTTCGACCACAAAAAGACGATCGGAAACTGCAGGCCCTTCGACTGATGGATGCTCATGACCCGGATGACATCTTCATCCGAGGAGATCGGGTTGGCCTCGGCGCTCTGTGCGTCCCGGATCGAATCGATGTGGTCGATGAAGGCATGCAGATCGCCGCCGTGCTCCTGTTCAAAGCGGACCGCCTGCTGGTAGAGCAGATCGAGATTGGTCTTTTCCTGCAGCGAGGTATGGCAGGTGTAGTAGTCATTCTGGTCATAGGCGGCGCACAGCAGCTCGCTGAGCGGGGCAAAGCGTTTCTGTAAGAGCGCCTGCAGGGCGTCAAAGCCCGCAAAGGGATGCCGGGAGAAATAGGCGTAGAAGGATTCCTTCGACCGACGGGAGAGCCGGGCCGATGCCAGCGTATTTTCCTCCAGCGACAGCAGGGGCGATAAGGCGATGGCGGTAAAGGCGATGTCATCCATCGGGTCGCGCAGAAAGCGCAGCAGGGAGAGGATGAGCTCGACGGCACTGGACTGATAGAATCCATGCTTGATCTCGATGAAGTAAGGCAGCTGCAGACGGTCGAATGCCGTACGCAGGTCATCTTTGCTGTGGTTGCTGCGGACGAGGACGACAAAATCCTTCCAGTGCAGATGCCGTTCTTCGTGCATCGCCTTGATGCGGGAGGCGATCCAGAGCGCCTTGATCTGGTGGCGCCCCATGTGAGCGAATTCTTCGCTGCCGCTTTTGATCTCATCCATCAGCAGACAGTGAAACTGCACCGGCTCCTGGACCTTTTTCTGCCATTCTCCGCCGATCGAGACATGGTCCTGGGCACGGTAGGCGCTGGAGAAGTAGTCCAGGTTCATCAGTTTGTCATAAAAGACGTTGTTGAATTCCACCAGGGTCTCGCTGGAGCGGTAATTGTTGGAGAGGTAGATGACGGCATCCTGCGCCTTGGGATGGTCGATGTACGACTGCATGATCTGCGGGCGGGCGTGACGGAAGCCGTAGATGGACTGCTTGATGTCGCCGACGCGGAAGACGTTGTTCTCCCGTGCGATCAGAGAGATGATCGCATCCTGGATATCGTTGGTATCCTGGAATTCATCGACCATGATGACCGAGAAGCGCCTGCGGTACGCCTCGGCGATCGCACCGTTGTCCGCCTGCAGGATCGCCAGGGCGAAGTGCTCCATGTCGTCAAAGTCGATGACCTCGGCATCCTGTTTGAGCTGCCGGTAGTTGCGCTGATAGCTGCGGGTGCATTCGACCAGCGTCGTGATGAAAGGAAGTGCGCTGTGCATGTCGGCGCACAGGGTGTCCCGGTCGTACAGGATGGCCGCGATGGCATCCTCGCTGTCAATGAGCAGCTGTTTGCCGTCTCCAAAGCGCGGGTCCTCCTTGTTGGGCGTGCGTGGCAGCGCAAGGGCGCTGCAGGTGAGGAAGGCGTGACGGTAGCCCTCCAGATCCCGGGCGTCCAGGTATACTTTGGCCTGCTGATACAGGTCCTGTTTCTGCCGGATCTTTTCCAGCGGTGCCGTCTTGTCCGGGTAGTCATCGACGAACAGCGTCACCAGTTCCTCCAGCGCCTGCAGGATCTGGGTGTGTTGCAGGGAGAGGAAGGCAAAGAAGGAGTCCAGCAGTTCGTTTGGCAGCTCTTCGATCGAGGAACACTGATATGGATCCAGACAGTTGCTCAGCCACTGGTCCGGGTCGGGACGGCTGGCGGCCAGCGTGGCGAGATCGGCGATGGTCCTGCGCAGTTCACCGCTCTCCTCCACCCGCGGGGAGAAGATCTGGGCCAGTGCGCTGAGCGCTTCGCCCTGGTGTTCGGCGAGCGCGGCATCCATCGCCATCGTGCGAAAGCGTTCCGTCATGGCGTTGTCGGCGATGGTCTCCACCTGACGGGCACTGCAGCCGATGATATAAGGATAAGACTGCAGGATGGAGAGACAGAAGGAGTGGATGGTGGAGATCTGTGCGTTCTGCAGCAGGGTGATCTGACGATCCAGAAAGGCACGGGCCTCTGCGTCGCTGCTGGCATCCCGTTCGTTTTGCAGGGATGCGGACAGCCGCTTTTTCATCTCGTTGGCAGCGGCTTCGGTGAAGGTCATCGCCAGGATCGCATCGACGCTGATCCCGTCCTTGAGCACGAGATCCATGAGCCGTCCGACCAGGACCGTCGTCTTGCCGCTGCCGGCAGAAGCAGAGACGAGCACATTGTGATCGCGGATCTCAACGGCGCGGCGCTGCTGTTCATTCCAGTTCGGCATCGACATCCTCCTCCTTTCGCATGGGTTCTTTCGGCAGGGAGAGGCAGCGCTCCCCCTGTTCATCGATGATGGCCGCTTTTGGCCATGGCTGTCCGCGGTAGCGGCAGATGCAGTGATAATCGCAGAAGTCACAGGCGCCTTCGCCCGGTTCACAGGCGATCGCTCCCTGCAGGATGCTCTCGCCCAGATAGGTGAGGATCTCCTGCAGACCGTCTCCCAGCGCTGACAGGGAGCGGATGGCGTTCTTGTCGCGGCCGACGACCTTTCCCTCTGCCTGTTTGAGATTGGCCACATGGGTGGCATCATCATCGAAAAGATCGATGTTCTCAGAGAAGATCCAGCCGGTCAGCCGTTTTTTCTTCTCCAGTTCTTCGCGCATGTCCTCTTCTGTCCACATGCGGCTTTCTTTTTTCTGCCGGCTGATCTTGATGGCCGGCTGCTGGACGCTTTCCATCCGGGTGGAGATGTAGAAGGCGCCCAGCACGTCCCGGATGTCCTCCAGTCCTTCGACGAGGCCCTTCTGCAGGACGACGGCATAGGTCAGCAGCTGCAGCTGCAGTCCGCTGGCCACCTTTGTCGGGCTCAGGGTCTTGCGGCTGCTCTTATAGTCGAGGACGACGGCCATGTGATTGGAGACATCGATGCGGTCGATCACGCCCTCCATGCGCAGTTCGCCTTCTGCTAACGGCAGTGTGTAGCGGAAGGGCTGTTCCTGTGCCTTTACGCGCAGGTGGCTGTGTTCTTCCAGGGCATCCAGCGTTTCCAGCAGCACTTCCATCTGGTGACACAGCCGGCGGGACAGCTGGTGCAGCTGTGCCTGCTGTTTGGGAAAGAGGACATGCAGCGGCTGCAGCAGGGCTTCGATGCGCTGGCGGAGTTCCTGTGCCGACGTCTTGACGTAGGCTTTTCCATAGGTCTCACACAGCTGCTGCAACAGTTCGTGGATGAGCGAGCCGATCTGTGCCTGTCCGATCGGCGCCTGTCGTTTTTTCAGGCGCAGGCCGTAGCGGAGAAAATAGGAGAACGGGCAAAGGCGGTAACGCTCCAGTGCGGAGATGGAACCGCGCAGACCGCCATCCTGCAGATACAGCGCTCTGGCCAGTGATGCATCGAGATCGTGCGGCATCCGTTTCGTCTGATGCGTCGCCTGAAGCGGGAGCGCAGCGGCCTGCACGCCCCAGGCGGCCATCTTCTGTTCGATCTCCAGCGAGGCCTCGTTGCTTTTTCCCTCATAGCTGCCCAGCGGGTAGGTCACGATCAGCTGCTGCTGTGCGGAAAACAGCTTTTCACACTGTGCGAGATGGTGCTGGTAGCGGACATCCATGGACGGCAGCGGAAGTTTTTCGCAATAGCGTTCATCGAAGATGCCGCTGCGGGCGGTAAAGCCGGGCCAGGCGTTCATCACGGCACCGCACAGATAGCGGACGGGCCGTTCGTAGCTGAGATGTTCGAGCGAATGGATGAGCACGCCCTCCAGCTGTTCGCTGCCATCCGACTGCCGCAGCTCACCGACCCGCTGTGCGAGAAAGGCCAGATCGGCCATCGTCGCGATCTGATCGAACACATCGGTGAACAGCTGCTGGATCTTCTGCATGCAGCGGACCTGTTCCCGCGTCGGGGATGGATAGCGCTCGATGAAGAAATCGCATAAAAAGGAGAGCAGCTCCTTCGGGGAACAGGCCAGTGCCGCCTTCAGCGTTTCTGCGACACGCTGCTGCTGTTGGATGGCATCTTCCTCCAGACGGGAGAGCTGTGACAGGGTGAACGCATCAAACAGCGCGCCCGGTGTGATCGTGTGCAGACGTGGTTCGATCGGTTCGAACACATCCCAGGAAAACAGCTGCAGATACTGTAAGAGCGCATCATTTTCCAGGTCGAATGCCCCGCAGGAAAGCAGTTCCTGCAGCGTTCGCTCATCTGGGGCGGACACATAGCGCAGCCATGCCTGCATCTGCATGTTCAGCTTTGGTTTCGTACGGCGTGTGAGGATCATATATGGAATGTGATAACGCCCAAAGATCTGGGCCGCCAGCGATTCATAGAAGGGGTCCAGGGCGCACAGCGCGATGTCGTCCGCATCCAGATCTCTTGCGATGATCTGCTGGGCGATCCCCTCGATCTCCTGTCGCATGTTGACCGCATGAAACAGCTCCGCTTGCGTACAGACCTGCTTTCGCTCCAGCAGCTTTGCCCCCTTTTCGATGAGCAGATCGACGACCTGCTGTTCAAACAGGGAGAAGAAGGATGGATAGATGCGGATATGGGAGGCATCCGGCAGCGCACGCAGAGCTTCCAGTGCCTGGCGGCGGGCATCGGCAGGGGCATCCAGCGTGGACAGCAGATCAAGGATCTCTTTCAGCTCCCGTTCACTGGCTGAGCGCTGGGGCAATGCATCCGTGGGGACCGCATACAGCTTCAGCTCCTGCACGAACCGTGCACACTGGCTTAAAAAAGCGCTGTCTTCCAGCTGGGAACGAAAGATGGGAAAACGCTCTGCCTGGGCGCACAGCGTCCTGCGGCAGGCGAACAGCAGCTGCTCCTCGCTGCAGGCCGCAGGGGAAAACTGTTTCAGCCATGTGGACAGCGAGAGAAAGGAAACACCGAGCAGCCCGTTTTTCCCTTTCAGCAGCGCCTGCTGCAGCTGCAGGCGCAGGGCGTCGTCGACCAGGACGACACAGCCAAAGGAAAGCTCTTCATTTATGGACATCCGATCACCTCATTTACACTGGTTTTATTATAGCGGAAAAGACGGGAGAGCGCACGCTTCCCGTCATGAAATTTCCCCTCGGGGAAAAACCGGACGGCGATGCATTGGGGAACTGTGCTATACTGGAAGGGAAAAGGAAGTGAGTCAATGATCAGCGTATTATATAAACGTTATGCGCTCGTGTTTTTCCTGCTGTGGATCCTGGCGACGCTGTCGCTGGCTGCGGCAGTGCTGCTTTCGGATGCGGCCATGAGCGGCCTGCTTTTATTTTTGGTCTTTCTGCTGCTCGCTTTGGGGATCTTCGTCAAGGTGCTGGATGTCCTGCGCCTGCAACAGCAGTTTGATGGATTGCTGCGGCAGGGCCGCAACGTAAAAGAACAGGAGCTTTCCCGGATGGGGGCGCTCGCTCTGCGCAAGGAGCTGAACATCCGGCGGCTGCAGCTCATCGGTCTGTCCGCTTTTGCAGATCAGCGCGGCGAACAGGGGATTGCGGCGCTCAAAGAGGCGTGGTCGCTGGCGATGGAACTGCCGGAAAATGGCCGTAGCGGAAACAGAAAAGGGCAGCTGTGTGCACGGCTGCTGCTGTTGGAGACGGTATCGCACACACCGCTGACGGCACAGGCGCTGGCTGCTCATGGCCCCTGTGCGAAAGCGGATGCGCAGTTGATCGAGCTGTGTGCACAGATCCAGGACTTTGCAAAGGCGCCTTCGCTTTCGGCGCTGTTTGCCATGGATGCCTTGACAGAGGAGATCGATGCGCTGTATGTCCGCCAGTATTCCGTGCTCGTCCTGGCTTCACTGCGTCATCCGCTGCAGCCACAGCGGGCCCTTTCAGATGTGGAACGGCTGTTGCGGGTCTCACAGCTCGCAGATGTCCGTTCACGGGCCGAAGCGTATCGAAGAGAATGGAAGGAGGGGAAGGAAGATGCTGGATCGTCTGATGCGGAGAACGGCACAGTGGAAGGCGCTGATCGCCGTGCTCTTGACCTTTAGTGTCTGGCTGTTCATCCTGGCGTGGAGCCGGGCATCGATCTCGCTGCTGCTGGCGGTCGTGCTGCTGGAAGCGTTCATCGTATGCATGCTGTCACTGAAGATGCTGCAGCGTGCGCAGCAGGCGCTTGCCGGTTGGAATCGCCGGATCGATGAAGCGCTGGATCCGCAGGGGCTGCAGGAGGCGCTTGCGAAGGAGCCGGCACTGGCCGAAACGCTGGAAGGCCGCAATCTTCTTTCGCTCGCAGCGCGGTTGGCAGGCCGGCCCATGGAAGGCTGTGATCAAAATGCGCAGGCGCTGCAGCTTCATCCCCGTGCCCCACAGCAGGTCATCCTGTATTATAATCGGGCCTGGCTGCTGCTGGAGGCCGGATGGACGAAAGAGGGGGAAGCGTCTTTGCAACAGGCAAAGCGCATCTGGAACGACCTGCCGGCACGTACCCGTTCGCGTATATCAGTGCCGTTTGCCCATCTGGAATGGGAACTGGCCGATCGGAAAGGAACCGCCACGGCGGACGCCTATATCGCATGTCTGGAGGATGCGCTGCTGAGCGAGCCGATGACGCTGTGCTCCCGCATGCTGATCCGCAAACGGCTGGCTGTGCTCTATCATGCGCAGGGAGACGATCAACGCGCATATGAGCAGCTCGCCTGGCTCGATCGCTTCGCTTCACGCACGGCGCTGCCAAAGCAGGCCCGTGCGATCCTGGAAGGGGAGGCGACACGATGAAGACGTTTCGATGGATCGGGCTGGCACTGGCGGGACAGCTGGTCATCTGTCTGGTGCTGTATGCCTGTGCACCGCTTTTTCACAGCGAGACGGTGCCATCCGTTGCGCTTCCTGGTGACGATGCGCCGGTGATCGAAGAACCGCCAAAGCTCCCGCAGGCGATCCCCGCACCGACCGTTCTCTCAACGACCGCGATGGAAGGAGCGGACACGCCGGCAGAGACGGATGCGCAGATCGAGCGGGCGCCGGATGGCAGCCGTGTCGATCTCATGATCGAAAACGGTCATGTCCACATCACCGGGGATGGCGGTGCCAGCTGGCTGGCCGTTCCGGTTTTACCGGGAACCCTGCAAGACTACTGGCTGCCGTATCTGCGGATGGGCGAGCAGAGCTATTATGCGGATGAGGAAATCGCGCTGGTGGCAGCGCTGGGCGAAGACGGACAGCCGCACCTGTACGTCGCTGATCGCTCGAACACTTGGCAGGATGTCTGCTTTACGCTGGATCAGCAGGTCCTGCAGATGTCGATCGCCCGGGACACGGATGGGACCTTTCGCCTGCTCATGGTGACCCAGGGCGGATTCGTGACGCTGGGCAGCAGCAGGGATGCGTATGAGTGGACCTTTACACAGCCGGCCTATTTTGCGGATGCGGCTTCCGGTTCGGCGACGATGAACATCTATGGAGCCTCTCTGATGCGGGATGGAACGATCCTGATGGTCACCTGGAAGCTGGATTGTGCCATCAGCACGGATGGCGGGCAGCATTTCACCTATCTGCTGCAGGATCATATGGGCATCGATCCGATGGAAACTTCCGATCGGATCAGCACGTCGCAGCTGCCATACGAGGATGAAGCAGGACGCTATTGCGTGGAAATGAGCGATGGCTCTTCGTTGGTCAGCACGGATGGAGAACACTGGGAGCGATCCCAATGACATCATCCACTGTCACAACATACAAAAATAAGGTATAATCTAACTATAAGGGGGAATGGTCATGCTTTTTATCACCATCGGTCTGGGTTTTATCTTTATCAACCTGAACATTAACGACATCCAGATCGTTCCATCATTCGTCGGTTATCTGCTGATCGCGCTGGGATCTTCTCAGCTGAAGAAGGAAAGTGTCTATTTTCGGCGGATCTTGCCGGCAGCGATCGTCATGACCGTCATCAATGTCTGGTCGTATCTCATGAGCCTGACGACGGCATTCGAATGGAGCGGTGTGGTCAGCGACCTTTATCAGACGATCTTCTGGGTCATTCTGCTGCTGATCCTGTCTGCCATCCTGCAGCTGTTCATCACTTACTGCCTTGCCAAGGGCGTGCTGGAGATGGAGAAAACGCATCGCTGTGATCTGGGCGGCCATCGGCTGTTGCAACTGTGGCAGGCGGTCGCTGTTCTGGTCATCCTGTCCAATCTGCTGGCGCTCCTGCAGCAGCCGGCCTTTGCGACGATCGCTGGCTTGATGCTGATCGCGGCGACGATCGTTCAGCTGATCTACTGGGGCTTTTTTATCCGTAGCTATCGTCTGTATTCGCGTCTGGATTAGGGAACACAGCACATATGTTTTGCGATTATCATGTCCACAGCAGATACAGTGACGATTCCTGTTATCCGATGGAAGACTGTGTCAAAGACGCGATCGACATGGGCATGGATGAGATCTGCTTCTGTGACCATGTGGACTACGGCGTCAAGCTGGATCCGATGGATCTGGAGGAAGAGATGCGGACAAACACCGTGCTCAATGTGGATTATCCCCGCTATTTTGCACAGCTGTCAGCGCTGCAGGAAGCCTATCGGGGACAGATCACGATCCGCAAGGGGCTGGAGTTTGGCATGCAGACGCATACCATCGCTGCTTTTGAACGGTTGCAGAAGCAGTGGCCGCTGGACTTTGTGATCCTTTCCATCCATCAGGTGAACGATCAGCAGTTTCACCTGCGGGAATTTCAAAAAGGAAAGAGCGAGGAACAGTACTATAAGGCCTATTATGAGGAACTGCTGGCAGTCATCCGACAGTATAAGGGATACAGCGTTTTGGGGCATCTGGATCTGATGAAGCGTTATGATGACAAAGATGGTTATGACGGGTTTGTCCGGCATCGGGAATTGATCGTTAGGATCTTGAAACAGGTGATAGCGGATGGCAAGGGAATCGAACTGAACACCTCATCTGTCCGCTATGGATTAGACAGCCTGCTGCCGGATGAGCGCATCCTGCGCCTGTATCGGGAACTGGGCGGAACGATCCTGACGATCGGCAGCGATTCTCATGCGCCTGCGCATCTGGGAACTGGCATCGAGGAACAGAAGAAGACGCTCAAAACGATCGGATTTACTCATTTCTGTACCTTTGAACGGATGCGGCCCATCTTCCATCCATTATGAACACACCGGCAATCATTGGCCGGTGTGTTTTTCGATTGCAGATGTGGTCATCTGTTCCCGTGTCAGCCGATGTTTCTTTCCGTATCGGATCCAATAGCGTGTCGATGCACGCAGGAACATCCGCTTGCTGAGAGGCATGGTAACAGAGAGCTCCACGAAGCTTTCACATCGGACCGCCTGGCTGAACTGCCGAATCTTGTGTCGGACGAGAAAACGAAAAGGTGTCTGCAAGATCGCTTCTCCGCCGCCGATCTTCAAGCAGGAGCCAAAGCGAAAGCCGTTTTGCCGACAGAACAGCCGCACCGATGCCAGTGCCGTGTCATTTTGCCATGGCTCGAGAAACCCGCAGTTGAGGATCACGTGGATGCGGGGCTTCTGTGTCATAACCGAATGTTCGATCTTCTGAAAGAGCTCCAGCAAGGGCAGCGGGAGACTGTCGACGTACAGCGGACAGACGAAGATGATATCAGAGGATCGTTCGATCTTTTGAACGGTCTGTGTCAGATCGCTTTTGCGCAATGCGATATAGGTGCAGGCCGCGCGGCTGGTTTCCATGAAGATCGCCGCATATCCATGAGAATTTGAATGGGGCGCGCGCGGGCTGGCGTCGATCAGCAGGATCTGTTCCATCGTTGGAGCTCCTGTTGTACGATCGAAGGGATGTCTTCTTTAGCGGCGATGATCGTCTTCCAAGATCGGAAATTCATGTTTTTGGCATTGCGGTCGACAAGTGAGCGAAATACCTTTTCTTCCTCTGGATCCGTAGCGCCATAGCCCAGGACGATCGCCTGTTTGCGGATCGGCTGCCGTTGAACATGATGCGTTTCTCTGTCCACCAGATGGATGAACGGCTGCTGAATGGGAATGGAGCGCTCCAGCATCTTTTTGACGGGAATGTCGTAGGTGCCATAACGGATACGGCTGATGTACATGATATGAGAGCTTTTGGCAATCAGCGGATAGATGCGGGTCGCATCATCCCGTATGATGCATTTGCCGGGCGTCTTGACCCAACAGGAAAAACAGCCGATGCACCCGGCAATCGTACAACGGGACAGATCGATGGATACCACATCTGCATATTGTACAGGCAGTGTGATCGTATGATCGCTCAACAGTAAATACATCAAGATCCCTCCTTAGAGTCGATGGTCTTATTATAGCAGAGGATCGCAGATCGATACATGTGCAAAAGGAGAAAAAGGGGCGATCGATGGTTTAAAGGCCGCAGATCTTGCCATAATTCAGATGTGAGGTGAACATGATGAAGAAATGTGTGCTGTTGACGATAGTCTGGCTCTGTCTGCTCAGCGGCGGGGCCGTAGCAAGAAACAAAG
>ERZ1643246.2904-NODE-2904-length-15476-cov-15.700668_pt1 | contig 15476 bp, 24 predicted proteins | sample MGYA00579265_ERZ1643246 | MGnify/ENA primary metagenome ERZ1643246 (study PRJEB29033, sample SAMEA4952261) | chicken gut metagenome | biome: Broiler Chicken; feature: Gastrointestinal Tract; material: Caecum | place: Ireland | collected 2018 | study: Broiler... | reverse complement strand
TCAGATCAAGGTCCACGTCCTGCGGGAGACCAAGGTCATCGAGTACGCGAAATAACGAGCAAAACAGGCGGCGGGCCATCGGCCCGCCGCCTGTTCGTTCGTCAAAGAAAAGGGGAGTTCTGTTAGAAGTTAGGAATTAGGAGTTAGGAATTAGGAGTTGAGGTGTTCCGCCGCAGGCGGAACGATTGGAATACGTCCGGCTCCGCCGGACACCAAAACTCCTATCTCCAATCTCCTGCCTGGCTGCGAGGGGATGCGGGCAGACACATAGGTCCGCCCCTACGAAACGCAGGGGCATTGGGGTTCCTGTAGGGGCTGACCCGCGTGTCGGCCCGGTCCTCCGATGACGGAAGGTCCCCCGGCCCACGCCGTAGGGGCGGCAACCTGCCGCCCGCCCTCCGGCTACCACGTTTCCCGCAGGGAGAGACGGAGATAAGGGCCGCTGTCGGCGGGACCCAGATATTCCCTCGACACGGTGTATTGGCCGGCATCCTCCGTCAGCGTCAGCCGCACCGCCAGGCTGCTGCTCTCCTGGGAGACCTCGGCCCGGGAGATGAAGCGGTTGGAGCCCTCCAGCGGCCCATCCGGAAAGCTGCCGGGGTAAAGGGTGCCTTGCAGCTGGAGACGCTCCAGGTCCTCCGGCTCCCCCTGGGCCAGCGCCATGCAGTCCAGATAGGTGTCATGGCAGGTGAGGGTCATCACATTCCCCTCGCAGGCCACCTCCACCAGGGGCGGGGCGCAGAAGGCGGCCTCAAAGTCCTGGCCGGACATGGGGCCGAACAGCAGCTCCAGGCCGGAGACCGTCACCCGGGCGTCCAGCAGGGCCTCCGAGCGGCCTGCCATGCCGAAGGAGGCGGGCTCCGCCAGCGGGGCCCAGTAGGGGCCCAGATCGGCGGTCATGCCGGAGCCGTAGGGATCGTAAGCGGACGCCTGGCCGGTTTCGTCCCAGGCCCCGTCAAAAGAGACCGTGCCGCTTTGGGGGAAGTCGCGGTATGCCGTGTCGTACAGGGTGCCGTCCGTGGTGAAGCGGACACAGCCGGCATAGAGGATCTCGTAGTCCCGGATGCCGGAAAATCCGGTGTACAGTTGCCGACGGATGCCGGTGGCGCCAAAGACCCAGTCCAGCGCGGGGCGTTCATCCGGGCCCAGCTCCACCAGAAAATCCCTCTCGTAGGGGGTGACCGCCAGGACGGCCGCGCCCTCCGCCTCGTAGGCGGCTCGGATGGCCTCCTCTGTCACCGGCAGAGAGACGGCGTCCGATGCCCCATCCTCCCCGCCGGCGGGGGAGTCCTGGGGCGCGGCCCCGCACCCGGCCAGCAGCAACAGGCAGAAAATCATCAGGATCCATCGCCGCATAGAGATCCCTCCTTTTCCCAAGCATACCATCCGGCAGGGGAAAAGTCCTTACAGGATGGTTAAAAAGCCTTTACAGGACGGTTACAGTTGACTTTTTCTCCCAGAGTGGATACAATAAATGTTCAGTGTATAACTGCGCCGAGTGACGGCGCGATCATAGAGAAAAGGATGGAGACTATGGCACAGGATAAGAGACAAGTGGACGCCATTACGTCCCGGGACGTGGATTTCGCCCAGTGGTACACGGACGTCTGCAAAAAGGCGGAGCTGATCGACTATACCTCGATCAAGGGCATGTTCATCTACCGGCCCTACGGCTACGCCCTGTGGGAGAACATCCAGGCGGAGCTGGACCGGCGGTTCAAGGAGACGGGGCATGAGAACGTGTACCTGCCGGTGCTGATCCCGGAGTCCCTGCTGCAGAAGGAGAAGGACCACGTGGAGGGCTTTGCGCCGGAGTGCGCCTGGGTCACCATGGGCGGCAGCGAGAAGCTGGAGGACCGCTGTGCCATCCGCCCCACCTCGGAGACCCTGTTCTGCGAGCACTACGCCAACATCATCCACTCCTGGCGGGACCTGCCCAAGCTGTACAACCAGTGGTGCAGCGTGCTGCGGTGGGAGAAGACCTCCCGCCCCTTCCTGCGCCACCGGGAGTTCCTGTGGCAGGAGGGCCACACCATGCACGCCACCGCCGAAGAGGCCCGGGAAGAGACCATGCAGATGCTGAACATCTACGCGGACTTCTTTGAGAACGTGCTGGCCATGCCCGTCATCAAGGGCCGCAAGACCGACAAGGAGAAGTTCAACGGCGCGGAGGAGACCTACACCGTGGAGTGCATGATGCACGACCACAAGGCCCTCCAGGCCGGCACCAGCCACTACTTCGGCGACGGCTTCGCCAAGGCCTTTGACATCACCTTCACCGGCAGGGACAACCAGCCCCACTATCCCCACCAGACCTCCTGGGGCGTCAGCACCCGGATGATCGGCGGCATCATCATGACCCACGGCGATGACAACGGCCTGGTGCTGCCTCCCCGGATCGCCCCCACCCAGGCGGTGGTGATCCCCGTGGCGGCCCACAAGCCCGGCGTGCTGGAGGCGGCGGCCTCTCTGCGGGACCGGCTGAATACCGCCGGCGTCCGCACCAAGATGGACGACTCCGACAACTCCCCCGGCTGGAAGTTTGCGGAGTACGAGATGAAGGGCGTGCCTGTCCGGGTGGAGATCGGCCCCAAGGACATGGAGAAGGAGCAGTGCGTCATCGCCCGGCGGGACACCGGCGAGAAGGTCACCGTGGCCCTGGCGGAGCTGGAGAGCACCGTGAAGGCCCTGCTGGACCAGATCCACGACAACCTGTACGCCATGGCCCTGAAGAACCGGGAGGACAACACCTTCGACATCAAGACCCCCGAGGAGGCCAAGGCCATCGTGGAGGGGAAGGGCGGCTTCCTCCGCTCCAAGTGGTGCGGCTCTCTGGAGTGCGAGCTGGCCATGAAGGAGCGGGCCGGCGTCAGCTCCCGCTGCATGCCCCTGGAGCAGAGCGGCACCGAGGGCGTCTGCCCCGTGTGCGGCAAGAAGTGCACCACCGACATCTACTGGGGCGTGGCCTACTAAACAGAGGATACAGGAGGAGGGGAGACCCTCCTCCTTAGTTTGTCGATACCCTTGGAGATCTGAGAAAACGGGAAGGAAGATAGCTACGAAAGAAACCCAGGAAGGGTGTCTTTCGTTTTCAATCAACCGTTTTTCAGAACTTCTTGAAGTTCTGAAAAACGCAAGCAGCTTGGCGAAAAGACTTTTTCGACAAGCTGGGGAGACCCTCCTCCTGTTTTCAGGGGAGATCAGACAGAGGCGGATCGGCGGAAATTTCTCCGAATCTTGAAAAAACCGGAAGAAAAAACCGCCTGCCAAAAAAATCTTCATATTTTCATAAAAAACAGAGAAAATAGGCTTGACATCGGGAAGATTTTCTTTTATGATAATAAGGCTCGCGTGGAGGGCGGAACTGTGCCCGGCGAGCACTGCGATGAACCGGGAGATTGCTCGAAAGAGGTAACTTCCGGGGAGTATGTCCGATAATCGGGCGGCTGAGAAGGATCTGTACGTTGCGTAGATCGCTGCGCCATGACAGGATACCGGCCGTATCATGCGCCGGTATTTTTCATGAGCCGGAATGATACGCACGGTTAAGCGTATAGAAAAATTCTCTCGCCGTAGGTCGTCGAGACTCGTGAAACTACCTACGAAATCAGGAGGAAACAACCATGGCTCAGAAAGAAATGATCCGCATCCGGCTGAAGGCCTATGACCACCAGGTCATCGACCAGAGCGCAGAGAAGATCGTGGAGACCGCCAAGCGCACCGGTGCTTCCGTGTCCGGCCCCATCCCTCTGCCCACCAAGAAGGAAGTCGTCACCATCCTGCGGGCCGTCCACAAGTACAAGGACAGCCGCGAGCAGTTTGAGCGCCGCACCCACAAGCGCCTCATCGACATCACCAAGTCCACCCCCAAGACGGTGGAGGCCCTGATGGCCCTGGAGCTGCCCGCCGGTGTGGAGATCGAGATCAAGCTGTAACCAAATTAAAGAGGGGATAAAATCCCCCCTTTAGATTCCCCCTCGCCAGTGTGCCCACTGGCGGCGCCGCCCAGGGCGGCTAAGTCAAGGTATTTTCGCCACGTACACGCCGCGGCGAAAATAGATTGAAAAATTGTTTGCTGTCCATGCCCATCGTCTTGCGAGATGGGCGGGTCATGTCGGCAGAGCAATGCGGCGGGACCCAACCCGCACGTATCTAAGCCGACCAATAACCTTTAAGGAGGAATATCCATGAAAGCGATCATCGGCAAAAAAGTGGGCATGTCCCAGATTTTTGACGAGAACGGCCATGTGATCCCCGTCACCGTCATCGAGGCGGGTCCCTGCGTGGTCGTGCAGAAGAAGACTTCCGAAAAGGAAGGCTATGAGGCGGTCCAGCTGGGCTTTGAGGACATCGCCGAGCGCAAGCTCACCAAGCCCGAGAAGGGCCATCTGGACAAGGCCGGCGTGGCTCCCAAGAAGTACCTGCGGGAGTTCGACCTGGAGAACGCTTCCGAGCTGAACGTGGGCGACATCGTGAAGGCCGACACCTTCAAAGAGGGCGACTTCGTGGACGTCACCGGCATCAGCAAGGGCCACGGCTACCAGGGCGTCATCAAGCGCCACGGTGCCCACCGCCTGAAGGAGACCCACGGCTCCGGCCCTGTGGCCCGTCAGATCGGCTCTCTGGGCGCCACCAGCCACATGTCCAAGATCATCAAGGGCACCATCGGCGCCGGCCACATGGGCATGGAGCAGGTGACTGTCCAGAACCTGAGCGTTGTGAAGGTCGACCCCGAGCTGAACATGCTGGTGGTCTGCGGCGCCATCCCCGGCCCCAAGGGCGGTCTCGTGACCATCAAGTCCACCGTCAAGGTCCACAAGGTCAAGCAGGCCGGCGCTGACATCAGCAAGAACCCGCAGAAGGCCTCCGGCCGCAACCCGCAGAAGGCCTCCGCCAGAAACAAGTAAGAAAGGGGTGCTTGAACAATGTCTACCATGAAAGTTTTGAACATGGCCGGCGCAGAAGTCGGCACTGTGGAACTGAACGACGCCGTCTTCGGCATCGAGCCCAACCAGACCGTCGTGCACGAGGTCGTCAAGAACCACCTCGCCAACTGCAGACAGGGCACCCAGAGCGCCCTTACCCGCGCCGAGGTCTCCGGCGGCGGCAAGAAGCCCTGGCGTCAGAAGGGCACCGGCCACGCCCGGCAGGGCAGCACCCGTGCTCCACAGTGGACCCACGGCGGCATCGTGTTTGCCCCCAAGCCCCGCGACTACAGCTATGTGCTGAATAAGAAGGTCAAGCGCCTGGCGCTGAAGTCCGTCCTCTCCGCCAAGGTGGCTGAGGGCGAGATGGTGGTCATCGACTCCATCAAGATGGACGCCATCAAGACCGCTGACTTCCGCAAGTTCCTCACCGCCGTCGGCGTGGACGGCAAGGCCGTGGTGGTCACTCCCGAGGTGGACCAGACCATCGTCAAGAGCGCGCGGAACATCCCCGGCGTCATGACCACTCCCGCTTCCATCCTGAGCGTCTATGACATCCTGAACGCCAAGTACCTGGTCGTGGATAAGGACGCCCTCGCAAAAATCGAGGAGGTGTACGCGTAATGGCTACCGCTTACGATATCATCATCCGCCCCATCATCACCGAGCGCGCCATGGCGGGTGCCGCCGACAAGAAGTACGTCTTCGAGGTGGCCAAGGACGCCGGCAAGATCGAGATCAAGAAGGCGGTGGAGGAGATCTTCGGCGTGAAGGTCGCCTCTGTCAACACCCTGACGGTGCCCGGCAAGGAAAAGCGCATGGGCGCCGGCCGTCCCGGCATGACCCGGACCTGGAAGAAGGCCTACGTTCAGCTGACGGCGGATTCCAAGACCATCGAGTTCTTCGAGAGCATGGTCTGATAAACGGAAGGAGTGTAACGCGAAATGTCTATCAAAACCTTTAAGCCGACGACTCCCTCCAGACGGCAGATGACGGTCTCCGGATTCGACGGCATCGACAAGAAGGCCAAGCCCGAGCCCAGCCTGACCGAGCCCCTGAAGAAGAGCTCCGGCCGCAACAGCTACGGCCGCATCACCGTCCGCCACCGCGGCGGCGGCAACAAGCGCAAGTACCGCATCATCGACTTCAAGCGGGACAAGATCGGCTCCGCCACCGTGCTGCGCCTGGAGTACGACCCCAACCGCAGCGCCAACATCGCCCTGATCCAGTACGAGGACGGCGAGAAGCGCTATATCCTGGCTCCTCTGGGCCTGAAGGCCGGCCACAAGATCATGACCGGCCCCGAGGCGGACATCCTGCCCGGCAACGCCCTGCCCCTGGCCAACATCCCCGTCGGTACCGTGATCCATAACATCGAGCTGCATCCCGGCAACGGCGCCCAGCTGGTGCGCTCCGCCGGCACCGCCGCGCAGCTGATGGCCAAGGAGGGCTCCGACGCCCAGATCCGTCTGCCCTCCGGCGAGGTCCGCATCGTGCGTACCAACTGCTACGCCACCATCGGCCAGGTGGGCAACATCGAGCACGAGAACATCAACATCGGCAAGGCCGGCCGCAAGCGTCACATGGGCTGGCGTCCCACCGTCCGCGGCTCCGTCATGAACCCCAATGACCACCCCCACGGCGGCGGCGAGGGCCGCGCGCCCGTCGGCCGTCCCGGCCCGGTGACCCCCTGGGGCAAGCCCGCCATGGGTTACAAGACCCGCAAGGGCAAGAACCCCACCAATAAATTCATCGTCAAGCGCCGCAACGAGAAGTAAGGAGGCAAGTCAATATGAGCAGATCCATTAAAAAAGGCCCGTATGTTGCCCCGGAGCTTCTGAAGCGGGTCGAGGAAATGAACGCGAAGAACGAGAAGAAGGTCCTCAAGACCTGGAGCCGCAGCTCCACCATCTTCCCCGCCTTCGTGGGCCACACCATCGCCGTTCACGACGGCCGCAAGCACGTGCCCGTCTATATCCAGGAGGATATGGTCGGCCACAAGCTGGGTGAGTTCGCTCCCACCCGCACCTTCCGCGGCCATCGGAAAGATTCTTAATGAAGGAGGATGCTGAACATGGAAGAGACTAAGATTGCCAAAGCGTATCTGCGCTATGTCCGCATCGCTCCCCGCAAGGTCCAGATCGTGTGCGATCTGATCCGCGGCAAGGACGCCGGCACCGCCATGGCGATCCTGATGCAGACCCCCAAGGCCGCTTCCGAGCCTCTGATGAAGCTCCTGAAGTCCGCCTGCGCCAATGCCGAGAACAACTTCGGCATGGACCCCGCCAAGCTGGTGGTGTCCGAGGTGTTCGCCACCCCCGGCCCCATCCTGAAGCGGATGATGCCCCGGGCCCAGGGCCGCGCCTATCGGATCAACAAGAAGACTTCTCACGTCACCCTGGCTGTGACGGAAAAGGCATAAGAGGGAGGAGAACAGTTTTATGGGACAGAAAGTAAATCCCCACGGCCTGCGCGTGGGCGTCATCAAAGACTGGGATTCCCGTTGGTATGCCAGTGATGAGAAGGTCGGCGATCTGATCGTCGAGGATCAGAAGATCCGCAAGTACCTGAAGAAGACCCTGTACGGCGCCGGTGTTCCCAAGATCGAGATCGAGCGGAGCAACGATGTCGTCACCATCTTCCTCCACTGCGCCCGGCCGGGCATGGTCATCGGCAAGGGCGGCGAGCAGATCGAGCAGTATCGTCTCGCTGTGGAGAAGCTGATCGGCAAGAAGGTGCGCCTGAACATCGTTGAGGTGAAGAACCCCGACATGGACGCCCAGCTGGTGGCGGAGAACATCGCCCAGCAGCTGGAGAAGCGCATCTCTCACCGCCGCGCCATGAAGAACGCCATGGCCCGCGCCATGCGCGCCGGCGCCAAGGGCATCAAGGTCTGCTGCTCCGGCCGTCTGGGCGGACGCGAGATCGCCGGCGTTGAGCACTATCACGAGGGCACCATCCCCCTGCAGACCATCCGGGCCGACATCGAGTACGGCTTCGCGGAGGCTGCCACCACCTTCGGCCGCATCGGCGTGAAGGTGTGGATCTACAAGGGCGAGGTCCTCTCTCAGACCCTGCGCACCACCCCCCGCACCATGGACACCTCCAAGCCCTATCAGGAGCGTCGTGAGCGTCGTCCCCGCCGGGACGGCGACCGCCGCGGCGGCTTCGGTGACCGTCGCCAGGGCGGTGGGTTCAACCGTGACCGTCAGGGCGGGTTCAACCGCGGCCAGGGTCGTCCCCAGGGCGGTTTCAACCGTGCCACCAATCCCAGCCGTCCGGCTGCCCCCGCGGCGCCCGCGGCACCCGCTAAGGAAGGAGGAGCCCAGTAATGCTTCTGCCGAAGAGAGTCAAGTATCGCCGCGTGCACCGCGGCCGCATGACCGGCAAGGCCACCCGCGGCAACAAGATCGCCTACGGTGAGTTCGGTCTGCAGGCCCTGGAGCCCGGCTGGATCACCAGCAATCAGATCGAGGCCGCCCGTATCGCCATGACCCGCTACACCAAGCGTGGCGGTCAGGTCTGGATCAAGATTTTCCCCGACAAGCCCGTGACCAAGAAGCCTGCCGAGACCCGCATGGGTTCCGGTAAGGGCTCTCCCGAGTTCTGGGTCGCCGTCGTGAAGCCCGGCCGCATCATGTTCGAGATCGCCGGCGTGTCTGAAGAAGTTGCCCGCGAGGCGCTCCGTCTGGCCAGCCACAAGCTGCCCATCAAGACGAAGATCGTCGCCCGCACCGACGAGGAAGCAGGTGAGTGAAGATGAAGGCAAGTGAAATTCGTAGCATGACCCCCGAGCAGCTCAATGAGAAGCTGGTGGGCCTGAAGAAGGATCTTTTCTATCTGCGTATGCAGCACGCCACCAATCAGCTGGACAATCCCCTGAAGATCCGGGAGACCAAGCATGACATTGCCCGAGTCAAGACCATGTTGCGTCAGAAGGAGCTCTCCGGAGCTTCTGACAAGCAGTGAGAAGGAGGGAATCGAACATGAACGAAGAGATGAAGAGAACTTCCTCCCGTAAGACCCGGGTCGGCAGAGTGGTGTCCGACAAGATGGATAAGACCGTGGTCGTCGCCATCGAGGACCGCGTGGCCCATCCTCTGTACAAGAAGATCGTCGGCCGCACCTACAAGCTGAAGGCTCATGACGAGCAGAACAGCTGCGGCATCGGCGACTGGGTCAAGGTGATGGAGACCCGCCCCCTGTCCAAGGACAAGCGGTGGCGCGTGGTCGAGATCGTTGAGAAAGCGAAGTAAGGAGGTGCCGTTATGATTCAGCAGGAAACTTTTCTGAAGGTTGCCGATAATACCGGCGCCAAGGAGATCAAGTGCATCCGTGTCCTGGGCGGCTCCAAGCGGAAGTTCGGCAACATCGGCGATGTGATCGTGGCTTCCGTCCGCAAGTCCACCCCCGGCGGCACGGTGAAGAAGGGCGAGGTCGTCAAGGCCGTCATCGTCCGCAGCGCCAAGGGCGTCCGCCGGCCGGACGGCACCTATGTCCGTTTTGACGACAACGCCGCCGTCCTGATCCGGGACGACAAGAACCCCAGAGGCACCCGTATCTTCGGGCCGGTTGCTCGTGAGCTGCGCGACAAGGATTACATGAAGATCCTGTCCCTCGCTCCCGAAGTGATTTGAGGAGGGCAGCGAAATGGCTATGAACATTAAGAAGGGCGATACCGTTGTCGTCCTGTCCGGCAAGGACAAGGGCAAGCAGGGCAAGGTGCTGGGCACCGTTCCCGGCTCCCTGAAGGTCGTTGTGGAGGGCATCAACATGGTGACCTGCCACGTGAAGCCCCGCCGTCAGGGCGAGGAGGGCGGCATCATGAAGCGCGAGGCCGCCATCGCCGCCTGCAAGGTGCAGGTGGTGTGCCCCAAGTGCAACAAGGGCACCCGCGTCGCCCACAAGATCGAGGGCGGCAAGAAGACCCGCGTGTGCAAGCACTGCGGCGCTGAGCTGTGAGAAAGGAGAGCTGACAAATGGCCAGACTGAAAGAGAAATACACTGCCGAAGTCGCTCCCGCTCTGATGAAGCAGTTCGGCTACAAGAGCGTCATGCAGATCCCCAAGATCGACAAGGTGGTCGTGAACGTGGGCTGCGGCGAGGCGCGCGAAAATTCCAAGGTCCTGGAGAACGTGGTGAACGACCTGAGCCAGATCACCGGCCAGAAGCCCGTCATCACCCGGGCCCGCAAGTCCATCGCAAACTTCAAGCTGCGTGAGGATATGCCCATCGGCGCAAAGGTCACCCTGCGGGGCGACAAGATGTGGGAGTTCCTGGACCGCCTGTTCAACGTGGCCCTGCCCCGCGTCCGCGACTTCCAGGGCATCAACCCCAACTCCTTTGACGGCCGCGGCAACTATGCCCTGGGCATCAAGGAGCAGCTGATCTTCCCCGAGATCGAGTACGACAAGATCGACAAGATCCGCGGCATGGATGTGGTCATCTGCACCACCGCGCACACCGATGAAGAGGCCCGCGCCCTGCTGGAGCAGGTCGGCGCCCCCTTCGCCCGCTAAGGAGGAAGAGACGATGGCAAAGAAATCCATGATTCTCAAGCAGCAGCGGACCCCCAAGTTCTCCTCCCGGAGATACAACCGCTGCAAGCTGTGCGGCCGCCCTCACGCCTATCTGCGTGACTACGGCGTGTGCCGTATCTGCTTCCGGGAGCTGGCCTACAAGGGCGAGATCCCCGGCGTGCGGAAGGCCTCTTTCTGAGTCTCTTGCCCTCATACTGCGTTGCAGCCCCTTGCTGTACAGCACGTACAGCTTCGGGCCTGCGCCTTGTCTGAGAACAAGATCCACCAGAAAGCCGGTCCCAGCACACAACACTTTCTTTGATACCATGGGCTTTTGATATGGAGCCCCTGGCATAACGGATGGCGAAAGGTCATGACGAATTGGGCACCACGCACCAGCGGACTGCTCCATTCGCCATGATACCTCGCTGCCGCAGCGGTCTTGCTGAGACCGCAACTCTAAAATAGGAGGATTTATTATGCATATCACTGATCCGGTTGCGGATATGCTGACCCGCATCCGCAACGCCAACAACGCCAAGCATGACACCGTTGATGTTCCCGCCTCCAACATGAAGAAGAGCATCGCTCAGATCCTGCTGGATGAGGGCTATATCAAGAACTTCCAGGTGGTGGACGACGGCACCCAGGGTGTCATCCACATCTCCCTGAAGTACAACGCGGGCAAGGAAAAGGTCATCACCGGCCTGCGCCGCGTCTCCAAGCCCGGCCTGCGCGTCTATGTGGGCGCCGATGAGCTGCCCCGTGTGCTCCGCGGCCTGGGTATCGCTATCATCTCTACGTCCAAGGGCGTCATGACCGACAAGAAGGCCCGCGAGCTGCATGTCGGCGGCGAGGTCCTGGCATTCGTGTGGTAAGGAGGGTATTGGACCATGTCTAGAATTGGCAGAATGCCCATTACCGTTCCCGCCGGCGTCACCGTCAATGTCGCCGAGGGTAATGTGGTGACCGTAAAGGGACCCAAGGGCGAGCTGACGAAGGCTCTGCGCCCTGAGATGATCATTAAGCAGGAAGGCAGCACGATCACCGTGGAGCGTCCTTCCGACGACAAGCTGCACCGCAGCCTCCACGGCCTGACCCGGACTCTGCTCCACAACATGATCGTCGGCGTGACCGACGGCTACAAGAAGGAGCTGGAGGTCAACGGCGTGGGCTACCGTGTGGCCAAGGAGGGAAAGAACCTGGTCATGAACCTGGGCTTCTCCCATCAGGTGATCGTTTCTGAGATCGAGGGCATCACCATTGACGTCCCCGCTCCCAATAAAATCGTCATCAACGGATGCGACAAGCAGGCCGTCGGCCAGTTTGCGGCCGAGGTCCGCGAGAAGCGTCCTCCCGAGCCTTACAAGGGCAAGGGCATCAAGTACGCCGATGAAGTCATCCGCCGCAAGGTCGGTAAGACCGGCGCCAAGAAGTAAGGAGGTGTGCCGATATGATTAAGAGACCGAATACCAACGCCCAGCGCCTGAAGCGCCACAAGAGAGTGCGCGCCAAGATCTCCGGCACCCCTGAGATGCCGCGTCTGAATGTGTTCCGCAGCGAGGCCAACATCTACGCCCAGGTCATCGATGATGTCAACGGCGTGACCCTGGCTTCCGCTTCCTCCCTGGACAAGGCCATCGAAGGTTACGGCGGCAACATCGCCGCTGCCACCGCCGTTGGCAAGCTGGTGGCCGAGCGCGCCAAGGCCAAGGGTATCGAGACTGTCGTGTTTGACCGCGGCGGCTATCTGTACCACGGCCGCGTGAAGGCTCTGGCAGAGGGTGCCCGCGAGGGCGGCCTGAAATTCTAAGGGAGGAGGAACGACAACATGCCTAGATTTGAAAGAGAACAGAGCGAGTATATCGAGAAGGTCGTTTCCCTGAACCGCGTCTCCAAGACCGTCAAGGGCGGCCGCGTGATGAAATTCTCCGCCCTGGTCGTCGTGGGCGACGGCAAGGGCAAGGTGGGCTACGGCCTGGGCAAGGCCGCCGAGGTCCCCGAGGCCATCCGCAAGGGCATCGAAGCCGCCAAGAAGAACATGATCACCGTGACCCTCTCCGGCACCACCGTGCCCCACGAGACCATCGGTGAGGCCGGCGCCGGCCGCGTGCTGATGAAGCCCGCCGCCCCCGGTACCGGCGTGATCGCCGGCGGCGCTGTCCGTGCCGTCGTCGAGGCCGCAGGCATCAAGGACATCCGGACCAAGTGCCTGCGTTCCAATAACCCCAACAACGTTGTCGCCGCCGCCTTCGAGGGCCTCAAGAGCATGCGCGGTCCCGAGGAGGTCGCCCGCATCCGCGGCAAGAGCGTCGAAGAGATCGTGGGTTAAGGAGGCGCAAAAATGGCAAACTTAAATATTAAGCTCGTCAAGAGCCTGAACGGCCGCCTGGAAAAACAGGTCGCCACCGCTCATTCCATGGGCCTGCGCAAGATCGGTGACATCACCGTGCAGCCCGACAACGACCAGACCCGCGGCAAGATCGCCAAGATCGGCTATCTGCTGCAGGTCACTGAAGTGAAATAAGGAGGCACGGAATTATGAAGTTGAGCGAACTGTCTCCCGCCGAGGGCTCCGTCCGGGCCCCGTACCGGAAGGGCCGGGGCGCCGGCTCCGGCAACGGCAAGACCGGCGGCCGCGGCCACAAGGGCCAGAAGGCCCGCTCCGGCGGCAAGATCCGTGTTGGTTTCGAAGGCGGCCAGATGCCGCTGGCCCGCCGCATCCCCAAGCGCGGCTTCAACAACATCTTTGCAAAGCCCCTGGAGATCGTCAATCTCAGCACCCTGGACCGGTTCCAGGACGGTGACACCGTCACGGTCCACGCCCTGCTGGAGAAGGGCATCCTCTCCAAGTGCCGCTATGGCTACAAGGTTCTTGGCAGCGGCCAGCTGACCAAGAAGCTCACTGTCCAGGCTTCTGCTTTCTCCGCTTCTGCCAAGGAGGCTATCGAGGCAGCTGGCGGAAAGGCCGAGGTGATGTAACGTGATCCAAACCATTCGCAAAGCGTGGGGCATCCCCGAGCTGCGGAAAAAGATCATCTTTACACTCCTCATTCTGTTGATCTTCCGCATCGGTAATGCGATCACGGTCCCTTACGTGAACGTGACCCTGCTGGAGGACTATCTGAACCAGATGGGCGGCACCATCCTGGGCCTCTACAACGTGATGTCCGGCGGTGCCTTCGCCCAGGCGACGGTCTTCGCCCTGAGCATCCAGCCCTATATCAACAGCTCCATCATCATCCAGCTGCTGACGGTGGCCATCCCGGCCCTGGAGCGGCTGGCCAAGGAGGGCGGCGAGGAGGGCCGGAAGAAGATCCAGTCCATCACCCGCTATACCACGGTGGGCATCGCCATCCTGCAGGCTGTCGGCTACTATTTCATGATGCGCAACTACAACCTGCTGGCAACGGATGCCACGGGCATCTGGCCGGCGCTGGTCATCATCGTGTCCTTCATTGCCGGCTCCTCCTTCGTCATGTGGATGGGCGAGCAGGTGACGGAGTTCGGCGTCGGCAACGGCATTTCCATCATCCTGTTTGCCGGCATCCTGTCCCGGATCCCCACCTCCGTCAGCTCCCTGTATGACGGCGTGCGCAACTGGGCTGCCGGCACGGAGGCCTCTGATACCGTCCTGGTGCTGCACCCGGCGCTGGTGGTCCTGCTGCTGGTGGGCGTCCTGGCGCTGATCGTGTTCGTCGTGTTCATCAGCGACGCCGAGCGCCGCATCCCCGTCCAGTATGCCAAACGGCAGGTTGGCCGGAAGATGTACGGCGGCCAGAGCTCTCACCTCCCCATGAAGGTGAACATGTCCGGCGTGCTGCCCATCATCTTCGCACAGAGCATCGCATCCCTGCCCGTCACGATCTGGACCTTCATCGGCATCCCCGCCGAAGGCACCGTCTCCCGGAGCATTTACGATGCCATCGACACCCAGTCTGTGATCTATATGATCGTGTACTTCATCATGATCATCGGATTCAGCTATTTCTACTCCACCATCCAGTTCAACCCGGTGGAGATCGCCAACAATCTGAAGAAGCAGGGCGGCTTTATCCCCGGTTTCCGCCCCGGCAAGCCCACGGTGGACTTTATCAAGCGGGTCCTGAGCAAGATCACCCTGTTCGGCGCCATCTACCTCGGCATCGTGGCCATCTGCCCGCTGCTGCTGGGTAAGGCTGTCGGCAGCGCCTATCTGGCGATCGGCGGCACGTCCGTCATCATCGTCGTGGGCGTGGCTCTGGAGACCGTGAAGGCGCTGGAGGCCCAGATGCTGATGCGTCAGTACAAGGGCTTCCTGGAATAAGAGAGAAGGCGTTTCTGTGAATTTGATCTTGTTGGGCGCTCCCGGCGCCGGCAAAGGCACACAGGCGGAGATCCTGTGCAGAGAACTGAACATCCCCACCATCTCCACGGGCAACATCCTGCGGGCGGCCATCAAGGATGGCACGCCCACAGGACTGGAGGCCAAGCATTTTATGGACGCGGGCCAGCTGGTCCCCGATGATGTGATCATCAGCATCATCACGGAACGGCTGGCGGCGGACGACTGCAGGAACGGCTATATCCTGGACGGGGTGCCCCGCACCATCGCCCAGGCAGAGGCCCTGGAGAAGGCCGGGATCAGATTCGATGCCGCGATCTCCATTGAGATCTCCGACGAGACCATTACAGAACGGATGAGCGGCCGCCGTGTCTGCGAGACCTGCGGGGCCAGCTACCACCTGGTGGCTGTGCCCCCCAAGCAGGCCGGCATCTGCGACAAGTGCGGCGGCAGGCTGGTCCAACGGAAAGATGATGAACCTGAGACCGTGAAGGCACGGCTCGAGGTCTATCATAGGGAGACGGAACCGCTGAAGGAGTTCTACGCCCAGCGGGGTCTCCTGCGGTCTGTGGAGAATCAGCCCACAGTGGCTGAGACCTCACAGGCGATCCTCCGCGCGCTGGGGAGATGAGCACATGATCACACTGAAATCCCCCCACGAGATCGAACTGATGCGCCGGGCCGGAAAAATTACCGCGGCTGCCCGTG
>ERZ1643246.2903-NODE-2903-length-15478-cov-13.822797_pt1 | contig 15478 bp, 8 predicted proteins | sample MGYA00579265_ERZ1643246 | MGnify/ENA primary metagenome ERZ1643246 (study PRJEB29033, sample SAMEA4952261) | chicken gut metagenome | biome: Broiler Chicken; feature: Gastrointestinal Tract; material: Caecum | place: Ireland | collected 2018 | study: Broiler... | reverse complement strand
ATCGCACGCATATATTGACAAATTTGAAGATAAATGTTATAATTTTTAAAACTATATTTTTTTAAAACTATGTTTCAAGGGGAGGGTAAATATGAAAAAGTTATTTTGCATACTGATAAGCTCCGTGCTTGTTGCAGGTGCAATTACCTCTTTTGCAGGATGTGGACCAAAAACGCCCGAAGATAACAGAGCTGTTCGGGCATTAGACACTAGTTTCGTAAATGTTTGGCAAGGTTCGGACGGCACTGTATATGTTGAACTAAAAAACTTTGAACATGACGACTATCAATTCATAAGCGATAGCGGTCAAGGTGCTACTTCCATTGAATTTTCACTTGATGGTGGTAGTAGTTGGGCACGTCAAGACCCTGTTGAAGTTTTTTTCAATCAGACCGATCGTGGTATCTATTCTATCTTGTCGCATGATGGCAATGAATTTACTTGCTATTTGACAGGTTATGAAGGCGAGAATATGCCCCAAAACCCAAAATTCAGTGCGGGCGCCGATCTTTCAATCACCTTTCGCATTCCCGAGTCGGACACGTATAAAGCGAGCGAGTGGTCGACGGCGACAACTTATACGCTTAAAGCTCCCGGCACAGATAACAGCGAAATTTTTGCATACCATTACGGAGAGTTCCTGTGGGATAAAGCGGAGTATGACTCGGGAATTTCAGCAAACACTTTCGAGAGCAACGGTTTCGTGGTTTACAGAGATGAGGGCTTGCTAAAATTTGGTAAAATAGCTTCTGTGGTTTCCTCTGCCGAAAGCGGTATGTATGACTACACTTTCACCTCTCAAAAGGAGTTGACCGAGGCAGAGAAGAACGAGATTGCAAAGTTCGAATACAAGTTTGTATCCAAACCCGAATATGAACAAAATGCAACGGCGGAGAGTACAGATCTACTGACCTCAATCACACCGGATATACAGACTTACGAAGACAATTTACTTATGTCTGGCACATGGACGGCTGTAACTGTCGATGGTTTTGAGTTTAATGCAACCAACAGCAACTATATTTGGCAATACAATGTTGAAATACCCAATGCCAGTACGGGTGAAACGGAGATCTATACCTATACATCATTCATTCTGTTGGTGCGCATTAAGGCAACTGACTCAACTGCACATTCGGGAGTACATGTGCTAGAATATCAATTTACGGACAAACCTGCCGAATAAGCAAGGTACTTTGCAAGTATTTTTTGTAGCGACGAGACAATATTCTACTGAAAGACTTTATGCGGAGGTTTAATGTATGAAGTTTGTAAGCCAACTGATAAGACATATTGGCAGCTGCATCACCGCAGAAAAAGGCAAGCGTATTTTTTACGCCGTTGTTAACATTGCATTTATAGCGATAGCAGTGCTTTCTGGTTGGGGCGTTTTAAAGGCATGGGAAATAATGTTCAGCGAAACCTTTATAGGGGGATTGCTATTATTGATTGTATGCGCTACGTTTGCGATTCTTTTTTTGATCGACGGCGTGATCGGTCAGTTAATTCATACTGTTGTTAATTTTATTTTTATATTTAACCGAGAAGAGCGTGGCTATGCAATCTGTGCATTCATTATCGCTTTATTGTCTATTGCTGCAATGGTGGTGGTAATGGTCATTTTACTAAATTAAATAAGTATGAATCCCATAAAAACAAAAAACGGCCTCTGATGTTCAGAGGTCGTTCTTCGTTAAATCCAGACTGCTTTTTGTATTTTTTAGACTGTCCATTTTTGTTATTCTACCAGTTGAAAGCAGATTCTAAATTTAAAGCATACTACGAAATATCGCGCGACCCATTTACTACAGACACCAAAATATTTGAAGCGGATCTTAACGAAGTGATATATGAAAGGGCACAGCGCGCAAAGCTTATTGACCCCAAGCTTGAAGAAATTTCAAGAAATTATCCGCCCTCTGTCATATACCAATTTGTAGAAGAGGTACTCGAGGACAGCGACGACATTATAATCTGGCAGGAACAGGTTATGGAACTTTTGCACCGCATGGGCGGGTTTTCCTACGCGGAGGCGGATATTCTTCGCCGCGACGGCGGAAAGGGGTATTGGAGAAATGCCGAATGGTACTCGCCGCGCCGCAAAAGGTTTTTAGAGCACGCCGTCGGATGCGGCTATAATTTTCGCTTTGCGGACAAATACTTCCGCTATATATTTGAAGCAAACCACTATACCCGCGTTAAAGCCGCCGTCGCCGCACAGGTACTTTTCGATTAAAAATGAAAAGTTACAAGCCGTCGACGAACTCAAAAGGCAGCAGGAATTTGCAAAGGTCACGGGAGCGCCGATTACACCTACTCCACTTTTAAAGCAGCAAGTGGAAATCAACGGCGTGCCCACTACCTTTGACAGGTTTGCGAACTACTATTTTGAGAAATTCCACAAGCGCAAGGTTTGTGAGGAAACTTATCGCGTAACCCTGAGCAATTACAAAAACCACGTTCTGCCGCACTTTGGCGATATACCCTTGAACTCGATAATGGCTGATAAATGTCAGGAGCTTTTAGACAGACTCATAGCAGAGAACAAGGTGCGAACCGAAGAAAACGTATTCAGCATGTTGAATATGCTGTTCAAAGCGGCAGTAAAGCACACGGTTATGAAGCACAATCCTATGGACATGGTGTTCCATACCAAGCACGAAAGGGAACACGGTAAGGCGCTTACAAAGGACGAGGAGAAATTACTTCTCTCCTCCACCGAGGGCACTCCCTACCAGAGAATGTTTGCGATAGGTCTTTACACAGGGCTGCGCCCCAACGAGTATAAGACTGCTTACATTGAGAACGGCTTTATCGTGGCAAACAACAGCAAGAGAAAGAACGGAAAGGTTGAGTTAAAGAAGATACCGATTACGCCTATGCTTGCACCTTATCTTGAGGACACGACCGAGCTGTATTTTACGAGGCTGGAGCAAATCCGCAACAAATTCAACAAAATCCTGCCCAACCATAAATTGTATGACCTGCGAACTACCTTCTACACGCGCTGTACCGAGTGCGGCATAGCCGAGGCAGCAATCAAGGAGTATGTAGGGCACGCTTTGGGAGGACTTGCGGATACATATACCGACTTAAGCGACGACTTTTTAAGAGCCGAAGGACGCAAGTTTTTGTACTGATTTATGCCCAACTTTATGCCCAACTTTTAAGAAAAAACGTGTACTTTCTGCCATATTTGACCATTTTTATGATGGTCTGACAAGAGCAAAAAACACACAGAAAAGACACCGTTTTAAAGGCTTTAAAAGCCTGAAAATTCAATAAAATTTAAGACAGGACGGCATACAGAAGCCTCAATGAAAATGGTCTGAAATATAAGAAAAATGACCGTTTTTCGCTGAAAAACGGTCATTTTTGATTGAAATCCGGCAACTTGCTATCCTCCCGGGCGCTATGCGCCAAGTACTTTTACCGCGGACGAGCTTAACTTCTGTGTTCTTTCAGGGCTCCCGCAAAAAGTAGTTTTTGCGGGAAGAGGAGCGGCAACGGAGCGCACTTGCAAGCCGACGAAAGCGGCTTGCTTAAAGCGTAGTTTGCCGCGACGAGGGAACAGGTGTACCCGAAAGCCATTATCACCGGAATGGCTCTGCTTGTTGGACTTGAAGCCACTGAAAAGTTTTAAAAATGCTTGATTTTAGCCTATTTTTGCCCGATTTTGCCTCATTTTCAGCGAAAAATAAAATTATGTACCAAACGTGTGCCAAAGTGCACAACGAGCGATTCCGACCTTAAAAATACCATAATAAAAATACCATAATAAGATATACCGCGGGAGGATTTGCAAATCCTCCCGCGGCTGTATGTTTTTACTATTAAAAAAACTAAACCGCCGTCAGTCCAAAGATTGTCCGGCCTTGAATTTTTGGAATTTTGCGAGCTCCTCTGCCGTTATCATATTGTGCGATGCTACAAGCACACGGTTGCAATCCTCGCGGGAAATCTTTTGCGGCACGCCTGCTTTTAAAGCCCGCATATATGTATTGAGCTTGATTTTATTGCATATTGCCGTGATGTCGCCGCCGCCGTACCCCTCGAGCGCCGAGGCAAGTTTTTTCAGGTCAACGTCGTCCTCGATAGGCAGCCCTTTAAGCACTTTGTTGACAAGAAATTCGCGCGCGGCCTGGTCGGGCACACCCACATATATGTGCGTATCAAACCTTCCTCCGCGCAACATTGCAGGGTCGAGCGCCCACGGGCGGTTGGTCGCCGCAATCAGGAGCAACATTTTATTTATTTTGCTCCTTTTAAAGCCGTCCACCTTGGTCAAAAAGGTGGCCACAAACCTCGCCATTTCGGCGTCGACTCCATCCGCTCCGTCGCCGCGCTTACTCGCAACAGAATCGAACTCGTCAAAGAATATTATGGCGCGTTCATTCTTCTGCGCCGTTTCGAACAGCTCGTCCAGCTTCTTGCTGCTGTCGCCCATATACTTGGATATGAGGTCCTGGCAGTTGACGGCATAAAACTGCGCATCTACCTCCCCCGCTATGGCGCGGGCGATGAACGTTTTGCCCGTGCCCGGAGGGCCGTAGAGCAGAATTTTGGCGCCCGGCTCTATTTTATACATTGCCGCAAGGTCGGGATTTTTTAACGGCTCGATTACTTTATATCGTATCTGGTCCTTTACGTCCTCCAGCCCCGCGACGTCGGTAAAGGTAATGCCACCGCCCGCTGAGGGTTTGATTTCGGCAGACTTTTCCTCGTCCTTTTGCGGCGCGGCGTGGATGCGCTCGGGCGCGGGCCTACAGCCGTTTTTGGCAAAATCAAGCAGTTTTACCGCGGCGTTATGATATTCCATGCGCACTTCATACGAGGTCGAGCCGACGGAGATTTTGTTGGCAAGTTCGGCGGCCTTCAAAAAGGCCTCGCGCGCCTCGGAGTAGTTGCCCGCGGCGAGCTTTTCCCTACCCTGCGCGCTGAAACTTTTATAAGCTTCCACCAAAGGTTGATTGTTCATTATTGTACCTCATATCCCCATACCACGGGGCGACCATCCGGATTCCAATTACTACCCCACCCGTCGGGCTGACTTTTCGCTTCACAATAAATTGTAATATTACTGCACTCGCTAAATGCATAATCGTCAATACTTGTAACATTTTCGGGAATCACGATGCTTGTAAGACCAGTGCAACCATAAAAAGCTGAGCCGCCTATTTCCGTTACACTTGTCGGTATTGTTATGTTTATAAGATTACTGCAATTATAAAAAGCGTCGCCACTTATTTCTGTTACGCTATCGGGGATTGTTATGCTTGTAAGATTACTACAACCATAAAAAGCTTGCGCTCCTATTCTTTGCGCGCCATTTAAAATTATAACACTCGTCAAACTAGCACATCTACCAAATGCCCAATTCCCTATATCCCTTATACTATCAGAAATAACTACACTTGTAAGCCCATTACAATCACTAAATGCGTTATCTTCTATACTCGATATGTTATAGGTTTGCCCATCATATGTAATGGTTGAAGGTAATATTAAATCGCCCGCAATTGAAGCCGGCTGATTAACTATCTTCGCTTCACCATCAATTATTCCATATCTTATTCCATCAATCAGACAGTATATGTAGCCATCCTCTGCTATATCATTATTAAGACAATCCCAAACTACCGAACGGAAAGTATAAGACTTCCAAGAGCCATCCCAGCCGTTAGGCCTGCTTGGCGCTTCACAATAAATAGTAAGACAGCTACTACCAAAAACATTCCTACCCATACTTGTTACACTATCCGGTATTGTAATGCTAGACAAACTATTACAACCTAAAAATGCAGAGCTTTCTATAGCAGTTACGCTTTCAGGTATGACTATATTAATGAGATTACTGCAACTCCAGAATGCAGCAGCACCTATTCTTGTAACACTCTCGGGAATTGTTATGCTTACAAGGCCGCTGCAGCCGGCAAAAGTCTCCTCTCCTATACTTGTTAAACTTTCGGGAATTGTAATTTCTATAGGATTGCTACATGAATCAAAAGCGTAACTTTCTATATTCGTCACGCTAAATAACTCCCCTTCATATGTAACGCTTGAAGGAATTATAATTTCGCCACTTAAACAGGATGGTTGTCTTATAATGGTAGCATTCCCTGAGTTTAAGCCGTACCGTATACCGTCAATAACTGCATATACATTGCCATCATTATCGGTTGAATTATTATTACAATCCCATACAACAGGACAGGCGCCGTTCCAAAAACTAACCCAACCGCTTGGCTGACTTGCCGCCTCACAATAAATTGTAAGGCTGTCACAATCTTCAAAAGCGTCTTGTTCAATAATAGTTACACTATTAGGAATTGTTATTTCTGTAAGACTATTACACCCCCTAAATACCCCATATCCTATACCCGACACGCCTTCAGGGATTACTATACTTGTTAAATTACTGCAACCTTCAAAAGAAGAGCCTCCTATGCCCGTCACACTTTCCGGAATTATTATGTTTGTGAGGCTACTGCAACCGTAGAAGGCCGCTGCTCCTATATCTGTTATTCCTTCCGGCAAAGTTATATTTGTAAGGCCACTACAATTATCGAATGTGGAGTTACCTATGCTTGTCACACCTTCGGGAATAGTTATATCTGTAAGGCTACTGCAATTATAGAATGTATAATCACCTATACTTGTAATGCCTTTGGGAATTGTTATACTCATAAGACTACTACAACCATAAAATGCTCTGTCGCCTATGCTTGTTACACTTTCTGGAATTGTTATACTCATAAGACTACTGCAATTATAGAATGTTGAATCACCTATACTTGTCACACCTTCTTGAATTGTTATACTCATAAGACTACTACAACCACAAAATGCTCTGTCGCCTATGCTTGTTACACTTTCTGGAATTGTTACACATGTAAGACTACTGCAATTATAGAATGTATAATCACCTATACTTGTCACACTTTCGGGAATTACAATACTTACAAGGTTACGGCAATCACTAAACGCAGAAGCAAGTATATTCCTAACATTATACAGCTGTCCGTCATATACAATAGTTGAAGGTATATTATATTCCCCCCTTAAGGAAATAGCCTGTCTAACTACTGTTGCTGTTGACCCACTGAGGCTGTATCTTATCCCTTCCACCACAGCATATATGTTACCATCATCCGCTACATTATTATTGTTACAATCCCATACCGCAGGAATGCCATTAGGGAGATTAATTTTATCATTCCAATTATAATCCCATCCCGTCGGCCTGTTTTCCACCTCGCAATATATAGTAAGACTGTCACAAGAAAAAAACGCATGATTCGATATGGTCTTTACACTCTTCGGAATTGTTACACTCGTCAGGCTTTCACAACAACTAAAAGCAAGATTACCTATACTATCAACACCTTCGGGGATATTCACACTATTAAGGTAACTGCAGCCATAAAAAGCATTCTGACCTATACTTGTTATCCCTACTGAAAGCGAGACAGACTCTAATGAATTTATATAACTTAAAGCACCAACACCTATTGTTCTTGCATCCGTAACCGCTATATTTTTTAAAGAGGCTGGCACATAAAAATCAACAGAATTAGATATGGATACGCGTTGAGTTATCTGCACTGAATTCATATATTCTTCTTTCCCGAACAGATACCCAAGCAATGCCTGTTCACCATACGCCTCGCGCGAAGCGCCTATAAACGGCAGAGTAAGCACTTCCAAGCTGCCGCAACCGTATAGCGCACCGCCAGCAATCTCCGTCACCGTTGAAGGCACCGTCAGAGAGCGCATATTTATACAATTCTGCAAAGCTGTCTCAGCAATTTGCGTCACGGGCTTGCCGTTATAATGTTGGGGAATAACCACTTCGTCAATATTTTTATCGCTTATGCCCGTCAACGTATATCCGTCATCATCATTCAACTCATACATCAGGCCTTCGGTATATTCATACCACAGAGCGTAGGCAACAATGTCGCTTTCGCCGCTCCATACCCCCACGCCGTTGCCCTGCTCATCTGCAATGAGAGTTCCGTTTCCGTCGGCTTCGGAATACCAGCCGACAAACTCGCAGTTTTCGCGCGAAGGCACGGGCAGGAAATATTCATTTCCCGTCCACACATAAATAAATTCAGTATCGGCGTTTTCGGCTGCGCCCTCATAATTTAAAGTTATGGTAAAACGAACGCGCTGCCAATGCGCGTACAGAGTTTTACTTTCTGTAAATGACCATGTGGCGAGACTGTCGCCGCCGTCGTCTGTATAGGCGGTTGCAGTTTCCTCAGTCCCATCATACCAGCCAAGGAAATTATAGCCATCCAAAACAGGTAAGGGGAGAGTATATTGACTGCCGAATGCGATCTGTACATTATCTGCTTCAGTTGTGCCGCCGTTTGCATTCAACTCTATATTATACCTGTTCGCGCGCCACACGGCGTACAGGGTATATGAGCTCGACGTACCCATGGTGTATTGCGATTGGTCGGTATATATGGCCGAACCATTGGGAGTTGTTGACCAGCCGACAAAGGTGTAGCCTTTGCGCGTAAACGTATTGGCGGAAATGCTTGCCGTTTCATCTGTGACAATTTCTTGCGCAGACATAGTCCCTTCGCCGCCGTTGGCGTTGAAATTGAGCGTATTTATATTAGCGCTCCATTTTGCCGTGAGAATGCCGCCGCTTTGCGACTGCCATGAGGAAATACCCCTGCCAAAGCCATCGGTGAGGCGCGTATCGCCGCTATACCAGCCATCGAAGGAGTATCCCTTGCGTTCAGGCACGGGCAGCACAAAATCTTTTCCGTAAGATATGTATTCTTCCCCGACAGTCGTACCCGATGTGGCACCGTTATAGTCGAGCACAACCCTAAGGCGGAAATCCACGGATGCATTGCAACCTGCGTTCCAGTTTTCCGCCCAGCCCGAGGGAATTTCTTCGCGGTCACCCACTACAATTTCAGCAAGATTTTTACAGTTATAAAACGCCTCTGAGCCGACAAAACTTACCGTACACGGCAGGGAAACCTGTACAAAAGCCGCATCTGAAAATGCCCTCGTGCCAACATACTCCAGCCCGTATTCGAACGAAAATGCCGCAAGCGAGGAGCACCCTTCAAAGGCACGGCCGCCTATATATTCGAGATTGCCGCCTTCGGAATAATACTCCTGCGCCGCACGGACATTTGAAGAAGATATCGTTACCTCCGTTAAATTTGAGCACTCCGCAAAGGCGCCCTCCTCTATGCGCACGATATTATCGGACAGTACAAGCTCCTCTATTTCAGTATGCTCCGCAAACCCGTCTTTGCCTATCGCAATTACGGGTTTTCCGTTATATTCTTCGGGAATGACGAGCCGCTCGCCGGCGTTATAAAATTTACCGGCCGAAACAACATAGCCCCCGTTATTTTCGCTATATACGAGGCCCGATTGGCTGTTATAGTATGCAAGAAACCCGCCGACCGCACCACCGGCAACAACTGCGGCAGACAGCGCAATTGCAGAAATTTTAATTGCACGGCTGCGCCTTTTTGCCTTTTTAATATGCGCCGTCTGTTTTTCGCGCACATCCATATAGTGGTTGAGCAGAGGCTTATTGCCGGCCGCGCAAAGCTGGGCGTTTTCGAATTCTTCAAACTCACTCAACGGCTTGGGCTGTTTTACAAGCTCTTCCTCATTCCTGCACTTTAATTTTGCCGACAAAAGTCCCCAGTATGCGGCGGAACACTCCGAATCCTCGCCAATATACATACTGTAAAATCTGCCAGCCTCGTCAAACAGCCCCTCCGAAAGGCACAAGTCGGCCATGTTGCCGAGCAGAACGAGCATATCGCTTTCAGACTTTTCGGGAATATATGAAAGTAATTTTTCAAAGACTTCAAAAATCTTTTTAGCGGCAGAAAGTTTATATTCCTTAACGTTATCTATGCAGGCCTTGGCAAGTTTTTTAATCCAGAAAAGGTCGTCCGCGTCGTCCTTCTGGACGGCCAAAACATCTTCAAAGCAAGTCCAGTCTGAAATATTGCCTATCTTTTCAGGCAACTGCTGTTCATCCGCACAACCTATGTCAGCATAAAATCTGCCGCGCGCCGCGGGAATGCAATCCGGCCATACCGCGAGCGCCTTGCCGTAATATATTTTAGCGCAGGAAAAATTGCCTCCACTCCTTGCCGAAGCTGCAAATTCCAGTGCATTTTTCACATATACCGTATCATTGCCGTCGGCAACGTAAGTAAGGAGGCTTTCAAAACACTCAGCCGATTTTTCAGAAGCGCGCTTTATGCACTTTTCGAGAAGTTCCTTCAGTTTGGCTTCCCTTGATTCAAAGTTATATTTCGCGCACATCTCTATCCATCTCTGTGCGCCACCAAACCTCTCCGAATCAATTAAGTATGAAGCTTCATCGAGGCATATCCCCAGCCATTTTTCTGCAGACGGCCTGTCGAGAAGCGCAATTATATCCTCTGCCCTGCTATATGCCTTTTCGGATTCAATCCGGTTCAATACTTCATCCGCACTTTTAACCTTGTATTCCGCTTCGATAAGGCATACCTGCGTATCAAATGAAGCAGGGTCAGTATTTTTCAGCGCATCCAGCCAGTATTTTGCCGTATCGAACTTACCGCATGATATGGCGCGGGAAACTGCAGTGTGCAATTTTTTTATGTATGTACGGTTATCCTCTTCAAAATCGAGGTTTATATCTATAAAGTATCTGGCGGAATGCTCGTCGGAGGGCAGCAATTTAAGGCCGGCGTCAAATAAGCCGCGCCTCATTTTATCTACCGAAACATCGTCATATTCCCTTATTACGGCAACTATCTGCTTTGCACGCATAACATCGCCCGCAGACAAGCTGCGTTCAACATCCCTGCACACAGCCTGCAGGATTTTTTCCGCCACATCCTTTTCCGCACAGCCCAGAACCTTTTCGAGCAACGACATATCGGAAAGATTGGCGGCTCCTCCGTTTACGAAAGCGTCTATGCTTACAGATACCGACCCGGCGAGCAACACGCCAGTGAGAGCTCGGCCGTTGCGCGGCGAGCTGCCAAGTACCGATTTAAACCTTTCCGCCGCCTCAGCAAAGTCCCCGCGCTCCAGATACCCTTGAGCAACGTTAAGAGTATTTTCTGCACTTGCCGAAAGCTTTAAGGTTTTAGCGCCGATAGCGCGCACCGCAACGCGTTCTCTCTCCGCCTTTGGAACAACAGCTACCCTGCCTATCTCCTTCGTCTCTATCTTTTGTAATTTTTCGGAAGTCTGTTCGCGGCGTACCTTAACGGTTCTTCTCACCATCTTCTGGCGCTTTTTCGCATTTATTAAAATTTCAGAAACTTTCGCTTCGATATCGCCGAATCCTATGGCTGCACGGCCCAAATCTACGCCCTGTATGTCGCACAGCGGTTTAGGCAGTTTTGACGGATTGAACCCCTTATATGCCAGAATTAACGAATTATCTTGCTTGTCCCCATGCCTTATGCGCTTATAATAGCGCATCCATTCATTCTTTACCCACGTAGATTCTATGTATTCGGGTTTTGAGCCGTAAACTATCATCACTTGTGCGGTATTGAGCGCATTGAAGATATAGGGCTCGTACTTGTCGCCCTCCTTGCCTCTCAGCGATTCGCGGCTGAAAAATACACGATAGCCCCTGTCTTTCAGAAATACATACAATTCATAAGCGTCGAAACTGTCCTGAGTGCGCTCTATATTGTTTTCTTTATCTGAATCTTTATAAGATATAAACACATCGTACGGCTCTTCGCGCTCGGCTATCTCTATCCATTTTCTGCGCACTTCCTCGATAAGGTTGGCCTGGGTCAGATAGTATTTTTTATTATCCGAATCGGCATATTGCAATGCCTTTTTATAATTGTCGTCGCCGGATATACTCTCATATTTTGTTGCATAGCACGAGGGCACCATTTTACCGTCGTAATCTCTTTCGTAAATTATGCCGTATTTAGCGAGCACAAGCCCCCAATATCCGCGACTGTTTTTGGGATATTGACGAGTTATGTCGCGATAGAGTTCCTCGGCGTCGTCGAAGGCGCCCAAACGCAATTTTTGGGCAGCGTTATAAAGGAGCGTTTCCTCTTCGTTTGAAATCTCCTCGGGCTTATATGCCCCGCATGCGGGACAGCGCCATCTGCCGTCCCTGTATTCATATTCAGCACCACATATGTTACAAATATTTTGAGTCGCCATAGAAATTAATTTCAGTATCTTTATTAAATAGAAAATACAGGATGACTATGTCCATCTTATTGGTTTGCTTCCGCCTTTATTGAATTTATGCATAAACGACACATCTTGTTTACAAAATCGGCCTGAGCCTTTTGTGAAGGTAATGAGGAAAGAACTTTTTCAAATAACACATTGTCCCACATGCTCCAGTCAGGTTCACCCTTCGATATGTCCGTTATTTTCAGTCTGCAAAACAAGATTCCCTGAAGAGCTTTGGAATTGCCGTCTTCAAGATTCAGTACACTTGAATACATATCCTCTGCGTTTTTAAAATCACCCTTTTCACGACAGGCATCAGCAAACTTCAGACGCGCATCTATATGAAAATCAGCACTTCTGTCAGGAAAAACCTTGAGTATATTTTCAAAAAAACCAACACATCCAGCATACGCCATTGCCGAAAAATATGAAACATGGGCAGAGAGAAAACTATCCCTTCCTTCAAAATTATATTGTGTGATAAATACAAAAAAACGCTCTGCAACATCAAAGTCAGATTCTGCAAGCAAGTTATTTTCTGCTTCACAAAGTATTTTTATTATGTTTTCTGCATCCGCCTTAGGAAGTTTTGTAATAGATTCCTGTAAAACGGACAGTTTTTTTATCTTAGACGCATATTTTATAAATTCAGATTTATTGCGGCATTCGTTATATATGTATAGCGAGTTCAGCACAATATTCCAATCTGTTTCATCAAGAGATGCAGCCCTTTCGTTATACTTCATTGCAAGCGTAAAATTGCCGACTTTGAGATATGAATTTATAACTTTTTTAAGCACCCCAAGTAAACTTTCGGCATCCGTAAAGCGTGTCAAAATTAAGTCCACCAGTTCCGCTTGCCCTGATGCCGCCACCCTGCTGATATTTTTTGCGAGCAGGCTATGCATATTCGTTACATTCACGGAATTATAGTCGGCACACATTGCGTATAGTTTGTATACGACATACATATCAGACGTATGAGCTTCAGTCCCTGTTAACCGACGCTCCAACTGCATATATACAAATTTCAGAATATTTTCCGCAGTATTTTTGTCGTGTGCATAATCTATGGCATTTTGTAAAACGGAATAATCCTTGAAATCAAGTGTCTGGCGTTCAGTAAAAACGCCGCTACCAATTTCATTATAGAGTGAAGCGTCCTTCAGCTGCGCACACAATTTGCCGAGCCACGCATCGCCGTTTTTACCATTCTGAACAAGACATTTATCAAAAAACTTGACAGCTTCCTCGTAAGCCTCATTTTGTAAAAGATTTTTACCTGTTTCAAAATTATCGCGCCCTGCGGAAGATTTACTCGCCCCTGTACCAAGTTCGCGCATTTTTACCGGAAGCAATGGGTTTGCCTTTTTCTTTTTTAAAGCGGCCGCTCCAAGTTCAACGGTAGCTATTCGTTCACCTACTGTAGCGACTTTTTTACCTACCTGCCCGGTCTGAATATGAATACGTTCTATTGGCGGGGTAACATCCTCTTCATTTATGCGTTCAAATATTCCGTTTACCGCATTTAAAATCTCATTATAACTTGTCCTGCTGTTATAATCTATCGCCTGAATGTTACGCAATCCCTGCGGTAACGACTTCGGATTAATACCCTGATAAACCACAAGCAAGGAATTTTTAGGTTTTTTCCCTTTCTCCATATTGCGCAGATAGCGCTGCCACTCGTTCTGCACCCAAGTTGAGGTAAAATATTCCTTTCTGCTGCCATACACGATAAGCACCTTGGCCTTATCCAGCGCATTGAAGATATATGGCTCACTCCTGCGGCCGCTGTAACCTTCAGTGCGCAGCGTTACAGGACTGAAAAAGACCTTATATCCGTTTTCTGTAAGGTATGTATAGAGATTCTGCATTTCTCGTGAATCGGCTGTTTCAGTGCCATCATCGTTGGAAGCCTTAAAGCTTATAAATACGTCATAATCATACCTGCTTGCTTCTTCACTCCATTCTTTTGCAACCTTTGCAATATACTCTGCCATTCTCTGATAGCTGCTTTTAAGTTCAGGTGTTTCGGCAAGCGCTATTGCTTTTTTATATTCTTCTATATCCCGAAAATCGGCATACTCGCTTTTATAACATGAAGGGACGGCTTTACCGTCTGAATCGCGCTCAAATTTTATTCCAAACTTTGCGCGCAAAAGTCCCCAGTATCCCGCACTCCAATCAGGGTATTGTTCTGTGATAAGCTGAAAATCAGTTTCGGCATTGTCGAATTGCGGAGGCGAAATTTCAAGGTTATGTTCGGCATTCTCCAGCCGATTCATTCGTATATATCGTTTATCCAATTCCTCTTGCGATAAACCTTCATCAATGGCAAATTCTGCATCGCAACTCGTACACTTTAAATATTTTCCAAAATCTTTTAATGTACCGCCGCACACTGTACATCTGTTTTCTTTTAACCCTGACATATTTCTGCTCCTGTAAATATAAATCCTTATTCAAAGTTTAAATATACGGTAATAGCAATTTCAACGTACAAATGACACAATATAATCTTTACTGGTAAAATAGTAATCGTGTAGTACCGAAACACGAAACAAACAGGCATCGACGACAGGCAAGATAATATAGCATAATAATTTCATTGCCTTTTGTTTTTCCTCTTCTTCCCGAATTCGCCTAGCATTTTCCATTGCTTGTTGTTCCAACTTACGCTTACGTTCTGCTTTTATTTTGATATCCTTTTGGCGACGTTCTTCTGTAAGACGAGCGGCCTCCAGCCGCCGTCTTTCCGCTTCCGCAGCTTTGCGCATATCCTTGGCGACAGTTTCCTTGTTCCGCTTTACAAGGTTGAGAAGTTTTGTAAGCTTTACCTTGTCATCAGAGCAAGCAGCCAACAACTCTTCGTATTCTGGCATATTTTCATTAAATTTTTGTGAATGGCAAAACTGCGTATCGGTACTAACGCCAAGTTTTGTATACAACTTTACCATTCTGGCCGATAAAAGACGTGACTTATCGCTGTCCTGCCCAATGATTATATCGGCATACTTTTCCGCTTCAGAAAAATCCCCAGACGAAAGACACGCAAGAGAATAGTTGCGCATATTCGAGTAAATTTTTTCGTCATTTTTTTCAGGGAAATAACGCAATAATTGCGCAAATATTTCTTTTTTATCCATCTTCCAATCCCTTTGCCCTGTGTCCTGTTAACTTACCCGTTCTGCTCCTTCCACTCGCGGAGTTTTTGCATATCCTTTTGCTGCACGGAAGATGTGACTTTTTTAAGAGCATT
>ERZ1643246.2902-NODE-2902-length-15479-cov-10.242090_pt1 | contig 15479 bp, 14 predicted proteins | sample MGYA00579265_ERZ1643246 | MGnify/ENA primary metagenome ERZ1643246 (study PRJEB29033, sample SAMEA4952261) | chicken gut metagenome | biome: Broiler Chicken; feature: Gastrointestinal Tract; material: Caecum | place: Ireland | collected 2018 | study: Broiler... | reverse complement strand
CCGCCGGCAGAGGCTCCTCCGCGCACGGATTCACGCCTGCATATGAGAACTCCTCTGTGTTGCTCAGTAAGTTCCACCCTTCGATCCGGTCCCAGAACAGCGCGCCCGGCTCGGCGTAGTCCCAGTTTGTCTCGGCAATACGGCGGAACAGTTCACGGGCGTTAACCGTCTTTTCAATAACCTCTCCCGTTGCCTCTCGTGTATAGTGAAGCAGGTAATCCTCGTTGTTCTTTACTGCTTCCATAAAGTCTTCATGGATACGGACAGAAATATTTGCCTTCGTCACTTTTTCCAAATCTGTCTTCAGATCGATAAACTCCTCCACATCCGGATGGGAGCAGTCGATAGAGATCATAAGAGCTCCTCTCCGGCCGTTCTGTCCGATCAATGCAGTCACAAGAGAATAAAGTTCCATGAAAGACACAGAGCCGCTCGTCTCTTTTGCCGCATTGTTGATCTTTGCGCCGCGTGGACTCAGTTTTGAGATATCCACGCCGCATCCGCCTCCATAGCTGTATGTGCGCGCCAGCTTCTTCGCGCAGTCAAAGATGCTCTCGATGTTATCCTCTGGCGGATCAATCACATAGCAGTTAGAATATGTCACTTTTCTTCCCTGCTGATCCAGCCCTCTGTTGGAGAGGATCCGGCCGCCGAAGAGAAACTTCTTCTGGCGGATATACTCCGCGATCTCCTCGTTTCCTCCACTGATACGCTTCAGCCATTGTTCAAAATTCTCACCGTCATTACAATACTTTTTTGTCCAGATATCTGTTCCCAGCTGATTATCTTCTCCCAGCCATTCTTCTACTGTCATTCTCCCGTACCTCTTTTCGTATTCTTAATATACAAAAGTGTCCCCTCTTTTTAACAGGGTTACACGCGCCTGTAGAAAAGGGTACCATCTAATAATAAAAATATCAAGACTTGACAAACTAAAAATGGGTGTTCCACCACTAAATATAGTGTTTTTAATCTTTTGTTCTATCAAAATCATGGACTCATGTCTTTTTACTTGCTTTTTACTTCCTATTGTATTATGGTTGAAAGAGAAACATTGTTCCCGTATCTTCAGGGAACATCATCTTTTTAATCAATATACAAGGAGCAGTGAAAATGCCAAAACCAAATATTGTATTTATCATGACCGACCAGCTGCGGGCAGACTGTCTGGGATATGCGGGACACCCTGACGTCAAAACCCCCTATCTTGATACACTTGCCTCACGGGGAGTGATTTTTGACCATGCATACAGCGCGTGTCCCAGCTGTATTGCCGCCCGCGCCGCTCTGCACACAGGCAGGGAGCAGAGCCATCACGGAAGAGTCGGCTATGAAGACAATCTGCCTTGGAATTATGCACATACTATGGCCGGCGAACTTTCAAAAGCCGGGTACTATACCCAGTGCGTGGGGAAGATGCACGTGCATCCGCTGCGCAATTATCTCGGTTTTCACAATGTAGAGCTTCACGACGGATATCTCCATTGTGCCCGGTACGGAAGCGTTCCCTACCGCGAGTCCCAGTTTGTGGCAGATGATTATTTTCACTGGCTGAAACAGGAACTCGGTACCGATGCAGATGTGACGGACACGGGACTGGACTGCAACGGCTGGGTTGCCCGCCCGTGGACGCACGAAGAGAAATTTCATCCCACCAACTGGGTCACCGACAGAAGTATTGATTTTCTGCGGCGGCGCGATCCGCGTATGCCATTCTTCCTGATGGCATCCTATCTGCGCCCGCATCCGCCGTTTGATGCACCCCGGCACTATTTTGATCTGTACAGCGGCAAAGATCTGCGCCCGCCTTTTGTAGGTTCCTGGGAGACCGATGAATATCTGAAAAGGGACGGCCGGATCTTTGACTCTAAAACAGGTCCCTCCGACCCGGAACTTATACGTCAGGCACAGATCGGATACTATGCCTGCATCACTCATCTCGATCATCAGATCGGCCGTCTGATCATGGCGCTGATCGAGCAGGAGGTATATGATGACACAGTATTTATCTTTACTTCCGACCACGGTGAGGAACTGTGCGACCACCATATGTTCCGGAAATCCCGTCCCTATGAGGGGAGCTGTCATATCCCCCTGTTCATTACCGCGGGAAAGAATGTACTGCCGCATCTGAAAGCCGGAACAGCCTGCCACAGTATTGCCGAACTTCGTGATATCATGCCGACACTTCTCGATATAGCCGGAGCGGAAATTCCTTCTTCTGTAGACGGCTGCAGTCTCCTGCCCCTTACGGAGGCACCGGACAAGGTACAGCGTTCATGGCTGCACGGAGAACATTCCTACGGCGAATTTTCAAACCACTGGATCGTTACGGGACGGGATAAATTCATCTGGCATTCTCAGTCCGGCACAGAACAATACTTTGATCTGTCTTCCGATCCGCATGAGCTCAGCGATCTGATCGATGATCCGAGATACGCCGAACGTATCAGCGAACTCCGTTCCCGTCTGATCCTCTCTCTCAGAGACAGGCCGGAAAAGTTCACGGACGGCAGCCGGCTGATCCCGGAGCGTCCATATCCGCCGACTCTTCCGGCAGCCACTCTGCCGTGATAATAAAAATACCTGCTTTAACTGAAAGAGCGGCCGCTTCCGATATCAATACCGGAGCAGCCGCTCTTTCTGAACGTTATTTATATTTCCTGTTATACAGATACAACAAAGCAAGCAGTCCTGCCAGCCCGACCAGTTCCATGACCAGTCCCGATGCACCGATATTTTTCTGTCCGATAATGATCAGTGCAATGCAGACAACAAAGATGATCAACAGGATAATATTTCTGATAACATTACTCATACTATTCCCTCCTTATCCTTTCAGTCCGCCGAGTGTCATGCCTTTGGTAAGCTGTTTCTGTACACAGATATAGAGGATGAGTACCGGAATCATTACGATAACCAGACCTGCATACATAATGCCGTAGTTAGTCGCGGTTCTCTCAACTGCCATCAGGTTTTTAAGTCCCACAGCAAGTGTGCTGTTATCGTCCATAATCGTAAACGCGATAATATACTCATTCCAGAACGACAGGAACTGGAACAGGATGACTGTAAGAATACTCGGCTTTGCCATCGGTATCATGATCTGCACCATTGTCTTAAAATATCCGCATCCGTCAATATACGCCGCCTCTTCAAAGCCTTTCGGAAGCGTCTTAAAATATCCGCTCAGCAGATAGATTGAGAACGAAAGCGAACTGGATGCGTAAATGATCGACAGGACAAACCTGTTGTCAAGAAAGAAATCAACTCCAAGCGCTTTGTTCGCGTCGCTGAGCATCAAAAAGATCGGAACGACAATATAGTTGATATTTACAAAAAGACCTGCCATAAAAGCAATATTCAGGATCTTTTTCCCTTTAAAATCAAACCTGGACAGCGCATATGCCGCAGGAAGAGCGATCACAAGCAGAAGAATCAGCGACAATGCCGTAACAATCACTGAATTAAGGAAATATTTTCCCATCTCCGCATCAATAAACGCTGTAATGTAGTTCTGATACTGCAGCTGTTCCGGAAGCGCCCACGGATTTGTTCCCTGTCCGATAAATTCCGCATTGCGCTTAAAACTTGCCATAAACACCCATGCCACAGGCACCAGAATGGACACCGTCATCGCGATCAGAGCCGCATAGACAATGATTTTAAAGATGATCTTTACGATCGGATTCTGTTTTTTCATCTTATCTATGCCCCCTTCCTAGAATTCCAGTACTTCACGGTCCGTGATCTTGTTTACAATCGCGGCAAGCGCAAATGAGAAGATAAATACTACTACACCGATCGCCATACCGTATCCGTATACACCTGCACCGTAAGCCTGCTTGTACATATAATTCAGGAATACTTCTGAATGTCCGTTCGGACCTCCGTCCGACATAATCTGTACGAACAGGAAACTCAAATTAATAGTACTGATGATATAGAATGTCAGCGTTGTACGGATATTGCTCCATACAAGCGGAAGTGTCACCTGGAAGAACATCTGGATCTCGGTCGCGCCGTCAAGAGAAGCGGCCTCATAGAGATCCTGCGGAATCGCAGCCATACTCGCCATATACATTACCATATAATAACCGATGGCCTGCCATACAAGGGCAAATATAATTGAATAAAGAACAATATTCTGATCACCCATCCACTGATGTGTGAGCTTGCCGAGACCAATCGCATTAAGAAATGTATTGAGAAGTCCCGTACTCGGATTGTAGATCGCGCCGAAAATCCCGGCGATGACTACGATACTTAAAATATTCGGTATGTAAAAAATAATCCTGAAAAAGTTTTTCCCTTTAAATTTACCGCGGGAAAGTATCGCGGCAAACAGAATCGCGAAGAACACCGTACACAACGTCACCAGTACGATAATCGCGATTGAATTCTGCATCGCCTGCAGGAAGTTTTTATCTGCAATCAGTGATTTAAAATTGTTGAAACCGACAAATTCTTTTCTGTTTGTAATTCCGCCCATACGGTACAAAGACATCCTGAACACATTGATAGTCGGAATGAATATAAAAAGCGTAACAAGAATAGCCGCCGGTGCGATACAGAAAAAGACAAACCGTCCCTGAGACCGTTTTCGATTCATATTACGTCTCCTTTCCTTGATAAAAACGGTGAGCTGTAACAACTCACCGTTTTCTCAGCATATCTGCATGCTATATTCTGATAGTCTACTCCATCGCGTTTGCACACTGTTTCCAGACATCTACGAGCTGCTTCTGCCACTCGTCAACTGTCATGGCGCCGTTACTGATGGAATCGATCGGTCCGTATACAGAACCTTTCATATCCAGTCCTTCGATCGGAGCTGTTGTCGCCCATGTACCTGTTACAGCCACTACATTGTCTCCAGTCTGGAAACTGCTCTTGATCACACCGTCCGGAAGCTTATCAGCCGCTCCTTTTACCGGTACAACAATCGGAGAGTCAGACTCTTCTCCTGTCTCTGCATTTGTTGTCTTATTTGCAAGGCAGAGATCTACAACTGTATCAGAATACATAAATTTAATAAATTCTTTTGCAAGATCAATGTTTGCAGCATCTGCCGGAATCCACATCTGCTCTGTAAATGTATATACAGCCTGATCCTCGTCAGCGCTCCACTTCGGAACACCCATTACTCCCCATTCGTAATCTGCAGGAGTGGAGTTTGCCATCTCACCAACTACCCAGCTTCCATTCGGCATAAAGAGCGCCTCGCCGTCGATAACCGCCTGCTGGTTGATCTTAAAGCCGCCGTCCGTGTTTGCATTGGATACTGTATCAGCCCAGATGTTATCGGAAGATACAAGCTCTGCTACCGTATCGAGAACTTTTCTTCCCTCGTCTGATGTCCATGTGTTTGCATCATATGTCAGAGCTTTGTTGTAGAAATCCGTTCCGCCTGCCTGTGCCAGCATAGCGTAGATCGTAGCGTCAAAGTATCCCGGCTGCGGGTATGTAAAGAGTGCTCTTCCGTCTGCTTTAGCCTGTTTTCCAAGTTCAAACATCTCGTCCCATGTAGTCGGGAGCGCATACTCCTTGCCCTCGCCTACAAGTGTCGCGTTGTACCAGAAACCTGTCTGGGTGTAGAAAATCGGTGCGAGATAGATCTTTCCATCTCCATATGGCTGAGCCGCTGTTCCGTCCAGGATACCATCCAGCATCTTGCCTTTGAGCTCATCGTCGAACACATCAGAGATATCTGCTACTGCTTCCTCTTTGAGCATTGTCTCTGTGAATCCGCTTGCCTGTCCGAGATTGTAGTAGACAACATCCGGAATGTCGCCGTTCTGGATGTTCTTGGTAAGAACCTGATCCAGCTCGGAGGACAACGTAAGGTCTACTGTACAGCCTGTCTCTTTCTCGAAGGCGTCTGCAATCTTCTCCCAGATCTCAGCTCCGTTACCGCCCTCAAAGGCTGCAACCTTCAGTACATTGCTGTCACCATCGCCGCTTCCGCCTCCTTCTTTACTGTCGTTTCCGCCTCCGCCGCATGCTGCAAGCATGGAGACTGCCATCGCAGAAACAAGCGATACAGAGATCAGCTTTTTCACCATTTTCTTTTTCATAAAAAGTACCTCCTCCTTTTATTTGATAGATTTATCATATCTTATTAAATATAGTATATCAATATGGATATTGCCTTTCATTTTATATTTATTGCTCTTTTCACCATATATTTCTGAAATATATAAATCTTTTTTGTAATTTCTGGCTATATTTCCTTGCTTTTATTCACCGGAGCTTTGTATAATATATACAATCGAATTCTTGCTTATATTTTATGTTTATTGGTTTGGAGGAGGATTTCAATGGGACACAGACATTATTCGATAAAAATGCAGGATATTCCAAGAATGAATTGCAGACTTCTCTCAGTATCTCTTTCAAAAGATGAAAAAGACTGGCAGAGCGTATTTCACACGCACCATTTTACGGAAATTTTCTTCGTAGTGAACGGAAAAGGGAATTTCCTCTTCCGCAATGACATTCATCAGATTAAAACAGGAGACCTTATTATCGTCCCGCCTTATCTGGAGCATACGGAACAGTCTATTCCGGGTATGCCCCTCGAATATTATGTGATCGGTATCGACGGAATCGCTTTCCAGCCAAAAAACAGCGCGTCCACCGCGCAGATATTCTGCAGCTTTGACAACCGCATGCTGATCGCCGATCTGTTCGCCCAGATGTATTATGAAGTCAAAACCGAGCGGGACGGCTCCGATCTGATCTGCCAGCATCTTCTTGAGATCCTGATTCTCCGGATCATGCGCTCCCGTCATGTGGTGCCCGTGCCCATCACGTCTGTCCGAATGACAAAAGAATGTGCCCAGATAAAAGAATACCTGGACACTAACTATGCAGAGCATATCACGCTGGAAACACTGACCAGCCTCACTCATATGAATAAATACTATATGGCGCATTCTTTCACAAAGTTCACAGGACTGTCACCTATTCAGTATCTGAACCGGCGGCGCCTGGAAACAGCCTGCCAGCTTTTAAGAGATACGGACTACTCCGTATCCGATATTTCCAGCCAGACAGGCTTTTCCTCACAGTCCTATTTCACACAGATCTTTCGGAAACATTACGGGATCACCCCTATAAAATACCGTCAGTCACATTCGGAAGAATAGCTTATATCTCATACCAGCGGATTTCATTTGCCTCAAGATCCACATCAAAACTTGAGCCATCGCCGCGGTATACCGTAGTGCTCTGTGGTTCATATGTATTGTTTACAACACAGTACTTTCCGTTTTTTACATATGCGTGAACTTCTACATTAAAGTTCGTGCTGAACCATCTGTACACATTTTCTTCATCATGGGACGCCCAGATAATAGAACGGTACAGGATACGGCTGTTTTCAAAGCTGTACGGCAGTCCGCTTATATATACGCAGCGTCCTTTTCCGAATTCATTGACCGCCATCTGGACTTCTTTGTCTCTCTGAACAAGGATCTCGGCCCCGTCAAGCGCGTACATGTTCTTTTTGCCCTCGCCGAAGTCAATCTCTTTCGTACAGTCTTCCTTGATAAAGTGATCGTGTTCTTCCCAGTTATACTTATCAACATTGAGCGTAAATCCTGTCTCTTTCTCAACACCCATCACTGTCGCCAGCTGCAGGAAATGGCCCTGATACTGATGTCCCGCCGGTTCTCCGACGCCGATAAAACCTCCGCCGTTATAGATAAAGCCCTTTACAGCTGTGACGATCTTTTCATCAGTCCAGTTCTCTCCGCCCGTATATGCTGTATCCGCGTCACCGACATTGAGGAGCACATCTATATCGTCGAGGATATGAGGATCTTTTCTTATATCGTCAAAACTGATGAATTTCACGTCAAACGGCGCTCCGCTCAACGTCTCTATAACTCCGGCATAGGAATAGTTCTGTTTGTGATAAATCGCGTGATGCACCATATGATTTCCCCATGCGCGCATTTTACCCCAGCAGTTGAGTACAGCTACTTTTTTAATACAGTATGGCGTTGTGCCTTTGATATTCTCATAAAGAGTGCGGAATTCATCGCAGACGCTCTCTACATAATCAATAAATTCCGGGAACTGCATTGCCAGCTTCAGATAACCGCCGTACCCGATCCTGTCGATAGGCTTGCGCAGGATTGCTCTTCTTGCAGTCACCCAGTTATATTTTGCTTCCTTTACCGGATCGCCGCCCTCATGGAACGTATCCGGGAAGAAATACGGCAGCAGCCTGCCCTCTGTATATTTCACTCCCTCGATATCACTGATCAGCCTTAAGGTCGCTCCGTTTCCCACGCTTCCCACAACAGCGTCAAGCCCGATCGTTTTAAACTCATCCATAAACGGTTCCATTCCGATCCAGTGGTCGCCGAGGAACATCATTGCTTCTTTACCGCATTCATGCGTAATGTCTACCATCTCTTTTGCAAGCTTTGCCACTTCCCGTCTCTGGAAAGCCTGAAAATCCAGAAATTCTTTAGAAGGGATGCGGTAGGTATTGTTCATATATCCCTGATCGATGATATATTCCGGACGGAATTTATACCCGGCCTCTTTTTCAAACTGCTCAAGGATATACGGACTTACCGATGCGGAATACCCGTACCAGTCCACATACTTCTCCCGTGCGAACTCGTCGAAGATCAGGGTGAACTGATGGAAAAATGTAGTGTAACGGATCACGTCGATATGCGGATTATCCGAAATAAACTTTCTCAGCCTCTCCATAGAATATTTGTGTGTCTTCGGCTGACGTACGTCAAAAGTGATCTGTTTTTCAAAATTTTTCCAGCCATTTGTCACTGCATTGTACATATGTACAGGATCCCACATAATATAGGCAAGGAAACTGACTGTATAATCATGAAATGCCTCCGCGCCGTGGATCGTAACATTTCCCGACACACCGTCATAACTCCACATCTCCGGTGAAACCACTTCGCCTGTAGTACGGTCAACTACTTCCCACCATCTTGTGATATCGTCATGGTCGTTCACCTTAAGCATATCCGGATACAGATGATCCATAAGATGCACGGACAGTTCACTGTTTACAGCCGTATAAAAGGGCGTCATGATGTACATCTGCTGGATCTCATCCGGATTTGCCCTGGCCCATGCATTGTCCTTCCTTGTCGTGTAGTACGTAGAATATACTTTTGCATCCACGTTTTTCAGTTCTTCCGGGTAGTCTGTCCCGTCGCAGTCGCGGATCGCATCAGCCCCCCACCTCTCAAGTAATTCCAGAGTCTCAGGCACCACGTCTAAATCTGTCGGGATCGTTACCCTTCCCTTTGTATGCTCTTTCACCGCCATTCTCCTTTCTCATTAAATTTTCACTGATTTTTCTACATCATATTGGAAAACAGCTCCAACGTCAATCCGCACATTGCTCACATTTTTATAATTCTTGCGTATTGTGCTATCTCTGACATCCGTTTATAACATTTTTCAAAAAACATCCGATATCCTTCGCAGAAATAATTTCTATATCTCTCTGAATCATAATCTCTGATCCGGTGCCGCCTGCATCCGCCTCTGCACAGACTGTACCATCTGCACATTTCACATTTCGGATCTGAGCTGTACGATTCCCGCACAAACTCCCTTCCCTTCTGTGAAGCAAGCATTTCTTCAATCGTATCTGTATTGTAATTTCCCAGTCTGTATTTATCAAGGACATAAAAATCACAGGGGTACGCACTGCCGTCCGCCTCTGCCACACACTGCAGGCTGCATCTTCCCCGCTGCTCGCAGGCTTCCGGTTCATATCCCATGAGTATCCCGATATAATTTTCAAACTGCCGGATAAAAGGTGCCTTTCCCTTTTTCCAGTCCTTATCCCAGAGCCGGAACAGATTAATAAGAAATTCCCCGTACAGCTCGGGTGAAAGTGAGTAGTTCCTTTTCCCCGGTTCTTCTCCGAGAGGATCAAGGCACGCGATATACTGCTGATACTTCCACCCGTTCTGACGGTATTCGAACCAGATATCTTCAATATTCTGTGCCGTCTGTGCAGTCACAACAGTCAGGATATTATATTCAACCCCATACTCATCCAGCTTTTTTATATTTTCCCGCACTCTCTCGTAAGTGGGATTTCCCGATGCGTCATGACGGTATCTGTCATGTATGCCCCTGGTGCCGTCGACAGACACACCCACAAGGAAACTATGTTGCCGAAACAGACGGCACCACTCATCATTCAGCGCAAGCCCATTGGTCTGAATCGTATTAAAAACACGGATCCGGTTCCGGTTAAACCGTTCTTCCAGTTCCAGCGCCTTTACATAAAAATCAATCCCGCGCAGGGTAGGCTCGCCGCCCTGAAAGGCAAAACAGATCTCGCCCACGGCCTGGTGCATGGCCTTTCTGATCAGATTCTTAAGCGTCTTCTCAGACATCATCCCGTAAGACGCTGTACTCCGTTTCTCCATTTCATCGCAGTAGAAGCAGTAATCACATCGCATATTACAAAGACCGGAAACCGGTTTGATTAAAATTGTATGTAACGGCATACTAACGCACCACCCCATTGTCACACCGGTTTCCCCATGAATCGATCAGTTTTCCGTCCCGGTACACGCAGATGATCTCACAGTGATTTGCACATTTTCCGCAGACAATCTCCCTTGTCTTAAAGTCCATCTCTGCAACATCGAAGGAAAACTCTCCTTCGTCCTGACATTCTTTCGCAAGTACTGCAATGCCGAATGCTCCCATAAGATGTCCCTTTTCATCTACAAGAACAGGCATCCCGAGTTCTTCCTCAAACATACGCACTACGCCCGCGTTCTTGCTCACGCCGCCCTGAAATACGACCGGCGCCACAATCTTCTTTCCTTTTGCCACATTATTAAGGTAGTTTCCAGCCACCGCTTTGCAGAGTCCTGCGATGATCTCCTCCTTCGGACATCCCACCTGAAGCTTGTGCACCAGGTCTGATTCCGCAAATACCGTACAGCGTGCAGCAATGGGCGCCGCCTTTTTCGCTTTTAAAGCGATCTCGCCGAACTCTTCCACTTCCACGCCGAGGCGGTGCGCCTGACTTGAAAGAAATGCGCCGGTGCCCGCTGCGCACAGTGTATTCATAGCATAATCCACCGCCACGCCATTCTCCACGCAGATAATCTTGGAATCCTGTCCTCCGATCTCAAGAATTGTCCGAACATCAGGATGCAGTGTTGTTGTCCCCACTGCATGGGCAGTAATTTCATTTTTGACAACCTGTGCTCCGATCATACTGCCCACCAGTTTTCTTGCGCTTCCGGTTGTTCCCGAGGAAACGATCCTGTATGTCTCCCCGTCAAACTGTTTTTCCAGTGAGTGCAGTACTTTCTTCGTCGCCTCCGTCGGGTTTCCCTCAGTCCAGAGATAACATTCTGCCAGAAACCGATTGTCCTCATCTATAATTACGCCTTTTGTCGAAATGGAACCGATATCGATTCCCAAATAAGCCTTCTTCATCGTAATACCTTCTTCTTTCTCTCAAGCATATCATAAAACGCTTCCAATCTTGTATCCAGCCCCGTATCGCTCTCCTGAGTGTCATAGCTCAGATACAGGATCGGAATGTGATAATCTTTACTTATATTCTGAAGCACCGGGATTGCGTCCATCTCAGGTGTACATCCAAAAGATTTCACGTGGACGATCCCGTCAAACCCCTGTTTTGCATAGTCCAGCGCCGCGTTGACTGTCCAGGTAGTCGTAGGCCCCATATTGTAGTCCGCATACGCCTTGATCCGCGGCCGGAGCGCCGGCTCTTTCGCCCTGAAATGGCAATTCGTCACATTCAGAAAACGATAGACCGAAGCGCCCAGATTTACCAGTTTCTCCTGTAAAAACTGGTTGGAATGCCCGTCCATAATCGTAAAATATTCTCCCACAATGCCAATGCGCACCGGCTGCTCCGGAATTCGCGTCTCAATCTCATCAAACGCCCCCTTCACTGCCTGGTATCCCTCACGGATCTCCTGCCAGTTCTCGGCTGTCTGCATCTTTAACAGAAACTGACGGTATGCTTTTTTGTATCTTCCTTTTTCAGTCTCAAAGGCGGCATTCTGATAGTATATCTCCTCGATTTCATCCATATATTCCGCCATCTTTACACCCTCGTATGCCCCTGCGGTAAACTTTGCGGGCTTCAGCTTCGGGCTTAACTGCTTTGCCAGTTTCAGCCATTCTTTCTTTTTCCCGCCCATATACTCCGCGAGATTAACAAACTCACATTTATATCCCAGTTCCCGGATGATCTCCTTCTGGAGAGCGCCGTAATAGCCCAGCCTGCACAGTCCCCCGGTCTCCACCAGTATATCCGCCCCCGCTTCCAGTGCCTCGATCAGGCTTCCCAGCGTATGCTTAAATGGAGCACAGGCGTAATCCGGACTGTATTTACTTCCAAGTTCGGTCGTCTTCTTTGTCGCCGGAGGGAGCAGGACATACTGCGCCCCCAGCCCCTGTTCCACAATATATTTTATCGCATAGCCGTAATGATTGATCCTCGGAAATGCGATCTTCTTTCTGTCGTCGATCTTAATTTCCATATCCGCCTGCTTTCTGATATCGGATGATATCGATAAAACTCTCGATCCTTGTCTCCACTCCCGCTGTACCGCTCTGAGCATCAAGGGTAAGATTTAAGACAGGAATATTCTTCACTTTCCTTATAAGCATATCATTGACAAGGGCGTCCGGACCGCAGGGATATGCGCTGACAAGGATAATCCCGTCCACCTTCTTTTTGAGCAGGAACAGTGCACCTGTGATTTCTCTGTTAATAAGCCACGGCATTACTCTGGAGAAATCATAGCTCCTCTTAAGAGCACTTTCCCGGTCCGCATAATCAGTATATATCACTTCCGCATTCATCTTCTGCAGGATATGCGCCAGTTCCCCTCCCATATAGGCGTCATGCAGAACATACGGATGTCCAGCCAGCAGAACCTTGATCCCGTCGCTCTCCAGCGCCTGGTTTTGCCCCTTTCCTCTCGCCTTCAGCCATATTTCCTGATGTTTTCGTGCAAGATTATATGCTTTTTTTGACTCTTTCTTTGTCCTGCCAAGGGAAATTCCCAGCTCCAGAAAGACTTTCTCCTCCGTTGTCTTCATATACCAGTCATAGCTTACTGTAAGCACACGGATCTGTTCCTCCCGGAAAATATTTCTGATCAGATCCGGCAGTGCCTCATACCTTGTACACATTTTCTCCCTGGCATTATATCCGCCCGTTCTCGGAACAAATATGGCATCGCACTTACCGAGCAGCCACATCACGTGCCCCAGATACATCTTAAAGGGAAGGCACGTCTCGTCCACTGCCCGTGCCGTGCCGCGCTCCAGTATCTCACGGTCGCTCTTCGGGCTTACAATACAGTCAAATCCCAGTTCTTCAAAAAATCCCTTCCACAGGACGCCGTCCCGGTAAGCCATCAGCCCCCGCGGGATACCTATCGTATGGATCTGTATCACAATCACGCCTCCTTATATACAGAAAAAACAGCACCGTCAAGCGCTGCCTGTATCCTGTTACTTAATTATAAAGTTATGTGCAGTTCTCCCCGCATCTGACAATACAGCTGCTCTATTATTATATCTGCTGTCTGTGAGAAGCACAACAGAAAATGTTTATCGGAATTTCATTTGCCTGCCGGCCTGTTATGTGAGATAATGCCGGTAACGGATATAACAAGGGAGGACACAGATGATGAAAAATATAATTCGAAGAACACTTGCGCTCCTGTGTGCCGTCACTCTGGCATTTACTCCTGCAGGGTGCGCCGGTTCAAAGGATAAGAAAGACGACACCACAGATACAGCGTCAGGCAGCGACTCTTCTGTCAGTGCGGATGATAATGCTTCCACCGCTGAATCTTCCGGAAAATTTGCATCAATACAGGATTTTGTTGATTCAGATCTTTTCCGGGAACATCTGGAATCCAAAATCACCGACTTTGAAGAAAAGGGGCTGTCCATGAGTTTTTCCGCCGAAGACAACAAGCTGATCTGGAATTTTAAAATTGATAATCCCGATCTCTCGGACGCTATAGATCCTGCATCTTTAGAATCTGCCCTTGATTCTCAGGCGTCTGCTTTCGAATCCGTCGCGGACGCCCTTACCACCGCCGTTGATGTGGACAATCCGGCTGTACTTGTTCGCTATCTGAACAGCGAAGGGACGGAACTTGCCTCAAGAGAATTCGGTGTCTCTGCTGACAGCCCGGCGGAGAACGATGGTTCTGCTGAGCCGGATTCCTCATCTGACACAGATGCAGCCGAATAATCTGTATAAGATTTTATTAGGAGAAGGATGTTCCATTCATTTGAGACATCCTTTTATTTTTTCGAAACTGTACTTATTTGGTATTGACAGTCAGTACGCATACTGCTATACTGTGCTTATCAAACAAGTACAGTATAGTCAACGTGCAATACAGGCACAGAAAAGGAGCAGAAAAATGAGTGAAGCATATATCTCTATCGAACACCTTTCAAAGAAATACGATAAAGACTTTGTATTAAAAGACGTCAATGCCGTTCTCCGCAAAGGAGAGATCCTCGGTTTCCTTGGTCCCAGCGGCGCCGGGAAGACCACTACGATCAAGATCCTGACCGGGCAGCTCTTGCCCACGTCGGGCACGGCGGAAATCCTCGGCATCGACTGCCGTAAGATCGATGAGCGCATCTATGAGCAGATCGGCATCGTCACAGATTCCAGCGGCGTGTATGAACGGATGACCGTCTTTGACAACCTGAAATACTTTGCACGGATCTTAAACGTACCTCTTGAAAACATCGATCCGCTCCTGAAGCGTATCGGCCTCTATGAGCACAGAAAGAAACCGGCGTCAAAGCTCTCCAAAGGGCAGACCCAGAGACTTATCCTTGCAAGAGCGCTCCTGCATAAGCCGAAAGTCCTCTTTCTCGATGAGCCCACCAGCGGGCTGGACCCGTCCACGGCCCTCGAAATCCACCGCATCTTAAAGGAGCTCAGAGATGAGGGCATGGCCATCTTCCTGACTACGCACAACATGGAAGAGGCCACAAAGCTCTGCGATCATGTGGCTCTCTTAAACGAGGGCGTGATCGTGGAATACGGCACACCGGAGGAAATCTGCCTGAAGTACAACCGGATCAAGAAATACCGGGTGCAGCTCACCGACGGCACGAAACACGTTCTCCTGCAGAGTCCTGAGACCGCCGGACGCATCAGCTCATGGATGAACGAAGATAAGATTGAGACGCTCCACACCTGCGAGCCCACACTTGAAACCGTATTTTTAGAAGTAACAGGGAGGGAATTACAATGAATACTACAGTGAACAGTACAGCAAGATCTACAGGAAAGAAAAAAGCAGACGCCCCCAGGGCACTCACGCTCAAGCCCGTGCATATGCGGAAACTTGCCGCCATCATAGACGTGAAAAGCCGGGCGCTCTTCAGCAAAAACTTTATCATCATGCCCGTCTTCTCTC
>ERZ1643246.2900-NODE-2900-length-15481-cov-7.550758_pt1 | contig 15481 bp, 15 predicted proteins | sample MGYA00579265_ERZ1643246 | MGnify/ENA primary metagenome ERZ1643246 (study PRJEB29033, sample SAMEA4952261) | chicken gut metagenome | biome: Broiler Chicken; feature: Gastrointestinal Tract; material: Caecum | place: Ireland | collected 2018 | study: Broiler... | reverse complement strand
GTATCCTGTCCCCCACGGACAAAGTGATCCCGTACCGCCTGGAAATGCAGGCAAAGCTGCCGACGGACAGAGGGACAGACCTGTACGGATGGTGGGGAGACACTTTGTACAGAGAACTACTGCGCGAAGGCACGACCGAGCTTGTCAATCTCGCTTCCGCCGAGTACAGCAAGGCCGTCCTGCCCTGGCTGGAACAGCATCGCAGTACAGTCTCTCTTTCATCCGGGGAGCCTGCCTTCCCGGGCAGCGCCCCTGCCTGTATCACCTGTATCTTTGGAGAACTGTCGGACGGCAGGGTCAAAGTCAAGGGGACACAGGCAAAGGCCGCACGCGGTGAGATGGTGCGCTGGATGGCGGAAAACCAGATCACCCGCGCGGCTGACGTCCGGGATTTCGACAGTCCTGGCTGGCATTACCGGGAAGATTTATCCACTGACCGTGAATATGTGTTTGTCAGATAACCGCGACGGTTCAGATCAGACCGGAGCACCTGCATAAATACACGCTGCGGCGCATCAAACCGGACCGCATCAAAAAGGTCACATCTCCTGCCATGCCTTCCTGATCAGTTCCGGCTCCTTCACAAGCCGGTATGCTCCTCTGTACATGCATTCCGCCGCATAGAGCATGCCCTTCTGTCCGATGCTCATCCCCGCCTGGGCTGTCGCCGCCCAGTGATGGAGAGGCGTGTCCCTGCACATGCACGCGGCGCTGAGCATGACAGTGGGCACTGTGTGGCTTACATCCGACACATCCGTGCCGATCGCCAGTGGGACCGGCTCGTCCTCCAGCGGCTCCAGCCCGGAAAACATCCCGGCATCTTTGTCCCTGTCTCTGACCAGACCTGCATTCTCTGTGATCCTCTCCGCGAACCTGATCTCGTCTTCTGTATATTCCGGGAGAGGGACACTCTCCATCTCCTCATAAAACACCTCCGCCAGTGTGCGGTTCGGCTTCATTTCCTTATTGCATGTCACCCGCTCGATCTCCACCCTTGTCCCGGTCATGAGGGCCGCTCCTCTCGCACAGTTATCCACTCTCTCTGAGGCGTCCAGTGTCCGCTCCCATTTGCAGGAACGGATAAAGTAATTCGTCTCCGCATAGGGCGGCACTATATTTGCCGGTCCGTCTGTATTCGTATAGGTATAATGCATCCTCACATCATCCGCCACATGCTCTCTGAGGTAATTAACGCCCACGTTCATGAGCTCCGCCGCGTCCAGGGCGCTGCGCCCCATCTCAGGATGCTTTGACGCGTGCGCTGCCTTTCCGTAGAATTTATAATTCTTGATATCCTGGGCCTGCCAGATATCATAGCTGACCCTGTTCCGGTCAAAGGGATGCCATGTCACAGCAGCGGACAGGTCGTCAAAGACACCCTGCTCATTCATCCGGATCTTCCCGACCACGATCTCCTCAGCCGGGCAGCCGTACACGCGCACCGTCCCCGCCAGGCCTTCCTCTTCCATCCTGTCCTTCAGTGCGCACGCCGCACCCGCGCAGGCGCTCCCGAGGAGATTGTGCCCGCACCCGTGGCCCGGACCGCCGGTTCCCTTCTGCTCTGGTACGCACACCTGCCCCAGCCCGGGGAGCGCGTCGTATTCCGCCAGGAACCCGATGACCGGTCCGCCGCTGCCCCACTCCGCGGTAAATGCGGTTTCAAAGCCCGCAGTCCCCCAGCTTACTTCAAAGCCTTCGCTTTCCAGGAATTGTGCCAGCCTGCGGGAAGAATATGTTTCCTGCATGGACAGCTCCGGGTGACAGAAGATGTCATCCGCTGTCTCCTTCATTTTTCTAATGATCTCATCTCTCATGATCTTCTCTCCGTTCTCTTCCGCGGCAGTCTCTCATACAACAGCCGCCTGCATCCGCCGTGCCGCAGGATATCCGGGCAGGCGCTTAATCCATTATAACATCTGCCGCCGCCATGTCCACACCCTCTGCCCGTCCGCTTCTGTTTTCCTGTCTGATTCCCTGCCTGTTTTCCTGCCCGCTTCCCCATCTGCCCGATTCCTGTCAGTTCTGTTCTCCCCGTTGATATACCGCACCTCTTCAAATGTGGTTTTGTGTGGTTTTTCGTTTTATTTCCTGTGGTTTTTTGTCATATTTCTCGATTCTTATGTTGCTATTCTCCTGTGATTATAGTATAATTATCTTTAGAAATGTCTGCCCGTACATATCTGGCGGCAGGCGGATGAGATCATACCAATATATAGTTTTCCGCAGGGAGAGTAAGACACTATGAAACGTTCAAAAAGAATTGAGACACTGGATGCCCGCCCGGTCAATCTGGACGGCTACATCAATGAATGGCCGGAGATGGGCTTTGTGGCGATGAGCAGCCCGTATGACCCGGAGCCTTCCGTCAGGGTAGAGGACGGCAGGATCGTGGAGCTGGACGGAAAGTTCCGCGAGGATTTTGACTTTATCGATCAGTTCATCGCTGATTACGCGATCAATATCGAGAGGACGGAGAAGTCCATGTCCGTATCATCGCTGGATATCGCCAGGATGATCGTGGACATCAATGTCTCCAGAAAGGAGATCCTGGAGCTGATCTCCGGCATCACGCCGGCGAAGATGGCAGAAGTCATGAACCACCTGAATGTGGTGGAGCTCATGATGGGAATGCAGAAGATCCGCGCGAGAAGAACGCCGGGAAACCAGGCGCATATCACGAACTTAAAGGACGATCCGGTACAGATCGCAGCGGACGCCGCGGAGGGAGCCCTCAGAGGATTCGCAGAGGAAGAGACGACCATGGGTGTGGCGCGCTATGCACCGTTGAGCGCGATGGCGCTCCTGATCGGATCCCAGGTGGGACGCCCGGGCGTGCTCACACAGTGCTCCGCGGAGGAAGCGACCGAGCTGGAGCTTGGCATCCGCGGCCTGACGACTTACGCGGAGACGCTTTCCGTGTACGGCACGGAGAAGGTATTCATCGACGGTGATGACACACCGTATTCCAAAGCATTCCTGAACTCTGCATATGCATCCAGAGGATTAAAGGTCCGCTTCACCTCCGGTTCCGGTTCGGAAGTCCTGATGGGAAGCAGTGAGAAAAAATCCATGCTCTACCTGGAGTGCCGCTGCCTCTTTGTCACAAAAGGCGCCGGAAGCCAGGGGATCCAGAATGGTTCCGTAAGCTGTATCGGTGTGACCGGCTCCGTCCCGGCTGGTATCCGGGAAGTGCTGGCAGAGAACCTTGTGGCAGCTCTCCTCGGTCTGGAATGTGCTTCTTCCAATGACCAGAGCTTTTCAAATTCAGACATGAGGCGTACAGCCAGGACCATGCTGGAGTTCCTTCCGGGGACAGACTTTATCTTCTCCGGCTATGCGGCGGAACCGAATTATGACAATATGTTCGCCGGGTCGAATTTCGACGCGGAAGACTTTGACGACTATAATGTACTCCAGAGAGATATGCAGGTGGACGGCGGCCTGAGGCCTGTCACAGAAGAGCAGGTCATCCATGTGAGGAACAAGGCTGCCCGCGCCGTGCAGGCAGTATTCCGCAATCTGGGACTTTCCCCGGTTTCGGACGAGCAGGTCGAAGCTGTGACCTACGCGCACGGCAGCAAGGACACACTGCCCCGCGACGTGACCGCTGACCTGGCTGCCGCGGAAGACGTGTTAAAGCGCGGCATCACCGGCATTGACGTAGTAAAAGCGCTGGCGGAGACCGGGTTTGAAGACGTGGCGGCAAGCGTCCTGAATATGCTGAAACAGCGTGTTGCCGGAGACTATATGCAGACAGCCGCAATCCTGGACCGCGATTTCCATGTACTCTCAGGCGTGAATACTCCGAACGACTACATGGGACCGGGCACCGGCTACCGCGTGGACGGAGAGCGCTGGGAAGAGATCAAGCAGATCCCGCACATTATCAATCCAAAGGATATATAAGAAAGGAGGAGGATACTTATGCAGATCAATGAAGAATTAGTCAGACAGATCACCAATGCAGTATTAAGCCAGATGTCTCATACAGGCAGCTCCTCCGTTTCAGGAGACGCCCTCCCGGCATCTTCATCCGTGGTTCCTTCCATGGCAGGAAGAGACCGGATCAACGAAGAAAAGACAGATTACTCCGGTTATCCCCGGGCACAGAAAGGGACAGACCCCAAGGAAGTCGTGATCGGCGTGGGCGCCGCGTTCCAGAGAGAGATCAAACGGACGATCTGCGACATCCCGCTGGATGAAGTCCTTCGGAATGTCAAGGCAGGGATCGAGGAAGAAGGGATGATCCCGAGAGTGGTCAAGATCCTCGACACTTCCGACGTATGCTTCATGGCGCTGGAAGCGGCGAAGCTCTCCGGCTCCGGCATCGGCGTGGGGATCCAGTCCAAGGGGACCACGGTCATCCACCAGAAAGACCTTTATCCACTCTCCAACCTGGAGCTGTTCCCGCAGGCGCCGCTCATGACCCTGGAGACTTACCGCCAGATCGGACAGAACGCCGCAAAATACGTCAAAGGCGAGCAGGTCGTCCCGATCCCGTGTACGAATGACCCGATGTGCCGCCCGAAATATCAGGTAAAGGCAGCTCTTATGCACATCGCAGAGACCGAGCAGCTCGACCCGGAAGTCGGCGCTGTCGAATGGGAGGGAAGATAAATGAGATATCCTTTAGCAGAAAACGAAAAAGAATCCATCACATCAAAGACCGGAAAGAAATTTACAGATATCACGCTGGATGAAGTCATGAAGGACCATGTCGCTCCCGATGACATCAAGATCTCCCGCGAGATCTTACGGGCTCAGGGACAGGTCGCCCTTGAGGCTGACAACCAGCCGATGGAAAAGAACTTCGAGCGCGCCGCCGAGCTGGTAGACGTGCCGGACGATGTGATCCTGAAGATGTACGACAAGCTCCGCCCCAACCGCTCCACCAAGCTGGAACTGGTGATGATGGCGCAGGAGCTTCTTGAGAAATACAATGCGAAAAACTGTGCGCGTCTCGTCATGGAGGCGGCAGAAGTGTATGAAAAGAGAGGAATCTTACTTTGAGTTATATCGCAGGAGTTGATATCGGAAATTCCACAACTGAAGTCTGCGTCGGAGAAGTCACCGGGAACGGGAACCTGACTTTCCTGACCAGTGCGTCCTGCCCTACGACAGGTACGAAAGGCACGGTCGAAAATGTCTATTCCGTAAAAAACGCGCTGAAGCTGGCCATGAGCCGGATCGGGCGCGAGACCTCTGACATTGACCTGGTGCGCCTCAATGAGGCAGCTCCCGTCATCGGCGATACCGCCATGGAGACGCTGACTGAGACTGTGATCACGGACTCTTCCATGATCGGCCACAATCCGTCTACCCCGGCGGGCGCGGGGCAGGCCGTGGGCGAGATCCTGCTGATCGGGAACATTTCCCGGGGTGTCCCGGGGACACCGTACATCCTCGCGGCATCCGCGGAGCACAGCTACGAAGAGGTCGCCGCAGTGGTCAACCAGTACGGGAGCGGATCCGGTCAGCACGATGGCATCGACATCGTGGGGATCATCCTGCAGGCCGACGAGGCGGTCCTTGTGGAAAACCGGATCCACAAAAAGGTGCCGATCATCGATGAGGTCAGGCGGATCGACCGTCTCCCGGACGGAGTCCCCGCTGCCATCGAGGTGGCGCTCCCCGGCCAGACCGTCCGCATGCTTTCCAATCCCTACGGGATCGCCACGCTGCTGGGACTGAACGCGGAGGAGACCCGCACCGTGACCCCCATCGCGAAAAGCCTGATCGGGAAGCGCAGCGCCGTCGTGCTCAAGACTCCCGGAGGGAACATCCACGAAAACATCCTTCCCGCAGGGGAGATCTATTTTCACGGCGACCGGAATATCACGATCAATCTGGATGAAGGCGCGGACAAGATCATGGCGGCAGCCGCGGACGCGGGCGATATCCGCGATATCAGCGGCCAGCCGGATACAAATGTAGGAAACATGCTCTCCCGTATCCGGACGGGAATGAGCGAACTTGACAAAAGCGCGGAGGCAGACATCCGCATCACAGATATCCTTGCTGTGGACACCCTCGCGCCGGTACTGATCTCCGGCGCTCTCGCAGGGGAGACATGTCTCGAGAAAGCAGTAGGCATCGCGGCAATGGTGAAGACACAGAAGCTCCCAATGCAGGAGATCGCTGACCGCCTGAAAACAGAGCTTAACACCGAGGTAAAAGTCGCCGGTGTGGAGGCGGTCATGGCAAGTCTCGGCGCGCTCACGACCCCGGGCACAAAGCTCCCCCTGGCCATCCTGGATATGGGCGGCGGCTCAACGGACGCGGCGGTCATCTCTGACGACGGACATGTGACAATGACCCACCAGGCAGGAGCCGGGGAACTGGTGTCCATGCTGATCCAGACCGAGCTGGGCTTAAGCGACCGCCATATCGCGGAGCAGATCAAAAAATACCCGCTGGCAAAGGTGGAGAGTCTCTTCCACATGAGGATGGAAAACGGGCAGATGACGTTTGTGGACGATTCCATTGACCCCAGATTTTTCGGCAGGGTTGTTCTCCTCACAGAGAGCGGGCTGATCCGCATCGAGGAAGAGATCCCGATGGAAAAGATAGTACAGGTACGCAGGGAAGCCAAGCGAAAAGTCTTCGTGACGAATGCGTTCCGCGCCCTCAGGAAGGTTGCGCCGGAGCACAATCTGCGAAACATCTCCACCGTTGTTCTCGTGGGAGGCTCGGCGGAGGATTTTGAGATCCCGGAAATGCTCATGGAGGCATTCACTGATTACCGCATCGTCTGCGGCCGGGGCAATATCCGTGGCAGCGAAGGCCCCCGGAACGCGGTGGCGACCGGGCTCGTACTCTCTTATGTAGGAGAACAGCAATGATCATTAAGAGACCATCTATCTTTATCTACACTCATCAGGCGGACCCGGCGGTCTTAAAGGAAGTCTGCGCCGGGATCGAGGAGGAAGGCGTGTTTTACGACACTGCTGAATTTCCGGATGAGTGTATGGAAAAACTGGCGTATAAAGCAGCCCGGGATTCCATGCTGGGATCCGGGATCGGCATCTTCGGCACGGCAGTGTGCCTGAAAATGCGCGGTCTGGAAAAGGGATGCAATATCGAGAGCTATCTTGCGCCCAGCCGGACCCAGTGCAGGAACATCGGCGCAAACAGCGCCCGCGCCATCAAGAAACTGCCTTTTAAGGAGGACTACGGAATATGAGTATCTATACAAAAACCGGGGACAGGGGAACCACCTCTCTCATGAACGGGATCAGTGTTTCCAAGTCAGACGACCGCATTGAGCTTCTGGGCACCATCGACGAGCTAAACAGCCACATCGGCCTTGCAAAGGTACTGGCTGACGCCGCTCTGAAGGACCAGCTCTCTCATATACAGAAAAACCTGATGCAGATCATGGCCGGCGTCGCTGACCCCCGCTGTATGGATTACCGCTTTTCCGCGGATGAGACTTCTGCCCTGGAGCAGGAGATCGACCGGATCGAAAATTCCTTCCCCCGCGCCAAAGAATTCGTCCTCTACGGCGGCTGCGAGCAGTCCGCAAGGCTGGACGTGGCAAGGGCTGTGGCAAGGCGCGCGGAGCGGCGCTTCCGTAAGGTAGAACAGAACTACGGCGCGGACGCCAAAGCGGTCCAGTATATAAACCGCCTGTCTGATTATCTGTACATGTGCGCCAGATACGCCGATCACAGAGCGGAACACGAAAGGGCTGACAAGATCCAGGATCAGGTTGTACGGAATATCATGAAGAATATTTGAAAAGGAAGTGTTGATATGCCATTACCACCGCAGAACAAAGAGTATACCATTGATGATATCTATGCCCTGCCGGACGGACAGCGGGCAGAGCTGATCGACGGCCAGATGTACATGATGGCGCCGCCCTCGCGGAGACACCAGCAGATACTTGGTGCCCTATATCGTAAGATAGCGGACTATATTGACAGAAAAGGCGGCTCCTGCGAGGTAGACATCGCTCCATTTGCCGTATTTCTGAATGCAGATGACAGGAATTATGTGGAGCCGGATATCAGTGTCATATGCAATACCGCCAGACTCACAGAAAAAGGCTGTGCAGGCGCGCCGGACTGGGTCATTGAGATTGTCTCCCCGGGCAGCCGGCGGATGGACTACTACACGAAGCTGTTCAAATACCGCACTGCCGGAGTTCGGGAGTACTGGATCGTTGATCCGGAGAAAAGCCGGGTCACGGTTTATTCGTTCGAATCCGATGACACCGCAGAATATACGTTCTCAGAGACTGTCAAAGCCGGGATCTATGACGATCTGCAGATCGACTTCAGCTCGATAAATATCTAAAAGAAAAAAGACTGTCTAAAGAAAAAGACTGCCGCCCCGGTGGTGTGGATCGATCATCACACTGCCGGGGCGGCTTTTATATCGTATTGCACAGCCTTTAACCTGCTTTTTTTGTTTAATACTCTCCGACCACTGTTGTCTTGATGAGGTTCGTATTTCCCGGACGTCCGAGCGGGACACCTGCCGTGAGCACGACCACGTCACCTTCCTCGACATAACCTTCCCTCTCCGCTGCTTCTGTCGCGTGCAGGAAGAGGATCTCCATGCTGTACTCCTCGCGGATATGGACCGGAGACACTCCCCAGGACATGTTGAGCTGACGGCATGTACACTCATCCGGCGAGCAGCCCACGATCTGGCAGCCCGGTCTGTACTTTGAGATCATCCTCGCCGTATGCCCTGACTTGCTGACCGTAATGATCGCTTTTGCGTCCAGATCGATCGCCGTCATGCAGGTTGCATGGGAGATCGCGGTGGTCATATCCGGCTTTACCTCTTTCTGGCGCACACTGAAAAGCTGGCTGTACGGGATATCGCTTTCTGTCCTTACTGCGATCTTTACCATCGTGCGGAGCGCTTCCACCGGATATTTCCCGGCCGCCGTCTCCCCGGACAGCATGATCGCGCTTGTCCCCTGGTAGATCGCATTGGCCACATCCGTCGTCTCGGCGCGGGTCGGCCGCGGATTCTTCATCATGGAGTCCAGCATCTGCGTGGCAGTAATCACCTGCTTTCCCGCATTATAAACTTTTGTGATGATCTCCTTCTGGATGACCGGCACGTCCTCCAGCGGAATCTCCACGCCCATATCGCCGCGGGCGACCATGATCCCGTCCGCTGCCTCGATAATGCTGTCAATATTGTTGACTCCCTGCTGGTTCTCTATCTTCGCGATGATATTGATCTGCTCCCCGCCATTCTCACGCAGGAGCTTCCTGATCTCTTCCACATCATCCGCTGTCCTCGTAAACGAAGCCGCGATAAAGTCAAAGCCCTCCTGGATGCCGAACAGGATATCCTCCCTGTCCTTTTCACTGATAAACGGCATGCTGACATCATTTCCCGGAAGGTTGATCCCTTTTCGGTTCGAAACCATACCGCCGTTCTTTACGATACAGTTCACATCCTTCCCTTCGATGCTCACGACCTCAAGGCCGATCAGGCCGTCATCTATAAGGACACTGTCACCCGGTTTTACGTCCTTATAGAGGTCTTCATAAGTGACAGACACTCTTTCCTGAGTCCCCTCGACATCGTCAGGAGTGAGGGTAAATACCTGCCCTTCCTCCAACTCGATCTTCCCTTCTGCAAATGTTTTGATACGGATCTCCGGCCCTTTTGTATCCAAGAGGGCTGCCACATATTTCCCCTGACGTTTTCTGATCTCCTTTAATCTATCAAGACGCTCCTTCTGCTCGGGATGTGTCCCGTGGGAAAAGTTAAATCTCGCCACATCCATGCCTTCCCTGACCAGGGTTTCCATTACATCTCCCTTGTCGGTAGATGGTCCCAGCGTACATATGATCTTTGTTTTCCGCATGATTCTTTCCTCCTGTAAGCGCTTTACTTCTTTCTCATCCATTGTATCACACGAAAAGCTTTCCTGCATTGGGAATCCGATTTCTTTGCATAGTTTTTACATTGTAAAACTATGCTTCATCCTGCGGTAAACGATCGCGATCACCAGCCCGAGCAGCGCCGGGCATATCCATCCGAACCCGTTTTCCGCAAACGGCAGCAGATCCCTTACCGCTTCCGCCGCTCTTTCCAGCCTGAGCGCATCTAATACCTGACCGGGCAGCGCGTTGACAAAATCAACCGCTGCCGCCGCTGCGGTAAATCCTGTCACCCATCTGTACACTCCGCCGTCATTCCCGAAAAAACGCCCGAACAGAGTGAGCAGGATCAGGGTGATCGCCAGAGGATACAGGAACAGGAGCACCGGCTTCGACCAGGACACGATCGCGTCCAGCCCCAGATTTGCTATAAGGAATGACAGCGTGCTGAATAAAACCGCCCAGACCTGATAGGATGGGCCCTTCGGGAATATCTTCCGAAATGTCTCTCCACAACTTGTGATCAGCCCTACCGCCGTCTTCAGACACGCCAGTGTGACTGTCGCCGCCAGGATGACAGCTCCCGCCGGCCCGAAATAATGCTCCGCGATCAGGGCGAGCGCCTCGCCGCCATTAGGAGACACTGGGAACTGCCCCCGGCTCTGCGCTCCCACCACTGTGACCAGCACATAGATCACCGCCATCAGAACCGAACTCAGGATCCCGGAACGCACTGTATTTTTTGCCACATCCCCGGGATTTTCCACTCCCAGCCCTCTGATCACATTTACCACAATGATCCCAAACGCAAGCCCTGCCAGCGCGTCCATTGTATTATACCCCTCCAGGAACCCCTGGTAGAACGCCCCCTCAGCATACACTCCCTCCGGCACTGTCCCGGAAATGCTCCCCATCGGGGAGAGCAGCGCCCGGACGACCAGAAGCCCCAGGAAGAGAAGGAACAGCGGATTCAGGACCTTCCCGATCCACGTCAGTATCTCTCCCGGGCGCAGGGAAAAGAACAGCACCGCGGCAAAAAACAACAGAGAAAATACTGCCAGCACAGCTGTCTGCACATTTTCCGGGATGATCCTCTCTACGCCCACCGTATACGCGACAGTGGCACATCGGGGAATGGCAAAGAACGGCCCTATCGTAAGGTACAGGACGCAGGTAAAAAATTTCCCATATCTTCTCCCCACACGGCTGCTCAGTCCCATCAGCCCGTCCTCCCGGCTGATCCCCAGCGCCGCCACTCCCAGGAGAGGCAGCCCCACTCCGGTAATGAGGAAACCTGCGGCTGCCTGCCACATGCTGTTTCCCGAAAGCTGCCCCATAGAAACGGGAAAGATCAGGTTGCCGGCTCCGAAAAACATGCCAAAAAGCATGCTCGCCACAAAAACCGTTTCTCTTCTGTTCAATGATCTTTTCATAAGCTCCTCCGGCCTTTCTGTGTGTATCTCATTACATACTATAATAATATACCACTCCGGTCAAATCTTATGTGAAAGGCGCCGGGAGCCCCGCATACTGCAGAAGTCTGTATATGCCCTATTCTGTCAGGACCTTTAATCTGCCGTCTGTTTTCTCCACCCCGAACTTCAGCGGATGGCTCTCCGCCCAGGACGGGTCAGTATCCGCCTTCTCTCTCCACACCTTATATGCTTTCAAAAAGCCGTCATATATCATCTTTTCCGCATCAAGGCGCGCCCGTTCCGGTTCTCCGCTCTGCGCACTGCTGTCAGATTTCCAAATCTCCTTCCCGTCAGGTCTTCTGCCATATTTCCCACAGCTACCGCCTCATTTATACGGATCCCTGTCCCGGCTATCACCTCCATGATCAGGGCAAGCTGTTCCTTCCCCTGTTTTTTTGCAGTCTCGCGCAGGAGCCGGTACTCTTCTCCGGTCATTTCTTTTTCCTCAGCCCGGAAACACTGGGGCTGCACTTTAAAGCGCCTGACCTTCCAGCCGCCCATACCAAGGCAGTCAAGGAACTGGTTCAAAGCCACGAGCATCGAATTTGCGCTGCTCAGGGCATACCTCTGCGCAAGCCAGTCCTTATACTCGATCAGTTTCTGTTTTGTAACTCTGCGCTCTGTCCCCATAAATTCCATAAAGACCTTAATGTCTGATCTGTATTTGCTGATCGTCGCTTTGGCACTTTCCCTCTCTTTCAGGAATACCTCGAATTCTTCCAGCATGCCCCTTCTGATCATGAAACTCTTTTTTCTCCACATAATGTTCCTGCCTTCCTCTTTTATTCGGGGAACCGTCCAGGATCCGCCGTGCTATTAGAGTAACCAGTTTTTTGAATAAAAATCAATGCAGCGCAGGGTTTCTGTGGAACGGCATGGCCAGCCTGTTACAATGTCAAAATTTCAGGCATGCCTTAAATTGATCGCAGTCGATCTTAATATCAAACTCCCCGCCCAAAGCCTTTGCATACGTGCTCACGATCGCCAGCCCCAGACCGTTTCCGTCCCCGGACCTCGCCTTATCTCCTCTTGCAAAGCGCTCCACGATATCCTCCTTCGTAAAATCCATCGGATAGCCAGAAGTATTCGTGATCTCCAGACAGATCCTCCGCGCATTTCCCGGCGCTGTTTTCTCTCCGGGCACCACGGTGCTGTCCAGTTTTTTGCTGTTCGCTCTGATGTTTTCCTTCTCCCCGTTTTCTACAGAAGTCCTGATGAACACTCTGGTTCCCTTAGCAGAATACTTCAGGGCATTCTCCATCAGGTTCTGGCAGATGCGGTAAAAATATCCGTTATCCGTACACAGCTCTGTGCTTTCTTCCGTAAGCTGCGTCACAAATTCCAGCCCGCTCTCTTTGATCCGGTCATCCATATCGGCAAAGATCTGCTCGATCAGTCGGTTCACTTCAAATTTCTCCGGATGCAGTTCTATATTCCCACTGCTGGCCTTTGCCAGATTAAAAAGGCTGTTGATCATTTCTTTCAGTTTTTCGGCGCGTTCAGAGATCACATCCACATAATCCCTGACCACATCGCTCAGCTCTTCCTTTTTGATCAGTTCAATATATCCGACCATGGAAGTAAGCGGTGTTTTCAGGTCATGGGATACATTTGTGATCAGGTCCACCCGGAGCTGGTCGCTGCGGGATACCTGTTCCAGGCTCTTCCTCTCGATCTCCAGAGCCTCCTCCAGACGTTTCTGTCCCTGTTCTGTCACTTCCTCGATCTTCTTCTGTATGTCAAGCTCCTGCTGCTCATGGATAAGGTCCAGCTCCTTCCTCCTGAACCGTAGAAGCACCGCATACAGGAGGATAAACTGCAAAAGCACAGTAAAGATCATCATATAACCTGCCGCGTAATTGTAGTGCCATCCGCCGCCGTCCCATACGCCGCCGGACAGCAGGTGCCACATGTACCACAGAGAACAGATCAGCGCTGCCACACCTGCCTGACAGAGCTTTCTCTCCGCCCCCTTCCCGGTCTTTTTCCATGCTTTATAAGGATCTTCTTCCGGCATCCACATGCCGCCGCACATCTGCTTCAGCAGTGTGCTGACGATCATACAGCCGCCTGTTCCAATGAAGATATTCCCTACAATCCCGTAGAATATCGTATCCCCGGTCGTATGCCATGTACGGTATATGATGGCCACATAAAACATCCACACACCGAGTATCAGGAGGAGCGCTCCCAGTATATATTTCGCCTGTGTCCAGTGAAGTTTCACGAACCCCTGTAATCTTTTAGCTGTATTTTTCCATTTTGTAGCCAATTCCCCACACCACCTTTACATATCTTGGTTTTTTCGTATCGATCTCGATCTTCTCGCGGATATGCCTGATATGCACCATGACTGTATTCTCCACAGTGTAGCTTGCAGATTCCTGCCAGACATTCTCATAGATCTGCTCCGCGGAAAACACCTGGCCCGGATGCTCCATAAGCAGCTCCAGTATCTTGTATTCTGTCGCTGTGAGCCGGACTTCCTCTCCCTCGACGACCACGATCCGCTGCTTCTTATCCAGCATGAGCCCGCCGTTGACGACCTGGTCCGCCTCCGCCTTCGGAGCGCCCCCTCCCCATGCGCGGTACCTGCGCAGATGGGCTTTGACACGCGCGATCAGCTCCGCCGGATTATAGGGCTTCTCCACATAATCGTCCGCCCCGAGCACAAGCCCGGACACCTTGTCGCTCTCTTCTGTCTTTGCCGAAAGGATGATCACCGGTATCCGGGACTTTTCCCTCAGTTTCATGAGCGCTGACAGCCCGTTGAGCCTGGGCATCATCACATCCAGGAGGATCAGATCGACCGGATGCTCCTCCATGGCATCAAGCGCCTGCATCCCATCGTATGCCTTCACAACCTCAAATCCTTCGTACTTCAAAAGCTCGCTGATCGAGTATACGATCTCCTTATTGTCATCCACCACCAGTATCGTCGCCTGGTCTTCTGTTTCTTTTCCTGTCCTGCTTTCCATTTCCGCCTCCTGTTATTTCTCTTATCCTTACACTGACGACTATAAACGCACCGGGTTAAAAAAACCTCGATGTAAATCTTAAAAATTTCTTAGGGAAAGGCGCCCTCTTACTATTCTAAAATATCCACAAAAAAAGTAAAGATTTTCTGCCAAAACAAAAAACCTTTACTTTTCACATTTTTATCCACTGTATCCCGTCTGTTACTCCACCGCTGTCTGTTTCACACGGTTCAGCCCCTTCGCCACCGCCGGGATCGAGATGATCACGATCGTGATCACAGCTTCCACGAGCAGATAACTGTAATTATAGGCGATCGGGTAGATGCTCTTTAAAGACTGCGGGAAATTCTCCGGCATGTAATCCATCCAGTACAGGTACCCGCCCAGGGCATGAAAAGCGCCCCTCGCCAGCACTGCCGCGATGTAGCCTTTGAGCAGCCCGTGTTTTTGCTTTGCAAAGAATCCGGCCACTCCCAATGCGGCGAACGCCAGTATGTAGTCACAGCACACCTGGAAGAAGGACAGCACATACGGCTCCTGGATAAACTGCAGGATCCCGTATGCAAGCCCCACAAAAATCCCCGTGCCCGCGCCGTACCAGTTGGCCACGAGAACGATAAAAAGCATACTGCACAGCGTCACGCTCCCGCCCCAGGGCATGTTCCAGATCTTAATATACGATGTGATAAAGGCCAGCGCCATCGCCGCCGCGCAGAATACGAGCTGCTTTGTGCTCATCCTTTTCTTTGCGGAATGTTTCCCCGCGAAATAAGACGCCGCCAGAAACAATATGATCCCGGCAACAATGGTAAGCGCATACCCGGCGGCTGTAAGGCCGCCCTCTGCATTGACAAATATTCCAGACATAATAAAAGCCCTCCTGTCTTCCGATTGAAAACAAAAGGGCTATAACGCGCGCTCATAACATATCCCTCCGCTGGCATTATCCAGATCAGGTTATGGGTCGAAGTTATCAACTTCCTCTCAGCCTGTCATACAAGCTCCCCTTGTCATCAATCTTATGTAGTTTTATGTCGGATACTATGTTAAACGTATCGGACAGAAATGTCAAGACTCTCTCTGTCTCCTGCGCTTTCCCACAACGATCACAACAGCTGCCGCGCCTGCTGCCAGAACCGCGATCACCGCGATCGCGATCCAGATTCCAACC
>ERZ1643246.2899-NODE-2899-length-15482-cov-8.976275_pt1 | contig 15482 bp, 15 predicted proteins | sample MGYA00579265_ERZ1643246 | MGnify/ENA primary metagenome ERZ1643246 (study PRJEB29033, sample SAMEA4952261) | chicken gut metagenome | biome: Broiler Chicken; feature: Gastrointestinal Tract; material: Caecum | place: Ireland | collected 2018 | study: Broiler... | reverse complement strand
TTAAACAAGTTAAGCTTTGCGATTCTATCAACCGCTTCTTCTAAACGTTCTGGTTCAATTAACAAACCAATTCGTACATAACCTTCTCCATATTCGCCAAAACCATTCCCAGGAGCTACTGCTACTCCAGCTTCATTCAAAAGTAGATCTGCAAATTCTTCACTACTATATCCCTTTGGTACTTCCATCCAAGCGTAGAAAGTTCCCTTAGGTACAAAAGCTTTCCATCCGATTTTTTCAGCAGCTTGAATGAACGCATTTCTTCTAGTTTCGTAACGATTTACAATCTTATTAATCTCGGTATCGCGTTCTGGAGCTTTCAAAGCATCAATTCCTGTATATTGTAGAGCTGGAAAGATACTTACAAATAAATGATCTTGGATAAGATTTAAAGCATCAATGATATCAGCATTTCCTACCGCAAAAGCAACTCGCCAACCTGCCATATTAAAAGTCTTAGAGAAGGTATAAAATTCGATACCAACATCCTTAGCTCCCGGAATCTCCATAAAACTTAGTGGTCGCTCTCCATCAAAACCAATTGCACCATAAGCAAAATCGCTGATGATACCTACTTCATATTTCTTTGCCCAAGCAACTAATTCTTCGTAAAATTCTCGAGTTGCGGTCGCACCCGTTGGATTATTAGGGTAGTTAATATAGAAGAATTTAGCTTTTTTAGCAAGTTCTTCTGGAATAGATTTCAAATCTGGTAAGAAATTATTCTCTTTCAAAAGCGGAACTTTCTCAAAAGTGACCTGTCCAAGTGTAGCTCCAGACCAATAATCTGGATAACCAGGATCTGGTAATAAAAATACATCGCCAGGATTCATCAAAGCCAGTGGTAGTTCGACTAAGCCCGTTTTAGAGCCACCAAGAACTGCAACTTCTTTTTCTGGATCAAATGTAGTTTGATACTTTTCTTGATAGAAGTCTGCCACAGCTTGTTTAAATTCTGGCTGTCCACGAAACAATGAGTACTTGTGACTTTGCGGACTAGCTACCCATCTTTGTGTGCTCTTGACGATATATTCAGGAGTTTGTTTATCAGGATTACCTTGTCCTAGATTGATAACATCTACTCCTTCTGCAATTTTTTTGTTAACTTTGATTACCAAATTAGCAAAAAATTGCTTTGGTAGATTTTTTAGAATTTCAGATTTTTCAAATTTCATCGTCTTTCCTCACCTTCTTAGTCGTATAATTCTGGTCTGCGATCCTCAAATACATGAATTTGTTGCGTGAATTTTTCCATTTTAGATGTATCTAAATCATAAACTGTCAATGTTTCTTGATCGCCACTATCACTTAAAACTTCACCTAAAGGATTAATTATCAGCGAATGACCATTAAACTTATTATCAGGATTTTTACCCACTCGATTAACCGCAACAACATAAGTTTGATTTTCAATAGCTCTTGCAATTAACAAGGCTTTCCATTGCTCAATTCTAGTTTGAGGCCATTGAGCCACGACATAGATTACACTCAATTTTTCCTTAGCAACTGTCCGCAACCATTCTGGGAATCGGATGTCATAACAGATGAACGATGCACTCTTCACACCAGCTAATTCAAAAACATTTTTTTGATCACCAGCAGCTAAATATTTATCTTCATCCATCAATCTAAACAAATGAACTTTACGATACTCACTAATAAGCTTGCCTTGTTTATCAACAATATAAGTTGTATTGTAAAACTGTTCATTCTCTTTAATCGCAACTGATCCACCAACAATGTCAATCTTATATTCTTGTGCTTTAGCTTGTAAAAATTCCTTAGTTCGCTGGCCTTCAACATCTGCAATTTCTTCTAACCTTGCTAGGTCATAACCTGTATTCCACAATTCTGGTAAGACAACTACATCCGCCTTAGCTTGTGCTGCCTTGCTTAAATATTGAGCAACCTTTTTGTAATTTTCTTCAGGTTTCCCGTGTTCAACAGGAATTTGTGCCAATGCAATCCTTAATGTCATGCAATCACCTCTTATTCAAGTAATTATGATAATTTAATTATACTCTATCATTTTTAAACAAAAAATACTAATAAAAAATAAGGATCAAGATTTACATATCTTAATCCTTACTTCCATTATTTGTTTAATCTATCTAAAATTTCTTTAGCCACTTCATGATTAGTATACATCCAGAAAATGTGACCCAATACTTCTGATAAGTGTTCTTCTAAAGGTTGACGTTTAGCACTTGGAATAGTCTTCATAGCTGGCATAATTACCAAGTGGAAAGCAATCCACATAGCTACACCAAATGGAATACCTTGTTTCTTAGTTAACCAATTCATTTTCTTTTCCAATGCTAATGCATATGTTGTTGCAAAAGTTACTGAAAATCCGAAGTGAATTAGAAAACTAGCCCATGGCATTCTATGACCAGAATATTTATAAGTTGATTGTGTTATCTCTGCTGGTACTCCCAATTGTTGTAAGAAAGTTTGTGGAGGATTAACTTCATCGCGTTCTGGAGTTCTAGGTGGCATAATATTTTCCCAACCTAATTTAACTAAACCAGAAATAATCCCTGATGCAGTTCCAGCAATTAAAACATTTTTTAGACTTTTATTCACAAAAATCACCCCTCTTTGAATTGCTACTAGTGTATCCCTAAAGCTAACTTAGCGTATCGACTTAAACGGTCTGTCGTCCACATTGGCTCCCATACAAATTCAACATCTACGTTCTTTATCTCTGGAATATCTCTCAAAGCTCTTGTAACCATATCTGCCAAAATGTTAGTAAGTGGGCAACCCATTGTAGTCAATGTCATTTCTACCAAACAAATGCCATCTTCATCTAAGTCAACGTTGTAAATTAATCCTAAGTTAACAATATCTATATTCAATTCGGGATCAACCACTGTTGTTAGCTTCTCTATTATATCATCTCTGACCTCTTTATTACTTCTCATACGACTTGGTCCTTTCCTATAGATTTTTACCAAAAATACGCATTCTAATTTCTTGTCCAGTTGGAGTTCCTGCCAAACCACCAATTCCAGTTTCTCGTAGTGACTCTGGCATATTTTTACCGACCTTGTCCATCGCACTAATTACTTCATCTGCTGGAATCATACTTTCGCAACCAGCCAGTGCCATGTCTGCAGATATCAAAGCATTGCTAGAACCAATAGCATTACGATTAATACAAGGCACTTCTACTAAACCTGCAATAGGATCACATACCAAACCTAATAAATTACTAATTGCAATCGCCATTGCATTAGCACTCTGTTTAGGAGTCCCGCCTGCTACTTCTACAGCCGCAGCTGCTCCCATTCCAGAAGCACTACCTACTTCAGCTTGGCAACCACCTGTGGCACCTGCAATACAAGCATTGTTAGCAATAACCATTCCAAATCCACCAGCAGTAAATAAAAATCTCACCATTTGTTCTTCATCTAATCCCAACCTCTTTTCAAGAGTAAATAATACTCCTGGAAGAGTACCTGAAGATCCTGCTGTTGGAGTTGCACATATAACTCCCATCGCTGCATTAACTTCATTTGTAGCAATGGCTGATTGTACTGCTGACATTATCATATCTCCAGATAATGTTTTATGAGATTTTCGATAATCTTTTATTTTTACAGCATCACCACCTGTTAATCCTGTTTTAGAGTGTACTCCAATTCCATGGGCACCCCGACTAACTGCTAATCTCATAGTGTCTAAATTATGTTTCATTTTTCTCCATACATCATTTCTGGAAACGTTCATATCGTTACACTCAGCTTGAATAACTAATTCAGATATTGGTAAGTTTTTAATTGTAGCATCGCTAACTAATTCTTCTATACTTGCATACATTTTAAATTCCTCTTATAGACAGATGATATTTTCATATTTATTAACAAAAAATCCTCTTATTCCTTCTTGTAATTGTTGTTTCAAATCAAATTCATATATTGTATATTCATTATTTTTTAAAACTTGTTTCTTATCAAATGGAGCTAACCTATTCAAGTCCTCAATAAGTGATATTCCGTTATCCCTTTCTGTATTGGTGGTTACGTAAAGTATAATTGATAGTGGTCCGGTTGGTTTAATATCTATTCCATGAAGTCTAATATTACGAATCTCTATGGTTCCTCCACCAATGGAACAACCTGAAATTTGCACCCTTTTATCTCCACCAATCAAATCTAGAATTGCAGTATTAGGATGATGAATAGGACTTTCACCGCTCTCTTCTACAAACCTAATATCTATTCCTTGTTCTCTAGCAATTTGTCTAGAATTGGGAACCCTAGGATCTGATGCATCAAAGCCTAGAACTCCTGCCGCAATCGCATAATCTGTTCCATGACCACGATGCGTCTTAGCAAATGAACCATAGTAATGTACGATTACTCTTTCAGGAATTCCGCCAAATAAACCATTAGCTGCCCTTCCAATTGCAACCGCACCAGCAGTATGAGAACTTGAAGGACCTATCATTATTGGTCCAATAATATCAAAAACACTTCTATATAAATTACTCAAATCGAGTACCTGCTTTCACTAGGATATCTTCTATATTATTATAGCACACTACATAAGCTGTAACTTTTAATTGTTTTTATGATAATGATAATATTTTACTTGTTTTCTTACACTTTTTCTTTTATATAAGATGTTTATATATGTCTTGATTAAACTCACGCAAATAAGGCTATAACTCTTAGCATTAAGCCAAAAGTCTAGCCTTATCTTATCAAATCTCTTGTTTCAAATCATAATTAAACACAAGTCGAGTCATTCACCAAATCTTTAATTTCAAAAGTATCGAACTTCAAAACATTCTTTAAATGTAATTCATTTCTTGACCATGAATCATATTTTTCATACAACAAAGCTATCTTATGATCTACTGTCTCAGTTAATGCAGAATAAGAATATCCATAGTTAGGCTTGTCTACACTGTAGTGATATTTCCAATTTACTTCATTAGTCACTTTGTCTACTAATCCAACCCATATTTGTCCATTTCTTCTACCTGACGTAGAATCAGGTGTACTCATTATTATTGCCTCATGACCATCAATTTCTTGAGAATATTTAATTACTGATAATTGAGTACCATAAGAAGTATTATGAACAATATCAAGATATTTTACATTATCCCAAGTATTACCATTGTCTTTGCTTGTGATATATCCTATCTTGCCAGCTGTTGTCCGCATATATGTTCTAATTACTCCTGGACTTAACTCTACCATCTGTGCCTCTGCCGTAGCATTAGCAAATGGTAATGTAGCTTGTACTCCTTTCCATGTTTGTCCATCATCACTCATAATAAATACCATCGCTCTATTAGCATATGATGAAAAGATTATTCTACCGTTATCAGTATATAAACCTTGCCCTGGACTTAAATATGTTCCATTATGATATAATCCCATAAAAGTAGGTAATAACCTTGGAGAACTCCACGTTTGTCCGTTATCTGAACTTTCAGTATATCCGACAAAATTAGTAGGTGTTATCTTTAACAACGAATCCTTATAGAAGATATTCATTTTAACCTTATTACCATTATGGTATTCAATCAAATTTGTTCCATTAAATTTAACTGAATATTGTTCTACATATAAATATTTTCCATTTTGCAAAACATTATAATCTTTATCTACAGTATATTCAGTAGGTGTGTTAGTTGTATCATTGTAAATTACACCATTTTCTCGTATCGAATAATTATACGCAGACTCAGAATTTAGATGTAGTTTTAAATAATACTTCCCATTTATTTCTTTATATCCTGAATCATTTTTAATAGAATTATTATTTCCAATTCCTGCCGGCATAAAATCGGCTAATAAATATATCTTCCCCGTCTTCTCATCTTGAACAATAGCAGAATCAATGAAGGACGCACTACCTTGAATCTGAACATTTTTACCAACATTATCTCTAGGCCAATCTATAGTTTGTTCTGCATAATCATCAAATTTTAAAGCCAATGTAGGTGTAGACCATGTCTTTCCATTATCATCACTATATGCTGTTGCAATATTAATTTTACTTCTAGCATCATGTGTCCCACCATAACGTGCATCAGCACTGGCGATAATTCTACCATCTTTCAAAGTATACATTGCTGGTATTCTAAAATAGTTTGATTTTGTACTATCTCCTGCTTTAAAAATTAAGGTATCAGATGATGGGTTATGAGTTAAATTTAATAATTCTTCATCAGATAAGGCTTTGTTATAGAATTTAATATCATTAATTTGACCTTTAAAACTATATGCATTAGTTCCTTCCCTATTAACACCACCTAATCTGATATTATTTATACCTAAAATGTCCCTAATAGATTTAAATTTGTCGACTTTTTGATTAAATACCATTGTTCCATTAGCAAATAATTTATATGACTTTTCATCTGCATTTGCGACAAATGCCACTTTATTGGACAGATCTTTTCCTTTACTACTTCCATACAAACTTGCAGGTGTTGCAAATAAATAATTTGTATTGTCTTTAGTATCTCTAACTTCTGCACCTAATTCTCCATTATCTCTTATAAAAATGCTTGCATAACTATTTCTATATCCTGAATCACTATTAGATACTCCAATCAGCGCTTGTAAAGAATTAGAATTATCTGTATTATAGTCGACATATATTGTTGAATTTGGATTCTCTTTTATATCATTTAAGATTTCTTTAGGAGCCTCTTGTCCTTGATTATCTAATGTTACATTCTGTGACTCGTATACAGGATTTTCTGTTACTGTCGTGTTATTTTCAATAGTATTTGTAACTGGTGTTTCTTCTACTTTATTAATAAAAGTTGAATTTATTTTATTACTCTGATCAGCTACCATGCTACTTACATTTTCAGTATGAATATCCGCTTTATTCATTTCATCTCCTTTAACATTACTAATACTTAATGTACCTATTCCCAACCCCATAACTGCAAGCGCAATCATTTTATATTGAACTTTCATTTTATTTTTACCTCATAAATTACATATTTTCTTTGCGTTTTTCACGTAAATCAGCAGCAATTTTATCAGTAGTCTTTTTATCCAAAGGATACCCAAAAATTAAAATAAGGGTTGCTATTCCAAATAAAATAGCTGGGAGTAAATTAGTCAAAGCATAAATTCTATTTTCAACAATTGCAGATTGAACTGCACCACCGGTATTAGAAGATTGATAACCAATGAGCGTTAACATAAAACCACCAATTCCACCGGCAACAGCTTGAGCAACTTTTCGAGCAAAACTGTTCAATCCATAAACAGTTCCATCTTCACGTAATCCTGTATTATATTGATGAGCATCAATAACATCTGTAATTAAAGCCCATACCATTACATTAAATACAGAATATCCAATAGTTCCGAAGAACATCAATACTACATATAACCATGCATTATGAGTATGCATAAAGAATAGTGTCAGAAATACTATTGAAGATAATGGCAAAGTAAACATAGCTACTTCTTTCTTGCCATATTTTTTAATAAAATGAATCGTTGGTCCAGACACAATGATTACTGTTCCCCAATTGAATAACATTGCTACAGACATTGCAGCTGAATTATGGAAATAATCATTGAATAGATATGTTGTAGTTGTTCCAAATAAAATTTGTGTTAAAACAACAAAGAAATCAACGATAATCAATACTAAAATAGACCGATCTGTAAATAATCCTTTCAACAAGTGACTAACTGTCACCTTTTCTTTTTTCTTAACTTGAACTCGCTCTACTAAAATATGATAAATAATATTATACACAGTAAATGCTATAGCGACACATACAATAGCGATGATAAAAAATCTATTTCCTGATAAAGACTTTGTTCCATCTGGATGTTTAGTATAGATAAACATTGGAATTAGAAAACCAGTAGCAGACATACCTACAGCTGCACCTACAGCTCTAAATGTTGATAGAGAAGCTCTATCATCTGGATCATCACTAATTGCAGAAGCCATTGAACCAAATGGGATATTAATACATGATAATAATATTCCCCAAGCTAAATAAGTAACAAAAACATAAGCTATTTTAGCAGTTAATCCCCAAGAACTTACAAATGGAGCAAATAATAGTAATGAAAATGCACAAAATGGCCACTTCATTCTATTAATCCAAGGTAAGAATCTTCCTTTGGGTGTTAATTCAGCCACATCAATCATTCTACCAACTGCCAAATCAGAAAAAGCATCTATACATCTAGACACAAGAAATAAAATACCTACTACACCACCAGCAATTCCTAAAACATTAGTATAGTAAATCATCAAAAAACTATTAACCAGTCCTAAGATTGCATCATTACCTATATCACCTAGCATATAACCAAATTTGTCTTGCATTCCAAATGGTTTGGCATTAACTTGTACAGTTGTCAATCCTTTAGCAGTTGCTGCAGGCCCTTTATTTTGCATGTTTATATCCCCTTCCGTATGTTATAAAAATAAGAGAATTAATTTCTTAACCTGATAAGAACTAATTCTCCTAAGAAATTACATTAGAAAATTATTTAGTGATTTCATTAATTTTAACTTTTCTGTCTTCAATATTTGACAATGTAGCTGCATCAGCCGTCGCAATTGCTTCTTCAGCAGCTGTACCATCTAATAGTTTCTTATATTCATCTGGAACTTCCATACCATGAAGTACGTCATTCAAAAATTTCATTTCTTTAACAATTAATGAATGTAACCACATCGGAGTTAATTTGCCTGGATGTCCATATTGAATAGCACCATCCATTTCTGTACTATGATAAATTCTAGTTCTGTCATCATCTTCTTCTTGAGATTCATGTATTAAGAAATGAGTATCTTTACCATTTACTCTTAATGTTCCGCCAGTATCATACATATTTAACATAATTGCACCTTTTGTTCCCTCAATAAGCACGTAGTGTTCTCCCCAACGAAAAGCTGAACCCCACTCTAAATGAGCATATCTGTTTCCTGGAAACTCTAGATTCATCATAATTAGATCATCTTCATCACCAAATTGTTCTCCATTATGTGCAACATCAGATGCTGACATCGTTACAGTAGTTGGTAACCCACCCATGATAAATTGAACACAATCTAACTCGTGAATATGATGATATAGATGTCCACCTGATTTTTCACGAATTTTTTTCCAAGATATACTTGGTTGCGGTTCTTCCCAGCCATTTCTTACAGATTTAACAAATAATATATCTCCAATGGCTCCTTCATTTATTAGTTCTTTTGCATGATGAACACCATTAAAGAAATTCATAATGTGTCCAGCCATGAAAATTACACCAGCTTCTTTACAAGCATTCACCATATCGACACAATCTTGATAATTTAATGCAATAGGCTTTTCACAAAATACATTTTTATGATTTTGTGCTGCCTTAATAACAGGTTCTTTATGTAAATAATTTGGTGTGGCAACAATTACACAATCAATATCATCTCTCGTTACTAAACTATCCAAATTATCAACTGCTTCACATTTTAATTCGTCAGCTATAGTTTCTCCATTTTCAGGATCAAATACTGCTACAATCTTTGCACCATCATTATCTCTCATAGCTCTAGCAAGTTCTGCACCAAAATATCCTGTCCCAACAACACCATATCTAACTACATCATTCGTCATAGATATTCCTCTTTTCTTTAATGTTATCGCTTTCTTACAACAATCATTATATATTATGGTAATTATTTTGTAAATAGTAAATTAAGATAATAATTTTCATAAATTGTATTTAAAGCCTTAATATCAATGAATAAATAATTTTAATATTTTTTTGATATTTATTATATAATTCACTAATTATTTATAAAATAAGATTTTTACTTTTAAAAGTTCGGTTTTTACAATCTATTTAATTCTATATGATGAATTTTGTAAATTAATATTTTTTCCTACAAATATCATTGCTATATTAGCTAAATCTATATCCATCAATAAAGTTAGCGTTTACACAAAATGAATGATTGTGCTATATTCAATTTGCAATGAAAATCTAAACAGAGGTGAAATATTATGATTATTGCAAATATTAAAGATTTAGATAGATATTCATCTTTATCAAATAATATGGACAAGGCTTGTCAGTTTCTTCAAAATCTAAATTTAGATTCGGTTAAAGTTGGTTCATTTGATATTGATGATAATAATGTTAATGGTAGTTGTATTGAATATGTCGCAGATGGCGTTCCCGGAAAGATGTTTGAAAATCATGAAAATTATATTGATATTCATCTTACTGTTGCTGGAATTGAGCAAATGGCTATTAGTAGCTATGATTCTGTTCAGGTAATTCAAGATTACGATGAAGAAAAAGATATTGCATTTTTTCAGGGTGAAGTAGAACAATTAGTGAAACTTTACCCCGGAAATTGCCTTGTAACTTTCCCAGAAGACTTACATCAGCCCAAAGTTCGATATGATGATAATTTAGTCCGTAAAGTTGTTTTAAAAGTAAAAATATAATATCTGTAAAATAAAGAAAGCTAAGAATCACGTTAGATTAATGTAATTCTTAGCTTTCATTTTTATTTATTTCTAAATCTCAAATTCTGGAAACCATATTTTAATTTCACGTTGCGCACTTTCTACACTATCTGATGTATGCACCACGTTTTGGATATGTTTATAAGGCCATTCTCGCCCATAATCTCCACGGATAGTTCCAAATTCAGCTTCTCCTGGATTTGTATTACCAGCCATTCGATGCATTGCTTTAGTAATATTTGTACCTGCCGCAACTATCCCCACAATTGGACCTGATTGCATGTAAGATAACATATCTGGAAAATATGGTTTGTCAACCTTATCATTGTAATGTTGTTTTAATTGATCCTCTGTAGCTGATACAACCTTTAAAGCTTCAATTTCATATCCTTTGCGCTCAATTCTAGTGATAATTTCACCTACATGATGACTTGAAACTCCATCTGGTTTAACTAAGATAAGTGTTCTTTCTTCTGCCAAATTTGTCACTTCTCTTTCTCTTCTCGTTAAATTTACCTATCATTACCTATAAGTATAATCTAACACTAATGAACACTCAACAATTTTTTTATTTATATATTTACTAGCTCAGCAATTCCACCTAAAAGTTGTGCTTTATTTGCTAAATGACTAACCTTAATTTGTGTCTGTATCAATCCTTTAGGAACATATTCTTCAAGATGTCTTTCTACTAAATCAACTAGATATTCTCCTTGTTTAGCAACTGCACCACCTAATAAGATAAGTTCAGGATCAAATAACAAAATAATTTCTGCTACACCTCGTGCTACTTCATCTCCCCAATCTTCAATAATCTTTTTAAATCTTTCATCACCAGCTTTAGCTTTTTCAAAAGCATCAATTACAGATGTATCAAATCTTTTCAAGTAAGCTTCTAAACTTAAAGTAGCTGCTCTTTTCTGATAGTCTGTTTTAGTATTTTTATCATAAAGAGCATAACCAATAGAATTAGCACCAGCATGAGCACCAGAAAATAATTTCCCTTCATAAAAATATGCACCACCTATACCAGTACCTAACGCTATACAATAAACATTGTCACTGCCTTTCGCACCACCAGCTAAACGTTCTCCTAATAAAGCAGCATCTACATCATTAACTACTGATACTGGTAATCCAGATAATTCTTCTAACTCCTTCTTTATAGGTGTTCCTATATATCCTGGGATTGTTGGACCAGCATATTGAATTTCACCATTTTTACCAACAATGCCAGCTGTACTAACACCAATTCCTAGCAAAGTGTAAGAATTCATCATTTCTTCAGTAATTTTCTTTAGGCTTTTTAAAATATGACCATCTTTATTTTCTAAAGTTGGACAACTACTACTTTCGATAATATTTAATTCAGGATCAATCAAGCCATATTTAATGGTAGTACCACCTACATCAAAACCTAAATAATATTTTTTCATTTGATTACCTTCTTTCTAAAGGAATTTATTATAACCGCTTTCAATATAGCATAAGATACTTTTTTTCTCAAATTAATTTTGTAAAAATAATTATCGCATTGATATAACAACGTTTATGTTTGATTATGATAATTATTATCTAAATATGTTGTTGAAATAATTTTTTTCGTATTGTATAGTATAAGCGAAGGTAGTTAAAGCGTTATCAAAAATGAATTGTGAGGTAATAGATTATGAAAAAACTTTATTCTGCTCTTATGACTGCATTTAACGAAGATGGTTCTGTTAACTTAGACGGCGTTCGTGAAATGGTTCGTTACAATATTGATGTAAATCATATCGATGGACTTTATGTAGGTGGTAGTACTGGTGAAACTTTCATGCTTAGTACAGAAGAAAAAAAGAGTATCTTCAAGGTTGCTTATGAAGAAGCTGCTGGTAAGGCACATCTTATTGCTCAAGTAGGTTCTTTAAACTTAAATGAAGCAAAAGAACTAGCTAAATATGTAACTGACTTAGGTTATCCTATGATTTCTGCTGTTACACCTTTCTATTATAATTTCTCATTTGAACAAATTAAGAATTATTATAATTCAATTCTTGAAGGTGTAGATAATAAACTTATTATTTATTCTATTCCAGCCTTAACAGGTGTCGCATTATCTCTAGATCAATTTGCTGAATTGTTTGAAAATCCAAAAATTGTAGGTATTAAATATACTAATGCCGATTTCTATCTCCTAGAACGTGTTCGTAATCGTTTCCCAGATAAGTTAATTCTTTCAGGTTTTGACGAAATGTTATTACCTGCTCTTGCATTGGACGTTGATGGTGCAATTGGTTCAACATTTAACTTAAACGCTCCTCGTGTTAAAGAAGAAATTGCAGCTTTCGAGGCTGGAGATATAGAAAAAGCTCGTGAACTTCAAACATTAAGTAATGACTATATTACTGATCTTTTAAATAATGATTTATATCCTACTATTAAGTTAGTATTTGAAAAACTTGGGGTTCATGCTGGCTACTGCAAAGAACCTATGAGCAAACCAACTCCTGAAATGGAAGCTGGAGCTCAAAAGATTTACGAAAAATATTTCAAAGAATAGTAGAAATTGGGGTGAAGATTATGGAAAATACCTTTCTTGATCAAGTTCATGGAAAATTAATTATTTCTTGTCAGGCACTTGAAGGTGAACCTTTACATAGCTCTTTCATTATGGCACGTATGGCACGTGCAGCTAAAATGGCTGGCGCACCTGCAATTAGAGCTAATTCTATCGTTGACATTCAAGCTATTCAAGACGAGACTGGACTTCCAATTATTGGAATTATAAAAAAAGACTATCCAGATTCTGATGTATATATTACTCCAACTCTTAAAGAAATGCGTCAAGTTGCCGCTACTGGAGTTGAAGTTGTTGCTTGCCAAGTAACAGGACAAGCACGTCCTAATGGAGAAAAATTGGAAGAAATCATTCCTCAATTCCGCGAAGAATTTCCTAATACTCTTCTTATGGCTGATACTGGTGATCTCAATGATGTCAAAGAAGCTAATAGACTTGGTTTCGATATTATCGGTACGACTATGCATGGCTATACCCCTACTACTAAAGGTATGAATATTGCTGATAATGATTTTGAATATTTAAAAGAAGTTCTAAAAGTTGCTGAGCATCCAGTTATTGCTGAAGGTAAAATTGATCTCCCCCAAAAAGCTAAACGTGTTTTAGAATTAGGTGTACATGCCTTAGTAGTTGGTGGCGCGATTACTCGTCCACTAGAAATTGCAAATAAATTTATGGACGCAATTAAGTAAAAAATTGTGCTATACTTGAGATAAATTATATCAGGGGTGATGTTGATGAATTTGCTTAATAATATAGAAGCAATTTTCTCCACACTTTCTCGCCAAGAACGTAAAGTAGCTTTAAAAGTTCTTCAAAATCCTCAAGAAGTACAATCTATGAATATTACTAAATTAGCTAAAAAAGCGGGTGTTAGTAATGCTACTATCACTCGCTTTGTGCGTAGAATGGAATGTTCTGATTTTCATGATTTTAAATTAAAGCTCGCTATATCTGCTGCTAGCTCTCCTGAGGTTCCAGTTTCTTCTGAAAGCGATTCTATGGGAGATAAAGTTTACGAATTCTATCAAAAAGTACTTCAAGGTACTTGGAAGCAACTAGATACTGACACTATTCATAATATTGTCCATGCTATTACTAAAGCTCGTCGTGTCTACGTTTACGGTTTAGGAAGTTCAGGTTATACTGCACAAGAATTCACTCAACGACTAATTCGTATGGGAATTGCTGCTTTTTGTACAGTCGATAGCCATATGATGTTTATAGATAGTACTATTGTAAACTCTGATGATGTTATCATCGCCATTAGTCAATCTGGTAATACTGATGATGTAAATGTTGCTTGTTCTTTAGCCAAACAAAAAGGAACAAAAATTATCAGCATTACTGGATTTTATCAAAGTCCACTTATTGAGCTCTCTACCTGGAGTGCGGTTGTCAAAAATAGTAATTTTGTTGATAATACTCGCTTTATCAATTCTCAGTTAGCAATTGTGTATGTTATTGATATTATTACAATGGAACTTATGGAAAAATCCGAGTATAGTTCTACTATGAATAAGACCGTTGAGTTAATTATGGATCGAAAATTATCTAAATAAAAATAGGCACCAATTGAGTTTTCTCGGTTGGTGTTTTTTGAAAGAAGGAATCTTCTATGAAAATTGCAGTTGTTGGTGGAACTGGGTTAGTTGGCCAAGGAATATTACTGGAATTATCAAAAGATACAACTTTAGAGCTTCACTCTATTTCACGTAATGGCAAACGCCCTAATTCTATTGCTGGTGTTAATTATCATTCTTTTGACTTAGCACATGATACTAGTTGGCATTCTTTACTTCAAACATCTGACTGGGTTATTGATTGTGTAGGAATTCTTCTCCCTAATAAATCAAAAAATCAAACCTATGAAAATAGTAGCATTGAACCTGCTAAGTTAATCATTGATAGCATCGCTAATTTCGATAACAAGTTCTTGTTTATCTCTGCTAATTCAGCTCCATTCTTTTTAAATAATTATTTACATGCTAAAAGAACTGTTGAAAATTATGCTAGTAGAAAGTTGGGCAATCGTGCAATATCTGTCTATCCCGGATTAGTTTATTCTAAATTTCGAAGAAGCAACTATTATCTAGCTGTAATGTTAGACTTTTTATTAAAATTCAAACTATTTAGTTTTCTAAGAAAATATCGTCCAATTAGCAGGGAAAAATTTGCTAAAGAAATACGCTATATAATAGAAGAAAAAAGTAGTGAACTTACTTATAGAATTAAATAATACTAAAATTGTAATTATAAGTTAATTATCTGTAATTGTAATTTTAGTGTTTTTACAGAAAAAATTAAATCAATTCCTCACTAAATTAATCATCTTTTTCCCAATTACTCAACCTTGTTTTAATCATCATGTGTTAGAATGTTTCTTATCATTTTTAAAGGAGAATTTTTATGAATGATAAAAACAAAAAAATAGGCTTATTT
>ERZ1643246.2898-NODE-2898-length-15483-cov-10.471869_pt1 | contig 15483 bp, 18 predicted proteins | sample MGYA00579265_ERZ1643246 | MGnify/ENA primary metagenome ERZ1643246 (study PRJEB29033, sample SAMEA4952261) | chicken gut metagenome | biome: Broiler Chicken; feature: Gastrointestinal Tract; material: Caecum | place: Ireland | collected 2018 | study: Broiler... | reverse complement strand
TCTAATTAAAAATCATTTTTTATTTTCTACGGGAGCTTTTCTTTAAACCTAACCACACAATATTGACGTCGGATGTTTAATAGGTTAAATAATTACTAATTTTTAAACGGAAATTTTTGCAAATAAAAAAGTTCATAAAAAAAGAATAGTACTAAACTAGTCTTCTATAAAAAATTTGGACATTATATTTTCTTGATAACTTCTATATTTTTTTATAAATTCTTCTTTTATATTTATAGGAAGTTCTCCTATTTTAACACCTAATTTGCTTTTTGCCCCAGTATATATTTTTGTTGTCTTTATAATTGATTCCCTTTGTAATCCAATATTTAATGCTGTTTCTTCTTCTATCATTACATCATACACTCCGCAATCGGATGATGAAGAAATAATTACATAATGTATATCTACATATTGTAATTGATTATTTGCATCATCTCCAATAATTAAAACCGGACGTATCTTCATTTCACCATTGTTTGGTTTTACTGCTTCATATGTCCAAATTTCTCCAATCATTAATTCCACTCCTCATCATCTGGTTGAAATATATCACTTATAAAATAATTTGCTATATTTTGCTTAGATATAGTTTTATCACTTCTTTCATCAGGATCGAGGCCTTCTCTTGATAAAATCCAAGGCTCTTGATTATGAGTCATTTCTTCTAAATACTTTGCATCATATTTTGAATATTTCTCTTTTACATAATTTAAAACTTCTAATGCTTTTTCATCAAATTGAATCAATTCATAATTTATTAAAATTGGATTATATCTAAAATCTTTATATTCGTGATAAACCGAAGAGACAACAGGACCATGTACCCAAGCTTCCATATCTTCTTTAAATAAAGGTTCGTCATAAAATGCATAAGAATATCCTTGGGCCAAATATAACAATTTTTGAAGTTTTAGAGGTTCTGGATGTAACTCGTTTATAAACCATTTTGCAATATCATTTGCTTTATATCTTCCTTCCATGTTCCTTACACTTCCTATCTTAAATCTAGAATACCACAGATTAGTTAAATATTCTACATTTTTTTTGCCTCTTGTCAAGATGAAATCATCTCCTTTTTACCTTACTATATCATATATAATTTATTCAAAAAAGCTTTTCGACAATTTCTGTCATAAAAAAAGGATTATCTTTGAATATCCTTTTTGATGTTTTTTATGATACTCCCATGCTATTTGTTTCTGGTAAAGTACTTCCTCCATCAAATACAATCGTTTCTGCTGTAATATAACTAGATTCATCACTTGCTAAAAAGGCTGCTAATTCACCTAGTTCATAAATTGTTCCCATTCTTTTCATTGGAATATTTGCCGCAATTTGATTTATTACACTTTCCGGATCTTTTTCATTTGTTTGAATAGCCATTTTTTCCACCATTGGAGTTCTAATATAGCCTGGTAAAATTGCATTTACTCGAATGTTTTTAGAAACTAAATCCGCGGCAAGTCCTTTTGTAAATCCGATTAAAGCAGCTTTTGTTGTTGCATAAGCACATTCTCCAGGATCGGCTACTTTAGGACCAGTAACACTCGATAAATTTATAATGCTTCCTTTTTTCATGTATGGAAGAACTGCTTTTGTAACATTCCACGTTCCTTTAATATTAATATCAAATTGTTTATCTCTTGTTTCATCACTCATGGTTTCAAACGGTTCTAATATACATACACCAGCATTATTTACTAAAATATCGATATTTCCTAATTTATTAGAAATATCTAAAGTAATTGCATCAAGCATTTTACGATCACGAATATCTACTTCATATCCTATAATTGTCTTATCTGGGAATTTACTTTCTAGCTTGCCAAGTGTTTTTCCTAGTTCTTTTGAAGAATCTAATAAAACTACTCTTGCTCCATATTTTAAAAATACTTCGGTTATTCCTAATCCATTTCCCATAGCTCCACCTGTTACGATGGCTAATTTATTTTCTAATTTTTGCATATCTACTCCTCTTTTCTTTTTTTATTATAAACAAAATTTCACAAATTATTTTTCTAAAGTATCTAAATCTTCTTTGTAAGTGAATTTAGAACTTACTAAAATATTTTTTCCATCCTTTTTTTGATAGTCAATTTGAAGTAAATTTATATTATCAAATAAATTTTTTTCTTTTAATTCTTCATCGGAAATTGTTGTTATCTTTTCATAGTCTGTTAGATTTTTATCTATGCTTCGATAATCCAAAATATAAAGACTATAGATATCTTCTTGTTCATCATAAGCCACTTTATTTAAGATAGGATAATAACTAGGATTTCCACCGTCAGCACGCATTCCAACATCATAGAAAGGTCCTTCTATTTTTTCTAGAGATTCTAGTTCTTCATTTGTAATCTCACGATGAAAAAATTGAGTTGATTGCTCTTTTAAATAACTTTCTGGAAGATAAATGAAAGAAGTTGGCCCATCATTATCTTTATATTCTAACACTTCATTTGCAAAACCTGTAAGATTTCCAAAATCTCTTATAAAGTTTATTCTGTTTTTTACATCTTGAAAGTCTAAAACAACATTTTCTTGAGCATATGTTTTAAATAATGCTCCGATTAGGAAGCCATTTTTTTGAATAAATTCTATTACTTTATCTTTACTTGTTAAGCTTTCTAAAAAGTTATGTCCTGTATTTTCATAAAAGTCAGGATTACGGTAGTCTAAGGCATCGTATTTGGATAAATCTTCTTTATAAATAAATTCACTTTTTAATAGATAAGCTTCATTGTTTTCTATTTGAACGTCTAAAACTAATAAATTTACTTTATCCAGTAATCCTAATTCAGCCAAACTTTCATCGCTTATTTCTAAGGTAGTAAAATAGTTTTCTAAAGTTTCTGAAATACTATGATAATCTAGAAGGTAGATTTTGGTTTGATTTGTTTGTTGATCATATACATATTTATTTAAGACTGGATAATAGTTTGGTAATCCTCCATCGATGGAAGCACCTGTGTTATAGTAGTCCTCTTCGATTTTGTTTATGTTTTGTAAATCGTTGTCCGTTAGTTCTAGGTCAAAAATTTCTTTGCTTTTTTCTTGAATATATTTTTGGTTTAAATAAATATTTCTCATTGGTTGCATTCCCGTATTATCTTTGGTGATAAATAGTGAATCTTGATAATCTTGTAACCAAAAAATTTCTCTTATTGCTCCTAATCTATCTTCTACATTCTGAAAATCTAAAGTAACATCATAAGGTCTAAATGTTTGAAACATGCTTGCTAAAAGATCCGATTTTTCTTTTAGTTGATTAGCAATTGCTGTTTCATCTATTTTTTCTTCACTTTTTAAGTAATTTTGATAACTACTACGACATCCTAAAAAAACTACTATAGCAATTAAAATTATTCCTAGTATTGCCTTCCAAGGAAACTTTCTTTTCATATAAACACCACATCCTAATTCCATAGTAAAGTGATCTTTAAAAAAAAACAAGAAAAAGAATTCATTTGACATTCTACTAGACAAAACCTATAATCTAAAAAAGGTGATTTGATGTTTTTAGAAAAATTGGATCAACAAAATATTGTGCAAATTAGTTGGTTAGGAAAAATGAATGAAGATCCAGAAATTAAGGAATTTTTAGGAAAAATTGATTCTACAACTTATTTAGAGAATTGTTTTCTTTTAAAAGAGATTGAGAAATCTATTTATATAGGTTTTATTACTTATTCAAATCCAGTTGATACGATAGCTGGCAAGACGATTTCTATTTATTATGCTATCCATCCTAATTATCGTTATCAAGGTTATGGAAGTGTTTTATTAAATCTTTTTATAGAGGAAATGCTTTCTTCTTATTCTGTAGATAAATTGGTTTTGAATATAAAAAAAGAAAACCAGGCAAGTCAAAGATTGGCTTTGAAATGTGGTTTTCAATGCGTTTTTGAAGATGATGAGGATTGGATCTTTTTAAAAGATGGAACAAGAAAAAAAACTCTTTAAACTTCTTTGCTTCTTAATTGTCCACACGCGGCAGAGATTTTACTTCCAAATTCTCTTCTTACAGTAACATTGATTTTTTCTTCTTTTAAGGTTTGATAGAAAAGATCAATGTTTTTCTTTTCACTTTTTTTAAATTCTATATGATTGGTTTCATTATATGGGATTAAATTTACATAAACATTTAAACCTCGAAGAAGATTTGCTAATTCATGAGCATGGAAGGTACTATCGTTTACATTTTTTAAAAGAATGTATTCAATCGTTACTCGGCGATTTGTTTTTGCAATATATTCTTTTATCGCTTCTATAAGATCTGGTAACGGATAAGCTTTATTAATAGGCATCAACTTATTTCTTAATTCATTATTTGACGCATGCAAACTAATTGCTAGATTGATTTGAAGAGGTATTTCACTTAGACTTTTCATTTTGGGAATGATTCCACAGGTAGATAATGTTATATGTCTTGCTCCAATTGCGATAGCCTTTGGATGGTTTATAATTTTTATAAAATCTATAACATTTTCATAATTGTCTAATGGCTCACCAATTCCCATGATTACCACAGAGCTAATTCTTTCTTTTATTTCTTTTTCAATTGCTAAAATTTGACCAACCATTTCATCTGCAGATAAATTTCTTACTTTTTTTAGTCTTCCAGACTCACAAAATTTGCAGCCCATATTGCAACCTACTTGAGAGGAAACACAAATGCTTAACCCATAATTATGTCGCATTAAAACAGCTTCTATTTTTTCTCCATCACGAAGCAAAAACAAGAATTTTTCCACATCAACATCTTTTTCTCTTTTAATGATGCTAGGCAGATCTGTTGTAAAATCTTCTTCAAGTTTTTCACGAATTTCTTTTTTTATATTAGAAAAATTAGCAATATTTTCTTCTCTTTTTTGATAAAGCCATTCATAAACTTGAGTTGCTTTAAATTTTTTTTCACCAATATTCACAAAATATTTTTCTAAATTTTCTATTGTCATTTGATATAGATTCATTTTCTTCACTTCCTTTTTTATTATCCCATAAAAAAACAAAAGACACAAATCATTCTTTTGACTATTTGTGTCTTACTAAGTAATTTACTACACCATAAAGTGAGTTTAAATCTTTTTGAGTATTTCTTTTTTCGATTTCATCAATAAGAATTTTTGATGTTTTTATTAATTGTTCTTTACTATAAAGATCTAAGACAGAATCGTTCTTAGCTTGATTTCTAATTACATAAATATCGTTTTCTTTTAAAGATTCATTTCTTTTAGATTCTTCATTGCTTTTTTCATTATGATAAACGAAAAATGCTTTTACTAATAATGAATAGATTTCATAAGAATATCCTTTACTTAAACTTTCTTCTAAGATTTCATCTAAATTTTGATAATCTTTGACACTTTCATATAAAGCTTGATTGTATAAAATTGCTTCTTTTTCAGCTTGTTCTTGAGTAACATTCGCATTTTTTTCTAGTTTGACAAGGCGAGATAAATTAAAATCAAAAAGCAAGCTATTCATATACTCATTTAAAGCATTTGTGGCCCTTAGAATTCTTTCGGATACTTCTTCTGATAAAACTTCATCTTTTAAGATTAATAAGGCTCCTAAATGATCTTTCACTTTTTGATAGATCTTAGATCTATTTTCATAATCTTCTTTTGTAATTAACCCATTGTTGCTCGTATATAAACGACCAAATAAAATGTCAGCCAATCTTAGACTATTTGAAAGATTCAATTCTAAATTAAATAAATCTTCTCTTTTAGCTCGTAAATGATCTGCTTTTTTTTGATTTGAATTAAACAAGCCAATAAATTTTCCAAGTCCATCAAATCTCAAGGCTTTCGTTTTTTCCACTATATACTCATTATGAACTTTTAGATATTTTAAACTCAACTTTTCTAACAATTCTTTTGCTTCTTGATAATTTTGCATAAATTTCAATCCCCCAATATCTCTATAAGCTCGGTAATTGTAGCATAAAAAAAGGAAAATGTCAAATTCGTGTCTAGTTTAACGGATTTGCCATTTTAAAATCTCTTCTTTTTTTACTCCATTTAAATAATCTTTTACATTCATGGCTTTTTTGCCAAATGGCTTTATTTTTGTTAAATAAATGGTTCCATTTTGACAATCAATACCAATAGCGTCTTTTCTTATTTCTCGTACTTTTTTAGGTGTCGATGCGTCTTTCTCTTCAAAATAAGCTTCTAGAACTTTATATTCTTCTTCGTTTACTAAGATATTTGCTAAAGGAAAAGGATTTAATCCGCGAATTTTATTGATAATATTTTTGCCAGTATCACTAAAATCTAAGTGCTCTTCTTCTCTTTTTATATTGTAGCCAAAGGTAACTTCATCTTCATTTTGTTTGAATCTTTTATTGGTTTCATTTATAATGCTTGGCAATGTTTCAATCAAAAGCTCTGCACCTAAAGTGGAAAGTTTTTCATGTAAAGTTCCAACGTTATCTGTCGGTAAAATTTTATATTCTTTTTGAGAAATAATATCGCCGGCATCCATTTTTTCTTCCATATACATAATGGTTACTCCGGTTTTTTCTTCCCCGTTTATTAAACACCAATGAATAGGTGCTCCTCCCCGATATTTCGGAAGCAAGGAAGCATGGACATTGATGCATCCAAGTCTTGGATAATCTAGAACTTCTTTAGGAATAATTTGACCATAAGCACAAGTTACTAAAAGATCACATGGTGTATTTAAAATTGTATCATAGTCTTTTCTTATTTTCTCTGGTTGAAAAACAGGAATGTTGTTTTTTAAAGCTATTTCTTTCACAGGACTTTGAGTTAAGATTTGCTTTCTTCCTACGGGCTTATCTGGCTGTGTTACCACTAAAACCACTTGAGTATTTTTAATTAAACTTTCTAATACAGGAACAGAAAACTCTGGTGTTCCCATAAAAATCACTTTGGTTTCTTTCATTTTATCGCCTTCTTATTAAAGAATCTGGATTTTCTTTTAAACTCATTTCCTCATCTAAAGTATTTAAGGAATCTACTAAATTTTGAATATCGTCTTTGCTTAATAAAATCTCGCCTTCCTCATTTACTTTCTCTTTTGGAAGCATTTCTTTTAGATCTTCTTGCCATTTTGGATATCGAATGTATTCAATATTTTCCCAGCTAAGAGTTTCATCTTTTTCATTCTCATCGATACTTAATTGCCACTTTCCTCCAGTTACATTGACATAATTTGGAAGAATTTTATCTGTTTTTAAATTTAAACGATTTGAAATCACAAATTTTTCTTCAATTGGATGCAATACAGAAACATAACGAGCTTCATATACTTCATACACTGCTTCCATACTCTTTTCGTTTACTTTGTTGCCATATGAATCATAATATTTTACAGTTGATGGTAAATGTGGACTTTTTAATACAAAGAAGTAAGGATTTTCTTCTTTTTTTACATCTTTGATAAGCCATAAATCTTCTACCGAAAATACTTTTTTTGCTGCTAGTTCTTCTTTTATTTGGTCCATACTTTCTGAAGCTCCATCGATCCATTCATTTGCTTTTTGATCTGCTTTTATACTAAAATCCACTAATGCATCCCAAGCATTCTTAGCTTTTTCTTTTAAAGCTTCTTTATTTTCATCGCTTGTTAAACGATCAAATAAACTTTCTTCACTTGCAATTTTTACTCCTTGTTCATTTGCATAAGTAACCACGTTGGCACTGCTTACGATAGATACTCCTAAAATGATGCCTCGCATCACATGAAATTTTGCCATTTTTCATCCACTCTTTCTAATAATGGAAATCTATATCCATTGTAACTTTTTTATTTAAAAGAACGAACTCATCTAATTCTTTTATTGTATTTATTAGTTTATCATCAAAACGATATTTTATCAAGATTTCAAAATGATAAATTCCGTTTACTAAAAACATATTTGCTGTTGTTGGACCCAGTAAGATTGTTTCTGGATCTTTATTTTGTTCTAAAAATTCTTTGGCTTTTAAAGCTTCTTTACGAACTGCTGTATAATCTTTGCTTTTAAAAGTCAACAAAACTAAGTAATAAAAAGGCGGATATTTTAAAGTTTTACGAATGTTCATTTCATATTTATAAAATTTAAAATATGAATGTTCTTTTACACATTGAAAAATGTAATTTTCTGGCTGAAAGGTTTGTAAAATTACCATACCTTTTTTTTCTTTTCTACCTGCTCGACCACTGGCTTGAGAAAGTAAAGCAAAGGTTCGTTCGTTGCTTTTATAATCGGGAATTTGCAAAGAAGCATCGGCATCTAAGATGCCCATCAATGTAACATTTGGGAAATCTAGGCCTTTACTTATCATTTGGGTGCCTAGTAAGATATCGTATTTATGATTTAAAAAGTCTTCAGTTATTTTTTCTAAAGTTCCTTTGTTGGTTGTACTATCTCTATCCATCCGGACAATTCTTGCAGTTGGAAAAATATTTTCTAAATATTCTTCTAATTTTTCAGTCCCTAATCCATAATAATTTAAAGATTTTTCATGACAATTTGGACAGTATTCATCAATGTATTTTGTATAGCCACAGTAATGGCAACGTAAGTTTTTGGAACTTTTATGATAAGTTAAAGAAATTTCACAATGAGGGCAACGATAAGTAAATCCACAATTTGAACAAGTAATGGTTGTCGAGTGTCCTCTTCTATTTAATAAAAGCATGATTTGTTCATTTTGGTTTAATTTTTCAATGATGGAGCACTCTAATTCTCGACTGATGATCGGATGCCTATTTTTTACTTCCTCAGCCATATCCACTAGGATACATTCTGGTAACACCGCATTTTGAGCACGTTTTTTCATCGGTAAATAGGTATATAATTTTTTATGTGCATGAGCCATCGAATCTAATGTTGGAGTTGCACTTCCTAAAACCAGGGGGCAATGATGGGTTTGACTTCGCTTTTTTAAAACATCTAAAGCAAAATATCTAGGGGAGCTTTCTTGTTTATAAGACTCAGAATGCTCCTCGTCCATAATGATGATTCCTAAATTTGTAAAAGGAGCAAAGGATGCACTTCTAGCTCCAATGCATATGTGAACTTCGCCTTTTAATATTTTTCGCCATTCATCGTATTTTTCTCCATCGGATAAATGGCTGTGCAGTACGGCGATGTCATTCGGAAATCTTTTAGAAAATACACCGACAAATTGAGGAGTTAAACTAATTTCTGGCACTAAAACAATAGCTTCTTTTCCAAGTTTCAATACTTCTTCAATTACACTTAAATATACTTCGGTTTTTCCAGAACCAGTTACTCCATGAAGCAAAAATATTTCACTTTTTTGTAGACTTGCGATGATTTTGTCTTTTGCTGATTGTTGTTCTTCATTTAATACTTTTGCAGATTCCCTTTCTTGATTTTTTATTTGATATCGATACACTTCCTCTTTTTCTAGATTTAAAATACCGTTTTTTATAAGAGTGTTTACAGCCGAGGCACTTACTTTATTGGCTTTCGTTTTTAAAACTCTTGTTTCATTTTCAAATAAGGCTAAGACATCTTTTTGAGAAGCTGAGGTTACTTTTTCTAAAGCCTCTTCTAACTCTTCTGTTAAAGATAAATACAGTACTTCTTTTTTATGAATTTGAGTTTTTTTACTTGCTTTTAATGCTTTTGGAAGCATTGCACTGTAACAACTACTAAGACTACTTAAAGTTTTTTCTTGTAAAAACTTTCCTAATTTTAACATTTCTTCATTTAAAACAGGTTCTTCATCTAATATTTCTAGAAGATCTTTTGCTTCCACATCACTGGTATTTTTTAATGCTAAAATATATCCTTCTATTTGTTGAGATCCAAATAAAACCAAAACTCTTTTGCCAACTTCTGCTTCTTCTTCTAAAGTTTTTGGAATATGATAAGTAAAAGTTTTATCTACGTGTTTATTACGAATTTCTACTAAAACATCTGCATACATTTTCATCACTACTGGTAGTATACTACAAAAAAAGGAAAGTTGCATCTCTTTCCTTTTATTTTATTTTTGAACATATCCCTCGCTTTACAAGATAGACATTTTTAGCGACATCCATTAAAGCTTGATCATTATAGGAATCTGTATACACTGTATCTATTTTTGCTTTGGGAAATTTTTTTTGAAAGATTTCCACTTTATTTGGGCCAAAATTCAAAAAGTTGATTTTTCCTTTTTCTAAATCAATCTCAGAAGTTATAATGTTTTTGGTATGAAGTTCTTTAAGAATTGGTTCTAATAAAAAAGATGGGCTACAAGTTAAAATAACATCTTTTTTTCCAATTTTTTCAACCATTGATAAATCAATTTTCTTCTTGTTTTTTTGCCAAAATTCTTGAACAGAATCTTGAATAAATTTTTTGTTCTCTAAAAACGCACTTGTAAATTTTTCTAATTCTTTCTGAAATTCTAAGGAATTCATTTTACATTTTTTATATTTTATTAATAATTTCAAAATGCCTGGAATGTGTTTTAATAAACTTTTTTTTCTTTTGATAATAAACATTGCGAAATCAAAAGTACTTTCTCCGTGATAAATGGTATTATCAAAATCAAAAACTTGCATTATCTTCTTATCCCCTTTTCTTTTTCTTCAAATATATAATCGAATTGCATTCTAAATTCTCTTTCTAAAATGAGTTTTTCTTCTAATTTTTGTTTTAAAAGTAAAGTTTTTTTCCACATAGTATGATATTCGTTCATTTTTATTTCATGTTTGTATTCGCTTTGTAAGATTTTTTGCATTTTATTAATTTCATCTAATGCTAAAAAAACATCTCCTTCAGTGGTATCTGTACTGTTATAAATTTCCATGACTATTTTAAAAAGGCGACGAAAAGCTACTTGAAATTTGGCTTTCAAGACAGTTTGTTTAAATTTAGGATAGATCACGATGATTTCTTTTACCTCAATATAATCTTTATGATTTCTTAATTTTGGTTTCATTTTTACTCCATTTAAATTTGGTTTTTTCTTTCCTAAACTTTTCCTCATACTTTCTTTACGTACTTTATAAGACATATTACCACCCTATTTTTCTAATAAATCACTTCTTCTTTTTTTAGTGTTTAATAAAGCTTGTTCTTCACGCCAGGCTTTGATTTTCGCATGATCCCCGGATAAAAGAATTTCTGGAACTTTTAAACCACGAAAGTCCGCTGGTTTGGTATAGGTTGGATAATCTAGCAAATCATTCATAAAAGAATCCTCCAAATACGATTCTTCTTTAATCACACCTGGTATAAGGCGAATGATTGAATCCATGATGGCCATCGCTGGAATTTCTCCACCTGTTAAAACATAATCGCCTATACTAATTTCTTCATCGACAAATTCTCTTATCCGTTCATCATAACCTTCATAATGACCACATACAATTATGAGATGTTTTTCATGACTTAATTCAATGGCTTTTTTTTCTTTAAAAGGAACTCCTTGAGGGCACATAAGTAGGGTTTTGGAGTTTTTGGTTTTTACACTTTCTAAAGCTTCGACGATTGGCTCTGGACGCAAGACCATTCCGGATCCTCCGCCATATGGAGTATCATCTACTTGATGGTTAGATAAATGAGAAAAATCGCGAAAATTAATGATATGAATTTCCACTAATTTTTTTTCGATCGCTCTTTTAATAATCGATTCTTCTAATATTCCTTCAAACATTTTAGGAAAAAGTGTTAAAATATCAATTCTCATAGCATCAGTCCTTCAATATTTTGAGCCAAGATTTGTTTTTTTGACCAATCAATTTTTTGAATAAAATATTCGTTATAAGGAATGAAAAATTTTTTTCTTTTTTTCACTTCTAACAATTTACCACTTTTATTATACAAAACCGTGATAACTTTTCCAACTATTTCTTCTTGAAAAACTACATAAAAACCAATTAATTCTTGAAAAAGGAATTCACCTTCTTTTAAATTTAAATCTTCTTTGTCGATATAAATTTTTTGATGGCGAAAGGATTCTATTTCATTAATGTCTGTCAAATGATCAAACCGGATTAAATAAAAGTCTTTATGAGGTCGAATACTCGTGATGAAATGTTTTTGATCGTTTATATAAACAGGCATGTTTTTATGAAGAACTAAATCTTTTCTTTCAAAATCGGTATAACATTTTACTTCACCTTTTAGGCCATGACTTTGTGTGGTATATCCAAAATACAATTTATTCTTCATATTTTTTCCTCTTAGCTAATTCATACATTAAAATAGATGCACTTACCCCAGCATTTAAAGATTCGCAAAGGTTACTCATTGGGATATAGACAAATTTATCACAGTATTTCCGAATTTCTTTATGCATTCCTTTTCCTTCACTTCCAATAATTAAAGCATATTGAGCTGGAACTTGAACGTTTTCAATTAAGTTGCCATTTTGAACATCTGTTCCCAAAATTAAATATTCTTCTTGAATGCTTTTTAAAAATTCTTCTAAGTTTTTTCTTAAAATATTTATATGAAAGATCATTCCTTCGGTACTTCGAATTACTTTCGGATTATAAATATCTACTGAATGTTCACTTAAAACGATTTGTTTAAAGCCAAAGGCTACCGCACTGCGAATAATAGTTCCTAAATTTCCTGGGTCTTGAATGTCATCTAAGCAAAGAACTGGACCATTTTGAAATGTTTCTTCAGGTTTTTTACAAACAGCAATAATGTTTGGTGGGGTTACTTGATCGGTAAGTTTTTTCATAATTTCTTTGCTTACTGTATAAGTTGGAATTCTCGAGTCTTCAATTTCATCGGTGGTAATAATTTCTAATACTAATCCTCTTTTTTTTGCCTCCGTTACTAAATGATCTGTTTCTACTAAAAAAGTTTCTGTTTTATCACGTTCTTTTTTTTCTTTTAAACGAACCCATTTTTTAACCCGTACATTTTTTAATGATTCTATTTTCACTCTCTAAGCCTCCTTCTTGCCTCCTTATACTTAGGATAATATTCACTTACATGAAGCCAGAAACGACTGCTATGATTGGCTTCATAAAAATGACATAATTCATGAATAATAACATAATCCAACAAATCTAAATCTTTTTTTAAAAGTTCGCTATTTAGGGTGATAGTGTTATTTCCACGATTATTGACTCCCCACCTAGTTTTCATTTTACGAATACGAAGCGAAAATCTAGGAATATTGTTAAAATAAGGAACAATTCGATTTACTTCACTTTCAAAAACTCTTAAACACTCTTTTTGATAAAATTTTTCTAAAGTTTTTTCATCCTTAGCTACTACGCAATCTTGCATGAAAGAAACTTCTTTACTCGTTCCATCAAAAATTTTCGTATAAGATTTTCCTAAATACCAAAAAAAGTTTTCTTTGGCTTCTTCTTTTTCTTTATTTTTAACCATTTTTAATAAAGAATCCTCATTTTTATAAATGATTTTTTCAATCTCTTTTTCACTTACAAAACGATTTGCACTGACACTTATTGTATGACTGTCTTTTAAACGCATATAAATATTTTTATTTGGTTTTCTTATGATTTCAACATTAAAAGTTTTATCATCTAGGATTACTTGCATCAAAACCACCCTAGATAAATGATATCACAAAAAAAAGCACTTTAAAAGTGCTAACACTTGGAATTTTCCTAAGAAATAAACTCAATGAACTCTTTTAAAGAAAACTTCTCAGGATCTATTCCCTCTTTTAAGAATAAAAGAAAAATTACATTTGGGTGATTGGTTTTAGAAGTTAATTTTACTTCATAAACTCCATTTTCTTTTAAAGATAAAAAATAACTTTTTTCAAATGGTATTTTTTCACTTTTAAAATATCGATTAGATAATTTTAACGGTTTTGAAAATTTTAAAAATAATTTATCCTCTATTTTTTTAAATGTATACTTTTCATTAGGATAAAGCAATGCAAATTGCTTTTTTACATCTTCATAATATTTTTTAGGCAAATTTTGACTACCACTTTTCTTTCTTCGAAAAATTGTTTTCACTGAAAAGCAGTTAGGAATATTTTGTAATGGAATCAATAGCTTATTTTTTCCTAAATCTTCTGAAAGAATAAATTTTACATTTTTGTTTTTTAAGTTTGAGATAATCCAATTAAAAGCTATGGTTTCGCCTATAGGTATTACCATTTCATTTTGATTTACTTTTTTATAAGTTTCAAAATTTTCATTTAAAAACTTTATGATTTTTTCTCCGTAAGAGTTCGAAGAATACCTATTATGACTTCCATATACAAATTGATCTTCTTTTATTTCAACAACGAACTGAGAAGTTTGAGAAACATTCATTTTTGTTTCAATATAAAAATTTTTTTGTGTCTGGTTTATAGTAATTTCTATATCCGATTTTGTACTATTTGAACTACCAAACTGTTTTACAGTAACATTATAATTTTTTAAAGATTTTTTCAAATATTGAAACATTTCATTTTCAAATTTTTTCCACTTTCTCATAAACTTAAATTCTTTCTAATCCACGAACAACTTCTTTTAGTAAATTAATAGGCACACTGTTGCCAAACTGTTTTAAAGCTTGATTCTCATTTGAAATAATTTTAAATTCTTCAGGGAATCCTTGCAATCTTGCTGCTTCACGGGGACTTAATTTTCGAACTCTTCCATTAATATAATAAGCACCTGTTTTACTTGCTGCTCCTCCACTTGATGCGGCTAAGGTAATACCGATGCCATTTTCATGATAGATTCTATTTCCTTGGCCACCTTTACCAATCGTTCCAATTTGAACTGGTCGATTTACTTTCCCTTCTAAAATTGCTTTTTGTAATTTTTTTTTATCGATAAAAATATCTTCTCTTTGGATAACATATTTTTCTGTTTTGTCATCTGTCTCTTTAATATCTTTTATTGTAACAAAATTGGAATAAGAATTTGGAAATGTAAACTTTTTATTATCAATATCTTTTCTTATACATACAATGGCGATTCTTTCTCTATTTTGAGGCAAGCCAAAATTTTTAGCATTTAAAACTTTATAGTAAAGAGTGTAATTTAAATCTGTTAATGTTTTTTCAATAATTTGAAAAGTAGCTCCTCCATTGTGAGCTTTTAAATTTTTTACATTTTCTAAAAAAATCACTTTAGGTTTATGATATTTCACAATGCGAACGATGTCAAAAAAAAGTGTCCCCCGTGTATCTAAAAATCCTTTTTGATTCCCAGAAATACTAAACGGTTGGCAAGGAAATCCCGCACATAAAATATCAAATGGCGGGATGTCTTTTTCGTCTATTTTGGTGATGTCTCCATAAGGTGTTTCGTGGAAATTTAATTCGTAGCTTTCTTGACAATATTTATCCCATTCAGAAGAAAAAACACATTTGCATCCGAAAGATTCAAGAGCATACCGAAATCCTCCAATTCCTGCGAATAGGTCAATGAAACGCATTTTATTTAGTTCCATTTAGTAAAACACCACCTTTCCTATCTTATTTTTCAATCATTTTTGTTTAGATCATATATGGATCATCAGCTGTTCCTGAGCCTTTAGAAAGACTACCAGATTTCAGA
>ERZ1643246.2896-NODE-2896-length-15486-cov-5.391225_pt1 | contig 15486 bp, 10 predicted proteins | sample MGYA00579265_ERZ1643246 | MGnify/ENA primary metagenome ERZ1643246 (study PRJEB29033, sample SAMEA4952261) | chicken gut metagenome | biome: Broiler Chicken; feature: Gastrointestinal Tract; material: Caecum | place: Ireland | collected 2018 | study: Broiler... | reverse complement strand
TAACACAAAACTGGTGTTCCCTTTTCTATGTGCCCTACAAAAATTTTACGCTAGCCCCCTATTATCCCTAAAACCTCCTGTTTATCCCCTTTTCCTCCCGTTTAAATCTCGTTTTGGATATTCCGGATTCTTTTTTTCGTGCAAAAAAAGACGCATTACAGAGCGTTTTCTGTAACACGTCTTACTGTATTTGTCCACCATTTTCTTACGGCTGTATCATGTCCGGCCATCCCAGAATCACATCCGCGATCCTTCTGTCGTAATCCCCGGTAATGTCCACACTCTTCCCGGAATTCTCTATGTTTGTCTCCGCTCCCCATCCGTTATCCTCAAATTCCCATACATGGTAAGGAATCCCCCGAAAGAGAAAATCAATACTTCCGCATCCGTCTTCCTCCGTATAATTATACGGAATTCTTTTTTCTTTCAACGCCTCCTGCACCAGCTTTAGTCTCATCTTCTTTTTCCTCCGGTTTCGTAATGATTGATCAGCGCCGTTTCCGCGCGGAATCCGCTAAATAAAGTCAAACAGGCTCATCTGCCGCATCTCCGGCTCTTTCCTGCGCCCTGCCCGTTCTTCCCTGACCCAATCTGCGGGAAGTTCTTCAAGAAACGGCGAGGGTTCCTGCGTGGTCGTAATCACCAGTTCCTCTCTGGCCCGCGTCATTCCCACAAAAAACAGCCGGCGTTCCTCCTCCGAATCAGCGGGCTCTTTGCCGTTCTCCAGAGGCACCGTTCCTTTCTTTATTCCATACAGAATCACTACCGGAAATTCCAGTCCTTTGGAGCCATGGAGCGTCATCAGCGTCACGCACCCGGCGCCCCCGGACTTCTCGCCCCTTCGTCTCACATCGCCTTCTTCACCGAATACAATGGTATCCAGAAGTTCCTCCATGGAGGAATAGCAGCGGGCCAGGTCCGTCAGCTGTTCCATGAATTTCCGGGATTTGGCATCCATCTCATTTGTCCAGTCTTTTATCATCCGGCCGGGACTTTCCTGTTCCATCCGGGGGCGGTATCTTTCTGCCAGTTTTTCATAAGTCTGCCCGCCAATTTCCTCCAGGCCGCAGTTCCACAAAAGCCGGACAGCTTCTGTTCTGAGGCGTTGAGCAGAGGGATTTCTCAGGCTCTCAAAGAAATACAGGGTTCCTCTCACCAGGGGATCCCTCAGATAATCCTCCCGACCGGTCACCTGATAAGGGATTCCTTCTTTTTTCAGACAGGTCTCCAGCAGCTCCGCCTGGCGGTGCGTGCGGTAAAGCACGGCGATATCGGAAAAACTCCTCATCCTTTCCGCTTCCCGATTGCGCTTCCCCTCCTGCACATCCACCATATCAATTCCACCAATGAGCCGATTGATTTCGCGGGCCACAAAAATGGCCTCCGCCATCTCCCCCGCGGCGCGCACCACCCGCACCGCAGCGCCCTCTCCTCTGACCGCGTGCAGTCTGCGGGGCGCTCCCGGATTATGGGAAATCACCTGTTCCGCGCTGGAAAGAATCTGACGGGTGGAACGGTAGTTTTCTTCCAGACGGATGGTCTCCATCTCGGGGAAATCCTTTTTCAGCGTCTCAAAGCATCGGGCATCCGATCCCCGGAAGCCGTAGATGGACTGATCCGGATCTCCGATCACAAACAGTTCCTCTCCCAGAGCCTGCCATGCCCGAATCAGCTGATACTGCACCGGGCTGATATCCTGAAATTCATCCACCAGCAGATACCGGAACCGTTCTGCGCCCGGCAGACAGACGCCTTCTTTCAGATACCGCAGCACCTCCAGCAGAAGGTCGTCAAAATCCATCCGTCCTTCTTCCTTCATCCGCCGGTCGAATTCCTCCAGCGCTCTGCTGCAGTTTTCCTCCCGCACCTGATCACGTCCTGCTTTCTTCAACGATACCAGCCGCAGAAAATCTCTGACCGAAAGATCCAGTCCAAAAGCGCTTCGGATCTCTTCTGCCAGGGCCTGCCGACTGCTTTCGTCTGCCAGGGAGAATTCCTGCCCCATGTCCCGAAGCAGCGCGTAGCAGATACTGTGAAAGGTTCCGATCTGCACGTTTTCTCCCGACATCCCTCTGGAAATCCTGCAGGCGCCGTCCATCCCGGAATTGTCCCCCTTCCGGTTTCCACTCCCTGCCAGACGTTCTTCCATCTCGGCAGCGGCTTTTTTTGTGAAGGTCACTGCCGTTATCTGCCCCGCGGGGATCTTTCTGCCCTGAAGCATCCACAGAATCCGGGAAACCAGCGTTTTCGTCTTGCCGGTACCAGGCCCCGCAATCACCGCCGTAACGGCTGCCCGCGAGCCTGCGGCCTTTCTCTGGGCCGGATTCAGTTCCCGCAGCACCGGGGGAATCGGATCCTCCGTTTTTCCTTCTGCTTCTGTTTCCGCTCCCGCCGCGATCTCCCTGTTCTCTTTTGATTCCGCCCCGTCCTTTTCTGCTTCCCGTCCGGGTTCTTCTGCCTCTCCTTCAGCCGTTTTTGTCCTGCCTTTTTCCGCTTCCCGCTCCTCCGCCAGTTCCTGTCTCGCCGCCAGAATCTGTCTCCTGAGCCGTTCTTCTTCGGAAATCTTCTGCTCCGGATCCTGTATGCCAAAGCCGGAAAACAGATCCATCTGTCCCTCCGTCTCCCGCACCTCCTCCGGATCAAACACCCGGATAACCCCGTACTCGCCGTCATATCCGGGAATTTTCTCCACCTGACCGCATCTGAGCCGCCGGATTCCTTCCGCCACCCGAAGTCCCGCCGTCCGGCAGATTTCCTCCTCCGGCACATTCCGCAGAATTTCAAATTCCGGTCCCAGCTTGGAAAGCATTTCCCGGTACATTTTCCCCGTCTTCACACTGGAAACGGAAAATCCCATGGCGGAGGCGATCACTTCCGGGAGCGGAACCAGGCTTTCAAAGGGTTTTGCCTGCGGTTTCACATATCCCTCCGGCCGGTCCGCCAGCTCCTCCGCCCGGTGATATACGCCGATGGTGATTTTCTTTCCGCATACCGGGCAACGTCCTCCAAACTGACGGGTCTGAGCCGGCGTCAGGCACAGGTGACATTTGCGGTGCCCATCCATGTGGTACTTTCCTTCCTCCGGATAAAACTCGATGGTTCCTCCCAGGCCCTCCCCCGCCTCGATTCCATGTTTCATTCCCTTCCAGGAGGGATTCCCCTCAAAAAGCGTGGCCTCTCTTCCAAGCTTCGCCGGGGAGTGGGCGTCCGAGCTGGACACCAGCTGCAGTCCGTCCAGCATGGAAAGCCTCCAGTTCATAGGCGGATCAGAGGAAAGTCCTGTCTCCACCGCATGGATGTGCGGCGTCAGATCCTCAAAACATTCTTCCACACTGTCAAACCCGGAAAAGGCCCCCAGCAGGGAAAAATGAGGCGTCCAGATATGAGCCGGGATCAGGATCCCCTCCGGACAGGTATCCAGAAGAATTTCCAGCAGATCCCGGCAGTCCAGTCCCAGAATCGGCCTCCCGTCCGAATGAATATTTCCAATGGCCTCCAGCTTTGCCGCAAGGCGGTCCGCCGCCTCAAGATCCGGGAGCAAAATCACATTGTGAACTTTTCGAACCTTGCCGTTTTTCTTATAAATGGAGCTGATTTCCCCCGAAACGACAAAAAGGGGCTCCTCGTCCCCAGACGCCTCCCAGTCCTCCAACCGGTATTCTTTCTTCAGCCGGTACAGTCCGTCCCCGGCCTGCTCCAGCTTTTCCTCCAGTTCCCCGCGCCACTGGGGATGGGTGAAATCTCCCGTTCCCACCACCCGGATTCCTTTTCTCCTCGCCCAAAGTCTCAGATGTTCCGGATCACCTTCTCTGCTGGTGGCCCTGGAAAATCTGGAATGAATATGTAAGTCTGCAATATACATGATCGTCTCTCCTGTCCGCTCTCTGTCCCCGGCGTTGTTTCCCCTGGGGACAGCAAAAAGGCTCCACCGTAATCTTTTATCCTATGCCTGTATCCCCCGCCGGGCTTTCAGTTTCCGGTATACCACCAGGAAACAGATAAGATGAATCACAAAGGTGGCTCCCCAGGAAATAGGATATGAGACATACAGGGTAAACAGCGACCGGTTCCAGACAAAGGCTGTAAAAATCCACACAATCCGGACGCCGCACACGCCCGCCAGGGACACCAGCATGGGCATCACGGAATAGCCCAGTCCTCTCAGGGCCCCTACCGTCACGTCCATCATTCCGCACAGATAATAGCTCTGGCAGATTACCCGCATCCGGTGCAGGCCGTTTTCAATCACTTCCGGATCACCGGAGTAGATGTGAAGAAGCTCCGCGCCAAAGGCGTACGCCAGAAATCCCATCGCCGCCCCCACCAGGAGCACTACCCCCAGACATTCCAGAAGGATTCTGGAAATTCTTCTGATTTTTCCCGCTCCCAGATTCTGGCTGGTGAAACTGAGAGAAGTCTGATAGACTGCGTTCATGCAGGTATAGATAAAGCCTTCGATATTGGAGGCCGCCGTATTTCCCGCCATGGCAATGGCTCCAAAGGAGTTCACGGAGGACTGAATCAGCACATTGGAAATGGAGAAAATCGCCCCCTGAAATCCTGCCGGAAGCCCGATCCTGGCAATCTGAATGACCTTCTGCCGGTGAAGCTTCAGCCGGGACAGATCCAACCGGTACATTCCCTCGCTCTTTGTCAGACAGCGCACAATGAGAACCGCGGAGATGATCTGAGAGATCACCGTGGCAATGGCCACGCCGTCCACGCCCCGGCCGCAGACCACCACGAAAAACAGATTCAGCACCACATTGACGCATCCCGCCGTAAACAGATAATACAGGGGACGTCGGGTATCCCCCACCGCCCGCAGAATAGCCGCTCCAAAGTTGTAAACCAGTGTAGCCGGCATTCCCACGAAATAAATACGCATATACAGTACCGCCTGCCCCAGCACCTCATCCGGCGTATCCATCAGTTCCAGCATAGGCGGCGCCAGTGCGATTCCCGCCACGATCAGAATCAGTCCGCAGATAACGGCCAGAAGGATGGAGGTGTGCACGGTCTCATGCACATTTTTCTCATCCCTGGCCCCGTAATACTGCGCTACCAGAACATTGGCGCCGATGGAAAAGCCGATAAACACATTGACAAACAGATTAATCAGCGAACTGGTGGAACCCACCGCGGCCAGCGCGCTGCTTCCGGTAAACTGCCCTACCACGATAATATCCGCCGCATTGAATAAAAGCTGCAGAATACCGGAAAGCATCAGCGGAACTGAGAAAATAAGAATTTTTTTCAGCAGCGGTCCACTGGTCATGTCCATCTCATATGATTTTGCCATTGTACATTTACCCCCGTCACATTTTTCTCTTGTTTTTCTTCTTTAACCTTACTGCACTTTTGCAGGAAAATCAATGTCATGCCCGGCTTTTTTCACTTTTTTTCAGGCCGTAAAATCTTTTCCGCGGCAATGGGAGATTGCGCCGTGAAAGCGGCGTCTTCCCTTCCACCGCAGTACCTTCGCTTCGCCGGGGCAGGCTCTGCGATCTTCGCAGCCTGTTTTCCATTGCCATGAAGAAAAGACCGCCGCGAAGCGGATGATCCTCTGATTCACCCTCTTCACAGCGGCCTCTTCCTTCCGGATTTTATTACAGGTAAAGCTTATAGGTTTTGATTTCAAAGGGATGCACGGAAACTTCCATGGAATTTCCTTCCACGGCTTCTCCGCAGTCATGCTCCAGCAGGTTGCAGGGCACGATCTTCTTCACCGCAAACTCGGACTCCATGGTCACCTGTCCGTGGCCGCCCCGGCACTCGTGCATCCGCACGATCAGACAGTTTTCATCCTCTGCCTTTTTCACCACGTCGATCTGTACACAGTCTCCGGAAACCTTTACGATCCGGCGATGCTCACCGAATCCTCCGGCCACTGCCTGTGCCGGCAGATTCAGCTGGTTGGCAGCCTCGATGGTTCCGCCCTCCGTCACCGCTCCCGTATGGGGATACAGCGCGTAGGTAAAATCATGCTCGCCCATATCCGCCGAGGTATCCGGATGTTTTGCACTCTTTAAGAGACTCAGCTTCATGGCGTTGTCCTTGATGCTGTAACCGTATTTGCAGTTATTCAGCAGGCTGACGCCGTAGCCGGTTTCGGAAAGATCCGCCCATTTATGGCCGCACACCTCAAACCGGGCCCAATCCCAGCTGTTGTTCCAGTGGGTGGGACGCTCCGCATGGCCGAACTGGATATCATACGTTGCCCTGGTGGAACGGATATCCGTATAGAAGGCGGTCTTCAGCAGGCGATGATCCTCATGCCAGTCCGCATGGGTTTTAAAGTCAATCCGTTTGGAATCTCTGTACACGATCATGTCCTGTGTAATCTCAGATTTCCGGTATTTGTAGGTGAAACGGATCACTGCCTTCAGTCCGTCGCAGGCAATCACCTCAGCCGGACGGCAGATCTTCATGGTCTCCATCTTCTGAGTGTAGTAAATATCGATATCCCAGGCGTCATAATTCATGGGCTTATCCTCGTATACTTCCAGAACATTGCCCTTTTCGCCCTCTTTCAGAACGGAACGGCCTGCTTCCTTGTCATACAGACGAACCAGCTGTCCTTCCTCATTCCAGCTGATGGAATAGAAAGGCGTCTCCAGGCTGCTTCCATCGATGACGAAAGGATTCTCTGAGGTTTTCTCATCGCCGGGAACGAAGGTGACATTGGTGACAGCAAATGGTTTCACATCCACCAGTACATCATAGCCTTCCTCTGTTTTCTGAGCCTCCAGTCCATTGCCCTCTTCATCCAGGAAAGTTCCGCATCCCTGAACCGGAATGCTCACCAGCTCCTTTCCGCCGAAGCTGTTGGTGGAATAAATACCGAAGGTATTCTCCTTCTTTTCCGTCAGGCAATCCAGCACTTTCGCCTTCACGCCGTCAGCCCGGTCTTCCGCCACCCTGTAATTGATTCTGGAATCCTCGTATACTTCATGGATGGAGGACCCGGGAATAATATCGTGGAACTGATGCAGCAGCACACACTCCCAGCTGTCGTTCAGCTCCTGCTGCGCGTACTCGCCGCCCAGAATGTAGGCCACGGAGGACAGCCACTCGATCTGTGCCAGCTTGTTCTCCATATGGCGGTTGGTTTTCTTATTATATGCCTGAGAGGTGTAGGTTCCTCTGTGATACTCCAGATACAGTTCTCCGTCCCAGGTATGTACATAGCGGTCTGTATGATCCACATTGTCGTGCATCTTCCGGAAGAATTCCCCGGCAGTTCCCGTTTTTACATTGGGCAGTCCCGGCAGCTTGTCCATAGCACGGCGCAGCTCCAGCATCTCTCTGGTCACACCGCCGCCGCCGTCTCCGAATCCGTAGGAGATCAGCGTATCCTTGCTGAGATCTTTATTCTTGAATTTCTTCCAGCTTCCGATCACGGAATGGGGAGTCACCATGCCGTTGTAGGTGGAGTATCTGGTGGAGGTATCCTGTCCCTCGCTGGGAGTATTTACAAAATAGGTAAGAATCTCGCTTCCGTCGATTCCTCTCCATTTGAACAGATCATCGGGAATGGTATTGTACTGATTCCAGCTGATCTTTGTGGTCATAAACGTATCGATCTCGCACAGCTTCAGAATCTGCGGCAGCGCCCAGCTGTAGCCGAATACGTCCGGCAGCCACAGATACTCGCATTTCTTTCCGAACTCCCGCTCAAAGAACCGGGTACCGTGCAGGAACTGGCGCACCAGTGCCTCGCCGGAGGAGATGTTGCAGTCGGCCTCCACCCACATGCCGCCGTCCGGCTCCCATTTGCCTTCGGCCACTCTCTTCTTGATACCCTCATAGATCTCCGGGCAGTCTTCCTTGATATATTTGTAAAGCTGAGGCTGGGTCTGCAGGAACACATATTCATCGTACTCCTCCATCAGACGCAGAACCGTGGAGAAGGATCTCTGTGCCTTTTCTCTGGTGTGTTTCAGACGCCACAGCCAGGCTACGTCGATGTGGGTATGTCCTACCACATGAACGGTCACATCGGTGTGTTTTTCCAGACGATCCAGTTCGTCCATCAGTACCTGATGCGCCTTGTCCACAGACTCATAGAAGGTGTCTTCATCCCAGTCAATGTACAGCAGAGCCCGGTCCAGTGCAGTTTTCAGGGAAGCGTAATTCTCATCATCCTCCGGCAGCAGCATCAGGGTCTCCGTGATGGCACGGGCAAAATAGTAAAGCTCATCGGTATTCTTATGCAGATAACCCAGATCTGCCTGTTTCAGCTGGTGATAGAACGTCCGGTGCACGCCGCCGCCTTCCAGACCCGTCCACAGAAGAAAAGTAAGCCGTACCTTCTCTCCTTCTTTGCCTGTAAAAAATACCTCGTTGTGGTTGGTGTCCACCCCCTGATAGGGATGTCCGTCCACATACAGCAGAGACTCAAATCCGCTGTTATATCCTCCTCCGGTCTCACCGAAGTTAAACAGGCCCACCACCTGGCAGCCTTCCTTCGCGCAGGGAAGGGTTACTTCCTTCTCCGCCCACAGATAGCGGTCTCTTCCGATGAAAGAATCATTCAGCTGGAAAGGCTCCCCCTCAATTTTCTCCGGCACCTGATGATAATGTTCGTCCTGGGGAAGCGTTCCCGGTGCTGCGGTAAACGGTGCGATGCACTGCCGGCCGAAATATCTTCTCTGGCCCAGCTCTTCCACTCTTTTCTGGAATTTTTCAATCGTAAAAAACACCTTGAAAATCCTCCTGTCTGATAATTTTATGTCTTGTCATCCGGCTCTCTCTTTTTGCCAAACGTAAGCTAAGTATACGGCAAGTCTTTTTCATTTTCCATCTGCTTAATTACCAAAAAAACTGTGATTTTTTTGGCCTTTTTCCCAATAAAAAAGAAAAGAAGGTTGCCGGCATAAGATACGGCAAAAGCTGCGGCTCCACAGGGGAGACCGCAGCTCTTTACAAGTCAGTCCTCTTTATAATTTCTTTTCCGCATCTGCGCTATCCGATTCATAAAATTCAAACAGTCATGTCCCGGCACGCTCTGCGGGACAGCGAAACCGAATCGTTATTTCCGTTCTTTCCGATAGGCCTCCAGTGCATCCTGATAAGCCTTCATTGTCCGATCATCCCGGCAGACCATGGTCACCGTTTTCACCACCTGCGTCCAGCGAAGAAACTCGCAGATGGTTTTCACCGCAATGGGCGCCGCCTGATCCACAGGATATCCGTATACGCCGGTACTGATGGAAGGGAACGCGATGGTCTCAAATCCCTGACTTTCTCCCAGCTTCAGGCAATATTCATAGCAGCTTTTCAGCAGCAGATCTTCGTAATTATTGCCCCCGTGCCATACCGGTCCCGGCGTGTGCATCACATACCTGGCCGGAAGCCGGTATCCTTTTGTCAGCTTGGCCTTTCCGGTCTCACATCCACCCAGGGTTCTGCATTCTTCCCGAAGCTCGGGGCCCGCCGCCCGGTGAATGGCGCCATCCACTCCTCCTCCGCCCAGGAGGGAGGTATTGGCAGCATTTACTATTGCATCTACGGCGTATGTAGTGATATCGCCTTTCTCAATCCTAAATTCTCCCATAATAATCCTCCTGCCGACTTGCTCCTCCTATTATAAACGCTTCAGCAGAAAATAACAACACATTTCAGAGAATTTCCTTTTTTTCACTTTATTGACGCAATAGTTCAGCATCCTGCTTCCTCCAGCATTTCTCCGAACCTTCTGGTAAATTTAACGGCGCCATCCCCATACAAATGTCCTTCGTAATCCGCGAATTCCTCCAGCCGTGAAGGCATCCCATATTCCCAGCCTCTGGTAAAGTCATAGTAAGGAATTCCTGCTTTTTCCATATAGGAATGGAAAAACGCCGCCGCGCAGTCGTAAGCCTCCTGATATTTCTCATAGGTTACCCGGGGGATTGGCGCGGTTACGGCAATCAGCCGGATTCCCTCCTTTTCGCAGAATTTGACCAGCTTTTTAAAATATTTTCCGGCGTCCGGATTCAGCTCCTCTTTTGAAAAAAGCACCGGCTGATCCTCCACCGTCCTGTCGCTCTCCACCGGTTTACGCACAATCATTCCGTCCGAACGGTAATCCTGTACCGGCCCGGCAAATGGTTCTACCCCGTAATTTTTATAGACAGTTCCGCTTTTCTGTTCCAGAATCTGCGGCACCTGTCGGATCTCCCTGCGATACAGATACCAGGGAAAAAGCGTGGTCCGAAAATCTGCCCGCATCATTTTTTCCAGAAAATACTCCGCCTTTACCGGCGAGAACTCCATTTCCTGATAAAATACCGCGTAATCTGCCGTCTGATTCGGTTCCGTCACCCAATACCCCGGATCCAACTCATAAATCACCCGGGAAATTTTCCTGTTCCTGGCCGCTTCCTTCACCAGAAAATAGGAATCCACCGGATATTCCCCGCCCTGACACACATTAAGGGAACTCCTCCCTGTAATCTCCTGCATCACGGCGGGATCCAGCCCGCATTTTCCGTGGGAAGTCCCCACAAATACCTCCTCATATCGGTCTGTCCGCAGATTATGAGCATCTACCCGGGTATAGGTATAAGGAATCAGGCAATAATTCAACATTCCGTTTACGGCCACACAGAGCGCCAAAAACAGGCAGCACCACACAATCCTTTTAAAACTGCGCATAGATAAATCCTCCTGTAGAGGCGGGATACTGTCCCAACACAGGGATTGCGAACAGTATTATACCATATACCGCCAGTCTTACCAAAGGCGGCCTGGCCGCCAGGCCGGCAAATACATCCCTGCCCCGTTCCTGAAAAAAGCTGACCACGAAGAGAAGAACGCAGCCCGTCAAAAGCACTCCCAGCGCCGGCGCCGTATACGCGGCCGTTCCCCCCGATCCCACAGGAACGGAAAGCAGCGCGGAGGGTTCCCATCGGGTCACGGTATTTTTCATCATCCGCAGTGCCTGCCCCACCGTATCTGCTCTGTCAAAAAACCAGCTGATATTCACCAGCAGAAAGGTTCTTGCGATTTGAAAGATCTGCCAGGATGTTTTTTTGTCATTGATACGGCAGGTCTTTTTCCATTTCCGAAAGTTTGCGGCCATCAGTCCGCTGAATGCGATGAGCAAACCATTGTACATACCGTATACGATATATTTCCACGCAGCGCCGTGCCATACGCCCACCAGGAAAAAAACAATCAGATTTGCCAGACAGATGGGAAGGGTGCGTCCCGTGCTTCTTCCGAAAACCTTTCTGGTAAATTTTCCAAACTTTCCCATCCACCGGGATAGAGAAACCGGATAAAATACATAATCTTTCATCCAGGTACCCAGCGTAATATGCCATCGGTGCCAGAAATCCGTGATGGATCTGGCAAAATACGGCCTCCGGAAATTCTCATCCAGGGAGATGCCAAACAGCAGAGCGATTCCTGACACCACGTCAATCCCTCCGGAAAAATCCCCATAGAGCTGTACCGAATAAGCCAGCACCGCAAAAACTCCCAAACCGGAATACGTTTCATACTGATCAAACAATGCCGACACAAAGGGGGCTGCCGTGTCCGCCAGAACCATTTTTTTGAAGAACCCCCATAAAATCAGCTGAACTCCTCTCTCCATCTGTTCCCAGTCCCAGCGGTGCCTCTCAAAAAGCTGACTTGCCAGCCTGGAATAACGCCCGATGGGCCCCTGAAGAAGCTGCGGAAAAAAGGCAACAAACAAGGCAAACCGAAAGGGATTTTTCTCCGCCTGACACCGTTTCCAGTACACATCCAGCAGATATCCCATGGACTGAAAGGTATAGAAAGAGATCCCCAAGGGAAGCGCCATATCCAAAAATGTGAGATGGCCGCCGGTAATTTTGTTAAAATTCAGAATAAGAAAATTCGTATATTTCAGCACCGCCAGCATCCCAAAATTCAGCAGCAGTACCGCGGCCACCATCCATCTTTTCTTTTGTTTATCCGAAATTTTCTCCAGCATCCACCCGCCTCCAAAGGTAGTCAGGGTGGTAAACAGCAGATAGACCGCCAGATGCGGTCCCTGGGAGAGATAGTAGATATAACTGCATACCAGCAGCCATATCCACTGAACCTTCCCCGGAATCAGGTAATACACTGCCGCTGCGATGGCGGAAAACAGCAGAAATTCCAGCGAATTCAGCGCCATGGATCAGTTCTCCTTCATAAGACGCTGCACCATAGCCCACAAAGCCCGGGCAGAATTGAAATTTTCCGGAACAATCTCTGCCGGAGTCACCGATACTCCGAACGCATCTTCCAGTTCTGCCACAATAGATAAAATGGCGAAGGAATCCAGAATTCCGTCGTCGATCAGCGTCGTGCAGGTTTCATAATCCGCATCCGGCTGAATATCCTCTAAAATCTCCAGCAATTTCTCCATAAATATTCCTCCTGTTCTTCACTTCTTCATGACGGCAGGAAATGTGCCAGACATTTTCTGACCGCCATTATCCTTTCCTTTGATTCTAATATGCCTCTCCGTTCAGAGGGCTGGTCTCCACGATATCCCGCGCCAGCCGCAGGCCCTCCTTTTCAGACCAGAATACCACCCCCGGAAGCGCTCTGCTGAGAAACAGATAAATTCCCTCTGTAATGGAATATGCCCCTGCATTTTCAAACACCAGCAGGTCCCCTTTACAGGGAGTGTACAACGGCATCCTTTTTGCCAGCACATCGCTGACCGTACACAAGGCTCCGCACACGGTCACCTCCTGCTTCTGCCCTTCTCTGCGCTCCTGACAGGTTTTCCCGTCCAGCTGCCGGTAAAACGGCAGTTTCATGGCCATGGTCTGTCCGTAATAATTCAGGTGATGAATTCCCCCGTCCACAATACCGTACGCGGTCTGCCGGTTTACCTTTTCATCCACCAGCCTGGTGATATAGTATCCGCAGGAAGCCGCCAGGAATCTTCCCAGCTCCAGCGTGATTTCGCCGGAATACTCCATCCGGTCCAGCATTTCCTTCAGGATCATCCCCTGTCGGTCCGGCTGCATCCCGGGGTTCTTCTGAAAATATGCCACCGGAAGTCCCGGCCCATACTCCAGCATGCGGGGCCTGTATCCGCACTCCTGCTCCAGTTTTTTCAGGAATCCGTCCAGATACTCCAGTTCTTCTTCCATCACTTTCTGTTTTTTCTGTGTGCCGGAATAATACTGGATTCCCTCAAATTCCACCGAGGGATGATGATGACGTTCACGGAGCATCCGGCACAGTTCCTCCTCGTCCAGTCCAAACTGATTTCCGCTGGTAAGGCGAAGCAGCAGATGCAGCTTGCCATCCTGCCCGTCTTTAAAAATCTCCCGGGCCCCCCGGTCAAGCATCTCAAATTGCGCACGGGATTCCACCGTATAGATTCCCTTGCCTTTCTGCCTTCGCATCCATTCCAGGATCCCGTTTTCCTCCTTGTACACCCCTGACAGTACAATCTGCTCCATGGAGATTCCCAGGCGCTCACAGATGGCCAGTTCTCCGGGCGAACACACCTCCAGCTTAAGACCCTCTCCGGCTGCCGTACGAATCAGAAAGGGATTGGCCTTGACAGCATAACACAGCCGGATGTTCTTCCCCAGCACAGCCTGCAGGCCACGGATCTGTTCCCGAAACTCCTCCAGATTCAGGAGATAAAAAGGCGTCCTGAATTCTCTGCACGCCCGGGCCGTCACGTCTTTTTTCATAGGATTCCCTCCTCCGCCATACGTTTAAGCGCGTCCCTGTCCGTTTTTCCGTTTTTTGTCAGCGGAAAACAGTCTACCCTGTGAAATCCGCCGGGAATCATAAAAGCGGGAAGCCACATTCCCAAAAGCTTTTTGATCTGCCGTTTTTCCAGATTTCCCTCATAAAAAGCTTCCATCCGGTTCTTTCTCCTGTCAAAAATACAGCAGCAGCGGCCGATTCCCTCAATATTTCCCATGGCGGCTTCGATCTCCCCCAGTTCGATCCGATGCCCCATGTGCTTGATCTGAAAATCTTTTCTGGAGGAAAAATACAGCTCACCATCCTCTCCGTAATAGCCCAGATCCCCCGTCCGGTAAATTTTTTCCGGATACCAGGTATTCAGAGGGTTCTGAACAAATACCTTTCGTGTCTGTTCAAAATTATTGTAATACCCCAGCGCCAGAGCAGTTCCGGCCACGCAGATTTCGCCTTTCTTACCGGGTACGGTAATCTCATGATCTTCCTCATCCAGCAGAAATACGGTCTCATTGGGAAACGGTCTGCCGATGGGAAGATGCGCTCCGTCTCCTGGGACGTTTTTCACCCGGTAATAGGTGCAGTTACAGGTGATCTCCGTAGGGCCGTACAGATTCACAAACTCCGCCCCGGGCAGCGCCTGCATCCACTGTCTCAGATGCTTCTGCGGCATCACCTCCCCGGAGAACAGCACACGCTTTACACAGTCAGGAATCCGGTAATCGAATCCACGCAGCGCCGTAATCATACAAAGCGCGGAAACCGCCCAGATCAGCGTGGTTACCCGGTGTTCACACAGAAAGTCCAAAAGCTCCACCGGAAAGGAGAAAAGCTTTTTGGGAATAATCTGAACCTCTGCTCCTGTTTTCAATCCTGAATAGATATCCTTTACGGATACGTCAAAATCCCAGGGCGCCTGATTTCCGATCACATCCTGGCTGGTAATCCCGAACAGCTCCGTAAAATGGTCAATAAAGTCAATCACCGACCGGTGGCACACCACCACTCCCTTGGGAACTCCGGTGGATCCGGAAGTAAAAATCCCGTACAGCGGATCCGTATCTCTGGATCTGCGGCGGATTTCCTCCAGAAGTGCCTCATTGGCCGAACCCGCATCCAACTCTTCCAGCCACAGTACCTGTCCCTCAAATCCCATCTTCTCCAGCTGATCGGCGTACGCCCGGGAAGAGACCACCATCTCCGTATCCAGCGCATCCAGAATCTGCCGGATTCTGGATTTGGGCTGACGGATATCCACAAGCGTATAAAAGCATCCTGCACAGACGATCCCCATAAAGACAGCGATGGTGTCCACACCTTTATCCATCAGAACAGGCACCGGACGGCGGGGAGGAATTCTCCCTGCCAGCCCGCTGCCGATCCTGCGCGCACGTTTCAGAAGTCCCTCAAAGGTACAGGAACGCTCCCGATCCGCAAATGCCGTCTTCTCAGGGTATCTTCCGGCGGATGCCTCCAGATACTCCAGTACATTTTTTATCATTTTTTACACTCTCCTTTGGGCCGGAATGACCGCGGCCGCGGTCCTCCCTTTCCATAATTCCGGCTCACCCGTCTCTGATCGCCGCATGGCCTCAGATCAGGCCGCCTCTCTGTAAAAACCTGTCCTTAAAGAGTATAACAAATTTCTTCCTGTCAGACATTTCCAACAAACTAATAAATCCTTACAGTTTCCTTAATTCCGGCCGTATGGCCATAAAGGGATCCTTTAGGGTTTCCTTAATTTCGGCCGTATGGCCATAAAGGGATCCTTCAGGGTTTCCTTAATTCCGGCCGTATGGCCATAAA
>ERZ1643246.2895-NODE-2895-length-15500-cov-13.539398_pt1 | contig 15500 bp, 11 predicted proteins | sample MGYA00579265_ERZ1643246 | MGnify/ENA primary metagenome ERZ1643246 (study PRJEB29033, sample SAMEA4952261) | chicken gut metagenome | biome: Broiler Chicken; feature: Gastrointestinal Tract; material: Caecum | place: Ireland | collected 2018 | study: Broiler... | reverse complement strand
TCTAGTTTTTTCAAAACACCTTTAGTAACTTCAATAGCTTTTTCACGAACTGCATTGGCAGCATCTTGTAAAACAGGTTCTCCTTTAGCCTTAACATAATCTACTAATTCTTTAGCACTTTTTTGAATTTCTTGAGCTTTTTTTTGAGCAGTTTTTAAAACTTTTTCTTTGTCTAGATCTTTCAAAGCCGCTTCAATTTCTTCAGATTTTTGAACGACATATTCTTTTACATCATCCATATCAACCTCTTTAGCTTTTTTTACTAATTCATCTAATTTTTCTTTTAATTCTGCCCTCGTTTCTTTTCCACTTTTTGGAGCAAATAAAATTCCGAGTCCAGCTCCGATTGCTGCTCCACCTAATAAAGCTGCTGCTGTTTTTTTCTTCATCAAAACCGCCTACCTTTCCATAATTTTATTATACAATATTTTCTTAAAAATAATACTTTCTCTACCAAATATTGACTCTTAATTTACAAAAAAGTTATAATAGAAGAAGAAAGAAGAAAGTTATGCGACAAATTTGTATTTATATATTATTGTTTTTTATCTATTCTTTTCTAGGTTGGTGCTTAGAAGTAGGTTGTAAACTTGTAAGTGAAAAAAAATTCGTCAATCGTGGTTTCTTAATTGGCCCCTACTGTCCTATTTATGGCTTTGGAGCATTAATCATGACAATTCTTTTAAATCGTTACTTAAATGATCCAATCACTTTATTTATAATGATTATTTTATGTTGCTCCATTCTAGAATATTTTACTAGCTTTCTTTTAGAAAAAATATATCAAACAAGATGGTGGGATTATACGAATTACAAATTTAATATCAACGGTCGAATCTGCTTAGAAACAATGATTCCCTTTGGAATATTTGGACTTCTCATTATGTACAAAGTAAATCCATTTTTTTTAAACATTTTAAATAGCATTCCAAACGTAGCCATATATATAATTACAAGTATTTTACTTATTTCCTTTTTGCTAGATAATTACATTTCATCAAAAGCAATTTTAGAAATTCAAACAATTAACAAAAACGTTCAGAAAAAAATGATTATAAAAAAAGATGATACTGAAAGGATCACCAAACTAGTTCGCGAAAAAATTGAAAAATCAACGAAAATTCTTAATCGAAGAATCATCCATGCCTTCCCACATTTGCAGCTTTTAAAAAGAAAGAATCTACTTAAGAGATCGAAACAAAAAAATACAAAAAGAAACTAAAGATACAGAAACACAAAAAGCTCCAAGAACATCACTTGTAAAATGCACTCCCAAATAAATTCGACTAAGACCGATTACAATTGGATACAAAATGAGAAGAATCGTAAAGAGAACTTTCCAAAGTTTAGAACATGTACTAGACCACAAAAAATAAAGCATTAAAAGTGCAAAAGTTGTTGAAGCCATCATATGACCACTTGGAAAAGAATAACCACTAACTTCAACTAAATGAGGAAAACCTGGTCTTTCTCGGCCAAAAAAATACTTTAAAAGCAAATTTAAAACAACTTCAACAATCATTGTACCAACTAACAATTCTCGATTTTTCTTCTTTTTTATTAAAACAAAAGCTAAAACTAAAAACACACAAAGCCAAAAAGTATCCCCAAAATCTGTAATGAAAACAAAAAAGTCTTGTAACGGAAAAGCCCTTAACCATTCATAAAAAGGAACATCAAAAAAAATAGTATTTCCATTAATAATAAAAATAGATAAAAAGAAAAAGCAAAAAAAGAAAAAAAGGGAAATATATAAGTAATGAATTGTTTTCATAAGATTCTCCTACTATTTTAATTATATGTTTGACTAATTTTATTTTACTCTTATTTTTTATATTTGACCAGTTGAAATTAAAATTTGTCAAAAAAAGACGTTCAAAAAACGTCTAATTATTTTTCAAAAAAAACTTGATACCAACGAATAAAAGTAAATACATTCCATATTTTTCGGTAATGATCCTTTTTATTATTCTTATGCTCATCTAATAATTTTAAAAGCTTTTTTGTATCAAAATATTTTAAAGCTACTTTAGAAGTAAAAGCTTTTTGAATCGTTTGATAAACATCATCTTCTCGCATCCAATCACGAACAGGTACTGGAAATCCCAACTTTTTCTTTTTATAAGCATCTGTAGGAATTACTTTATGAGCTGCATCTCGTAAAGCTACTTTAGTATTTTCCTTAGTAACTTTATATTCCAAAGGTAAAGAAGACGCGATTTTAAAAACTTCTTTATCGACAAAAGGTACTCTTCCCTCTAAAGAATTTGCCATAGTCATGCGATCAGCTTTCTGTAAAATGTCTTTCATAAGCCAAAAATGAATATCAATCGCCTGCATCTTAACCAAATTACTTTTCCCCTTAAACTCATCATATACAGGTTTCGTAATTTCTTGATTCGTTAAAGTAACAGGAATTTTTAATAATTTCTTAACTTCTCTTTCATTCCAAACTTTATTTACACCTATATAATTCTCTTCTAAACGCATGCCTCTTCTTACTAAAAAGTTAATTCCTCGAACTCCTGGCAAATGTAGACAAAACTTAGCAATCATATGACGAATAAAATATGGAATTTTATTATAAAAAGAATAATCAACTTCCTCGCGATAAGAATTATATCCTCCAAAAAATTCATCAGCTCCTTCTCCAGATAAAACGACTTTTACATCTTCACTCGCCAACTTTGAAACAAAATACAAAGCGACAACAGCTGGATCGCTAGCTGGTTCATCCATGTGATAAAACACTTTATCTAAAGTATTCATATATTCTTCTTTTGTAATCATTTTTTGTTTATTTTGAATATGCAATTTCTCTGCTAAATCCTTAGCATACTCACTTTCATTATAACGAGGAATATCATAACCAACCGTATAAGTTTTATCTGGTTTTGCCAAAGAAACAAGATAAGAAGAATCAATTCCACTAGATAAAAATGAACCGACTTCAACATCACTAATCATATGATGTTCAACACTATCTTCCATAACTTCCCCAATTTTTTTAACGGTTTTCTTATAATCTTTCTTCTCAATTGGAAATTCTAATTTATAATAACGATCAAGTGAAATCTCACCATTTTGATAAGTTAAAGTACATCCAGCATCTAGTCTTTTAACTCCTTCAAAAAAAGTTTCAGTAGTTGGTGTAAAACTAAAAGATAAATAAGCTGGTAAGATTTTTTCATTAAATTTCTTTTCAAATTTTGGATGATCTAAAAATGCCTTAATTTCTGAAGCAAACATAAATGTCCCATCATTTTGATAATAATAAAAAGGCTTAATTCCAAAAGGATCTCTAGCACAAAATAAAGTTTTATTTTTAATATCATAAAGTGCAAAAGCAAACATTCCTCTTAGATGATTTGGCAGATCTTTTCCCCATTCTTGATAACCATATAATAAAACTTCGGTATCACTATCAGTTTGAAAAGGATAATCTTTCAATTCCTTTTTTATTTCTTTATAGTTATAAATTTCTCCATTAAAAACAACGACTAAATTGCCATCATGGCTAAACATAGGTTGACGCCCACCTTCTATATCAATAATAGAAAGTCTTCGTTGACCTAAAGCCACTCCATCTCTTACAAAAAAGCCTTCTGCATCAGGTCCACGATGTTTGATTCTATCTGTCATTCCTTTTAATATTTTTTTCATGTTTTTTTCTTTACCAACAAAACCTGCGATTCCACACATAGATTTTCACCTCATTTATAAGCATATTATACCCTTTTTTTTATAAAATTAAAAGGCAAAGTAAAAATGCACTGAATTTTCAAAAAACAGGGCAAATTTAATATTTTTTTTATAAAAATGCACTTTTTTTGACAAAAACGCACCCCAAAAAAGCAAAAATGCACTGAATTTTTAAAAAACAGTGCATTTTTTTAAAATTCGTGTTAAAATATTAACGAAAGGAAGGATCTTTATGAAAGCATTTGAACCTGCAAAATTACCTATAAATTACCCAATAGATAAAGAATTACTTTCGCTTCTCGCGGAAGCCAATGAAAAATTTGGTGAATACAAAACAGCATTAAAAAATTTAGAATTTGATCCTAAATTATTTTTAGATTCAATTCTTTTACAGGAAAGTTTAAAATCTACTCAAATTGAAGGAACACAAATTTCTCAAGATGAATTATACTATTTAAAATATATGCCTCAAAACGATGAAAATAGAGAGATTTACAATCTAAAAAAAGTTATTGATTTTAGTGAATCATTACGAAAAGAAAATTCTAAAATCACTCCTGCTTTTGTTAACCAGCTACATGAAATTTTATTAGACAGTGTGCGTGGAAAAGAAAAAAAACCTGGAACAATAAGAACAATTCAAAATTGGATAGGCCCTAAAGGATGTTCAATAGAAGAAGCTACATACATTCCCCCGGTTCCTGAACAAGTTCCTTCTTTATTAGAAAATTTATTTGATTACATGAATAATTCATACATAGATCCACTTTTTATTAATTTAGCAATTTCACATTCTCAGTTTGAGACAATTCATGCTTATCATGATGGAAATGGAAGACTTGGACGTGCATTAATTGCTATTCAATTATCCTATTTAACAAATGACGTACCAATTCTATTTTTATCTGAAGTAATCGAACTATACAAACCTAGCTATTATAAATTTCTAAATGAAAGTCGAAATGGAAACATGAGTAAATTTATTAAATTTTTTCTCCAATGTATAATCGAGCAATGTAATAATTACATTTATAAAATTTATAAAATCAAACAAATATATAAAAAAGATATGGAACTCGTTAAAAATATTAAAGGAAAAAGTGTATACTTAATTATACCAAGTATTTTAAAGCAAATAATTTTTACCAAAAAAGATATTGAATTAGATACGAAAATTTCCAGAAACGTTGTGGCTAGAGTAATCGAACAACTAGTCCAATTAGGTATTATAGAACCAGATAATACAGTAGCCAAAAAAGCCTATAAATATAAAGAAATTTATAACGTTTTTATCAATAAATAAAAATGCACTGAATTTTCAAAAAACAGGGCAAATTTAATATTTTTTTTATAAAAATGCACTTTTTTTGACAAAAACGCACCCCAAAAAAGCAAAAATGCACTGAATTTTCAAAAAACAGGGCATTTTTTATTCTTTTATTAAAGATAACTGAACTTTTTCTTTTTCCAAATCAATACCGCAAACATAAACGGTAACAATATCCCCAACACTTAAAATATCATTAGGATTTTTTACAAAGCTTTTGCTCATTTTAGAAATATGAATAAGTCCGTCATCATGAAGTCCAATATCGACAAAAGCTCCAAAACTAGTAACATTTCGAACAGTACCTTTAAGTTCCATTCCTTCTTTTAAATCATGAATAGTAAGTACATCACTTTTAAGCACAATATCCTCTAACTTATCCCGATAATCCTGTCCTGGATGTTTCAATTCATCGACAATATCCTGTAAGGTATATACATCAGTTTGCAATTCAGTTGCCATATTCTTGACATCAACTTTACTTAATGTTTCCTCAAATTCCGGAGTTCCAATTTTTTGAACATCTAAATTCATTGCTTTTAAAAAACGATTCACAAGTTCATAACTTTCAGGATGAATTCTCGTTTTATCTAAAGGATTTTCCCCATCAATAATTCTTAAAAAGCCAATAGATTGTTCATAAACTTTATCACTAAAACCAGCAAGTTGCTTTACTTCTTCTCGTGAAACAAAAGTTTTCTTTTCTCGAAACTTCAAAATGCTATCAATAGTTTTTTTGGTAAGACCAGAAATATAACTTAATATGCTACTACTTGCAGTATTAATATTTACACCAATTTCATTGACAATTTTAGAAACAGTAAATCCTAAAGCTTCAGCTAATTCTTTTTGATTAACATCATGTTGATATTCACCAACCCCAATGCTTTTCGGATTAATTTTTACAAGCTCCGATAATGGATCTTGAATTCTTCTTCCAATAGAAATAGCACTTCTTTTCTCAACAGTTAAATCTGGAAACTCTTTAATAGCTAAAGGACTTGCCGAATAAACAGAAGCTCCAGCTTCACTAACCAAATTATATAAAACATTCGTACCTTTAATAGCATCCGCAACAAAAGCTTCACTTTCACGAGATGCCGTTCCATTACCAATGGCAATAATTTGAACACCATATTTTTGAATTAAAGAATTTAAGACTTCTTTACTCTTTTCTTTTTCATTCTTTGGCTCATGAGGATAAATTGTCGCGATTTCTAAAACCTGACCATATGGATTTAAAACAGCAAGTTTACAACCAGTTCGAAAAGCTGGATCAAATCCTAACACAATCTTATCTTTAATAGGTTTAGTCATAAGTAAATGCTCTAAATTATCCTGGAAAGTCAAAATAGCTTTACTTTCAGCATTCTCTGTTAAATCAGCACGTATTTCTCTTTCTACACTTGGATAAATCAATCTTTTTAAGGAATCTGAAATAGCCTCTTCTACCTGACTAACTACAAAAGAATCTTTATTTTTAATAATTTTTCCTTTCAAATATTCAAAAATCTTTTCTTTATCAAAATCTAAAGAAACAGTCAAAATCTTTTCATTTTCTCCACGATTCATAGCTAAAATACGATAATGTTTGGCATATTTAATAGGTTCAGAAAAATCATAATACATTTGATAAACCTTTTTTTCATCTTGAGCATTCTTTTTTAACTTGCTTTCTATAGAACCATGATTCCATATTTCTCGTTTGATATACTTTCGATAATATGCATTATCACTAATCCATTCGGCAATGATATATTTAGCTCCCTCTAAAGCTTTTTCTACACCACATTCAAATCCGCTAGCTAACTCTTCTAAATTTCCCCGAGTTGGAAAACTCATAATTTTTTTAGCTAAAGGCTCTAATCCCATTTTAATAGCTTCACTTGCTTTAGTCTTTTTCTTTTCCTTAAATGGTCGATATAAATCTTCTACATCACTTAATTTTTCACAAGCCAAAATAGAAGCCCGTAATTCATCTGTCATCATATCTTTTTCTTCAATTAAACGAATGACATCTTCTTTTCTTTTCAACAAATTTTCTAAATAAGTATATTCTTTTTCAATACTTCTTATTTGTTCTTCATCTAAAGATCCCGTTGCTTCTTTCCTATAACGAGCTATAAAAGGAATCGTAGCTCCTTCACTAAGTAAATTTAATACAGCTTCGACTTGAGAAACTTTAATACCTAAATTTTTTGCTAAAACTTCTTTATTATTCATACTTTAAACCACCTTGCTAAGTAAGTATATCATAAGAAAAAAAGATTAGGATTTTTTTCGAATCAATTTTACTTTTTCTTCACATTCCATTAAAAGCTTTCGAACAAAATCTTGATCTTGATCTTTTAAAATCTTTAAAAATCCTTCTAAATATATCTTATAAAATTCCCAACTTTTTAAATCATCGCGATTTTCTACTAAATCTTTATCATATAAAGCTTCCTCTTTAAGTTCTTCTTTAACCTCTTTATAAAAAGCAACATCAGCCAAAGAAATATTTTGATAAATTCTAAATTTTTTGGTAAGAAATCTTTCCATTTCTTGATTTTTTAAAAACAACAATCCAAAAAACTCTTTAAAATAACCCCGTTCATAAAGTTGAATCAAAAAATCATTTTCAAGAAAAGCCCAAACTTTATCCAAATTTTTATCTAATTCTTCATATAAATAACTTTCATATGGAAAACCTAATCGATTTAATTTAAAAATAAGTTGATCTTGACTAATATTTTTTAAATAAAACTGTGTTAACCAAAAAAACATGTCTGAAAAAGAAGTTAAATCAGAAGTATCTTCATCACTTAAAAAAGTTTGAACGGAATTAGGAGATAAGAAGGATGCAGATTCACGAGTAAAATCTTCTAGTTGATAATTTAAAATACGATGCTTTACAAAATTCTCTATTTTAAAATTATCAAACATATCTAAAATGCCAAATGGAAAATAAGTCATATTAGGATATTTATAAATTTGTCTTAAATAAAATTGAAAATTTTGAAAATCTAAAGATTGAATAATCTTCTTTTCTTCTAAAAACAAACGAAATAAATGTTCTTTCACCAAAGGAAAAGAAACTTCACTATTTACATCGACCAATTTATGAAAAGAATCCCAAATCTGCATCCCAATTTTTTGCAAGTTTTGATCAAAAATATCATAACTTCGAATAGTTTCATAAGAAAAATGAAAAGCCTTTTCAGGAAATTTTTGATAATCCAACTCTTCTTCACCATAAAAATAACGGTCATCTGGATCTTCCAACATAGAAAAGCCAAGAGTATTAAGTAAAGTATTCAATGTATCAAAATGCGGAGTATAAACATTAGCATAATCTATATAAAACAAATAACTTTGAAGTGCATTCCAAACATCTTTAGAATACTTTTTAGGAATACTTTGAAGAATAAGACGAAATAAAGAAAATTTTTGAAGATACGTTTCATCTTCTTTTGAATAAGAAACCAAATCACTATAAATTTCTCTTATAATCTTAAAAATCCATTCCAAACTTTGCCCGCTATAAATAAAACCATTAACAATTGTTTCTTCACCATTATAATTTAAAAAAGATAAAACACCTTGATCTTTTTCATTCAAAAACTTTAAACCAATTAGATATTCAAAATCTCGATAATTTAAAAAAGATTGCCAATAATTTCTAAAATATTCATTAGTAGGTAAAGAACGAACTTCTTCTTTTGTTAATGAACTAAATTCTTGAAAACCTAAAAACTCCCAACTATATTGAAGAAGAACAAATACTTGCATTTTAGAGATGGATATATCAGATAATTCAATCATATTAAGTAAATAAAACTTTGAAAAATCATATTCATAATTTTCTTTTATAAAACGATAAATTTCTTGAAAAAGCAAACCATCTTTCTCAATTTTTTTTACAATTTCTTCTTCTTTTTCTAAAAAATCATTAATTAATAAATCATAAACTTCCTTATATTCCTTAGTTTTTAACTTTTGAAGTTTTAAAATTTGTTCACTATACTCAAAAAGTTGTTTCAATTCCTTCATTTAACAAGCCCCCAAAAACAAGATTACTACTATTATAAAATTGATTAAATTAAAACTCAAGAAAAAAATTCTTACCTAAAGTAAGAACTATAAACTCAAAATGAATGGATTAGATTCTGAACCATCGCCACCAGTAATTTTTACATTAGAGCTTAGATATAAGGCGGGAGAAACAGCACATTTAGCGAGCGAATTGTAGTTGTCAACATTTCCATTTGTGCGTACAGGAAACACGCGGCCTGAATCATCGGAACGAGGAATTAAGGTCCATTGATGATAAGAACTATTATATAACCAATCATTATTTTTACAATCACTTACACTTGAACTATGCCAATTATATAATACTGTATTTAAACAGATATCTCTATTCGTTGTACTACCTCCCGAAGTTGCATATCCATAATCTGAAGGATACATAAGTCCAATTTTTCCTGTCCATTCTGTTGGTCTTCCATTATATACATCTGTTCCTCTTTCTCTTTCATAAAACATACTTGTTGTGACATCTTCATATGTACTACTTCCCCCTAAGTTCCAAATAGCATCTTCTATCATTTTTTTATATGTACTTGTTATACTATTTAAATAAGTTCCATTTAATTCTTTTTGCAAACTCGCAGTACTCCAATTATTGGTACTATTGCTACTCCAAGATATTCCTTCACTATAAGGTTCATCTTTTATAATTTTTAATCTAGCTTCTTTTGTTCCTGTGCCATCATCTATGTTATTAAATACTCCGATGATTCGCCATAATTCATTATTAAAAGATACATAATTATTTGGATTGGCTCCTATATATCTTAAATTGTTATCTGCTGTATCATCATATTTTAATTCGTCTGTTTCTCCTTTAAGTAAAATAGTTTCCACAGCTGTTGGAATTCTACATTCTCCTAACTCTCCTATAATAGTTCCACTAAAAGATTTATCCATATCAGCTGTTTGATCTTCATCGGTGTTTAAATAAGTAACAGTAAGTGTATAAGTTTCTGTGGTGCTTGCCTTTATACTAGTTCCTAGTAATAATTCTGTTGTTCCACTGTTGGTAGCTGGAAATTGTTTATTATTTACTAAAACGGTTCCATCACTTTTCTCTAATTTAACTACCAAATCCTTTTGATTAATAAAAGTGTTAGTTGTATTACTCCATAACAAATTAAAACATACATCTATATTATTTGGATTTTGAACTGTAAATCTATATGTAACACTATCACCTGGTATCATAGCACTACTAACTACATTACTTCCTTCGCTCAAAATTAAATTTTCTAATGTATCGGTTTGTCCAGTAGATGTATTATTCTCTCTATTTCCAGTTCCTTCCACTGTTGCTGTAAAATAAGAATATGTTCCTTGATACGTTAAACAAATCATAATCACGAAGGCAGATACTAAAACTACAAATACTTTTTTCTTATCCATAGTTTTCCCTCACTATTCTATTTCTTCTAAAACAATTCTTGCTTGCAAGCTTTTTCCTTGATCCAAAGGATCCAAATGCTGAACTTTTACAGTTAAAACGTAATCGACATACTCTCCAGGTTCTAAAAGATCTCCATCATAAATATTTGTAGTCTCCTCTGGAAAAACACCACTACTAATCTCAACGGTTTTATTTTCTTTGCTAAAAGAATAAGTAGCACTATCTTTAAAAGCTAAATCATTAAAGACTTCAATAAACTTTAATTGATAAGCTCTTTTTTCATCTGTTTCATTTTTCACTTTAATACGTAAAGAGGTTGTACTTCCTTCATGAATATTGGATAAAAGCAAATTACCTGCATTGCCATATTCCACAGTTAAATCTTGTTTTTTCTCGTGAGCATGAGGTGAAAAATGTTGAATATATGTATCATAAACCAAAATCCCAACACTTAAAATGATTAACAAAACTAACCATATTTTTTTTCTTTTTTCTTTCATAGTTCCCTCTTTTAAAAATGTATGTTTTCATGATTCGGTTCACTATACAAATCTTCAAATTTTCCTTTACGTGATTGAATCATCAATCCTAAAATACCTATAATAAACAAAATAAATGAAACAATTTGAGCTACTTTAAAACCGCCTAACATTAATGAATCTGTTCGCATAGATTCGATAAAAAAGCGACCAATACTATACCAAATTAAATAAACACAAGTTAATCCACCAACCTTTAAATATTTATAATGTCGAACACAAAGCAAAACAAAAAATCCTAAAACACACCAAATAGATTCATAAAAAAAGGTCGGATGATAATAAATTCCATTAATATTCATTCCATTAATAATAAATTCTGGTATATGCAAATTTTCCAATGTCAATCTAGCAACTGGACCTCCATGAGCCTCCATATTAAAGAAATTCCCCCAACGTCCAATTGCTTGAGCAAGAAGAATTCCAGGAACAGCCATATCAACAATTTTAAAAAGACGAACGTTATACTTACGACAATAGACAATCATCGTGATAAATCCAGCAATCAATCCTCCGTGAATAGCTAGTCCGCCTTCCCAAATCTTAAAAATACTAATTAGATCACTGGCATATTGATTCCAATTAAAAATAACATAATAAGCTCGAGCTCCAATAAAGCCAAAAATGATCGTCCAAAAACATAAATTAAATAAAAAATCTTTTGGATAATTCTGTTTTTTACCTTCACGCATCAACAAACTAATCCCGACAATCACAGCAACTAAAAGCAAAACAGAATACCACATGATTTCAAAATTTCCAATTTTAAACATTACTGGATTCATACGCTTCCTCCATTCTTTAAAATTATAACATAAAAAAGAGAAATTTCCTATTTTTTTAATAACAAACTTTGCTCCTCAAAAAAATCTTCCAAAACTTTATTTTGATGATTCAAAAAACTTGCTACTTCTTTTAATCTTAATTCATAACGATACAAAACTGGATCATCAATATTTTTTAAAAAACACTGTTGAAACATAAAAATATTGTAATTATCGCCTGCTCTTCTTAAAGGACTTGTATCATGAGAATAATAGTCTAATCCTAATCCAAAATGCCCTTGACATTCTGTAGAATAAAAAGCTTTTGGAAATTTTTTCTCTAAAATTTTTGTTTCACTTAAATAAATTTCACTTTTTTTCTCACTTTTGAGCAACTCTCTTAATCTTTGAATATCTGAAATTTCTGTTGAAGTAACCACATGGTTACGATATAGAAAAGGAAAATTTTGAGTAGAAGCAATTTTAGCCAATAAATAATTAGCAAAAACCATTAAAGATTCAACAATTTTTTCTGCAGTAGATACCCCGACAATATTGGTATTAGAAACATTCGAACTTGTTCGTTTTAAAGAAGCATAAATTTTATCTATATGTAAATATTTTTCAAAAAAAGGTTTCAATTCCATTAATCCATTTAAAGTAGAAACATAAGCGGGATCATCTTTTTCTGTTTTAATAACCTCGCTACAATGTTCATAGGTATCATTTTTTCCAATAAAAGCATTTTCTGACTTAATAGAATAAGAAATAAGTTCATAATTAGTTTTAGAAATATCAACATAAATACTAAAAACTTTTCGAACATGTTTTTCTTTTAAATTAAATAAATCTTTAGATAAACAACTTGGAAACATTGGAATAGGAGGATCTGTATAAACTGTAACACATCTTTTAGTTGCTTCTTTTAAAAGCAAACTATCATATGAAATATAAGCCATAGGATTAGCAATATGAATTCCTACTCGATAAAAATCAGTAAATTCCTGACAACTAAAGCCATCATCTAATTCTAAAGCATCCTCGCCATCTACTGTGTAAATAATAGGCATACCAGATCGGTATCCAACTTCCCGATTCTTTAAAACACACAACTCACTTTCCTTTTGAACTGGAATAGAAAACTTTTTAGGCAGATGATATTGATAAGTTAATTCTTCTAGCGAAGTCGTTAATATATCCGTATGAGGTTCATCCAACAACCATAACTCTTTTTCTTTTAACAAGAAAACCAACCATTTCTGAATAAAGTAAGTATATCTTTCCTCTTTTTCTCCCAAAAAAGAATGATTGTTCAAAGCATTTTTAAAAATATCTTCTAAAATTTGAATCTCCTTTAAAAAAATCCTTTCCTTTCCATTATTAAATAAAACCTGTAAAACACGATCATAATAAATAAGTTCATCTAAATAATCATAATTTTTCAAAATATGTTTTTTTAAAACTTCCAAATACTTCTCTACAATACTTAATAATAAAGAAAAAGCTTTTTGATCCAAAAAATTAATTTGATGAGGCTTTTCTACAATAATTTTTTCCAAAACTTCTAAATTTCGAATATGAAAAATCAAGTGCTTTAATAAATCTAATTTCGTTTCATCATATTTATAATCTAAAGCATTCGCAAGTTCTAAAGAAAGAACATCAAACTTTCCCATCATTTTCTTTAAAAAAGGTTTTTCTTTATCTTTTAATAACAATTTTCGAATAGATAACCGAAGCATTTGAAATCTTTTATAAGCCTCTTTTTTATGTTTAAAAGCTTTATACTTAGCAATCAACAAAAGTGGAAATGCATCAAATAAATATTCATAAGATTTTTCAAAATCAAAATGTTCAAATTCTTCTTCAAACAACTCTAAAACAGGAAAAAATTTTTCTTCTACAGAAAGAGATTTTAAAAACTCACGATCATTTTCTTTAAATTTTTGAACAAGCTCATATACTTCCATAACCTCACCACTTTAAGTATAAAAGATATAAGAAAAAAAAGATAGCCTAAACTACCTTTCTAAATATTTTTATTAATTGAAAAAGTAAATTGATATTTAGGATGTATTTATACAATTTAGTATGTCGCAACATTTAGTCAAGGACGAACGATAGTAAGTTCATCGAAGATCCTTGACTAAATTTAATATTACACAATTATTATTGTCAAAAGCATATTTGTGCTTTTGATTATTTAACATTATAATATATCATTGATATTTTGCTTGTATCGAAAAAGGAGGTACTTATCATGAGTACAAGTAATATTTATCAAAAACATATGAATTTATCCAAAAGAATTCAAATCGAACAATACTTAAATGAAGGAAAAACAATTTCTGAAATAAGTGAACTTATAAATAAATCTAGAAATACGATTTATTATGAAATTAAAAAGCATAGGCAATTAATTAAATGCAATAGATATGGTGTTTCACCTAAATATGATATGAATTGTCCTAAAACTAATAAAACTCCTTTTGTTTGTAATTCTTGCCCCTCACGTAAAGGCTGTAGAAAAAATAAATTTATGTATTATGCAGAAGATGCCAATCGTGATTATAAAAATCTTCTTTCTACCTCTAGGCAAGGGATTAACATGAATCCAGATGAATTTAATAAACTTAATAAAATTGTTAAAGATGGAATTGATAAAGGATTATCTTTTTCTATGATTGTTAATTTAAACAAAGAGATTAATGTTTGTAAAAGAACCTTATATAGATACCAGGAGTTAGAATATTTAGATACTATGAATATTGACCTTCCAAGAAAAGTTAAATATAAGAAAAGAAAGAAAAGACAAGATGCTGTTCCTAGAAATACAAGACACAGAATTGGTAGAACCTATCAAGACTTTCTTAAATTTAAACAGGATTTCTTTATCGAAAATAACTATGATGTCGAAGTAGTACAAATGGATACCGTTGAGGGAATTAAAGGAGAAGATGAATCTGTTTTACTTACTCTTTTATTTACTTCTTCTAACTTCTTAATGGCTTTCAAAATGAAACACAAATCAATGGAATGTGTTTCTAAAGTATTTGATTATTTGAAAGATGCTTTAGGATACGATATGTTTTACAATTTATTTAAATGTATCTTAACAGATAATGGCAGTGAATTTTCTAATCCTGAATACATAGAAGATAATGGTTCTGAAGTTCTAAAAACTCATGTGTTTTATTGTGATCCAAATCAAAGTCAACAAAAAGGAAAAATTGAAGTTTGCCACGAATTTATCAGAAGATACATACCAAAAGGAACTTCTTTTAATTCTTATTCTCAAGAACAGATTACTTTAATGGTTAATCATATTAACTCTGTCCCTAGAGATTTATTCAAAGGGCAATGTGCTTTTTCATTACAGTATCTATTTGCTTATGAAGATTTTTTTGAAATACTTGGATATAAACAAATTAAATACGAAGAATTAACTCTCAACAATTCTTTATTCATTAAAAAAGATAACACCAATAACTAGCATTATCCTTTTGTTACTTACAAGTAACATTTATCAAAAACATACAAAATCAAATAAATAACAAGCAAAATATCACACATACAAATGTCAATTTAGTTTTGCATGATTTTTGGCAAAACCTCTTTTGCATGTAATAATTTATTTAATTTCTTAATTATATTACCATATTTAGCTATTTTTGCCAATTAAAAAGCACAAGTTTTATCAATTA
>ERZ1643246.2894-NODE-2894-length-15505-cov-34.211974_pt1 | contig 15505 bp, 9 predicted proteins | sample MGYA00579265_ERZ1643246 | MGnify/ENA primary metagenome ERZ1643246 (study PRJEB29033, sample SAMEA4952261) | chicken gut metagenome | biome: Broiler Chicken; feature: Gastrointestinal Tract; material: Caecum | place: Ireland | collected 2018 | study: Broiler... | reverse complement strand
TGCACCTGGACATGAACCGCTACGAGCTGAAGGTCAAGGGCAAGGTGGTGGAGGCCCCGCCCAAGGAGCTGGAGCTGCTGGCCTGCCTGGCCAGCCACCCCAACCGGGTGTACACCCGCGACCAGCTGCTGGACGAGGTGTGGGGCTTTGAGTATTACGGCGACAGCCGCACCATCGACGTCCACGTCAAGCGCCTGCGTGAAAAGCTGGAGGGCGCGTCCGACCAGTGGAACCTGAAAACCGTGTGGGGCGTGGGCTACAAATTTGAGGTAAAAGAATAAATGCGCGCCAAATCGATCAGCCGCGAGTTTTTTGCCAGCGTCGCGGCGGTGGTGCTTTTGGGGCTGGGCGTCATGTGCCTGGCGCAGGCGGCGCTGTCCATCTCCTACTTTGCGCAGGAGCGGCGGGCGGCGCTGACCGGCATTTTGGACGGCGCCGCCGCCGTCAGCGACCAGCTGGCGGCAAGTTCCAGCAGCATCGTCATCACCGAGCCCATCCCCGACGATGCGCGGCGGCAGCGGGCCGAGAAGGCGATGGAGCTGTTCAACACCGCCACCCAGACGCTGCTGTTTGTCACCGATGACGAGGGCACCGTGCTGCTGCACACCGGCGGCGACGACGTGCTGACCGGCCAGGCCGTGTCCGCCGGCCTGCTGGACCGCATCGACGCCGAGGGCGAGCTGTTTGCCACCGGCGACATGGACGGCGTGTTCAGCAAGCAGTACTATGTGCTGGGGCGGCCGCTGCGGGCCCAGGACTCGACCGGGTACATTTTTGCCGCCACCGACATGGGCGCGCTGGCCGGCTACGTGGGGGACATGGCCAACATGTTCCTGCTTTCGGCGGCCATCGCGCTGATCGTGGCCAGCGTGATCTCGGCGGTGTTTGCCCGGCGCTTTACCGGGCCCATCGAGGCCATCAGCGAGGCCGCCCGCAAGCTGGGCAGCGGCGATTTCACCGCACGCGCCCCGGTGGACGGCTGCACCGAGCTGGCCGACTTTGCCGTGACCTTCAACAACATGGCCGACCGGCTGCAGACCATCGACAACTCCCGCGGGCAGTTCATGGGCAACATCGCCCATGAGCTGCGCACCCCCATGACCACCATCCAGGGCTTTATCGACGGCATGCTGGACGGCACCATCCCGCCCCAGGAGCAGAAAAAATACCTGGAGATCGTCAGCCAGGAGACGGGGCGCCTGTCCCGCCTGGTCAAAAACATGCTGGACATCACCAAGCTGGAGGCCGGCGAATACCAGCCCCACGCCCGCAGCTATGACATCTGGCAGACCGTGACCGACGTGGTCCTGTCGGACGAGCAGCGCATCGAGGACGCCAAGATCGACATCCAGGGCCTGGGCGAAGGCCGCACGCTGGTCTATGCCGACCCGGACTTTGTGCATCAGGTGGTGTACAACATCGTGGACAACGCCATCAAGTTTACGCCGGAAGGCGGCGTCATCCGCTTTGCGGCCCGCCGCGCCGGCGACATGGTGGAAATGTCCATCGAGAATACCGGCGCCGGCATCGCGCCCGACGCCTTGCCCTTTGTGTTCGACCGCTTTTACAAAGAGGACCGCTCCCGCGGGCTGAACACCCGCGGCTCCGGCCTGGGGCTGCACATCTGCAAGGTGCTGGTAACGCTGTCCGGCGGCGAGATCCGCGTGGAAAGCCAGGAGGGCGAATGGTGCCGCTTTACCTTCAGCCTGCCGGCCGGCGACGGCAAGCGCCCTGAAAGCGAGCCCGCCCCCGCCGCGCCTGCGCGCCGCCGGTGACCGCCCCGGCCGCAGTCCAAACACCCCTTCCCGCCCGGAAAAACCCGCCCCCGCGCTGCCAAACAGCAGCGCGGGGGCGGGTTTGGTTTTGCCTGCGGGGCGGCCGCCCACGCAAAATCCCGCAGGCCAGCGGCCTGCGGGACAGGTACGGTCATTCGTGCCGGATGGCTTCCAGCGCGCTGATCTTGACGGCGCGGTTGGCGGGCAGGATGCCGGCCACCAGGCCGATGACGGTGGCAAAGGTCAGCGCAAGCAGCACCAGCCACGGCGGCACCACCGATACGGCGGACCCGCCGCCCATATAGTAGCCGCCCAGGCTGCTGAGCACGCCGGACAGGTCGCCGCCGCTGCCGAACAGCGACAGGATCATGGAAAGGTTATTGAGCACAAAGCTGACCGCCAGGCTGACCAGCACCCCCACAATGCCGCCGATCAGGCCGATAAAGCCCGACTCGATCAAAAACATCGTGCGGATCTTGCCCAGGGCGCACCCCAGCACCTTCATGACGCCGATCTCGCGGGTGCGCTCGTAGATGGCCATGGTCATGGTGTTGATGATGTTCAGCGCCGCCACCAGCAGGCTGAACGCCGCCAGGCAGCCCAGGATCATCATCAGCTGGGCCACCTGCTGCTGCATGGCGTCCCGCTGCTGGGTCATCGAGTAGGTGGAGAATCCCAGATCCTGGATGGCCTTGTCCACATCCTCCACATTTTCCATGTCGTCCACCTTGACGTAGACGGTGTCGTAGGTGTTGGTACTGCTGACGCCGGAATCGCTGCCGGCCAGGTCCTTGTACTCCTCCATCAGCATCTTCATGTCTTCAATGCGCATGATAAAGCTGCTTTGGGTCCACCAGCCCTTGGAGGTGTCGGGGTTGATGCTGCCCACCACCTTCAGCTTCCAGCTTTGTTCCTTGGGGTTCTCGGTGTCGCCGTTGGACAGCGTCAGGGTCATGTCATCCTTCAGCACGTCCACAAAAGGCGGCAGCAGGTTGCCCATGGCGTCGGTCTGGCCGTAGTAGCGGTAACGGTTTTGGGAGCGGTAGCTCTTGCGGGTATCCTCAAAGTTGTAGCCGGTCTGCTCGCAGACCAGCACCGGGATCACGTCCCGGCCATAGCTGCCGTCAGCCAGCCAGCTGCCGCTGGCCAGCGTAAAGCCCATGGCCTCCATCGCGTCGGAGTAAACGCCCACCACATTGCCCACGCTGGCGGAATAACGGCCGCTGCTGCCGGTGGTGATGGTGCCGTTCAGGCTGTAACCCTGGTAGAAGGGGGTGGCGGTGACCACATGGTCCATCTGGCGGAAGCTCTGGATCATATCGTCGTTGAGCACCGCCCGCTCGTCGCTGGAACCGCCCACCGTGGTGCCGCCGATGGACACCGCGTAGCCGCTGCCGCCGCCGTAGACCTCGATCTGGGTCAAGTCGCCCCAGCTGGCCAGCATTTCCTCGTTGGCCTGGTTCATGGCCAGGCCGAAACTGATCATGACGATGATCAGGCAGGTGCCCACCGCCACGCCGATGACGGTCAGCGCCGTGCGGCCTTTGCGCCGGGCCAGGTTTCTGGCCGACAGCGCAAACAGATCAAAGATCTTCATCTCCGTCCTCCAGCATGGCCAGCGCCTTGGCCTTGCGCTTTTTGCGCACGACCACGATCACGACCGCGATCACGGCCACAACGCCCGCAGCGATCAGCACAATGCCCCACACCGGCAGGCCCTGGGGCTGTTCCGGCTCCACAAGGCCGGGGTCCATCATGGTGGGGTCGTCATAGACGGGCATTTCCTGCACGGTGGTGGAGAAATCCTGGGTCAGGGTCTTGGTGGTGCCGTCGGCGGCCTCGTAGGTCAGGGTGATGGTGCCGGTCATTTCGCCCGCCTGCTGCGGGGTCAGGTCAAAATCGACGCTGTTCTCGGTGCCGGCATTGACGTTGCCGATGTACTGGGTCGAGACCGAGACGCCCAGGTTCTCGCCGGAGATGGAAGCCTCCAGGTTGGCCACCGGATTGCGGCCCTTGTTGACCACGTTGAGGGTGATGGAGGTGGTCTCGCCCAGGTAGATGGTATCGGACAGCTCCATGCTGGTGATCTCGAACCGGTCGGGCTGGGTGATGGGCACCGAGATGGTGCCGGTACCGGTGACGGCGGTGCCGGTCTCGGTGCCGGTGCCGGTCATGTTGACGGTGATGTTGGCCACGCCGCCGGTGTAGGCGGCGCTGGGCAGCACCGCAAAGCTGACGTTGCAGGTGGACCGGGGCGACATGCTGCCCACATAGCTGGACAGGCTGCCGCCGGTCAGGGTGATGCCGTCAGGCAGGGTGACCGAGACGATCACGTCAGAGAGGGGTTCCTCGCCGGCGGTGGCATAGGGCGTGACGCTGAGGGTGAAGGGGCTGCCCGCCACCACGGCCTCGGTGCCGTAGCTGGACTCGCGCAGGACCAGGTTGGGGGTCTTGGGGGTTTTTTCCTGGGCAACGCACTGGCCCAGGGTAATGTTATCGAGCTTCTTCATCTCCATTGAGGTATTCTGGTAGCTCAAATTGATAGTAAAAGTATTGCCGCCACCATTAAAAATTACATCACGGAACAGCAAAACGTAACTATAATAAGGGCCTGCGCCGTCTTCGGCTGTAAACAACTGGCTGACTTCAGCTGGACCAGTAAATGTAAAAATAGTAGAGTCAACCCGCGCGATTATTTCGTCGGCCGTAACATTATGAGTTGCCGCAAGGTGGTCTACCATACGCAGAACAACATTAATACGGTCCCCTTCGTGAACCTCTGTCACTTCACCACCAGCCGTGGTTGTAACCACTGCCTCTGTAACATAAACATCACTACTACTGGCTAGGCCGGCGGTAGGCGCCGGCGTAGGCGTCGCCGTTTCCTCCGGATCAGGCGTTGGCAACGGGGATTCCGTGGGCATCGGCGATACCGTCGGGGAAGGAGAAGGTGTCGCCTCACCCTCCGCAAACGCCGGCAGGGTAAACATGCCCGCCCACAGCAGCAGGGCCAGGCCGATCGATACAATACGCAGGGGCTTTTTCACGGGGAGTTCCTCCTTAACGCTTTCACTTCTTGTTTATTGTTTTGCCGGCTCTGCGGCGGAGTGTGTGCCGTTCTCAATGGCTTTGCGGGCGGCACGGGCGGTCTCTTTCCGGGCCTTCTCGGCGGCTTCCTCGGCCTCGATGCGGGCCAGTTCCTCGGCCAGGGCGGCGCGGTTTTTCTCCTTGACTTCGTCGGGCTGCACCACGTCGCTCTGCACACGGCCGTCCAGAATGGTGATGATCCGGTCGGCACAGGCCGCCAGCGACGGCTCGTGGGTGACCATCACAAAGGTGATCTGGTCCTTTTTGGACATTTCCAGCATCCGCAAAAGCACCTGGCGGCTGGTCTTGGAGTCCAGGTTGCCGGTGGGTTCGTCGGCAAAAATGACCTTGGGCTTGCCCACAAAGGCGCGGGCGATGCCCACGCGCTGCTGCTGGCCGCCGCTCATCTCGGTGGGCAGATGGTTCATGCGGCTGGCAAGGCCCATGTTTTTCAGCTCCTGTTTGGCCAGGGCCATCCGCTGGCGGCGGCCCATGCCCTTGAACATCAGCGGCAGGGCCACGTTCTCGGCGGCGGTCATGCTGGGAAGCAGGTTGTAGCTTTGGAAAATAAAGCCCAGGTGCGCCTGCCGGAAGCTGGCCAGCTCGTTCTCGGTCATGGCGCTGATCTCGTGCTTGCCGATGAACACCTTGCCTTTGGTGGGCTTTTCCAGCCCGGCCAGCTGGTTGAGCAGCGTCGATTTGCCGCTGCCGGACTGGCCGACGATGCAGCAGAACTCGCCCTTTTCCACATTGATATTCACGTCGTTCAGGGCCACCACGCGCTCTTTGCCCACGGCATAGACCTTGCGCAGCCCCACAGTGCGGATGATCGGCATCGGCCGCCCTCCTTGCTTTTGCCCTGACGGCAGGGCGGGATTTGGCTTTATCATACCATACCCCGCGCGCAATAGGAAGGGCATTGCATGTAAATTTTTCGCCCCCCGGCGCAGATCTGCACGACGCCTGGCGGTTTGCGCAAAATTTTCACGTGACAGCGCCGTGCAACTATGGTATACTTGTGGTTGTTTCTGGTGTGCCCCTGCGCCGGCAAGCGGCCGGGCGGGGCAGGCACAAACCTGCGGTTTCTTCTGCACAGTGTAGCGCAGGGTTGTTTCAGAAATGTTTCAAAAGCAGCGTGTCAGCGGACACGCTTTGGTTGTGATCGGGCCGCCCAGTTGCATGGGCGGCGTTTTGCGGCAATTTTGCCGTGTATGACCTGCCCGGAGGTGCCTGGAAAACGATGAAGACATTCCGCCTGCCCGGCTTGCTGGCAGTATTTGCCATGCTTGCGGTGTTTGTGACGCTGCCCGCCCATGCCGAGGATTACGACACCGTGCTGGACGGCCTGGGCCGCCTGCAAAGCCTGGCCGAAAGCTACGCCGCCGAGAGCGGGGACGACCCCATCGAACTGACGCTGTCCTATACGCGCAGCGGCACCTACAACACAACGGTATGGAGCATGGTCGCCCCCCGCAGCCAGGAGTTTGTGGATTATGTGGACGGGCAGGACCCCAGCCTGAACAGCCTGATCGGCCTGGGCAGCATCGAGACGCCGGGCGGCAGCGTGGATTTTGGGCATATGCTGGCCTCGCTGGACCTGGTCTACCGCGGCCTGCCCATCACCGGCAGCTGGGGCGGCGACTGCATGGAACTTGCCAGGCAGCACCTGGGCAATGCCAGCGACGCCGACGGCTATGTCAGCCTGATGGCCGGCAGCTTTGACAGCAGTGATTCGATGTTTGGCGGCGACGACCTGCGGGCCGACCTGGACTCGGTGGTCATCGGCGCCCAGCTGACCGAGGGGGCCAGCGTTGCCGAGACCATCCGCAGCTATTACAGCAGCATCACCGAGTATGACCGCGCCTACCAGTTCATTGCGCTGAGCTTCGGCGACGTAAACACCGGCGACAGCAGCGCCTTCCGCCAGACGGTGTACGAGACGCTGACCCGCGACACCGGCATGCAGCTTCTGCTGTATGTCAACGGCATGATGAGCGTGGCCGACGGCTGGACGATCACCGCCGACGCCGCGCCCGCCCTGCAGGGGGCCAGCTATGTGTTTGCCGACTATCTGGCCGGCGCCGTGGACGGTGCGCGGGTCAGCGGCAGCGGCGACACCCGCATGGTGACCATGGCCGTCCAGGCCCTGGCCGACGCGCTGGCCGGCATCGGCGATTCGGACGCGGCCAGCGCCGTGCTGAACAGCCAGGACAGCAGCAGCGGCAGCTCCTCCGCCAGCAGCGGCAGCGTGTCCGAGGTGTTTTCCGGCGCGGCCAGCAGCATCCAAAGCGGCTTTGACCTGCAGATCTACGAGACGGTGCTTTTGATTTTGGGCGCCGTGGCGCTGCTGGTGCTGCTGCTCTCCATCGTTATGCTGATCCGCCGCCGCTGATTTTTTCAAGCCGAAGCAGCAAATATCGTCGCACAATGCGCATACAAAAACCGGGCAGCCCCTGCGGGGCTGCCCGGTTTTCAGTTATCGGTCCGCCGGAGGGCGGTCAGATTTTCAGCGGTCGGTATTGCGCTTGCGCAGCAGGACCAGCGCCGCGGCGGCAATGCCGGACAGGACCGCAGCAATGGTCACGGCCTGCAGCGGCATCTCGTCGGCGGTCTCCGGGATGGCGGCAGTCTGCTGAGCAGCGGGTGCTTCCGCGGAACCGCTGGCAGACGTGGTGGCTGTGCCGCCCCAAGTGCCGTTGGCAATGCCCTCGGCGATGTCGGGGTGCTCGTCCACCGGCTGGCTGCCGCCGCCAGTCTGGCCGCCCTGGTTGCCCTGGTTGCCGCCGTCGCCGGGTTTCTCCGGTTCAACGGGGGTGCCGGTGCTGCTGCCGGCCTGCACAATGTAGCTGCCGGTGACCTGGTAGCCTTCCACATCGCCGGAGACCTCGTAGGTGTTCCACACAACGCCGTTGGCGTCGGTGGTGCTGCCGGTGAGAGTCGCGTTCAAGGTGTGCGGGCTGCTAAAGACAGGGTGCGCCTCGGAAACGCCGGGCTGCACACAGTCGATGGCGACATGGCCGCAGATGGCGCAGGTCAGCTCGTTGACGGTAACGGTGGCGCTGTTGTCGCCCGCCACATTCCAGACGGCGGTGTCGGTCAGGATGTAGGTATGTTTGTCCAAATTCTTTTCTGCCTCAGCCTTAAGAGCCATAGCCTCTTCAAACTTGGCCAAGTCTTCCTCATAGCTGCCATAGTAGTCGTAAATTTCATCGTCCTTATTCGGGCGATCTTCCTCGGTCACATCAGCATCGACTGAGTAACCGCACAGCGGGCAGACATAATGGGTTCCGTTATTCCACTGGGCATCCTCCAGAAGCACCTGGTCCTCTTCCAGATCACCGTCCGGCTCCGTTGCAAGAACGTCTTTGTTGTCCTCAGTGGTGTAGTACTGCTCCGTGAAAGAGACAAAATGATGCTCCAACGCAGTGCCGGCGGCAACCTCGCGGGTCCCATCCTGAATTGCGCCGCACACCGTGCATCGGCTTTCGGTGAAAGCATCATGGCCGCAGCTGGCACCGACACTCACTGTGGCGTAGCTGTGGGTAGTGTCAGCAAAGTGCGCCATATCCATGGTCTCAACGGCGTTTGCCACCCACATAAATTCGTCATTGTCATTGGTCTCAACACGGTAGCCCATATCTTCGATATCCATCCAGGTGTTATCCTTGATTTCCTCGTTGATGAAGCTGTTGTAATCCGTGTTATAGCTGCTTTCCTCGAACTCATAACCGAAACTGGAAGAATCCGTATACTGCAACGGGTCCTTGCCGGCGATATAGGAAAGGTTCGTAGCCACCGAGACATACAATTTTCCATCGTTCTTCAGGGCGATGCCTGCCAACGGATGGTTGACAAACGTGAAGTCGGCTTCCGCCTCAGAACCAACAACATCAAAAGCCATTCCGCCGAAAGCAACATGGGGGTCGCGTTTGACGTAAACCGTATTGTATTCCTTGACTTTGACAACTTCGCCGGACTTAATGTCGTAGCTCAGAATACAGTTAGAGAGGTTGAAATAAATCTTATCCTTGTAGTAAACCGGCGTGATACGGATGGAGGGATACATCGCCTTGTCAGATTCAAACTGGGCGTACAATTCCGTCAGCATTTCGCTATCGACCATCTCGTTGCCCTTACGCACCTGCACGACGTTGTTTCCATCATCATCTTTGTGAGTAAAGTCGATCAGCACATCAAAGTCACTGTCGCCAACCTCGTCGTCCGTATCCTCGGCAGGAGCGCTATCCAAGAGATCCGTTTCCGTCAGCTGATGACGGACGATCTTGTATTCGATATCGTCGAAGCTCAGGTCCTGAAGGTTATTCTTCTTTTCGCTGTATTCATTCCACATGGTAACCAAATCCGTGGAATCATACAGATAGTAGAAATGCGTGCCGTCGGAAGTAATATTGCTGGCCACACGGGCAAACCAGGAATCCTCGTACTCTTTATTGGCAGCAGCGCCAGCATACAAAGTAGCAATGCCGGCGCTATAGTCACCAAACATGCTTTCCATCGAGGCATGGCTGCACATGAAATAGGTGTGGTTCATGTAGCCGTCAATCTCAACACGGTCGCGGTTCATGACCTCGGACCAGACATCATTGTAGCAGGGATCAATGTAATACCAGTTACCGTCAACCTTAACAGCATTCCAGAAATGGTCAGAGGCAAAGTCAGGGTTGAGCTGGCCGTACATGGTCACATCGGCATTGAAGGTGATGCGGACAATGTCGACCACATAGTCGTTGTCGATGTCCAGTTCTTTTTGATCGTTGTAATAAAGATCCGCAGGCTGCTTCCAGTTTGCTGCAACATCCAAGCCAGCGTTCTCATTGTGCAGGTAAATTTCGGGGTGCATGCACTGTACCAGGTAGGCAAAAGCCTTGGCGTAGCCCATGCAGACCGAAGCGCCCTCGGCCAGCGCGCCGATGTGGTTGCCCTCCCAGTAGCCGATGATACCGTCGGTCAGGCCGGCGGCCGCCTGCTGAGTGTAAACCTCGATCATCTGGTTGGGGGTCATCAAGACGCCCGGCTGAATCTCGACTTCGGTTTCCATCACCGTGGGCATCATACTATCGATCATAGCCTGGGTTTCTGGTTTTTCCAGTTCGGCGTCTGCTTTAGCCTTGGCCTCGTTGGCGGCTACCTCACCGAACGTTGTCTTGATAAACTCATACGGGTCGGCAGAAATGGCTCCCTGATTCTCGGTCACAAAGGCATCTGCCTTTGTGTTCGCTTCCTCTTCGCTCAGACCTTCTTCCTTCTGGTACTTGTCAGATTGCAGACTCTTGATAATGTTCGTATACAGCGGCACGGTCACCATTTGAGACTCTAAACCAGCGCGCATCTGCGCAGTGATGGTCGCTTCCATCTCAGGATGGTAGAGCTCGAACATTTTGGCGTATATCTCGTCGTAATGTTCGTTGGTCTGGGGCTCCGGCGCCACCATAATGGCATCGCCGCCGGTCAGGGTTGCGGACTGGTTCATGATATAGGACATGTCAAAAGTATCAGTCTGCGCCAGCCAGGTGTTCAGTGCCAGCAGCTTCTGTGTCTCGCTCTTCGCGCCCGATTGCTTGACAAAAGCCAAAGCCTCGTCGCGCTTGGCGCGGATATCCTCGCCATAGTACTCCACACCATATTCATCGCCGTAGCGGAAGTTGCGCAGCATACCAACCAGGTCATCGAACGTATACTCGCCGTTGCGAACCTCATCCACGCTGGTGCCGGCCAAAACCAGCATCTCGCCCAGGATGCCCAGGCCATCCTTATTGTCGTTGTACTTGAGGTAGAACGGCAGCTGGACGCCCAGCACGTCGGCGTGCTGCTGCCAATAACTCTGGTAAGCAGTAAACTCTTCCAGAACGTACTCGATCTGCTCCTCGGTTAAGGCAATCTCGGCAGTCGTCCCGCCTTCTTCGGTGTCGCCCCCCTCGGTACCTTCCTCAGCGGGTTCTTCGGCCAAGACGGTCATCGAGCGCAGTTCCCGCTCAACGCTGGCGATTACGGGATCGTTCTTATCCACAAGCACGTCCTCGGTGCCATCATCGGGGTTCAAGTCCATCATACTGACCTGAGGTGCCTCAATCTCGTCCACGTTCACAGAAAATGTAGCAACGGAGCTGTAGGCGCGGTAGGCTTCCACACCTTTCTGGATAGCTGCATCCACATCCAGGCCGCCCTTTCCAACCTCGCCATTTGTCTCTCCGCTCTGCTCCGGCTCCGCATCGGGCGCGGGGGTCTCGCTGGACGCCGGGCTTTCGTCAGGCACCGGGCTTTCGCTGGACGCGGGGGTCTCGCTGGGGGTGGGCGTCGGGCTCTCGGTGGAGAGCGGGGTCGCCGTGGGGGTGGGCGCCGGGCTCTCGGTGGAGAGCGGGGTCGCCGTGGGGGTGGGCGTCGGGGTCTCGCCGGAGGTCTGGCTGCTGCCGGGCACAGACTGCACGCCGTCCTGCTCTTCTGCCGCAGCCGCAGCGGGCATGGCCGCAACTCCCAGCGCCATCGACGCCGACAGGATCAGGCTCAGGGCTTTTGTGAGTTTTCTTCTTTTCATGCTTGCTTCCTTTCACCAAACAACGCGTTCTCTTTCTGTTTTGGCTAAACCGGTCGTCTTTCTACAAAAGAGGGTTGTTTGTACAATTCGACCCATATTTACCACATAATTATCGGCAAATCAATAGTATTAGCGAAGTAAAATCGGCGTGGATCCCTCTATTTTCTGTCAAAATTGTGTAAAGTCCGTTTTTCCGGCCGCAACTGTCCGCGCAAAAAAAAACAACGGGCGCCGGAAAGGCTCCGGCGCCCGCTGCTGCGTGCTTTATGCTGTTTTCAGCGGGCGGTCTTGTATCCGTCCGGGTTTTTGCTCTGCCAGTTCCAGCTGTCGCGGCACATCTCGTCGATGCCGTACTCCGCCTTCCAGCCCAGCTCCCGCTCGGCCTTGGAGGGGTCGGCCCAGCACTCGGCGATGTCGCCGGGGCGGCGCGGGTCGATGACGTAGGGCAGCTCGCGGCCGCAGGCCCTGCTGAAAGCATGGATCACGTCCAGCACGCTGTAGCCATGGCCGGTGCCCAGGTTGCAGATGAACAGACCGGGCTTTTGCGCCAGCTTTTTGATGGCCGCCACATGGCCGCGGGCCAGGTCCACCACATGGATGTAGTCCCGCACGCCGGTGCCGTCCGGGGTGGGGTAGTCATTGCCAAAAACATGCACCTTGTCCAGCTTGCCCACGGCCACCTTGGCGATGTAGGGCACCAGGTTGTTGGGGATGCCGTTGGGGTCCTCGCCGATCAGGCCGGAGGGGTGCGCGCCGATGGGGTTGAAGTAGCGCAGCAGCGCCACGTTCAGTTCCGGGTCGGCGTGGCAGCAGTCGGTCAGGATGCGCTCGGTGAACACTTTGGTGGTGCCATAGGGGTTGGTGGTGGCGCCGGTGGGGAAATCCTCGGTGATGGGCACGCTGGCCGGGTCGCCGTAGACGGTGGCCGAGGAGGAAAAGACAAAGTTGTGGCAGCCGTAGCGGCGCATCACGTCCAGGATGTTCAGCGTGCAGGCCAGGTTGTTGGAGTAGTACTCGATGGGCTTGGCCACGCTCTCCCCCACCGCCTTGTAGGCGGCGAACTGGATGACGCAGTCAATGTCCGGGTTGGCGGCGAACAGCGCCTCCACCGCGGCCTTGTCGGTCATGTCGGCCTCGACAAAGCGGAAATCCTTGCCGGTGATGGCCTTGACCCGGCTGAGGGCTTCGGGGCAGGAGTTGTAGAAGTTGTCGGCCACGACAATGTCGTACCCGGCGTTCAAAAGCTCGACGCAGGTGTGGCTGCCGATGTAACCGGCGCCGCCGCTGACCAGAATAGCCATAAGACACGCTCCTTTTTTGCACTAATGTTGCCGTTTTGCGGCGGCACTGCAAGGCGCGGGCGGATGCGAAAATACCGCCCGGCGGCGGTTTTCCCGCTTTGGCCTGCGCTTTTTGCGCCGCCTTTCCTGTTTTTATTCTACTTCACCGTCCGGTTTTGTAACATGGACGTTTGGCGGTGTTGTATATCGGTTTGTTGCGGCTTTTGCGGCGGCGGCCTTGCGGGCGTGGCGGGCAAAATCCCGCGGGGTCACGCCGTAGGCGCGCTTGAAGCAGCGCGAAAAATAGGCGCTGTCCGCAAAGCCCAGCCGGGCCGCGGTCTCGCCGGGGGTGCAGCCGCCGGCCAGCAGGAGCCGGGCGCGGTCCATCTTCATGGCGGCAAAGGCCTCCATGGGGCCTTTGTGCACCCTGGCGCGGAAGGCTTTCTGCAGCCGGGCGCGGGTGCAGCCGTTGTCGCGGCAGACCTGGTCCACCGTCAGCTCCTGGCTGAGATGGTCGGCAAAATAGACCTGGACCATGTCCACCAGCATCTGCTGCTCCCGCTCGATGCGGGCGCGGGTGCTGGGCCGCCGGGTGCGGCGCTGGGCGCGCACCAGCGTGATCAGCAGGATCTCGACATAAACGCACAGCAGCTGGGCCGCTGCCAGGGGGGCATCGGCGCGGGGGGCCGGGATCTGGCCCGGCGCGGCGGGGGCAAAGGCCTCCCGCATGGCCCGCCGGATCTGCTGCAGGCAGACCTTGGCGGACAGGTCCGCCCGCAGCACCCTGCCCCGCAGGTCGTCCATGGCGGCGCCGCTGCACACAAAATCCAGCCGCAGCACTTCGGGCGGGACCTCGCCAGGCACCTGCATGGACCAGGTCTCGCCGGGCTGGTGGAACAGCAGCTGCCCGGCCCGCAGCGTTACGGTGCGGGCGTCGCACTGTTCCTCGATGCTGCCGCCGGACAGATAGACCAGCTGCCAGGTATCGCAGACCGCTTCGGGCAGGCTGTCGCCGGTGCGCCACTCGTCAAAGGCGGCGGCGGGCACCTGCTCCACCCGCAGCGGGAAGTCCTGTTCCATGGGCATGGGCGCACCTCCCTTTTGTTGTGCCGGCGTCAGGCAGGTCTGGCGGCCACCATGCCGTCGGGCAGGCCGACGCTGCCGGCCAGCTCGCCGGTGCTGAAGGTCCCGGCCGGCGTTTCCAGCACGGCGGGGAACTGCTCCGCCCCGTCAAAGGTGGTGCACAGGCCCAGGCGGGCGGCTGTCAGCGGGGCAAGCTGCTTTTCCACCGCGCCGTAGACCAGGCTGCCGCCAGGGCCGTAGGTGTCCAGCATGATCTCGTCCGGCCAGGTCTGCGCCACATAGTCAGTCAGCTCCGGCGTGACGTAATAATCGCTGCTGCCCTCGTACAGGTCGGGCGCGCCGTACAGATGCAGGATCTCGTGGGCATAGACCGCCGGCGTCTCGAAGGCGTCGGGGCCGGTGTAGGCGTCCGCCTTGTACAGGCAGCTGAACTCGTGGTAATAGTCGGCGCCGTCCTCCAGGTAATGCACCATGGTAAAGGACGCACCGTCCACCGGCAGAAAGATCAAAAACCCGATGCTGGAGGTGCCGTACCGCTGGCGCAGCTCGGCGGTGTCCAGGCTGGCGCACAGATCATAGACGGCGGCGTAAAAGTCGTCGCTCTCGTCCGAGCCGGTGCCGCCGGCAAAGCTGCCGTTGTAGGTGGTATGGACAAACAGCCCGCTGTCCGGCGTACCGTCGTCACAGGTGATGGCAGTATCCACGTGATATGCGGCGCACTGCGCCTCGATCCAGTCCACGGCGATGGCCAGCGTCTCGCGGCTTTCGGCGATGGAAGCCTCGTCCCAGGCGGCGCCGTTCTGCTCGTCCAGATAAACGCTGACCAGCACGCTGGGCCAGCTGAGCAGCCCGGCGCTGCCGTGCATCCGCTGGGCCTGGGTCAGGCCGGAGCCGCCGTACCAGCTGCCGAACCACTGGTCAAACCAGTCCTGGCCGCCGTCCTGCCGGGGGCGGGGCCAGTCCAGCGGCGAGCGCCCCGCCGCCGAGGGCGAGGTCAGCGCCGCGGCGGGCGCACAGCCGCCCAGCAGCAGCGCCAGCGCCAGGATGCCCGCGGCCAGCGCCGCCGGGCGTCGGGTGTGTTTCATAGGGGGTCCCTTTCCCGCAAAAGGCGGCAAACGGGGGTCATGCGCGTTCCGGCAGGTGCAGCACCGGCTTGCCGTCCCCGCCGGCGTCCAGCGTGATGGTGTCCGGGCTGGTGCCCTGGCCCAGCCGGCCCTCGATCAGCGCCTGGGCGATGGGGTCCTCCACCTCCTTGCGGATGGTGCGGCGCAGCTCGCGGGCGCCAAACTTGGTGCTGGTCTCGTCCACGATGGCCTTGAGGGCCGCCGGGGTGACCTGCAGATCGACGCCGTGGGCCTGCATGCCGGGGCGGTATTCGTCCAGCATCAGGTTGGCGATCTTTTCCAGGTCGTCCTGGTCCAGCGGGCGGAAGGTGATGATCTCGTCCACGCGGCCAAGGAATTCCGGCCGCAAAAACTCCTGCAATGCCTTCATGCTCTTGTTGGCGCTGATCTGCTCCGGCGTCTTGTTGAAGCCGGTCTCTCCGGTGCGGTCGGTGCTGCCGGCGTTGGAGGTCATGCAGATGACGGTGTTGGAGAAATCCACCGTGCGGCCCTGGGCGTCGTTGATCTTGCCCTCGTCCAGGATCTGCAAGAGGATGTTCATCACGTCGGGGTGGGCCTTCTCGATCTCGTCAAACAGGATGACGCTGTAGGGGTGGCGGCGGA
>ERZ1643246.2893-NODE-2893-length-15506-cov-8.520031_pt1 | contig 15506 bp, 14 predicted proteins | sample MGYA00579265_ERZ1643246 | MGnify/ENA primary metagenome ERZ1643246 (study PRJEB29033, sample SAMEA4952261) | chicken gut metagenome | biome: Broiler Chicken; feature: Gastrointestinal Tract; material: Caecum | place: Ireland | collected 2018 | study: Broiler... | reverse complement strand
GGTGGAGCAGGTCCTCCATCTCCTGGTTGGTGGCGGCCACGGCGTGGACGTGGAGCTTGTGGCTGCCGGTCACCCGGTAGATTTGGGTGACGGTGGGGCAGGCCTCCAGCCGGGCCACGGCCTCCCCAAAGCCCCCGGGGGAGAACTCCAGCTCAAAGTAGCAGGACACCGCCCCGCTGATTTTCTGGGGGTTGATGATGGTGGTGTACTCCTCGATGACGCCCCGCTGCTCCAGGGCCTGGATGCGGCTTTTCACCGCCACCCGGGAAAGGCCCACCTTCTCCCCAATGTCCGAGTAGGAGAGCCGGGCGTTCTCGATGAGCAGGGAAACAATCTGTTGGTCCAGGGCGTCCAAACCTTCTAAAAACATAGGTGCCCCTCCTTTCGCTGGGAATAGTATACCCGGTTTTCTGCGAAATGTAAAGCGAAGATTGACTTTAGAAATTCCGTTTGTTATAATCCTTTCGAAACGCAAGAAAAAACTTTCGAAAGGAAGATGTACCCATGAACCGGGATTTGACCCAAGGCCCTGTCACCAAAAGCATGCTGCTGTTTGCCCTGCCCATGATTTTGGGCAACCTGCTCCAGCAGTTTTACAACGTGGCCGACACGCTGATTGTGGGCCAGTTTCTGGGGTCCACGGCCTTGGCGGCGGTGGGCTCCTCTTACACGCTGATGACCTTCCTCACCTCCATTCTGCTGGGGATGTGCATGGGCAGCGGGGCGGTGTTCTCCATCCGCTTTGGGGAGGGCGACCTGCCCCGGCTGAAAAACAGCCTGTCCCTGTCCTTTTTGCTGATTGGCGGTTTTACCGTGGCCCTGAATGTGGCGGTGTTTTTGCTCATCGACCCCATGATGGCGCTGCTCCAGGTGCCGGCGGACGTCATCCCCCTGATGCGCTCCTACCTGTGGGTGATTTTCTGGGGCATTGGGGGCACCTTCCTGTACAATTACTTTGCCAGCCTGCTGCGGGCCGTGGGGAACTCCGCCGCGCCCTTGGTGTTCTTGGGCGTCAGCGCGGTGCTGAACATTGTGCTGGACTTGGTGTTTGTGGTGGCGGTGCCCTGGGGCGTGGCCGGGGCGGCCTTTGCCACCAGCTTTTCCCAGTGGGTGTCTGGGGTGGGGCTGCTGGTGTACACCTGGAAGCGCATGGCCCACCTGCGCCCCAGCCGCCAGGACGTCTACTGGAAAAGGGACAGGGTGGGGGAGATCGCCCGGTTCTCCCTGCTCACCTGCGTGCAGCAGTCGGTGATGAACTTCGGCATTTTGATGGTGCAGGGGCTGGTGAACTCCTTTGGCACCGTGGTGATGGCCGCCTTCGCCGCCGCCGTGAAGATAGATTCCTTCGCCTACATGCCCGTGCAGGACTTTGGCAACGCCTTCTCCACCTTTATCGCCCAGAACTACGGCGCCCGGGACATGGGCCGCATCCGCCGGGGCATACGAAGCGCGGTGCTTGCCGCGGCGGTGTTCTCCGGGGCTGTCTCCGTGCTGGTGTGCGTCTTCGCCGAGCCCTTGCTGCTGCTTTTCGTCAAGCCGGAGGAGAGGGAGATCCTGGCGGTGGGGGTGCAGTACCTGCGCGTTGAGGGCGCCTTCTACGTGGGCATTGGCATTTTGTTTTTGCTCTACGGCCTGTACCGGGCCATCCAGCGGCCGGGGATGTCCCTGGTGCTCACGGTGATTTCCCTGGGCACCCGGGTGGCCTTGGCCTATGCCCTGTCGGCCATCCCCGCCATTGGGGTGGTGGGCATTTGGTGGAGCGTTCCCATCGGTTGGGCCTTGGCAGATGTGGCCGGTGTGGTGTATTATAAGAGAAACAGGGACCGCCTGCTGCGGCCCCAGCAGCCCCAGAAAGGAGCAAACCCATGAAGACAGAACGGCCTTACCCCTTTGTCACCATCGACGCCCGGGGGACCAAGCGCGCCCAGGAGGGCCACCCCTGGGTGTTCGACAACGAGATTACCGCCCAGGAGGGCACCCCGGAGGACGGCGCCCTCTGCGACGTGCGCAGCCCCAAGGGCCGGTACCTGGGCACGGGGTATTACAACTCCCACTCGAAAATCCGGGTGCGGCTGCTCTCCCAAAACGCCAACGACAAGTTCGACCAGGCCTTTTTCGCCCGGCGGGCCCAGTACGCCTGGGACTACCGCAAAACCGTCATGGGCCCGGACGTGGACAGCTGCCGCGTCATCTTTGGGGAGGCCGACCGCTTCCCCGGCCTGACCGTGGACAAGTTCGGGGACATTTTAGTCACCCAGACGCTGTGCCTGGGCACCGAGCTGCGCAAGGACTGGATTTTCCCTGCCCTGGTGCAGGCCATGGAGGCCGGCGGCCAGCCCATCCGGGGGATTTACCAGCGCAACGACGTGAAGATACGGGAGCTGGAGGGCTTGGAGCAGAACAAGGGCTGGTACCACCTGGCGGGCAAGCCCCTCCCGGAATCCACCCAGACGGAGATTGTGGAAAACGGCATCCGCTACCTGGTGGACTTTGAGAACGGCCAGAAGACCGGCTTTTTCCTGGACCAGAAGTACAACCGGGCCGCGGCCGCCCGCATCGCCCCGGGGAAGTCCGTGCTGGACTGCTTCACCCACACCGGCTCCTTTGGGCTCAACTGCGCCAAGGCCGGGGCCAAGCGGGTGCACTCGGTGGATGTCAGCGAGACGGCCATCGCCTGCGCCAAAGAGAACGCCGCCCGCAACGGCCTCTCGGTGGAGTACGAGGTGGCCAACGTCTTTGATTTGCTGCCCAGCCTGACCCCAGGGGAGTACGACTACATCATCCTGGACCCGCCGGCCTTTACCAAGTCCGGTAAGACGGTGAAAAACGCGGAGCGGGGCTACAAGGAAATCAACTACCGGGCCATGAAGGCCCTGCCCCGGGGCGGGTACTTGGCCACCTGTTCCTGCTCCCACTTTATGACGGACGCCCTGTTCCGGAAGATGCTCCAAAGCGCCGCCAGCGACGCCCAGGTGGAGCTGCGCCTGGTGGAGGCCCGCGCCCAGGGCCCGGACCACCCCGTGCTGTGGAATGTGCCGGAAACGGACTATTTGAAGTTTTATATCTTCCAGGTGGTGTAAAAGGCAAACGAGAGTTTTTTCAGAAACGTGTATGCAATCCTCAGCTGGACAAGTGGGAAAGGACGGTGCTGTGTCCATGAATGAAAAGAAAACTGCTGGAAAAGGCGGAATGGGCTTTGTCGGGGTCTTGACGCTGATCTTTATCGTTTTAAAATTGACCGGCAATATCAATTGGTCTTGGCTGTGGGTGCTGTCGCCCATATGGATCACCGCGCTCTTGCTCCTTGCGCTTTTTGGAGCGATTTTCGTCGCCGCAAAGCTGAAAAATGGGAAAAGGTAAACCACACAGGCCGGTTTACCTAGCCCAGGTGCTTTCCCGAGGCGGTAAAACAGACCGGGCAGGAAACGGCTTTTTAACGAGGAAAGGAGAACGACATGGGAGATCTGTTTATGGCGGCCATCGCAGTCCTTGCCTTTGTGGTGCTGGTGGCACTGTTGTGGTCCAACCAGAAACGGGAGAAAGAAAACTACCTCACCGAGGGGATGTGCTTGGGGCTGGCCTTGGGCGTGGGCCTGGCGGACGCGCTGCACATGGAGCTGGGCCTGGCCATGTCTTTGGGGATGCTGCTGGGGGCGGCCCTGGGCCAGCTGGCGCCCAAAGGCGGGAAGGAATCTACCAAGGAGGACGACCATGAAACCCATTGACACCTTTTCCTATGAGCTGGGGGCAGCGGACTGCTTCTGCGAGATGGTCCGGGCGGGGGTGAAGCGCCTGGCCTTGGCCCACCCCTGCGATTCCCCCCAGGAGCGGGACCAGTATTTGCCCTATTTTGAGGAGCTGTGCCGGAAGTACGGCGTCAAGCTCTACGTGGAGGATGAGGCCTTTTTAACGGACTTGTTCCCCCTGTCCCTGAACCAGGGGAAGTACAACGCTTTGTTCTACCAAGAGGACAGCGCCCTCCAGGAGTACCTGGCACTGAAGGGGGAGAAGAAAGCCGCCCTGGCCCAGGGCACCTACGGCCAGGCGCGCCGGGACATCGCCTGGCGGTTTGGCAAGCTGCTCTCCTACACCGACGAGGGCATCCGGCGGCTGCTGGAGAGCAACACAGAGAAAGAGTGAAACATCCCCTTGGCGGCAGCCAGGGGGCTTTCTTTGTAAAGGGGCTTGTCCCAGTGGGTGGAACGGCTGGCTTTCTGGCGGGCTGGTGTTCCCCCAAGAGCGGCGGTGCCGCACTCCAGGGCCTGGAGCTCCGGGAGGGCACGTTCCCGCCTGGTGGACGCCATGGGGCGGGGGGCTTGCCGGCGGCCTGCTGCTTTTTTTGGGTAAAATGTTTTGGATATTCAAACGTTTTTTACAATTTGTCCCTTGTAATTTTCCGCCAATATTGCTACACTTTTAACAGGCCCTTCCCCAGGGAAAGCCAGGCTTCCCCTAGGCAAAAGGGAACACAGGAAAGGAAGTCTTTATCATGGCAAACCGTTTTATTTTGAATGAGAGGTCTTATCACGGCAAGGGCGCTATTCAGGAGATTGCCGGGGAAGTGACCAGCCGCGGCCTGAAGAAGGCCCTGCTCTGCACCGACCCCGACTTGCTGAAGTTCGGCGTCACCAAGAAGGTCACCGACGTGCTGGACGCCGCTGGGCTGGCCTATCAGGTCTACTCCGAAATCAAGCCCAACCCCACCATTGAGAACGTGAAGGGCGGCGTGGAGGCTGCCAAGGCCGCCCAGGCCGATTACATCATCGCCATTGGCGGCGGCTCCTCCATGGATACCGCCAAGGCCATCGGCATCATCGTCACCAACCCCGAGTTCGCCGACGTGCGCTCCCTGGAGGGCACCGCCGACACCAAGAACCCCTGCCTGCCCATCATCGCTGTGCCCACCACCGCCGGCACCGCCGCGGAGGTCACCATCAACTACGTCATCACCGACGTGGAGAAGAACCGCAAGTTCGTCTGCGTGGACCCCCACGACATCCCCGTGGTGGCCATCGTTGACCCCGACATGATGGCCTCCATGCCCAAGGGCCTCACCGCCGCCACCGGCATGGACGCTTTGACCCACGCCATCGAGGGCTACATCACCAAGGGCGCCTGGGAGCTCTCGGACATGTTCCACCTGAAGGCCATTGAAATCATCGCCAAATCCCTGCGGGGCGCTGTGGAGAACACCCCCGAAGGCCGCGAGGGCATGGCTTTGGGCCAGTACATCGCCGGCATGGGCTTCTCCAACGTGGGCCTGGGCATTGTCCACTCCATGGCACACGGCCTGTCCGCCCTGTATGACACCCCCCACGGTGTGGCCTGCGCCATCATCCTGCCCACCGGCCTGGAGTACAACAAGCCCGTGGCTGGCAAGCGCTACCGCGCCATCGGCAAGGCCATGCAAGTGCCCGGCATTGACAACATGACCGACGAGGAAGCCGCCGACGCCACCATCGCCGCGGTGAAGCAGCTGTCCCTGGACGTGGGCATCCCCCAGAACCTCAATGGCATTTTGAAGGAGGAGGACGTGGCGTTCCTGTCCCAGTCCGCCTACGCCGACGCCTGCTGCCCCGGCAACCCGAGGGATACCAGCGAGGATGAAATTGCCCAGCTGTATAAGAGCTTGCTGTAAGCTAGGAAGGCCATAGGGGAGAGAATCCCGGTTTTTCGCCCAGCGAAAACGAAGTCTCTCAGACTTCGAGGGATTCTCCCTGTAAACCGCCTCCGGCGGTTTACTTACCAGCGAGGAAGAGATTGCCCAGCTGTATCGCAGCCTGCTATAAAAAGCACAACCGCGAAGCGGCGTAAAAGTTTCGCCAGCCTTTTCAAAGGCTGTGGGGGTGCGGGGGCAAAGCCCCTGCGGTTTTACCGGCGCGCAGCGCATGAGAAAGACTAGGGAAATAGGGGCGCAGCCCCGCCTTTCCCGGCCGGTGAGGCTGTGGACTTAACGCCTTTCTTCGGGACTGGTTTCCAGCAGTGGCTTTTCTCCTTCCGAGAAAAGCCAGTAAGGCCGCCCCAAAACCCATAAAACAAGAAGCCCAGGAACGCCCTGGGCTTCTTTTCTGTCAGGAGGAGCTTCTATGGAATACACCTTGCGGGAGGATTTCTCCCCCCAGGAGCGGGCCGCTGTGGCCGCCCGCGTTTTGGCCGCTTTGCCGGAGTGGTTCGGCATCCCCGAATCCACCGCCCAGTATGTGGAGGACTGCAAAACCCTGCCCTTTGTGGCTGTTTGCCACGGGGAAACGCCGGTAGGCTTTTTGGCCCTGCGGCAGACCGCGCCCCAGGCCGGGGAGGTGGACGTGATGGGCACGCTGCCCGCCTATCACCGCAAGGGCGCGGGCCGGGCGCTGTTGGCCTGGGCGGAGCGGTACGCCCGGGCCGCCGGGTGGAAGCTGCTCCAGGTGAAGACGGTGGACGCCTCCCACCCCAGCCCGGAGTACGCCCGCACCCGGGCCTTTTACCACGCCATGGGCTTTGTGGATTTGGAGTGCTTCCCCACTTTGTGGGATGCGGGTAACCCCTGCCTGGTGCTGGTGAAGGCGTTGTGAACCTATTTGGGAAATTCTGAACTTCCGGAATTTAAAAATTTCTGTGCCCCAGGCCTTGCTTTTTCGCTTGCTACGTGCTATTCTATAAATACGGAATTCCGAAATTACAGAATATGAAGGAGAAGCGCTATGGAGCGGGACTATTGGCAGGAACTGGACCAGCTGAAAGAGCAGATGGAGGCCCTTAGGCAGGAGATGGCCACCCAAGTGGAGCGTTTGCGGGAGGAGGCCCAGGCCTCCCTTCCCAACCAACCCACCATGGAGCGGCTGGGCCGGGTGGAGGTGCCCCGGGAAATGCACCCGGACAGCCGCCTCAGCCAGCAGATGGAGGAGCTGTGCCGCCGCACGGAAGCCCAGGGCGTCAGCGGCTATGTGACCTACCTGGGGGTGTACAACGCCGGGGGGCGGCAGTCCAACTGGATTCGGAACGCCGTTTCCACCGATGGGCTGCTGGCCCAAATCGAAAGCGGCGTGGCGGAAAAGGTGCTGGCCTGCATCGGCAACGCCAACCGCCTTGCGCTGCTGCTGGAAATCCTACGGGGGCCCAAGACGGTGGCCCAGCTGGTGGATACGTGCGGGTTTGGCTCCACCGGCCAGGCGTACCACCACATGAAGCCCCTGCTGGCCGCCGACCTGATTCAAGAGGAGGGCCGCGGGGTGTACGTGTGCTGCCCCCACAAGGTCCAGGGCATCATCATGCTGCTGGCGGGCATCAGCGACATGGTGGACGAAACCTATACCCAGGGCGCTTGGGATAGCCCCCAGGAGGAGTAAAAACGAGAAAAGGGAGGAGCCAAAGCTCCTCCCTTTGTCTATCCAGCTTCTCAGCCAAAGGCTGCCTGGTTCTGGTTGGGGCTGGAGCGCTTCTCCAGGTCGGGGAAGCGGTGCTCGATGGCCGCCAGGGAAATCTCCACGTCCTCCTCCACCTCCTGGGGAGAGAAGGCGCCCAGGGTGACCATGTCCTGGGGCCGGATGGCGTTCCAGGAGAAGGTGAGCCCCACATAGGGCGTGCAGCGCCCCGCCGCCATGGACTTGATGGTCATCACCGGCTTTTTGGCGTGGTGGATGATGGAGGCCACCGTCTCAATCTCCACCTGCATCAAAAAGCCCATGCAGTTGAAAATCTGGATGTAGGTCTCCACGTCGTAGCCGTTCTGGTCGGAGTAGACAATCAGCTCCGGCATGTGGGCGGACAGGCCGGGAATCATGCCCGCGTCCCGAATCATCTTGGTGTAGTCGTCCAGCCGGCGGATGACGCCCTTGTTTTTATCCACCAGCTGCTCGGCGCAGGAGTGGTGCAGCAGGCAGAAGGTGGCCCCCCGCCGGGCGGATTCCTGTATCTTGGCCTGGGCCTCTTGGCGGGCCTGGGGGTTGTCGTCCACGTTGATGGTGGGGGTGTCCACCAGGATGATCCCCCGGCCCAGCTTTTGCTCGGTGTCCCGGATGGCCTCCAGCAGGTGCTGGGAGGGGCCGTCGAAGGGCGCCATAATGGCGTCCACCCCGTGGCGGAGGTAGGCTTCCAGCACGGGCTTAAAGGCCTCTACGCTTTGGTAGCGGCGGCGAATCATCTCATCGGCAGAGGCGCTGGTGTGGCTCCAGCCCAGCATCCAGTTGGTGCCCATAAGCATGCGGGGCAGAGAGACCCCTCCCACGGTGGTGCGGGGAAATTCATTCATAGCAATACAACTCCTTTCGCGCTCATCCCTATTAGAGCGAAAACCGGGGGAAAAGTCAAGAGGTTTCTCAAAAATATCTAAAAGAGCTTTTTCTAGCGTGGCTTTCTTGGGGGACTTGTGCTAAAATGAGGGTATCGTATGGAGGAAAGGGAGAGGAAAGCTATGGATAAAACCCTATACGTCTCAGACTTGGACGGCACCCTTCTCACCCCGCGGGAGGACCTGTCGCCGTTTACCATCCGGGTGCTGAACCGCCTGGTGGAGCAGGGGATGGCCTTCACCTATGCCACGGCCCGCTCCCAGCACTCGGCGGACGTGGTGACCCGGGGCCTGACCAAGAGCCTGCCGGTTATCATCTACAATGGGGCCTTCATCCGCCGGGGGGAGCGCCGGGAGACTTTGCTGCGCCAGCTTTTGCCAGGCCCCAGCGTGGCCCGGGCCCGGCAGGTGTTTGGCGAGGCGGGCATCTCCCCCTTGGTGTACACCATGGCCCAGGGGGTGGAGCGGGTGCTGTGGCGGCCGGAAAAGGAGAGCCCCGGGGTGGCCCGGTATGTGGCCTCCCGCCAGCGGGACGAGCGGCTGCTGCCTGTGGCCGATGAGGAAGCCCTCTACCAGGGGGAGGTTTTCTACTTCACCTGCATCGGCGGCCGGGAGGAACTGCTCCCCGCCTACGAGGCGCTGCGCCAGGACAAGGCCCTCTCGGTGCTGCTCCAGGAGGAAATCTACCAGCCCGGGGAGTTCTGGCTGGAGGTGATGTCCGCCGCCGCCACCAAGGCCCAGGCCGCCGCCTGGCTGAAAGAGCGCCTGGGCTGCCAGCGCATGACAGTCTTTGGGGACGGCCTCAACGACATCCCCCTGCTGGAGGAGGCGGACGTCCGCTGCGCCGTGGCCAACGCCGTGCCCCAGCTGCGCCAGGCCGCGGGGCAGGTGATTCCCGCCAACACAGAGGACGGCGTGGCCCGGTTTTTGCTGGCGGACACAGCCCCCGCTCTGGCCCTGGGGGAGCGCGCCGGGGACTTCCGGCTGCGGCTGTACCGGCCCCAGGACTTGGAGGGCCTTATCCAGCTGTTTTACGAGACCGTCCACGGGGTGAACCTGGGGGACTACTCCCCGGCGGAGGTGGACGCCTGGGTGCCCTCCCCGGAGAACGTGGACCGGGCCGCCTGGGGGGAAAGCCTGGCCGCCCACTACACTGTGGTGGCGGAGCGGGAAGGCCAGCTGCTGGGCTTTGGGGACATGGACAGCACCGGCTATTTCGACAGGCTCTATGTCCACCGGGACTTCCAGGGCCGGGGGGTGGCCACGGCCATTGCCCACGCCTTGGAGGGCTTTGCCCACGGCCTTGGGGCCCAGCGGGTGACGGTGCACGCCTCTCGCACGGCACGGCCCTTCTTTGAGAGGAGGGGCTATCGGATGCTGTACGCCCAGCAGGTGGAGCGCCGCGGCGTGCTGCTGGAGAACTTCGCCATGGAGCTGGCGCTGGAAGGGGGCGAAGGCCATGGGAGCCATTAAGGGCCTGCGGGTGGTGCTGGCCGCGCTGCTGTGCCTGGTGCTGGGGGGAAGCCTCTGGCTGACGGTGCAGCGGCAGGTGTTCCACCAAGAGGAGCTGGCCGTGGGCAGGCTTATCTTGGCGCCGGTGGAAGGGGACGCCATGGCACCGGCCCTGGAGCAGGGCAGCTTGGCGGTGGCCGTCCCCCGGGAGAGCTACCAGCTGGGGGACGTGGTGCTGTACGACGCGGGCTTTACCCGCCTGGTGGGCAGCGTGGAGGGGGACTTCATCGCCCGGGGCGACGCCCAAGGGGAGGAGGCGGAAGCCCTCCTTCCCACGGCGGACATCCAGGGGGCGGTCATCGCCGCCCTGCCCGGCGGGGGCGAGGTGTGGGGCTTCCTCAGCAGCCTGTGGGGCCCGCCGGTGGTGCTGGTTGTGGGGGTGCTGCTGCTGGCGCTGCCAAGCCTGTTCGGCCTGGGGCGGGAGCCGGCGGGTGCCCCGGCCCAGGAGCAGCCCGGCAAATACAGGCCCCGCCACTAGGCTTTGGCTGAAAGAGAGCGCGGTTTTCATAGGTTTTACAAAGGAGGGGTATCATGGTTTGGCTTTGGATTGCGTTGGCGGCCGTCCTGACGGCGGCGCTGTTGCTGCTGGGGGCGGCGGTGTTCTTTTTCAAGTTCTCCATCCGCCGGTACCGGAAGGAGCGCGCCGATGAGCAGTATGAGGAGGCAGACTCCATCTGGAACCCCTTTGCCCCCCGGATGAAGGAGGCCCAGGCCTACATCCGGGCCCACACCCGGGAGAAGGTGAAGCTCACCTCCTTTGACGGGCTGGAGCTGGCGGCCCTGTACCTGCCGGTGGAGCGCCCCCGGGGCACGGTGATAGCCTTTCACGGGTACCGCTCCCTGGCCACCATCGACTTCGCCCTGGAGGTGGAGTTCTTCCACCGGCTGGGCTATGACGTGCTGCTGCCCTACCAGCGCTCCCACGGGGAGAGCCAGGGCAAGTACATCACCTACGGGGTGAAGGAGCGCTTCGACTGCCAGAGCTGGGCCCGCTACGCCGCCCGCCGCTGGGGGGACAGGCCCCTGTTCCTCATGGGCATCTCCATGGGGGCCGCCACGGTGCTGATGGCCTCCGGCCTGGAGCTGCCTCCCAACACCCGGGGCATTGTGGCCGACTGCGGCTTTACCACCCCCTGGGACATCATGGCCCACGTGGCCCGGCGGGATTACAAGCTGCCCCGGGCGCTGCTGTGGGTGCTCCTCTCCCTGCTGGACCTGCTGGCCCGGGCGGCGGCGGGGTTCTCCCTAAAGGGCGCGGACACCCGCCAGGCCTTGGCGCACACCCAGCTGCCGGTGCTGTTCCTCCACGGGGAGAAGGACGACTTTGTGCCCGTCTCCATGACAGAGGAGAACTACCATGCCTGCGCCTCCCCCAAGGCGCTGCGGCTGGTGCCCGGCGCCGAACACGCCCAGAGCTTCGGCGTGGACACCCCCGGCTGCGAGGAAACCATCCAGCGGTTTTTGGAGGGGTGCCTGGGGTAGGCCGCCGGGCCCAAAAATATTTTTCCGCCCCAGGGGGAGAATGGATTGCAAATCCCCACAGGATATGATAGGATACTCCATAGAGATACGGCGTGAGCGGCAACCGGGCCACCGGGAACCGCCTTCGTCGTACTTTTTTGCCCTGGGAATGGGAAAAATTTTGGAAAGGGGTCGTTTTATGGCGCAGAGGATACGGAGCATGACAGAGGGTTCCCCCATCCGGCTGCTGATTTCCTTTGCCCTGCCGCTGATGGTGGGCAATGTGTTCCAGCAGCTGTACACCGTGGTGGACACCGCCGTGGTGGGGCAGTTTGTGGGGGTAAGCGCCCTGGCCTCCCTGGGGGCGGCGGACAGCCCCAACTGGGGGGTGCTGGGCATCATCCAGGGGCTGACACAGGGCTTCTCCATCTTGATGGCCCAGCACTTTGGCGCCAAGGATTACCGGGAGCTCTCCCGCAGCGTGGGGGCCTCGGTGACGCTGTGCCTGGTGTTCACCGTGCTGCTGGGGGTAGGGGGCCAGCTGTGGGCAGAGCCCCTGCTGCGCCTGCTGAACACCCCCCAGGACGTGCTGCCCGGGGCGCTGCTGTACCTGCGCATTGTCTACGGGGGCATCCCGGCCATTATGGCCTACAACTTCCTGGCGGCCATTTTGCGGGCCCTGGGGGACGCCAAAACGCCCCTGTACGCCATTGTGGTGGCGGCCCTGATGAACGTGGCCCTGGATTTGCTCTTTGTGGTGGGCTTCCACTGGGGCATTGCCGGGGCGGCCATCGCCACGGTGGTTTCCCAGGTGGCCTCTGCCGTGTACTGCTTTTTCAACGTGCGGAAAATCACCATCCTCCAGGTGCTTCCCGGCGATTTGAAGCCCTCCCGGGATTTGACCCTCACTTTGCTGAAGCTGGGCTTCCCCATGGCCTTGCAGAACGCCATCATCGCCATGGGCAGCATGGTGGTGCAGTTTGTCATCAACGGCTACGGCATGCTGTTCCTGGCGGGCTTTACCGCCACCAACAAGCTTTACGGCCTGCTGGAGATTGCCGCCACCTCCTACGGCTTCGCGGTGACCTCCTACGTGGGGCAGAACCTGGGCGCCCGGCTGGTGAACCGCATCAAGCGGGGGCAGCGGGCGGCGGCTGTGGTGGCCTTCCTCACCTCGGTGGTCATCGCCGCGGCCATGCTGCTGTTTGGCCGGCTGGTGCTGGGGCTGTTCATCTCCGGGGAGCCGGCGGAGGTGGAGGCCTCTTTGGACATCGCCTACCACTACCTGTCCATTATGAGCGTGTGCCTGCCCATCCTATATATGCTGCACATCTACCGCTCCGCCCTGATGGGCCTGGGGGACACGGTGGTGCCCATGCTCTCCGGCTTCGCGGAGATGGTGGTGCGCATTGGCGTGGCCTTGCTGCTGCCCCTGGTCATGGGCCAGGAGGGCATCTACTACGCGGAGGTGGGCGCCTGGACCGCCGCGGCCATTCTGCTGGTGGCAGCCTATTACGCCAGGATGCGGGCCCTCTCCCGGCGCAAGGGCTTTGCCCTGGACGAAAAAAACTGAAAGGAGTGCTTGTATGGAGCAGGCGGTAAAAGAAAACAGCATCACCCAAGGTGTGATTTGGAAGCAGCTTCTCATCTTTTTCTTCCCCATTTTGATAGGCACCTTCTTCCAGCAGCTGTACAACACGGTGGACACCATTGTGGTGGGGCAGTATGTGGGCACCAACGCCCTGGCGGCGGTGGGCACCACCGGCACCCTCATCAACCTGCTGGTGGGCTTCTTTGTGGGGGTGTCCTCCGGCGCCACGGTGATTATCTCCCAATTCTTCGGCGCGGGGGACGGCAAAAACGTCTCCAAGGCGGTGCACACCTCCATTGCCTTGGCCTTGGCGGGCGGGCTTGTCATCATGGTGCTGGGGCTGCTGACGGCCCGGCCCTCTTTGGTGCTGCTGGGCGTGCCCGAGGAGATACTGGGCGACGCCTTGACCTACATGAACGTGTACTACTGCGGCATCATCGCCAGCATGATATACAACGTGGGCACCGGCGTGCTGCGGGCCATTGGCGACAGCCGCATGCCCCTGTACGTGCTCATTGTCTGCTGCCTGGTGAACATTGTGCTGGACCTGCTCTTTGTGCTGGGCTTCCACTGGGACGTGTTCGGCGTGGCCATTGCCACGGTGCTCTCCCAGGTGGTCAGCGCGGTGCTTATCATGGCGCGGCTGATGCTCACCCGGGAGAGCTACCGGGTGGAGCTCAAACGCATCCGCTTTGATAAGAGCATATTGAAAAATGTTATCCGCATCGGCCTGCCCGCGGGGATGCAGTCGGTGCTGTACTCGGTGTCCAACCTGGTGGTGCAGGCCAGCATCAACTCTTTTGGCACCGACGCCATCGCCTCTTGGGCGGCCATCGGCAAAATTGACGGCTTCATCTGGATGGTGATGAGCGCCTTTGGCATTGCCATCACCACCTTTGTGGGGCAGAACTTCGGCGCCCAGCAGTACGCCCGGGTAAAGCGGAGCATCAAGGTGTGCCTGGGCATGGCCTTGGGCACCACCATCGCCCTGAGCATTTTGCTGCTGGTGTTCATGGAGCCCCTGCTGCGGTTCTTCACCGGGGACGAGACGGTTATCGCCATCGGCCAGCGCTTCTTCTGGGTGATGGCCCCCAGCTACTTTACCTATGTGTTCATCGAGATTCTCTCCGGCGCCATCCGCGGGGCGGGGGAGTCCCTGCAGCCCATGCTCATCACCTGCTTTGGGGTGTGCGGCCTGCGCATTTTGTGGCTGACGCTGGTGGTGCCCCGGTTCCACACCATGGAGATGGTGGCCATGAACTACCCTGTCACCTGGGTGATTGCCGCCGTGGTGTTCATCCTCTACTACCTGCGGATGAACTGGCTGCGCAGGTGCATCCGGCGGGGCGGCTACCCCATGCCGGAAACGCTGTAAGGCACTGGAAAAACAGGAAGGGAGGGGCCGCCGGCCCCTCTTTTTTGCTGCCCTGCGGGGGGAGCCCCGCTTTTTCTAGGCGCTGGCATGAAAAAAACTATTGCATTTTTCCTGGGTTTGGGCTATGATAAGGGTGGTTAGATGTGCGTACAAATCCGGCGGCGGGCAGCGCCGTCCCGCACAGACTTGCACTAATCAAAATGGAGGAACCTGCAATGAACAACATCCCTCAGGTCAAGCTGGGTATTGTGGCTGTATCCCGCGATTGCTTCCCCATCCAGCTTTCCCAGAACCGCCGGGCCGCCGTTGTGGCTGCCTGCGCCGCTAAGGGCCTGGAAGTGTACGAGGCCCAGACTACCGTTGAGAACGAGAAGGACATGCTGGCTGCCGTGGAAGAAGTCACCAAGGCTGGCTGCAACGCCCTGACCGTGTTCCTGGGCAACTTTGGCCCCGAAACCCCCGAAACCCTTATCGCCAAGAACTTTGACGGCCCCTGCATGTTTGTGGCTGCCGCCGAGGGCGACGGCGACCTGATTAACGGCCGCGGCGACGCCTACTGCGGCATGCTCAACTGCTCCTACAACCTGGGCCTGCGCGGCCTGACCGGCTATATCCCCGAGTATCCCGTGGGCACCGCCGAGGAGCTGGCCGACAAGATGGCCGAGTTTGTGCCCATCGCCCGCGCCATCATCGGCATTAAGAACCTGAAGATTATCACCTTCGGCCCCCGGCCCCAGGACTTCTTCGCCTGCAACGCCCCCATCAACGGCCTGTACCAGCTGGGTGTGGAGATTGAGGAAAACTCCGAGCTGGACCTGCTGGTCTCCTACAAGGAGCACGCCGGCGACGCCCGCATCCCCGATGTGTGCGCCGACATGGCCAAGGAAATGGGCGAGGGCAAGTATTACCCCGACATGCTGGAGCGCATGGCCCAGTTTGAGCTGACTCTGCTGGATTGGGCTGAGAACCACAAGGGCAGCCGCCAGTATGTGGCTTTCGCCGACAAATGTTGGCCTGCCTTCCCCAGCCAGTTCGGCTTTGAGCCCTGCTATGTCAACTCCCGCCTGGCCACCCGCGGCATCCCCGTGGCCTGCGAAGTGGACATCTACGGCGCCCTCTCCGAGTACATCGGCATGTGCATCTCCGGCGACACCGTCACCTTGCTGGACATCAACAACTCCGTGCCCGCCTCCATGTACGAGGCCCAGATTAAGGGCAAGTTCGACTACGACTACAAGCTCAACGACACCTTCATGGGCTTCCACTGCGGCAACACCCCCAGCTGCAAGCTGTGCGCC
>ERZ1643246.2892-NODE-2892-length-15507-cov-31.488480_pt1 | contig 15507 bp, 15 predicted proteins | sample MGYA00579265_ERZ1643246 | MGnify/ENA primary metagenome ERZ1643246 (study PRJEB29033, sample SAMEA4952261) | chicken gut metagenome | biome: Broiler Chicken; feature: Gastrointestinal Tract; material: Caecum | place: Ireland | collected 2018 | study: Broiler... | reverse complement strand
AAGTATATCATACTTATTTTCACCTAAAATTGACAAATGCGACCATAAATTGACATTTTTCCTATTCTATCACTCATCTATTCTTATTACTTTATAACATAAATTTTAAAGTATTATATCAAAAAAACTCCTTTACAATAAAATAAGCTGACAGAATATCTCTATTCCATCAGCTTAGATTTATTATTTACTGTCTATGTACTATTAAGAATGATTGGTATATTCTTTAAAATGATAATGGTATCCCCATGGACTCTTGTCGTTCTCCTTTACGCATTCTTTAGGGCCATAATCTTCCAGTTCTAAATGCCCATTTGCCGTTGCATCCGGCTGCGTCATCGCCTTGTCATGATAGAAACTTCCCATGTAAATCAAATGAGGGTTTTGGATTATATCATCTTGTATGTAATTATCAATTCCTGCCGGGATCCTTTCATAAGCCATATCTATCGTTATACTGGCGCCATAAAGAACTTTCCCATCTTCTAAATACTTCGCAGGCAGATACATATTCATCTGGCACAAAATTTTGAATTCTCATTTCTGGCTGTTCCCATTTCTTTCGCATTTTCCACTACCTCCTCAGATAATTTCTTTCTCTTTATGACTATCCTTTATATCAGCACCTTTCATCCTGTCAAATAGAATTTCTCATCTTCCTTTTACACCATTCCTGGGTTCTCTTTTTCAAAAAAGACTGCAGTTCTTCCACATCAAACACTTTTACATCTGAAACTGCCTCTTTCGGAACATTTAAATATCCCTTCAGCTCCTCCAGAATATCTCTGGATTTTCCGTAATCTACTTCTTCAATTCCCGGATTTCTTACTTCCGTATTTAGGTTCAACGGAATATGGTACTTATCAATTAGATAGCAGTTCATCTTTGTGTAGTCACCATAATAATATTCCCCGGAAAAAAACTGTTTAACTGATAGCCTTTTTCCCGATTTTTTCAACACCGCCCAGGTAACTTCATCCCACTTCTCCACTTTCCGCCCCTTTGTATCCTGAAACTCTACAATCTGCGGCAGATAATCCTTGAAAAATACTCTGTCAATATAGAGATGAAACTCATATCCCTGACAGCTGGTATCGCTTTTTAATGCATGATATTTCTGATCAAACAATTCCAGATCCGGATACTCTACAATATTTCCATGATATTTAGGATTCCGAAAATGAGAAGCATCTTTGTTCTTTGTGGCATCCGGAAGCAGACATCCAATCAGAAAATCATTTCTTTCCTTGGAATCTATATGAACATTATAATCCTGCAGCGTATTAAGCGCTATGACGCCCGCAGTCAAATGAAGAATAAAACCAGGCATATGAAACCTCCTTGATTATTTTTCTTATGTACCCTTATCGTTGCTCAATATCAGATAATTTTAACATAATGATTGCATTTCTTCTCTGAATTACACATACAAAGAATTTTGACATATTGACATTCATATAGCACAAACTGTATAAAATATATTTTTATATGTAAGTTTCTATTTAGTTTTTTCAATAAATTCATACATCTTATGTTATTGTTTAACTTTGCGTGGCAGCCCCGGCAATCTTTTTGGGAGGAGGATTTAAAAACATCTTATGTTATTGTTCAACTCTCTCCTTTATTACTTCATTTTCAGTACTTACAAGATTTAAAAACATCTTATGTTATTGTTCAACTACTGCTCGCTGCATTCGGCCCTATGAGACGTGGATTTAAAAACATCTTATGTTATTGTTCAACCGCCAGAGCGTTCCTGCCAACCAGCCAAGAGAATGATTTAAAAACATCTTATGTTATTGTTCAACGTGTGTAAAACCCGCCAACTGCCCAGGCCACACGATATTTAAAAACATCTTATGTTATTGTTCAACGTGAGATCTACCGGAACGGATATTATATCCGGATGGAATTTAAAAACATCTTATGTTATTGTTCAACTAGCTTTTAGGATTTACAACCCTCATTCCGTTACATTTAAAAACATCTTATGTTATTGTTCAACGAGTAACCGACCGATCTATCTCGGTACGGAACGAATATTTAAAAACATCTTATGTTATTGTTCAACGGTATTCTATCTGGGAAATATGCAGTTCCATCAAGTAATTTAAAAACATCTTATGTTATTGTTCAACTATAGCGGATATATTGGATTTGAAGAACGTTACGAATTTAAAAACATCTTATGTTATTGTTCAACGCAAAATTTAATCGAAAAAGAATGGAGGATAAACAATTTAAAAACATCTTATGTTATTGTTCAACTGTATTAGATATTAATATTATACCTAATCCTAACAAATTTAAAAACATCTTATGTTATTGTTCAACAATTTCTCTCCCCTGTGAACTAATGTATTTTATCATATTTAAAAACATCTTATGTTATTGTTCAACCGAAAGATTTATGATGAGTACACCAGAGGGAAGGAATTTAAAAACATCTTATGTTATTGTTCAACCCCGTCTCGTCCCGTGTCTCGTTATATGTCGGGAATTTAAAAACATCTTATGTTATTGTTCGACGATGTGGCATCGTTGGGCTTAGATGTAAATATCGGATTTAAAAACATCTTATGTTATTGTTCAACTAAAGAAAAGCAAAAAAGTTTATTGGAGTTTTGCGAATTTAAAAACATCTTATGTTATTGTTCAACTGCATCTCATATACTTTATCGTCTATCGTAACTCATTTAAAAACATCTTATGTTATTGTTCAACGCGGGGTGGGTGTATGAGCCTGCTCCGAAGAAGGAATTTAAAAACATCTTATGTTATTGTTCAACAAGACGGACTCTTTTCTGTCCTCGCGTCGTCGTAAATTTAAAAACATCTTATGTTATTGTTCAACGGGAAAAGGATGGATTGACGGGCACAAAATTGAGAAATTTAAAAACATCTTATGTTATTGTTCAACGCCGTCTGCCATTTCTTTCGCCTGTGCAGTCGGCTATTTAAAAACATCTTATGTTATTGTTCAACCTTGTATCTCCATTTTTGATTTTACGCCATGTATTCATTTAAAAACATCTTATGTTATTGTTCAACCCATTCCTCTGGCATTTGTACACTTTCCCATTCCAAATTTAAAAACATCTTATGTTATTGTTCAACCCAGTATATTCTGCAGGAAAAGTCATAATAAATTTATTTAAAAACATCTTATGTTATTGTTCAACCACTACCAAGCGATTTAATTATGCTACTTCCGAGACATTTAAAAACATCTTATGTTATTGTTCAACAAAAAGATAGTCGCTTGTGCCTGCCACAAGATTACATTTAAAAACATCTTATGTTATTGTTCAACGGTCTCTCCCTGCGGACCCTGTGGTCCTGTGATGTCATTTAAAAACATCTTATGTTATTGTTCAACTGAAGAAAGAGACGAACTTGTAGCTGAATGTATCTTATTTAAAAACATCTTATGTTATTGTTCAACATTTAGAATCAAACAGGCTATTGTCATTTTTGTTGGATTTAAAAACATCTTATGTTATTGTTCAACCGGGACATATCAAGACGCTACCATGCAGGGATATATATTTAAAAACATCTTATGTTATTGTTCAACGATTTTCCCTTGTATCCTTTTCTAAACAAATACTTATTTAAAAACATCTTATGTTATTGTTCAACTTCTAGGATTTACGCACGGACCATATACGATCATCATTTAAAAACATCTTATGTTATTGTTCAACAGCCGGAAAAGCAAGCAATTCTTAACTTAATCCGGATTTAAAAACATCTTATGTTATTGTTCAACCCTAAAAATCCAGAATTTGCGCTTTTAGCATTGTTATTTAAAAACATCTTATGTTATTGTTCAACAGCAGAGCGATTGATCGTTAATCCCTGCTGCCCACATTTAAAAACATCTTATGTTATTGTTCAACGATAATGAATTTCCAATTGGAGACCCAGCTTATTAATTTAAAAACATCTTATGTTATTGTTCAACGGGATGTATATGCGGTAACGGATAAGGCGGTCTCCGGATTTAAAAACATCTTATGTTATTGTTCAACCAGGCACTATCACTTCCGATTTATCCGGGTACTAATTTAAAAACATCTTATGTTATTGTTCAACAAGCGTGACCGAAGGTGAGCGAAAATGGTGGAAAAATTTAAAAACATCTTATGTTATTGTTCAACGGTTATGAATATTAATAATACAAAAGAACTAAACACATTTAAAAACATCTTATGTTATTGTTCAACCTTGAGTAGTTTATGAAAACTGAAAGGCTAGTACCATTTAAAAACATCTTATGTTATTGTTCAACGGTATCTCAAATTATGGCGGCACAAGAGACTACATATTTAAAAACATCTTATGTTATTGTTCAACACGGAATTGCCCTAGGAGTTAACACAAAACCAGCAAATTTAAAAACATCTTATGTTATTGTTCAACTAATTCCAATAAATCTGGACGAATCAGGATTATCAAATTTAAAAACATCTTATGTTATTGTTCAACTATCCAGTATCAACCATGCACAGGTGAGGGATAAAATTTAAAAACATCTTATGTTATTGTTCAACCATCAACAATTTCAAGTGGCTTTCCTACCATATCGTATTTAAAAACATCTTATGTTATTGTTCAACCAACGGAAAATCGTCCTTTTTCTTTTTGCTGCTTCATTTTTCCTTATATTATCGCTATTTTCGCAACTTTTACCAGCTATTCATAAAAAAACTTCTTCCTGACAGAAACCGCGTATTTTCAGGCCTTTCCTGTGATTTTTCTTTTTTCAGCTGGTAAATTTCTTTATATTATTAAGTCTTCACCTGTATTACCTGATGGATTCCCTAATATCTCCTCACCGAATACATTGTCATTTACTAATTTAATAATACATATAAAATCCTCCTCTTCTACTATGACTTTTTCTAATTCTTCTTTTAGCTTAATCAAGTTAGATGGAGTCAATTCTCCTCGAAATACTGAATATTGAAAATGGGACAAATACTTTTTACATACTTTAAACACTTTCTGCACACGCTTTTCTCCAACATCATAAAATAAGAATGCGTAATTATAATTTTTTTGTCTTCTCATTTACATTTTCTCCTTTAATGAAAAAGGCTTAAATTCTTTATTCTCCAAAATATTTTTAATTAATTTATAACAATCTAATTTTATAGCTGTCCGGTATGATACCTTCCTGCGTAATTTAGGATGAACAAATGTTGATTCCATTCTCTCCTCAAAAGCTTCTATAAATATCCTTCTGCCCTCATCATTCAAAATACAATAATTCAATTCCTTATTAAAATGATTTTCAACTTTTATCTTTCTATTATTCACTAATTCAAAAATAGTTCGAAATACTATCACTGGCTTAAACACCTCACTCATATCTAAACTTAAAGAAAATCTTCTCTCAGCCGGCTGGTGTAAATAACTGATTCTTTGATCCAGATGTGTTCTATAAATTGCAGAAATAGTTTTGGCATATAACAAGGTATTGCCAAATGAAATCAGCGCATTAATCGGATTATCTGGAGGTCTTTTTACTCTTTTGGACATAATAAAATCTTCCGGTAAAAAATATTGAAATGATGCATAAAACTTTGCCCACAACTCGCCTTCATAACTCATAAGTTCTTCAATGGATTCTGCCTTTTCCACATTCCGATAAAATACCTTCGTAATCCAGTCTATTGTTATTTTTACTTCTTTTTTATCATGCTTATAATAATGATACAACACTTCTTTTATATTTTCTCCTATTCCCTTTACAATAGCTTTTGCAATTGGTAATCTTTGATTTTGGAACTTATCAACCTGTTTTATCAACAGCCTGCCACTCAAATATTGATCCCTGGGATAATAAGTCCCACTATAGTTTCCATAATAATTAAAAAAGTGTACAACCACATGATTTTTACTTAAAAAGTCCAAGAGTTTAGAATTAATAGTAATTTCATTCAGACAAAATATTTCTTTAGTATTCTCAATTGGAATATAAACATTTCTTCCATTTTTACGAAAGCATAATGAATTATCTTTTCTGGTTAATTCTCCCATTGTGGTTATGTAACGTGTACTTCCCATCTTATACCGCCTCCATCAAATATAACAATATTCATAATATGAACATTTTCGACAGCTGGTTTTATTTAATCGCTCTGGTATCTCCTCTGAATCAAGCAACATTTTTATTTCTTCGACATATCTCTGCAGCTCCTTTTCCTTGTCTGCTGTTAAATCTACAATTATTGTTTTTTTCTTCGACTTATTTTTTTCTATAAACTCTAATTTCCCTTTTCTTTTAATCCCTTTTTCTTTTAAAATTTTTAAGTAATATAAAAGCTGCCATGATGCCGCCTCTGCATCTGCATCCGATTTTTTTATTTCTACTAAAAAATTTTTTGTTAGTTTATCCAGCTTTATATTTTCTATCGCTATCTCATCACTATCTCTTTGTAAATTTCTCTCATGCAGTGCTTTTCCTACTTTTACAATTTCACTGTTATCTTCTAAATTAATCCGATTTCCGTGTAAATAGCATTGTCTTTTACAATGAAAATAGTAGTTCACTAATGTACCATTAATTTCCATCAGATACCGCTCCCTTCCCATGACAGCCAGTCCTCTTACTATTATAAAAACAAACTATTATGCTTCTCCAATTCTTCAAGATCTATTTTCCCATTTTCAAAAAATCTTTCTCCGTCCTTAATACAAAACAACTCTCCGATGTTATCATCACATGCCAGATTATAATTACGTTTTATCTGATATGTAAAATAGCTTAACTGACTTCTTGCAATTGATAATTTCACCTGCTTCTCTGCGTATGCCATATTAGAATTCATCAGCAAACTTTTATATCGTTCCCATACTTCTTCTCCATCCAGGTATGTGCCATCATCAAACATTAATTTTCTGCACACAACAATACTCATACTCCACTGATCATCTTCGATCAGCGCCATACGTTTGCTGACTTCCGGATAATTTAACCGCTGCACATCCTTATCAAAAAAGTAGTTCAATCCTTCTCTGTCTGTGCTCTCGTTTCTGTTGGATTTAAGAATCTCAAATACTTTTTCATAATACTCAGAAAAGTTTTTATCCATCAGAACCTTCTGCATTTCTGAATGCTTCAAAGTAAGTTCTTCTGTCATACGACAGTCATTTCGATAAATTCTCTTTGCCTCGTCCAAATGAAAGAAATATACTTTCCCTTCTTTCTTGTATGACCTGTTAATGCGGCCCAGGAACTGTTCTTCACTGTCAAGTTTGGAAATATTTTTGTATCCAATATCCATATCAATATCAACTCCTGCCTCAATCACCTGAGTCGCCACCAGAAGCATACCCTGTATTGACTTTTCTTTTATTGGCCTCAATATTTTTTCCCGTTCATACAAAGAATCATCTCCTGTAATACACTGAACTGGCACTTTTAATTCCTTGTGCTCAGACAAAAGATTATAAAATTTATAGGCTGATTTTTTTGTGATAAATTCAATCAAAATTTTTGATTTTGGATTCCCTTTTGCTGTTTTTATAACATGTTCCAACAATGTCTCCATCGCTAAGTTTTCTTTCAATAGTTCAAATGAAATTTCAGATACACGCTTTTGAAAAACCGGATGCTGAAAATAAATCCGGCTGTCCTTTAAAAGATACGTTACACCCGTATCATCCCCGCCCAGCTGTTCCAATCTCGGCAGCGTTGCTGACATAATGATAATTTTCATATTCATCAATTCAGCGCAGGCTTTCAGCATTATCATAATCTCTGTCCATATTTCATTCCTATAACTTTGAATCTCATCCAAAACGATAATCGCCTGTGACAGCTGAAAAAATCCAAATATATCTTCTTTCCTGCTGCCGAATAGTAAGTTAAAAAAACTGACGTGTGTCGACAGAATAAATGGATAATCCAAAAACTGACGATCCAGCAAAGATTTTTGATAATATTTTTCAGAGTCATCTGTATTTTCCTGTTCCTCTGCAATCGGAGTCAAAGAATTCACGACTACAATCTGTTTCTGCAAATCTTTATCCGGGAAAAGCTTTTGCAAAGTTTGTTTTGTCTGCTCCACCAGTGTATTAAACGGATATATATACATTAATTTATTCTCGCCTTTCATCAGCTGAAAACTGGCATTAATAGAAATATTGGTTTTCCCGCTCCCTGTCGGTGCCTCCAGGAAGAAAACCGACTGATCCTGATGATCTTTTAAAACATTTTCAACATCCAGGAATATTTCACTTCGCAAATCATTCATTTTTTTCATCTGAAAGCTATCGTCTTTTGCAGAAGAATATTGTTCTCTTTCATATTTTCGAATGGATTTTAAAATTTCAGATTTTTCATAAGCTGATTGAAATTTATCGATCGAACACCCCTTTCCTATATCCTGCAGTTTCATATCTTTTGTAAACTCTGTTGTCGCATAGTAATCACATGCGACTAACAGAGAATACACCATACGATAATAAAAATATTTTGCGCATTCCTGCTCTCTCGACAGTTTATTTCTTCCTTTATAAATCCTGTCATTTAATACTTTTTCTATCGTATGATCTTCCAGACATCTCAGTCCTTTGAATCCCGGAATACGATTCTGTTGTAATGCCAAAATAATTTCTTTTGCTTCCAGGCCTTTCAGCTTCTTTATATATGTCTCGAATTCATTTAAATTCCCATGATGCCTTGAAATGATAAAAGCATGTTCTGCTGCCAGGATCTTTAATTGTTTCTTCTCCCTCTTTTCAAGGGAATATTCCTCTATTTTATCCCAGAAATAATCAATATACAGAATCGATGAAAGCAGCGAATGTTCCGTCCCGCAGGCTGTCTCACAATCATCCGGTATATCCGGATTCTGCATCTTCCGCTTTTGAAACAAAGGATTGCATTTTCCCAGATCATGAAACACAATCATTTGAAACAGCAAATCCTGCAGGAATGTATCAATAAATTCGCTATCATGAAAGTTGAGCATCCTGCCGAATCGATGGACCACAGCACCCAGTTTTTTCTGATCATATATTTTCCTAAAATAATATTCACATCTTTCTATATGTTCTTCTAATAATTCCTTCTTAGAATCCTTCTTATGTGCATATATCGGATACTCATTTGCCAAAACTGTCTTTAATTCAATAAAACACAATATTTTTTCCTCCATCCTGATAAACCGGAACCTTCGCAGCAATGACTTCTGCATCTGTAAGCACAAACTTTTTCATCTGATACTGATTGGTTCTTTCCGTCAGAGCAGACGGCAGATACTCCTCATAGCGATATAATGCATCGTCCCAGTCGAACTCCAGATCATCAGCCGGCGCCAGACTATGAATTCTTTGATTTTCTGCTTCCGTTTTCTCTATTGAAAGAATCTCCACGTTTTCTATTACAGCAGGATGATCATTTTTTCCTAAATACGGCATATACACACATTCCCTGTTTTTTATCATATCTGCCAATTTGAGGCTTTCATCACTATTTAAGCTTACATAAATAGTCCATTTAGGATTCTCCAGCCACTGTTCCCTTACAATCAGATTCCCTCCCTGCTCCTGTGAAGCATATCCAACTGAATTGTTAAAATTTTGAAATTTTTTATCAAACACACCTCTTTCTTCTCCTGGGATTATCGAAACTTTCAAGTGCTGCAGACGCTCATAATATTCCGGATACACATCATATCCGTTGTTGTATCCTTTATACCCCATAATTGCTCCAAATATTCCAAGCAGCACTGGTTTATGGATATTTCCATAGGTAAAATAGCACAGATTCACTTCCGGAGATTTAAAAAATGCTGTTTTTCCTTTTAAATCAAACTTTAATACCCGCATGCTCATACCTCTTTTCGTGTGATAATGTCGTAATATACCGCTCCTTTCAGGTTATGATCCATCTCTGTTGTTGCAGGGTTATAATAAATTTCTATTGAATCAATTCGATCTCCCAATTCTTCTGCCAGATCATTTAAGTCTAAACGAATGAGATTCTTTCCTTCCCGCCGTTCAAACCGAAGATAGCTCGTCAAATTCGGAAGATATAACTTCGGGTCCGTTTCTATAAATAATGCAAATTCATTTTCACAACCCTCTTTTGCATTAGTGGCAAATGCCGTTGCTGCTACGCAGGCTGCTTCTTTAAACTTAAGATAATCTTCTTCCGTATATCCCTCCGTAACTCCCATTTCCATAAATTCCTTATATGCCAGAGGATTGATCACAAAAGGATAAAAATAATGGGCTTCATCACTTACAATCTTGGTACCCAATGTTGAATTTTTTGCCTCACCGTCTTTTTCCGTTGCTTTCGTTGCATCACGAAACGGTGACAGGATTGACTGTTCCTGTGGAAATGTTTCATCATACAGATTGAATCCCTGGCCAAATTGTACCGCTCCTGTGATTGAAATATTATTGCCGGACTCTGCAAATGTGGCTCCAAAATTCTTTACGTCCACAGCCTGAAATAAGTTTTTCAGTACTTCCTGCGTATCTTTACATTGTTTCAAATCTTCTACCTGAAACAAAAATTCATAACGTTCCTTTAAACTCCGGGGAATCAGCCGAATCTCTCCCTTTTTCCCCTGTTCCAGTCTCATAGATTTAATATAGACAACTTTCTCTCCCTGTTCCTCCCACATTTTTTTCATTGGATATTTCAAGGCTTTATCACTTCCATATGTCTCTCCGCTGGACGTCGTTTTTGGATATCCATCAAAACCTGCATTCCAATTTGCCATAATAGACGAAATTCCTAAGATTCCATATACACGTTTTTTCATCATCTCAAATCCCTCCTAATTACTGTTTTTCATTCTTTTCATAAATCAATGATCTCGCCGTGAAACCTGCCATAATATATTCTGTCAGTATCTGTTCTGGTTCATAAACCATTAAGTGTGAAAGCAGCTGTTCCTCTCTCCCATTATTGGTATGCGTAATACTATGATTGTATTTTTTGTATAACTGCTCTAATCTCATTTTTATCACATCCGCGCTTTTCGCATTTAAATATGGATTAATAAACGCATCGGTCTTATTTTTCATTTTACTTAACGACAGCATATAACTGACTGCCTGTCCAATGGCATAACAATATTCTGCATCCGATGAGAATTCCCACTCAGTATCTACATCAGAATTAATATGTTCCCTTAATAACTGTCTGCAATCTTTCATTCTTTCTCCTATCTTCCTTTCCGGATTTAAATATTCCAGCAGAGACCACCGCAAATTGAATTGATGATTTGCCAGCAGCATTCTCTCCCTTCGAATGGAATTTTTGATCAATTCCAAAGAAAACTTGTCAAACACCATTTCGATCCGATTTTTTTCTCCCTGCCAGAACCATAATGCTAATGTATCTCTATTTTCCAGTATACATCGTTTCAAAACCGGCTCATTGATACTCATATCCTTCGCATCTGTATAGAAGTTATATTTCAGTTTCCCTGCAAAGAAAATATCATCTATAACACTCTTAAGCTCCCATAATGTTCCTATATTTATCTTTTCAACTTTTGACACCGGATATTTTTCGATGATTTCATCTGGAATTCTCATATAATTTTTCAGCTTAAACATCGTATCCAACTTGGATTTATAATCGCATAGCGCCGCTCCGGAAATAATCTCCGCTTCATTTTTTCCTTTTCTGCACTTAAGATAATATCCACCCAGCATGCTTCCCGGTTCTTCCGTATCTGAATAAGAACGAATTTCCGGTTCTTCCTCATCCGTATCGATATATATGTTAGTCCGTCCCTGCGATACCTGGCCCATCAAATAGTCAAAAAATTTCGCCTGCAGCAAGACATCCTCCTGATTCAATAAATAAGGAACCTTGACTTTCCTTGTCTTATTTTCCAAAAAAGGCTTTTTGCTGTTCATTCCCATATTATTATTAGGAAGTCCCTTGATTCCTTCTTCTTCCTCTTCATTAAAATCATTGCTGTTGTAAATATTGGGAATCAGATAGCGTTCATTTTCCGTCTCATAATACTGTTTCGTTTTCTTTGGATCAGGAAAAATAAAAAATAATTTGACATAATCTTTTGAATCCAGATCAATTCCTTCCCAGATGTCATGTGTCATAACATAATGCTTTATCTTATTTAATGTTTCCAAATCGGGCTGGCCGATTCTTTGCTCCACCTCTTCATACAGTCTTCTGGCTTTTCGCTTTTTCTCATATTTCTGAATAGGATTTTCCAGAATTTCATAGTATTTCTCCAGAATCTCCCGGGTCAATTTCCCTTCTGAAATGCTGTTCTTTTTCACCGCCAGAGAAAGATAATTGTTCGAATGTATTACTTTTTTTGGATCGACTGGTTTATTCATGACAATCAATTTACTATTGTAATCCAATTCACGAATCAGCAGGTAGGAGGCATCATTTTTTCCAACCATCTCCTGTTTCTTCCTGTCAAAATAAAGATCCAGTGTTTTTATGATCTTCCATTCATCCTCATCCATCTCTATGAGACGATATGTCCCGGGTTTCGGGATGTGTGAATCCAGCACCAGTCTTCCCGACTCTTTCTCCAATGAACGTCCAAAAACTTCCATAGCTTCTTTCAGCACAACTCTCACCTCCCCTTATCTCTGCATATACTGATAATTCATGAAGCCGTTTCCTCGGGAACCGCCTTCGCCAATTCCTACTCCCAAAGCCAGCTGTGCCAGCATTTGTGCTTTTGGATTCGGCGCCACATGAAAGCATATCTTATCTCCCAGCAGGCAGATGTTTTTATATGGAAGTTTGATTGGTTTTTTATTCTTAAACTCCATTAAATTACAAAATTCAAAATCATCTCCCAGTTCATTTCCAGTAAAAAACCGGTACTTCTTTATCAGATTGATTTTTAATCTTTCTTCGAACTCCGGAACTGTCATATGCCCTCTCCAGTATCCAAATTCCGGATTCTTAATTACAATCGGCGTAATGGAATAAATCTTTTCCAACAGCTTCTTGGGCAAAATCTTGATATCAGTGGATACCCCGGTAAATTCTTTTGTCTGCTGATAAGACAGATGCTCCATAAAATATTCTGCCATCTCCTGACTGATTGTCCGGATGCGAAACGCATATATCTTTCCCTGCTTATACACGCCATCTCCCTCAATCGGCCAAAGCATATCATGAACATAGTTTTTATATTCTTTACTGACATGATAATCCAGATAGTCTTTGGCTAATATAGAATCAATAAAATATGTGATCTTTTCCGGAATTTTAGGGTACATAATATCGCAGTTTAACCGCACCCGGATTCTGCATTCAAAAATAAACACATTTTCCTCCTTTCCGCATCGACTTAAGTTTTGTGTTTCCTTATGCCTATAGTTTATCACTCTCTATATCAATTGTCAATGATAAGGGATTGAATTATAATTGTGCACAAAAAAAGGCACTTTACTTAGTGCCTTACATCGTATGTTACGGTTTACTAAAACACAAATTCAATCCCTTATCATATTTAAAAACATCTTATATTATTGTTCTATTTGTGCTTTATTTCTTTTTTAATATATAATATTCTTTCAGATGTTTCAACTAAAACTTCCATTCTGAACCTTCATAAATCTATTTCTTTAAAATCAACACTGAAATTCTCATAAATCTCCGCCAGTACAATATTTTCAAAAGTATATTCTTCTACTGTTTCAATATATTCTTTAATTGCATAATTCAACTCAAAAACAAGCTGCTACTTTCTACCCGGCAACGCCATCATATACATCCAGCCATCAAACAATTCCGCTCTTTGACCTTTCTGGTAATTTGTAAATATCTTCTATTGTATAGATTTTTCTCTTCTGAAGTCATAGTCTGTTCATCCCCATATGCAATTTTTTCTTCTGCTTACATTATTATAAATGTATTTAGATACTTTTCTATTCTTTTGTAATACGTCTGTGACAGTATCTCTACTACTTCCAGGAATTTTCAGAGACAACGCATGTTGTTGTTTAACCAATGCCAACGTTCTGGTGGCAACAAAAAAAGACTTGTTTAAAAACATCTCATGTTATTGTTTAACTCCGAAAGAACTGCTGGAGTTGGAGATAGACCACAATTTAAAAACATCTCATGTTATTGTTTAACCGAGCAGGGAAGGTCAATCAGCTTGACCGGAAATAAATTTAAAAACATCTCATGTTATTGTTTAACTCTACAACGAATGGGAGAAAGTATGCGATTGACAAATTTAAAAACATCTCATGTTATTGTTTAACAAAAATTTTCGAGCGACAATTTAAACGAAAGACGAAATTTAAAAACATCTCATGTTATTGTTTAACCGATTGCTGCAGCCGTCTCTTCAAACTCGATTCCCATATTTAAAAACATCTCATGTTATTGTTTAACCAGGCGGAATTTCTGGAACAGAAACTGGAAAGCCTTAATTTAAAAACATCTCATGTTATTGTTTAACATCTTCCAACTCATTCAGCTTTTCCTGTGCCGTTATTTAAAAACATCTCATGTTATTGTTTAACCACCGAGTGACTGGACTGTTTTAGGTCTCATCTCCATTTAAAAACATCTCATGTTATTGTTTAACCATGGGAACATCCGGAGTCCAGGAACTGTCATGGAAATTTAAAAACATCTCATGTTATTGTTTAACAGGGTAAGAAAAAAGAAGATTGACAGTGAACAGGTATTTAAAAACATCTCATGTTATTGTTTAACGTGGTTTTCATACATCCGGCTCCATAGTTCAATCACATTTAAAAACATCTCATGTTATTGTTTAACTGATACTGGATATGATGTACGGCAAAAAATACATATTTAAAAACATCTCATGTTATTGTTTAACCAACGGAAAATCGCGCTTTTTTCTTTCTGATGCTTCCCTTTTCCATGTATTCCCGCTGTTTTCGCAATTTTTACCAGCTATTTATGAAAAAAATGTCTTTCTGGCAGAAACCACGTATTTTAAGGCCTTTTCTGTGATTTTCATTTTTTCAGCTGGTAAATTTTTTTGTATGATTAAAACTTTGCTAACTCTCTCCCATCATATCAGTTTTATGCCACAACCACCATACATTCCAATCTTTCCCATCAGAGAATTCTCCGAATTCTCATAATGGAGCAGATACCTGATTCAGCACAGCTTAGAATATACTGCAAAACTTATAAGTACTTTGATTATATCAGAAAAGCAACGATAAAAATAGAAACATTCAGTTATTCTTCTATATTTGTTCTTATTCGAATATTTTTTACCATCTTATCGCTCTGCATTGATATTATTTATTTTTAAGACAATATGTTTTATAATATTTTTCCATTGCAGGTGTAAAATATTATAAAACTTTCTTCGATTTTAAATAGTCCATAAAAGCAAAATACAAAATCCTTTCCCCTTATCCTTATCGTTTTCTATTTATATTTGTTTTTCCAATACTTCAAATTGCTCATCTGACAACTCTGTTGGATTGGATACTACTACTTTTATCCTGATCTTCGTTTTATAAAATCTC
>ERZ1643246.2891-NODE-2891-length-15511-cov-6.467003_pt1 | contig 15511 bp, 16 predicted proteins | sample MGYA00579265_ERZ1643246 | MGnify/ENA primary metagenome ERZ1643246 (study PRJEB29033, sample SAMEA4952261) | chicken gut metagenome | biome: Broiler Chicken; feature: Gastrointestinal Tract; material: Caecum | place: Ireland | collected 2018 | study: Broiler... | reverse complement strand
TGCCTTATTTCTCTGGCTCTTCTGCTGCTCTACCTTCGGTGCGCCCACATCGTCCCTGCGGGAATCCCTGCGGTCGCCGCGCGGTCCGGATCCGTTCGGCCTCTGGTCCCGGCCGCCTCTTTCACCTCTGTCCCCTCTGTCAGAGCGCCCTCTTCCATCGCCGAAAGAGCGGCCTCCCTGGGGCCTGTCAGAGCGTCCCGGCCTGTCGGAGCGTGCTGTCCGGTCTCCTGACGAACGGCCTTCTCCCGCAGTCCTTCCCTGTCCCGCGCGTTCCGAACGGACAGGACGGTCTCCGGCCGGTCTGTCTGCGCGTGCCGGACGGTCTCCCTGCGGTCTGTCTGTCCGCGCCGGGCGGTCTCCGACCGGTCTGCCCTCGCCGGACGGGCGTGTGCCCTGAGCCGGACGCTCCGCACGTACCGGACGGTCTCCTGACAGCCTGCTCTCTCCCGCCGGACGCTCCTCTCCTGCCGGGCGCGCACCGGCAGCCGGACGTGTTCCGCTCTGCACTGCTCTCTCCGGGCGTACCGGACGCTCTCCTGCCGGACGTCCCTCGCCCGCGGGACGCGCTCCCTGTGCCGGGCGTGTTCCCGGCTGTCCCGGGCGGACTCCCTGTGCCGGACGGTTCCCCGGCTGTCCCGGGCGTGCTCCCTGCGCCGGACGGCTGCCCGGCTGTCCCTGACGCGCAGGATGCTGCTGTGCCGGACGGCTGCCCTGGATACGGCGGCTGTCACGGGAATTCTGGGGACGGATGACAAAGGCCAGATTTTTCTTCTTCGGCGCCGCCTCCTTTGCATCAGCAGACTCTGCTTTCACACTGTCTGTCTTTGACTCTTCTTCCTTTTTCAGCTCCTGTTTCGCCGCTTTCTTCCCGGAATGCTCTCTGCGGATTTCTTCCGCCACGCTGTCTTCCAGGGAACTCATATGATTTTTCACCTCTACATTTTTCTTCTGCAGGATCTCAATGAGTTCCTTATTATCTATCCCGAGCTCTTTCGCAAGCTCATGTACCCTCATTTTTGTCATATTTCAACTACCTCCTATATGCAATATCCTCTCGGTTTTTAAGTTCTTTTAGAATCCCGTCTGCAAATCCTTCGTCCAATATCGCCAGAGATGCACGGAATTCTTTTCCCATTGCATGCCCTAAGGTATCTTTATCTCCGTAAAAACAAATTGGAACTCTGTAAAATTTACACATATCCCGAAATTTCTTTTTTGTGTTCTCCGATGCGTCAGACGCCACGATCACGAGCTTTGCTTTTCCTGCCTTTGTCTCATTCTCTGTCATCATCTCGCCGCTCGTGCATCTCCCAGCCTTCATCGAGAGTCCGATCAGGGACAGGACCTTATCTCTATTCGCCAATCTCGCCCATCTCCTTTTCCAGTCTCTCATATACCTCCCGGGGGATCTCCTGTTTAAAGGAGCGCTCCAGCCCTTTGCTCTTTGCCGCCTTCCGGAAACATTCCACGGACCTGCACAGATACGCGCCGCGCCCGTTTTTCTTCCCTTCTGCGTCTACGACAAAGCTGCCTTCCTCTGTGCGCAGGATCCGCATCAGCTCTTTCTTCGGCTTCATCTCACCGCAGCCCACACATTTCCTCATCGGGATCTTTTTCTTTACTGCCAAATGATTCCACTCCTTCAGACTCTTGCTTAGTTCTCTGTCTCGACGAACTCGATCCCGTCCGGATCATCCTGTCCGTCCGCCCCCTCGTAGTCCCCGTCATATCCGCTGTCATCATAATCATCGTAATCTTCATCATAGCCGTCGTATGCGCCGTCCCCAGCGTACTCGTCCTCGTAGTCGCCGGTGTAGCCTTCCTCACCCATGAGTCCCATCTGCTCCATGTAATTCTCCGGAAGGTCTCCCGCCTCGATCGCCTGAGTCTCGCTCTTGATATCGATCTTATATCCGGTAAGGCGCGCCGCCAGTCTTGCGTTCTGCCCTTCTTTTCCGATCGCAAGGGAAAGCTGGTAATCCGGCACGATCACGCTCGCCACTTTTTCCTCCGGGTCAGCCATTACGGAAATGACCTTCGCCGGGCTCAGCGCGTTTTCGATCAGAAGCGCCGGGTTCTCATCCCAGTTGATGATATCGATCTTTTCCCCGCGCAGCTCCTGGACTACCGCATTGACCCTGGAACCGTTCATGCCGACGCAGGCGCCGACCGGATCTACGTTCGGGTCATTGGACCACACTGCCATCTTTGTACGGGACCCGGCCTCGCGGGCAATGCTCTTGATCTCCACGATGCCTTCCCTCACCTCAGCGACCTCCGCCTCGAACAGACGCTTCACCAGCTCCGGGTGCGTGCGGGATACGAGGATCTTCGGTCCCTTCGGCGTGTTCTTGACTTCCACCACGTACAGTTTGATGCGTTCTGTGGGCTTAAACACCTCGCCTTTTACCTGCTCATTCTCCGTGAGCATTGCGTCAGCCCTTCCAAGGTTGATGCTGATATTTTTTTTTTTTTTTCGCTGGACGATACCGGTGACGATATCCTTCTCTTTCTCAAAATACTGGTCAAATACGACTTTTCTCTCTTCCTCGCGGATCTTCTGGAGGATCAGGTTCTTCGCATTCTGTGTGGCGATGCGCCCGAATTCTTTGGACTGTACCGGGATCTGAGCCACATCTCCGATCTGGAGCGCGGAATCGATCTTCTCCGCATCTTCAAGACTGATCTCCAGCGCAGGCTCTGTCACTTCCTCAACGACTTTCTTCTCCGCGTACACTGCGTAATCGCATGTCTCCCTGTCCATGATGACCTTGATATTCTCCGCTGTGCCGAAATGGTTCTTGCAGGCGCTGATCAGTGAATTCTCGATGGCGTCCATCATCACATCTCTGCTGATGTTCTTCTCTTTCTCAAGGATCGTCAATGCTTCCATTAACTCTGTGTTCATTTTTTCCTTCCTCCTAATATTAAAAATCCAAAGCCAGACGGATCAGGGCGATGTCCGCCCTCTCAAATGTCTGTTCCGTATCATCTTCATATGCGATGGTAACAGTATTTTCATCATATGCCTTCAATATGCCGGTGAATTCCTTCTGCCGGTCGATCGCCCGGTATGTGCGGATCTCCACCTCTTCGCCCAGGCTCCTCTTAAAATCCTTTTCCTTCTTAAGCGGTCTCCCGAGTCCCGGGGAGCTCACTTCAAACACATAGGAATCCGGGATGTAATCCTTCTCATCCAAAATATCTGAGAACTGCCTGCTGACCGCCTCGCAGTCATCCACTGTGATGCCGCCGGGCTTGTCGATATACGCGCGCAGGTACCAGGTCCCGCCCTCCTTGACATACTCCACATCCACCAGCTCAAAGCCCAGAGCTGAGACGATCGGCTCTAACAGTTCTTCTGTTTTCTGTTCGTACTCTTCTCTCTTCGACACACTATACTTCCTTTCCCTGTTTACTGCCATGCTTTCAACGGCATAATGGCACACCCCTCTCGGAGTTTCCCACACCAACAAAGAAGAGTGAACTTTCGTCCACTCTTCTGCCGGAATCTTTATGTAACTGTTAAGCAGTATAGCACTTATTTTCTGATCTTGCAAGGGATTCAGGCAAATTTTCCCCAATTTCCAAATCAGAAAAAATCCTTTTTCTTAATGATCCTTCCGCCGATATACAGCATAACAGCTGTCAGCGGGATGCATACCGCCAGACACTGCCCTGCATTCACGCCGCTTCCCGCAAATCGCTCATAACGGAGCAGCATCAGGTGGTTAAAGATCAGAAACGGCGACCTTAAAAATACCGAACTCACCAGAACCGCCACAGGTACGATAAATCCCGCCACAGCATTGACCTTGACAGACAGCACGCACTGAACAGATGCAATGGCATTCATGACAACAAGAGACAGCCCCGCCAACTCCAGAACAAGCCCCGCTGTATTTATCCCTTCCAGCATCAGTCCGTTGTATTCCCATTGGAGCTCTGTATTGATCCCGTTTATCTCAGCGCCTGAAAAAAAACCGAATATAAGGAAGCCGAGAAGAGAAACCGCAAGAAATACGGCTGATTCCAGAAAAACACCGCCCATGCATGACATCCACCAATGTCCCCTTGTCTTTTTCCGCAGAAGGATCTGCTGCTGGTACTTAGAGAAGCTGCTGCTGATCCTCTTACCCGTGACCGCGAAAAAATAGATGAAATACAGGGACCACAATGCCGGAATATTAAATGGCTGCTGCGCAGACCTCTCATACGGCAGTTCTCCTTTATAAAACTCAACCACATAATCCGCCACGGACAGCCCGATCTCTTCTCCGCGCATCTGCTCCAGCGCCTGGATATTTATCTGAAAAAAACGGCACGAGATCAGTACAATGCACAACGGAACCAGATACATCCAAATATGCGGCACCGACATAGCCTTTTTAATCTTCCTCACATTATCCCCCTGTTTTCTATAATTCCAAAATCGACTTTACCGGATATGACGAAAATGTCAGCCAAAATTCCCGGCTGTCGATCTCTTTCCACTGCCGGTCTGTAAACTGATATTTCAAAATCTCAAAAAGATATGAAGTCTCTATCTTCTGCCCCGGTTCAAGCTGCGGTACCGCAGAACCATATTTCTCCATGTCCGTGCTCCCGAGAAGACTGTTGATCGACGCAGAATACCCGAATGTCTCCAGGTTCAGTGCTGTCAGGTCACACTGTATCGACTCATCTGTCCTATTTTCCAGAGTAACAGAAACTTCTCTGAGTTCCGCATCCAGGAAGGGCTCTTCCCCTCGCTTCTCATAGAGCGCTTCCCGTTCTTCTTCTGATAGTATCTCCCATCCCGTCACGGTAAGAAAGACTCCGTCCCGGATCTCCACTTCCTGCCCGGCCTTCGTCCGCTCTATGGACGGCGCCGGATATTTCCGGTTGATCCGGAGATACCCTGCTGTAAAAATAGCAGCCAGTATTACAACCAGTACGACTGCTGTCACTCTCTTTTTCATATGCGTCTCCTATCCTGCAATATGCTCTTTGATCTCTCCCAGATCCATCCTGTAAATCTCATCAGCCGCTTCTTCCAGCAGTTCAGATGTATGGCAGGAGATGATCACCAATGCCCCCCGCTCCTTTTCTTCTTTTATGATCTCCCACAACCGTTTCTCGCTCTTTTCGTCCAGCGCATTTGCCGGCTCGTCCAATATGACAATGTCCGGCTTCTCCATAACCGCTGCCGCGATACCAAGCTTCTGTTTCATTCCGAGCGAATAGGTCCTGTACTTTTTGTCCATCACATCTTCCAGACCGACTCTTTTGACCGCATTGATGATTTCTTCCCGGCCGATGACCTTCTTAATAGATGCCAGCACCTCCAGATTTTGAAAACCAGTATACGAGTTCAGGAACCCGGGCTTTTCGATCAGGACGCCAATGCTTTTCGGAAATGAGATCTCTTTCCCCAATTCTTCTCCATTGATCACGACTTTCCCCGAGGTAGGAAGCACAAGCCCGCATATCACTCTCATAAGCATAGATTTACCGCACCCGTTCTTTCCCTGGAGCCCGTAGACCCTTCCCCGGTCCATGGAAATCGTGATATTCTTTAAAACCTCTTCCGCGCCGATCTGCTTGCTGATATTTTCTATTTCTAAAAACATAGTTCTATTCCCCCGTATTCATTTCTCCGTATAAATCTATTTTTCTGATAAAACGCACTCCCACAGAATACTCTGCCAGGATTACAAGAATCCCCAGGAGAAAAGCTCCTCCCATTTTCACAGGGGAGTCCCATGACGCTGTCTGGACTGAAAAAAACTGATAATACCCATCGAATCTCCAGGAAGATATAGCTGCCAGCAGTATGAGCAGGATCCACAGAGCCGGCATATATTTGGGGCACCAGAACAGCGCTTCCATAAATATAAGGATCTGCACAAACTTCACAAGGTACATCACAAAAATCATCCCCAGGACCATGGGAAAGCTTACCTCTTCTACTCCTCCTGTCATCGAATAGTACAGGCTGTCGATCTGATCCCAGTTAATGAAGCTTTCCGTCATTGCCCGGGCAAACACCGTCTCTACCGCCAGCATGACCGTTGTAATTATAAATGCATATATGATCCCTTCCCGGATCTGCTTGCGGAACATCTTTTTCCGGCTTCTGTACCGCAGCAGCTGCTGGATGTTCAGACTTTCTCTGCTGGATTTCATGACAAAAAAAGTAAAGACCGGCAGCAGCATAATACCAAAGTTCCAGTGTCCCTGGAACATGATCAATTCATCTGCCGCACAAAGTCTCACATGATAAAGCTGCAGATAAGATTCATATTGCCCATGGCAGCTCCAGTAAGCGCAGAACACGGTCCACGCAAAGACCAGCGCCGACAGGCGCTGCTCCTTTCGCATTCCGTCAAGGACGCTCCGGATATGCCATTTTATATCAGAAAACATCTTCCCGTTCTCCTTTGCGTGTGAAAATAAACCAGGAAGCCAGCAGCCCGACTGCCAGATAGATCAGGAAAACCCATGGATTAATGATCCCACAGCCGGCTCGTCCCATATATACAATGGAGTAATCCCATACCCCAAGAAGGCTGCATCCCACATGAATGATCAACTGGATGAAAAACGGGATCACTGCGATCACGATCTTATAGTCCGACAGGAAACTGACTGCCAGTGTCAGACAGGCAAAGATCCCGCCGATCACAAAATCGATCAACAGAAAGATCAAAATATAAAGCAAAGGATGTGTAAAAAATATACTGCTGAACAGATGGGCCGGCGTAATCATGCTCCGGGTGTAGATTGTTGACGGCTGAAGATCCGGAACCAGCGTCATACAGCAAAGCAGATTCAGGAAAAGCGGGATCGCGACCGCTGCTCCTCCGGAAATAAAAGCCGAAAAATACTTTGCCTGCAAAAAGCCTTTTCTGCCGCAGCGGGTATAAATATTTTTGAGGAAACCGCTGTCTCCATCCGTAAAGTAAGATGTACCGAAAGGCAGCATCGCAAAGACCGGCACCAGAAGGAAATAGATAAATCCCTCTATATTTCCGCCGTTTCCCGCTATCCAGGTCTCTGAAACAACGGCCGGCTGAACTATCGGCCACTTTGCGAAATCCATAGCCTCATTTCTGAGGTAAACAGGGATCTGATCCCCGATCACCTGTGCGGCCGATAATGCGCAGCCGATCAAAACCGCCAGCAGCATGCCTTTGCTTGTAAATGCGCGTTTTAACTCTATTTTTAAAATGTCCTTCATATTCTCTCCTGTATAAGCGGCTGAAGCCGCTGCACTTTAATTTAAAATGATCCAGCGACGCACTTCCGCATCGAGTTTATTGAGCGTGCTGTCCGATCCGCCCGTATGTTCGATCCGCAGGTAAAACCCATCACAATAAGGGAGAAGATCATCCGGCACAACATATATCAGCCGTTCTTTTCTTATCTCATTAGCCGCAAAAGTCTCCTTATATGTATTCTTTGTTATTGGTTTCAGCTCATTGGTCTCCAAATTGACAATATCGCTCACTTCGCCGGTGCATGACTTCTCCGCGCCCCGCATCTGCAGTCTGATGAACCCCCATATATGCTGCGTCACTTCTCTGTCCTGAAGATTCTCCACTGTGATATCCGCCACGACATAAGAATAGTCGTTCAGTATATTCTTATTCTCGTCATACTCTACCTCAGGATACTCGTTCAACTGATAGTCCCCCGGATTTTGTTTCGTCAATTGCCAGGAGTCCACAGTGTAGGCAAATGGGAGATTGCGGATCGTATCCCCCGTTGACACGACATATCTTGCATCCACCTCATGATCCAGGTACTCCGTCAAATGTTCTGCAAGATCCTCGGAAGCCTCATCCGGCTCCCCGTCCTGGATTGGAATGCCAGTATTTATACCGTCGGTATCCGTCACTTCCTCAAAAGTCGGGGCGTCTTTGTCCTGTCCGTTTCCTCTGAAATAGAGGATACAGATCAAAGCGATAACACACGTTGCAAATAACACTATAATTGTAACTGCTGTTTTTCTCATTCTAACTTCCTTTTGCTAATTGGCTTCCCCGGGGCAACGGAGCAGCCAATTATAAATCACATAATATAGATTATTGTACTAATATTTTAAACACTGTCAGGGCTCCAATAGCCGTAAATTGTAGCCGGAACATTTTCTGCTGGATGTATCAACAAAAAGCACTCTGCCTTTCCACTTTCTTTTACCAGATTGGGAATATATCTCACTTCTCCGACACCGACATAATATTCACGTGCACCATATGTAAAATTCGCATTATCACTATATACAGAAAAATACGCCGGGATATTTCCTTTGTGATACACATAGCACGAGGTATAATCCCTTTTGGCTCTGGGCTCAGTCTGATACCACGTATTTCCAGTCGATTCATATACATAAAATGAATCTGTTATATTGCCAACTGCAAATACTGTCTGTGCAGCTCCTCCCACAAAGAACACTCCCAACAATGCCAGGCACGTTACTCTTGCTTTCCCGCTCAGCTTCAACAAGGTTTTTTTTTTCATAGTCTCTTCCTCCTAACTTTTAAGTCCTGAGTCCGAAACACCACAAATACTAGATTAAGCATATAATAAATTAGCTATTATGTCAATAATAAATCGTTATTCGATACATTAATTATACATTTTGTCCAAATCAATCTTCTAATACTTATCGTATTTATGATTCCAAAAAGGCATCTCTGTTTCCAGACATGCCTTTCCTGATCCCATATATATTTTTTAGTATTCTACCCCCGGTACTTCGTCCCGGCTCCGTCCCGTTTCGCCGCTTTCAGCCGGTTCAGCGTGACTTCTTTCTCCCCATAGAGGATCTTCGTCTCTGTGCCTTCCTCAAAGAGATAGACGTTCTCCAGTTCATCCTTCTTCTGGAGGCGGATGCCGCGCACGCCTACCGCCGCCTTCTTCTTGACCGGCACTTCCTCAGCCGGGAACCGCAGGAAATATCCGTTCTTTGTCTGGAGCACGATGTTCTGGCTGTCATTGACCACTTTCACAGCGATCAGAGAGTCCTCTTCCTGGAGCTTTGTCGCCGCGATGGTCCGTTTTGACACCTGGAACTCTGTTCCCTCAACCTTCTTGATCATTCCCTGAGCGGTGGCGAAGAGAAGGTTCGCGAAGCGCATCTGCTCTGCATCGCAGACCATGACGATCTGCTCCTCGCTGGTAGAGTAATTGCTCACATTATCGATCGGCGTCCCCTTGTCGCGGAACCTGCCGTAGGGCACGTCCAGCACCTTGACCTGATGCATCTTTCCAGTGTCCGTAAAGATGCAGAGCTTCCCGGTATTCATACAGTGGACGATGTATTTGTTCTCACTGTCCGCTGCTTCCTTATTTCTCTCGTACACAGACAGGTCCACAGTCTTTGCATACCCGAAGCGGTCCATGAGGAATACCACTTCCTGCTCTTCGATCTTCTTCTCCTCGAAGACAGCCTCTTCCGCGTTCTCGACGACTGTGCGCCTCTTCCGCGCATACTCCTTCTTGAAGGCATCCAGCTCTTCCATGATCACGCCTGCCATGGAGTCGTAATTGTTCAGGATATCCTCATACCTCGCGATATTTTTGAGAGTCTGCTCATGTTCTGCGATGAGCGCCTGGATCTCCAGCCCGATCAGGCGGTACAGGCGCATCTCCAGGATGGCGGTCGCCTGGCGCTCGGTAAACCTCAGCAGGGCTGCCATCTTCTTTGAGATCCTGGACTTGAACGTAATATTGTCCGTCACGCCGTTTACAAGGCAGGCGCGTGCGTCCTTGACAGACTTGCTTCCCCTCAGGATCTCAATGATCAGGTCGATTACATCGCAGGCTTTGATCAGTCCTTCCTGGACTTCGCTCTTCTCCTGCTCTTTCGCAAGGAGCGTCTTATATTTGCGGGTCGCCAGCTCGAACTGGAAGTCCACGTGGTGCTCAATGATCTTCTTAAGCCCCAGCGTCTCCGGGCGTCCGTCCGCCACAGCCAGCATATTGACGCCGAAGGTATCTTCCAGACGGGTCTTCTTGTAGAGCATGTTCTTTAAGTTCTCCGCGTCCGCCCCTCGCTTTAACTCGAGGACAATGCGGATCCCCTCTTTTGAGGACTGGTTGGAGATGTCTACGATATCCGTGGTCTTCTTTGTCTCCACCAGATTCGCCACGTCGTTTAAGAACTTGCCGATGCCGGTCCCGATCATGGTGTACGGGATCTCGCTGATGACGAGCTGCTTTTTCCCGCCTTTTAATTCTTCCACCTCGACCTTGCCCCGGATCTTGATCTTGCCCTGGCCGGTCTCGTAGATATCCAGAAGGTCATCCTTATTTACCACGATGCCCCCGGTGGGGAAATCCGGGCCTTTGATGTACTTCATGAGCTGTCTTGTACTGATCTCGTCGTTTTTCATGTACGCCTTGACCGCGTCGATGACCTCGCCCAGGTTGTGGGTGGGGATGCTTGTCGCCATACCGACCGCGATCCCTTCCGCGCCGTTTACGAGCAGGTTCGGCACACGCATGGGCAGGACAAGGGGCTCTTTCTCCGTCTCGTCAAAGTTTGGTCCGAAGTCTATGACGTCTTTGTCCAGATCCGCAAGACACACTTCCTGGGTAAATTTTGTCAGCCTTGCCTCGGTGTAACGCATGGCCGCCGCCCCGTCTCCTTCGATGGAGCCGAAGTTGCCGTGGCCGTCCACAAGGGTCTGTCCCTTCTTGAAATCCTGCGCCATGACCACCAGCGCCTCATAGATGGAGCTGTCCCCGTGGGGATGGTATTTACCCATGGTGTCTCCCACGATGCGGGCGCATTTGCGGTATGGTTTGTCATAGCGGATGCCCAGCTCGTACATGTCGTAGAGAGTGCGCCGCTGGACAGGCTTGAGCCCGTCCCTTACATCCGGCAGGGCGCGGGCGATGATCACGCTCATGGCGTAATCGATATATGATTTTTTCATAAGGTCTGAGTACTCGGTCCTTATGATCTGTGATTCACTGTTCATTCCTTATTCTCCTTCATCACTGTGGGATCCTGACTTACAGCCGGGACTGTGTCCGGCGGCACGGATCAGATGTCCAGCTCTGCCTCTGTCGCATTCTCATAGATAAATGCACGCCTGGGCGGCACTTCCGTGCCCATGAGCATCTCTGTCACACTGGAAGCCATCCTTGCGTCCTCGATCTCTACCAGCTTGAGAAGCCGCCTTTCCGGGTCGAGCGTGGTCTCCCAGAGCTGTTCCGCGTCCATCTCGCCGAGACCTTTGTATCTCTGGAGGGTGAACGGCCCTTTGTGGGTCTTCCGGTATTTTTCCAGAGCTTTGTCATCGTAGAGGTATTCTTCCTCCCCGCTCTTCGGCATCGCCTTGTAGAGGGGCGGCATGGCGATATACACATGCCCTTCGTAGATCAGCTCCGGCATGAAACGGTAGAACAGGGTGAGGAGCAGGGTGGAGATATGGGCTCCGTCCACGTCCGCATCCGCCATGATGATGATCTTGTCGTACCTTAATTTGCTGATGTCAAAGTCATTTCCATAGCCTTCCGAGAACCCGCACCCGAACGCATTGATCATGGTCTTGATCTCCGCGTTGGCGAGGATCTTGTCAATGCTTGCCTTCTCCACGTTCAGGATCTTTCCGCGGATGGGGAGGATCGCCTGGAAATTACGGTCTCTCGCCGTCTTTGCCGAGCCGCCGGCGGAATCTCCCTCCACGATGAAGATCTCGCATTTCTTCGGATCACGGCTCTCGCAGTTTGCCAGTTTTCCGTTGCTGTCAAAGGAGTATTTCTGTTTGGTGAGCAGGTTGGTCTTTGCCTTTTCCTCAGTCTTCCGGATCTTTGCCGCCTTTTCCGCGCTGGAGAGCACCGTTTTCAGCGTGTCGAGATTCCGGTCAAAATAGCGCACGATTTCCTCGCCGGTCACCTTTCCCACGGCTTTTGCCGCGTCAGGGTTGTCCAGCTTTGTTTTTGTCTGTCCCTCGAACCTGGGATCCGGATGCTTGATGGACACGATGGCAGTCATGCCGTTGCGGATGTCCGCTCCGGTGAAGTTTGCATCCTTCTCCTTTAATATGCCCAGCTCCCTTGCGTACTGGTTCATGACCGTGGTGAATGTCGTCTTGAATCCGGTCAGATGGGTGCCTCCCTCTGCATTATAGATATTATTGCAGAAGCCCAGCACATTCTCGTGGAATTCATTGACATACTGCAGTGCCGCCTCCACCTCGATGCCGTCGGACTCTCCTTTGAAATAAACAGGTTCATGCAGTGCCTCTTTTTTCTTGTTCAGGTCGCGGATAAATCCGATGATCCCCTCCGGCTCGTGATAGACCACATGCTCCGGCTCATCCAGCCGCTTATCGTCGAAAATGATCGTCAGCTCGGGATTTAAGTATGCGGTTTCATGGAGACGGCTTTTCACCTCTTCGGCCCGGAACTTCGTCTTCTCAAAGATCGTGTCGTCCGGCAGGAAATTGATCGTAGTCCCTGTTTTTCTCGACTTCCCGATCTTCGGCAGCAGGCCGTCCTCCAGTTCGATCACCGGGACGCCCCGTTCATATCTGTCATGGTGGATATATCCGTCCCTGCTGATCTTCACATCCATATAGGTAGAAAGTGCATTCACGACAGAGGAACCCACGCCGTGCAGACCGCCGCTTGTCTTGTACGCGGAATCGTCAAATTTACCTCCCGCATGCAGCGTGGTGAACACGAGCCTCGCCGCGGACACTCCTTTCTGGTGCATATCCACCGGGATGCCGCGCCCGTTGTCCGTGACTGTGGCGGAACCGTCCTTTTCCAGTGTCACATGGATCTCCGAACAGTATCCCGCCAGATGCTCGTCCACAGAGTTGTCCACGATCTCGTAGATCAGGTGGTTTAATCCTTTGGTCGATACACTTCCAATATACATGCCGGGACGCTTCCTGACTGCCTCCAGTCCTTCCAGCACCGCGATACTGCCTGCATCGTATGTATTGTTGCCTGCCATTTACATTCTCCTTCTTTATTTCCGCTGCCGGCGGAATATCGTTTCTTTCAAATGCCCTGCATAAGCGCAGGACATGCCATTTGATACTATACCACCAGTCCTTGTGATTTGCAAACAAAAAATATCGTCTCCCCACCAGATGTAGTGACAGATAGAGACAGCCCGGCCTCACAGCCGGACTGTGTCACTCCAGGATCACATGCGCCAGGGTATCTGCCAGCACCTCCATGGCGTTGCGCATCTCTGCCACTGTATTCGTCTGCGCCCCTGCCTCCACGAGAAGGGACTTGGGCAGCAGATGCAGATTGTACCGGTATGCCCTCAGATAGATATGCCGGACAAATCCCGGATACAGACTTTCCGAAGCGAGCTGCATCTGCAGGGAAAAAGCCAGGTTATCCTGTATGTATGGGTTATACAGATAATCAATGTCCCCGTTGGTGCGGGTCCGGCTCAGACCGTTGAAATACATGATCTTCGCCGTGGGTTTCCCATTGATCTCCGTCACCAGATGCGTCCCTTCCGCCACGCCGTCCCTGTGCAGGTCGATCGCCACCTCCAGAGTAGGATTTGCCTCTATGAGCGGGCGCACGGAAGCCTCGGCGTTTTCATACGCATTGCTCCTGTCCAGCTGTCCGTTGATGATGTCATACACCCCGGTGTCGTGGATCGTCTCAATCCCCTTTTCATTTAAGAGTTCTGTCAGATAATCCCCCATGCCCACGATACTGGTCGCAGGGTCCCCCGGTGTGGAATCCACGAATTCTTCCTGGGAATGTGTATGGAAGATGATCACCTTCGGTCCGCCTGTGGTATTGTCGATCTTCATGCTCCTGCTCAATAAGTCATCCGCGTTTAACTGCTCAGGACCGATCATGGTAGAACTGTCCACTGTATAGAAATTGCTGAGAAGATAGTCGAAATCCCTCAGCTTCTCGATGGACATGTCAACGGTCGGCGCAGCCGGCTGGGCAGCGGCTTCCGCCGGCTCCGGCTCTCCGACAAGATTTCCGTTTTCATCCACTGCGTTTTCGTCATTTGCCTGCGCGTCCAGTATCTTTGCCAGTGTTTCCTCATCCTCGATCGCAGGGCTGCTCACAGCATGATCCTCCGCATAACTCACAAGAGGGAGCCAGGCGAGGGCTTTTTCTCTGACCCACTCCCGGGCGCCCTTGTCCTGGGCCCGGTTCAGGAAGGCAAGCCCCGGCATGTACATCTCTTCGGCGCCCGCCAGGATCTGATTCTGGAAATCATACCGCCAGCTTCCCCTGCTCCCTCCCGCAGCGATCCACAGCGCGCACGCGGCCAGGAGCAGGATGGGCGCGGCTGCCTTTGTCTGCCCGGGTCTCTTTGTCCATATATCTTCCATATCTAAAAGGCATCCCTTTCCTGTCTTTACTTCTGCAATTTTATGCCCGGGCTCTTCCTGTTATGACTTATGACGCTCATGTGAAAAGCATATTGATCGCTTCGGAAAGAGTGTGGCTGATATGGTGGATCAGCTCGTCCACGTCCTTTGGAGTCATGAACATCCCGTTCAGATGGGGAGAGATCAGCTCCCTTACGAATTCCTGCTTTTCTCCCGCGTTGCAGGCGCGGAGCTCTCGCCCCACTCCCTTCAGTGATTCCGAAGATTCCAGCGCCTGGATGAAATTTTCCATCGTGTCGTTTACGATCGTCGCCGCGTCCACAACTGTCGGGACGCCGATGCCGATCACCGGGACGCCCAGTGACTCTTCCGTCATGCCGATCCTGTGGTTCCCCACGCCTGAGCCCGGATGGATCCCTGTGTCCGCGATCTGTACCGTCCGGTTCAGTCTCCTGCTGCTGCGGGCCGCAAGGGCATCCACCGCGATGACGATATCCGGGTGGGTTTCATTAACAATGCCCCTGACGATCTCCGAGCTCTCCATACCGGTCTGTCCCATCACCCCGGGTACAATAGCGCTGATCATATTTGCGTGTTCCATGCCCATGGCATATTTCCCGTATTCTTTCACGACATGGCGGTTCACGGCGAGATGGTCCGCCACATAAGGCCCCAGAGCGTCCGGGGTCACCTCCCGGTTCCCAAGCCCCACCACAAGGACAGAAAGGTCGTCTTCCCCTTTTCTTTCCTCACGGATATTTTTATCGATCAGCTCCCGGATCAGTCCGCACAGCTCGGACGCGATCTCCATATGCGTCTCATCGTCCGGGAGAGCAAGATCCGGCGTCTCCAGCGTCAGGTATGTCCCTGTCGGTTTCCCCATTGCTTTTGCGCCGTTCTCTGTCTCTATCTCCACACGGGTAAGCCTCATTTCCCTCTCCTCGTCATATTCTTCTTTTAATATGACCCCGGGGATCTCCACATGATCTGACTCGAACCTCTCTTTTTCCTCCAGGGCCAGATCCGTCCTCACACTGTAATTGCGCAGCATCTCTCATCCTCGCTTTCATGTATGGTATACGAATGTTACTGATAATAGCAGTTTTCTCAATATTTCTTAAAATATGTATTGACAACCCTTTCCTGTTAGCATAAAATAAATGAGTATGTTTCAGCGG
>ERZ1643246.2890-NODE-2890-length-15517-cov-7.890829_pt1 | contig 15517 bp, 15 predicted proteins | sample MGYA00579265_ERZ1643246 | MGnify/ENA primary metagenome ERZ1643246 (study PRJEB29033, sample SAMEA4952261) | chicken gut metagenome | biome: Broiler Chicken; feature: Gastrointestinal Tract; material: Caecum | place: Ireland | collected 2018 | study: Broiler... | reverse complement strand
TAGCGATAATATTGACAGAGTGAGCCAAGATTTTATAGAAGAAGCGGGAATACAGCAGGGGGATTTTGATAATGTAGGCGACTGCGGGTATGCGATTCCGACACATTGGGATATAGGAAAAGTATATAAACGACTGATAAAAATGGCGGCGGAGGATGAGAATATCAGCATTGTAGATGCACTGTTTAAGGTATATAATTCTTTTATCAGTCCCAAGATTGACGACTATAACAGCAGTGTATATTATGAAAATCCATCATATATTTTTGAATGTTATAAAGAAAATAAAATGTTATGAGAAGCAGAAGGTAGAACATGGATAAGTTTGAGAAAAGCGGAATTAAGCCGGCCGTGATGGATGAAATTAAGAAGATAGCCGAAAAATATGACATAAAAAGAGTGATCCTATTTGGTTCACGGGCCAGAGGAGACTATCAGAGGGCGAGCGATATTGATTTGGCAGTTGAGGGCGGCAGGATTACTGATTTTATTCTTGAAGTTAAAGAGACAACATCAACTTTGCTGAACTTTGATATTGTGGATCTGGAGAAAACTGCTCCGGGAAAATTCCGGGATTCCATTAAGAAAGAAGGAATTATTCTGTATGAAAAAATTTGATAATTTTGTTTCCAACCTGGAAATCCTGCAGAAAGCGGAACAGGAGGACTTAAAAAACGAATTTATTATAAGCGGAATTATTGATAAATTTTTTATTCAATTTGAACTAGGCTGGAAAGTGCTGAAAGAATTGCTCCGCTATGAAGGGAAAAGTTCGGCAAATTCTGGATCACCAAGAGAAATATTAAAAGCTGCATATGAAGTCTATGATTTTATTGATGAGGATGTGTGGCTTGATATGTTGAAATCGAGAAATGATGTGACTCACATATATGATGGGGATGCGGCAAAACGTTTTGTAAATGATATTTTGTACAGATATATTCCTGAATTTATAAAATTGCGTGAAAATATCGTAGAACAATATGAGGAAGTACTTTCACAAATCTGATATACTTTCTGCAAAAAGGAGATATCAGAAGATGGATAACCAGATCTACAATATTTCGAACGATATGTCGGATTATCTGAATGTTTCACAGATGAAGAAGCTTCAGGAAATTTTGATCAAGAGACTGGAAGGCACAAATGAAGCGGCAGAAGCAGTTACAAATGATGCTTATGACTGATACAGCGCCGGAGATGGAAGAAAGCCTCCATCCCCGGCGCTGTATTATAATGTCCGCAGTGGTTTTGCCCATTATCCGATCAGCGTCCCCAGCCAGTACAGCACCCCAAGCCCCCAGCTTGTGAAGATCCCGTACAGGATGACCGGACCCGCGATCGTGAAGATCTTGCATCCGATGCCGAATACCTGCCCCTCCTTTTTGTATTCGATCGCCGGCGCAGCGACAGAGTTGGCAAATCCGGTGATGGGAACAAGCGCTCCGGCGCCGCCCCATTTCGCAAGGCGCGGATAGATGCCGGTGCCGGTGAGGAGGACGCTCAGGAGGACAAGGAGCAGGGAAGTCCAGCTGCTGCAGTCGTCCGTACTCAGATTTTTCAGCTCGCAGTAGTGATTGATGACCTGGCCGATGAAACAGATGGTGCCTCCGAGGAGAAAGGCTTTGAGCATGTTCAGCCATACGTTGTGCTTCGGTGTTTTTTGTCTGACATATTCTTCGTATTGTTTTTCCTGTTTTAAACGCTGTATCTTATCCATAGAGAATTCCCCTTTCTTTCAGCCCGGCGCGTAAAAGCGGAGCTGTCTTTTGTTAGTATCCGGGATCATCCGGGAAAATATACCCCGTATATTCATTGGGAAACATGCGCATAATACCCATGAGACAGACGAAAATGCAGACAGACGAAGACAGACGAAAAGGTGGGGATGCGGTATGGAAGAGACCATAAAAGGAAGCCAGAGCCTGATATTCAGAAATGCGCCTTATCTCATAAGCGCGGCGTCAGTGACCGGCAGCAAGGAGGCGGAAGGACCTCTGGGCAAACTGTTTGATATGACAAGTGAGGATGACCTCTTCGGGGCGCAGACCTGGGAGGAGGCGGAGAGCACGATGCAGAAAGAAGCCTGTGTCCTGGCGCTGGGGAAGGCCCATGTGGAGCCGGCGGCGGTACGGTATCTGTTCGGCGGCGACCTGCTGAGACAGGGGATTGCCACTTCCATGGGTGTGGAGGGGCTTCAGATCCCGATGTTCGGGCTGTATGGGGCGTGCTCCACGTCCGGGGAAGCACTCGCCCTGGCGGCGATGAGCGCGGCCGCCGGGTATGGAGAGTATATGCTTGCCGTGACTTCCAGCCATTTCGGCAGTGCGGAGAAAGAGTTCCGATTCCCCCTGGGATACGCGAGCCAGAGACCGCTGTCCGCACACTGGACCGTGACAGGGAGCGGCGCGTTCCTTGTCGGCTCTGCAGAAAAACCGGGAGGGGCCGGACAGGATAAATACGAAAACAGCGAGGTACGCCAGGAGAAGAGCCATGTCCGCATCTCAGGCGTGACTGTGGGGAAGATCGTGGATTACGGGCTCAAAGATTCCCAGAACATGGGCGCGTGCATGGCTCCGGCGGCGATGGATACGATCGTACGGAATTTTGAAGATATGGGCAGGACAGAGCAGGACTATGACCGGATCATCACCGGGGATCTGGGATATGTAGGGCAGTCCATCCTGTTTGACCTGGTCAGGGGGAAAGGATATGACATCCGTGAGCGGCATCTGGACTGCGGGATGACGATCTTTGACCAGCAGACGCAGGATACTCATGCCGGGGGGAGCGGATGTGGATGCGCGGCAGTGACACTTGCCTCTTTTGTGCTCCCGAAGATTGAGAAGGGAGAGTGGAAGCGGGTGCTGTTTGTCCCCACGGGAGCATTGATGTCAACAGTAAGCTTCAACGAGGGTGCCAGTGTCCCGGGGATCGCCCACGGGATCGTGCTGGAGCACTGCTAGCATATTATTTCGCAGATAACTGCGCCAGACCGCCTGCGGGCTTTCCGGCATCCGGTCAGCGCTGACGTGATAATGCGGATAAAAACAGATCTGAAAGGTGGAAAAGACATGGAGTATGTGACAGCTTTTGTGACAGGCGGACTGATCTGCGCGCTCGTGCAGATCCTTCTGGACCGGACGAAACTGATGCCGGGGCGGGTCATGGTCCTGCTCGTATGCACGGGAGCCGTACTGGGGTTCTGCGGGATATACAAACCATTCCAGGAGTTCGCCGGGTCAGGCGCGGGAGTGCCGCTCCTGGGCTTTGGGAATGTCCTCTGGCAGGGAGTGAAGGAAGCAGTGGACAAACAAGGGTTCCTTGGCGTGTTTATGGGCGGCTTTAAGGCGAGTGCAGTCGGGATCTCAGCGGCGCTGATCTTCGGGTATATTGCATCGTTTATCTTTGAGCCGAGGATGAAAAAATAAGAGCAGGAATCCCGCGCCGGAAGAAATCAGAGGAAACTCTTGGCGGAAAAGGTGAAAAACCCTGACTTGACAGGAAGAGTCCGCAATGCTATTGTTTGTTAGATAAATATGAAAAAATCATACAATAGCGGGATCAGGGAAAAGATGAAACATTTCATAAAAAAGGCAGCGAGGAAGTTACGTGCCGGATATCTTGAGGAAGTATCCGGCGAACTTCGCTGGATGTACCGGTATATAAAAAAATACAGGCTCTGGGTGCTGATGTACATAGTTATTGGGATTGCGGGGGCGGGAATGGGGCTTGGCGTATCCGTGGCGTCACGCAATCTGATTGATATGGTGCTCAGCCAGGATCCTGCGCGGCTCGCCGGGATGGCGGGTACAATGGCTGCAATGGCTGCAGGCAGCATCGCCGCTTCGGCTGCGGTCAGCCGCGTATCGGCAAAGATTATGGTGGATGTGCAGAATGAAATGCGTGGGGAGATGTACAGCAGGATCCTGTATTCCCGTTGGGAAGAACTCCAGCTGTACAGCACGGGGGATCTGCTGAACCGGCTGAACAGCGATATGGGCATTGTCTCAAGGAATGTGATCGGATGGCTCCCATCTCTTTTGACGAAAGGGTTTCAGTTTCTGGCGGCGTTTTTCCTTATTCTGTATTATGACCCGACAATGGCGGTGCTCGCGCTTGTAAGCGCGCCGTTGACTCTCCTGCTTTCCAGGATGCTGATCCGCAGGATGCATCGGTATAACCGGGAGATGCGGGAGATCAGCAGTGATATGATGTCTTTCCAGAACGATTCGTTCCAGAATCTTCAGACTGTAAAAGCGTTCGGCCTTATGGGGGTATTCAGCGGGAAAATGAACGCGCTGCAGGAATATTACAGAGAGCGTCTCATGGATTATAACAAATTTAATATCTTTGTGTCGTCCTATCTGTCTATTGCAGGGACGGCAGTATCATACCTCTGCTTTGGGTGGAGCATCTACCGGCTGTGGGGCGGTTATATCACTGTGGGGACGATGGCAATGTTCCTTCAGCTGGCTTCCGGGCTTTCCGCCGCGTTTAATAATCTGGTGCATATGGTCCCTGCGCTCCTGAGGGCGGCAGCGTCCGCAGGGCGCATTATGGCAGTGGAAGGGATGGAAAAAGAGGATACAGAAGATCCGGAAGCGGAGGAGCTGCGGAGATACCGGGGACCGGTGAAGATTGAGCTGAGAGATGCGGCTGCTGCCTACGAGGGCGAAGCAAACGTATTTTCCCATTCCTGTTTTCACGTGGCATCCGGTGAGATCGCTGCCATAATAGGTCCGTCCGGTGAGGGGAAGACGACCCTGATCCGTCTTCTTCTGGGACTGCTGGAACCGGCAGAAGGAAGTGCGGAGGTACGGTGGAAAAAAGATGGGTCCGATGAGTATATGTGTTCCTGCCGTCTGTCGGCAGCGACCAGGGAGTGCTTCTCCTATGTCCCACAGGGAAATACGGTTTTCATGGGCACGATCGCAGAGAATCTCCGGTTGGTAAAGCCGGACGCGGGAGAGGAGGAGATGCGCAGGGCGTTGGAGCAGGCGTGCGCATGGGATTTCGTCAGCGCGTTTCCGGACGGGCTTGACCACTATATCGGCGAACACGGGGCAGGGATCTCAGAGGGGCAGGCCCAGCGGATCGCCATTGCGCGCGCGGTTCTCAGGGACGCGCCGGTTCTTCTCCTGGATGAGGCGACGTCCGCCCTTGACGCAGAGACAGAAAAGCAGGTGTTGGAACAGATCATCAAAAGTGACAGCAGGAAACTCTGTATCGTTACAACCCACCGGCCCACTGTGCTGTCTATGTGCGACAGGATCTATGAGGTCAGAGACGGCGCTCTGCGAGAGGTATAAGACCTTATGCGTTTTTCTTGACAGAGCGCGCTCTGTAATGCTATGATAAACACCGTAACCGGGTTGTTTGCTTTCTGAAGGAAAGCGGAAAGAATATCGTTTATATGGTGATAAGATTTTCAAAATAAAGGGAAGATTTTATCACCTTTTTGTTTTCAGACAAAGGAGGATTACAGCACATGTGTGGAATCGTAGGATTTGTAGGCGAGGAGCCGGCGGCTCCGATCCTGCTCTCAGGACTTGAGAAACTGGAATACAGAGGATATGACTCGGCTGGTATTGCCGTGCGCAATGAGGAGACAGGCAGGATCGAAGTGGTGAAAGCCAAAGGACGCCTGAAGATCCTCTCGGAGAAAACAGACGGAGGGATGGCAGTGCCGGGGACATGTGGGATCGGCCATACCCGCTGGGCGACCCACGGGGAGCCGTCTGAGAATAACGCCCATCCCCACTGCACGGATGACAAGTCTGTTGTGCTCGTACATAACGGGATCATCGAGAATTATCAGGAATTAAAGGAAAAGCTCCTGAAATCCGGGTACAGCTTTTATTCCCAGACTGATACGGAGATTGCAGTCAAGCTGGTAGACTATTATTATAAGAAGACAGGCACTCCACTTGAAGCTCTGACAAGGGCGATGCTGCGTATCCGCGGTTCCTATGCGTTTGGAGTGATGTTTAAGGACTGCCCGGGAAGGCTCTTTGCGGCGAGGAAGGACAGCCCGCTCATCATCGGGAAGAATGAGTCCGGCTGCCTGATCGCTTCCGATGTGCCCGCGATCCTGGACAGGACGAGGAATGTCTACTATATCGGGAACATGGAGATCGCGGAGCTGAGCAAAGATGAGATCCATTTCTATAATATCGACCGGGAAGAAATCCAAAAGGAAATGGTGGAGATCAAGTGGGATGCGGAATCCGCGGAAAAAGGCGGATATGAGCACTTTATGCTCAAGGAGATCCACGAGCAGCCCAAAGCTGTGCAGGATACGGTGGGCGCTTATGTAAAGGATGGTCAGATCGACCTCTCGGAAGTGGGGCTTACCAGCGAGATGCTGGCAGGGCTGGAGCGTCTCTACATCGTTGCCTGCGGTTCGGCTTACCATGTGGGCATGGTGGCGAAATACGTGATGGAAGAGCTGGCGGATCTCCCGGTGGAGGTGGATCTTGCGTCAGAATTCCGCTACAGGAACCCAAAACTCATGAAGGACTCCATGGTGATCGTGGTATCCCAGTCCGGGGAGACGGCGGACAGCCTGGCAGCCCTGAGGCTTGCGAAGGAAAAAGGAGTACCGGTGCTCGGCATTGTCAATGTAGTGGGCTCCAGCATTGCCCGTGAGAGCGATCACATCCTCTATACTTACGCGGGACCGGAAATCTCTGTTGCCACGACTAAGGCGTACAGCACACAGCTCATCGCGGTATACCTGCTGGCAATCCAGGCTGCGTTCGCGAAAGGACTGATCAGCGAAGAGCGGTACGGAGAGCTGATCGCGGAGCTGGGAAGGCTCCCGGAGAAGATCCAGAAGACACTGGACGACAAGGAGCGTATCCAGTGGTTTGCGAGCAAGTATGCGAATGCAAAGGATATCTTCTTTATCGGCCGCGGCATCGACTATGCGATCAGCCTTGAGGGAAGCCTGAAGATGAAAGAGATCAGCTATATCCATTCCGAGGCGTACGCAGCGGGAGAGCTGAAGCACGGGACGATCAGCCTGATCGAGGACGGCACTCTTGTAGTCGGTGTGGTGACGCAGAAAGCGCTCTTTGAGAAGACGCTGAGCAATATGGTGGAGACAAAGAGCAGGGGCGCATACCTGATGGGGCTGACCCTGTACGGCAATTATAATATCGAGGACAATTCGGATTTCTCTGTGTATGTCCCGAAGACAGAACAGTATTTTACGACCAGCCTGGCCATCGTGCCGCTGCAGCTGATGGGATACTATGTCAGCGTTGCGAAAGGCCTGGATGTGGATAAGCCGAGGAACCTGGCGAAATCCGTGACAGTAGAATAAAAAGCATGCAAAAGGACCGATGCTATAAAGATGCGGAGCGATCAACGCCCGCCATCCGAACAGCATCGGTCTTTTACAAACATTTAACATGCCTTGGTGTTCGCGGTCCCATGGCTTTGTGATAAAATCGGTTCAGAGATCCTGAGTACAGGAAGAAAGGAAAATTGTAGAGAATCTACAGGGACATCTGCCATGGGGAATATCAGAAAACAGATCGAAAAGGGATACGCGGACCTGAGGCGCTCGGAAAAGCTGGCGGCGGATTATGTGCTGGAGCATATGGAACAGATACCGGACTTGTCCATAGACCGCCTGGCGCACAATGCGGGAGTCAGCCAGCCGACGGTGCTGAGGATGCTGAGATCCGCCGGCTTTTCCGGCTACCGTGACTTCTGCTACCGGCTCGTAGCGGAGCTGGCGAAAAAGGCGGAGGCAGGAGAAGGCGGAAAAGGACCGATGTACGGGTATACACTGGATAAGTCGACGCCCCTGAAGGAGATTCCCTTTAATATGGCTGCGACCACACAGAAAATGCTGGAGGAGACGGTAAAGAATTTCTCCGGGAAATTCTATCAGAAGACAGTGGAAGCGCTGGCAAATGCCCGGCTGATCGATATCTACGGGGTGGAAAACTCCGAGGCTACGGCGCTGGATCTTTTGACAAAGCTTCTCTATCTCGGGCTGCCCTGCCGGTATTTCAGCGACTGTTATCACCAACAGATCGCGGCGGGAGCCCTGACGCCCGGGGATGTGGCGGTGGGGATCTCCTATTCCGGGGAGTCAAAGGATACCGTAGACTCCCTCAGGACGGCGAAAAAGGCGGGCGCGCGTACGATCGCGGTGACGAACTTTAAAGACGCGGCCATCAGCAGATATGCGGACATCCTGATCTGCACCAGCCAGGAGCAGCTGATGTACGGGGATGCGATCTTTTCGAGGTCGTGCCAGATCCTGGTCGTGGATATGATCTATATGGGCATTATCTCGCTGGATTATGACCGGTTTACGGACAGACTGAAGCGCTGCGAGAAAGTAGTGCAGGAGAAAGCATACGGCGGGAATGCTCCCGGGAAAGACTGAAAATGGGATAGAACGGGAGTGTAGATTTTCTACATTTTTACATATGTTAAGCCTTTGTAAAGTTTACGGTTTCTTTACAAAGGATTAATTTTTCTTTGATAGAAAACCGGGGAACAGCTCCGCTATAATTGCCGATGCAGGCTGCGGGGCGATAAAGACGTTTCGTGGTGAGGGACACCGCCGGGCAGTGGAGGACGCCTGGGTGCGGATGCCGGCAGCGGCTTTGCAGAAGTATCGTAATGACAATGAGAATCATCGTGAGGAGTTATGGATTATGTTAGAGTTGAAAAATGTGAAGAAGAGCTATGACGGCACGCCGGTGCTCACCGACATCAGCCTGAATATCGAGGACGGAGAGATTGTTTCTATATTAGGTCCTTCCGGATGCGGCAAGACTACGCTCTTAAACCTGATCCTCGGGATCGTGGATTCCGACGGCGGACAGATCATCTATAATGGAAAAGATATCACAGATGTTCCTATGGAAAAGAGAGGGTTCAACATCGTATTTCAGGACTACGCCCTGTTCCCGAACCTGAATGTATATCAGAACATTACATACGGACTGAGGAACAACCCGGAGATCTCTTCGAAAGAGGAGGTGGAAGACCTGATCCGGCTGCTCGGTCTTGAGGAGCACTTAAATAAGAGGATCGGCCAGCTTTCCGGCGGGCAGAAGCAGAGGGTGGCGCTTGCGAGGACAATGGTGATGAAGCCGAAGATCCTGCTGCTCGATGAGCCTCTGAGCGCGCTGGACGGTGTGATCAAGGAGTCTATCAAAGACAGGATCAGGACGATCGCGGAACAGTATAACCTGACGACGATCATTGTGACCCATGACCCGGAGGAAGCGCTCACGCTCTCCAACCGTGTCATGATCATCAATGAAGGGGAGATCGCCCAGTTCGGACGCCCGGAGGAGATCATCCAGAAGCCGGAGAACGGGTTTGTGAAGAAATTCATCCTGAACCAGCTTGAGATCAAGAAAAATAATATCTTCACTCTGTTCGCAGGACAGCTCGCGCAGCAGGCGCAGGTCGGCTGAAGAGGTGCGCGCCATGAGAAAGAACAGAGAAATTAAAGCGATCTTCGCGGTGATGGCGGTATTTTTCGCAGGTTTTCTGGCTGTGCCCATGATCAGCGTGCTTGTACGGTCATTCACCGGCAACGGCGAGCCGGCCTCGCTCGCTCACTATGTGGAAGTGCTTACCGGAAGAGGTTTCTTAAGGGCACTGGGGAACAGCTTTGTAGTTTCCATATGCAGCGCCCTGCTCGCGACCGGCCTGGCGTTTATACTCGCCTACACGATCCACTATACAAATGTGGGGAAGCGCTACAAATGGCTGATCAGCAAGGCGGCGATCCTGCCCATGCTGCTCCCGACCATTACCTACGGCTTCGCGATCATCTATTCCTTCGGGAAGCAGGGGCTGCTGACAAAGCTTTTCGGGCGGCAGCTCTTTAACATTTACGGATTCAACGGGCTGCTGCTCGGATATGTGGTCTATACGCTGCCTGTGGCGTTCACTTTGATCAACAACGCCATGGGGTATATTGACAAAAGGTTCATGATCGTGTCAAGGCTGATGGGGGATTCCCCGCTGCAGACATTCCGCATGACGATCGTGATCCCGTTGCTGGGTACGCTGGCGACATCGTTTATCCAGACCTTTTTCCTCTGCTTTACGGATTTCGGTATCCCGGCTTCCGTGGGCGGACGGTATGAAGTGGTGGCGAGCGTCCTTTACGCGGAGATGCTCGGAAGCATCCCGAACTTCGGGAACGGCGCGGTGGTGGCGCTGATCATGATCATCCCGTCCGTGGTGAGCATTACGGTTCTCCACATCCTGGAGAAATACAATGTGCGCTACAATAAGATCTCCCCGATCGAGCTGAAAAAGGGAGTGAAGAGAGACGCAGTGTTCGCGGTGTTAAGCGGGGCGGTCCTTGTCTTTGCGCTGAGTATGTTTGTGGTGATGTTTATCACGCCGTTCATCGAGGAGTGGCCCTACCGGATGAACTTCACTCTGGAGCATGTGCAGGCAGTATTTGAAGACAGGCAGCTCTACGGCGTGTACGTCAACTCCGTGATGGTGGCGCTGATCACAGCTTTCGCGGGCACACTGATCGCCTACGGCGGCGCGCTTGTCACAGCGAGGAGCACGGTCAGCGGGAAGTTAAAGAAAGTGATCGACAGCATCGCCCTTGTGACGAACACGATCCCGGGTATGGTCATCGGTCTTGCCTACCTGTTCGTGTTCACAGGGACGCCCCTGCAGAATACATTCCCGATCATCATCATATGCAACATTGTCCATTACTTCTCGACGCCGTATCTGATGATGAAGAATTCGCTTTCCAAGATGAACGCGTCATGGGAGACAACGGCAATGCTCATGGGAGACAGCTGGGTGAAGACGATCGCGAGAGTGGTGACGCCCAATGCGCTCTCCACACTGCTGGAAGTATTCAGCTACTATTTTGTAAATGCAATGGTAACGGTCAGCGCCGTCATCTTCATCGCCGGTGCAAGGACCATGGTCATCACGACCAAGATACAGGAATTACAGTATTTCAACGAGTTTAACGAGATCTTTGTCCTGTCGCTTCTGATCCTGTTTACGAACCTGATCGCAAGGGCGGTATTCCGCAGGCTTGCCAGGGTAAGCGAGAGCAGGCAGAGCAAGGCGAAAGTCTATAAATTTTCTGTAAAGAAAAAAGCCGCCTGAGAGCAGATGCTCCGGTGGAAATGAAACAGTCAGTGTAAAAGCAAAAATAATAAATGAAAATGAGAAGGAGAAACAAAATTATGAAAAAGCTTACATTCAGAAGAGCAGCGTCTCTTACACTTGCGGCAGCGGTCGCGGTAACCGGCATGGGACTTACAGGGTGCGATACAGGATCTTCCGACGAACAGGTGATCATCTACTCCAACGCGGATGAAGAGGCGATCACAGCGATGGAGAATGCCCTTGACAATAACGGATATGAAGGAAAATACATGTTCCAGACATTCGGCACCTCCGAGCTTGGTGGAAAACTCCTGGCAGAGGGCAAGGATATCGAGGCGGATATGGTGACGATGAGTACCTTCTATGTGGAGAGCGCCCAGGAGCAGAATGATATGTTTGTGGATCTTGACTTTGACGTGGATACGATCGATGAGTTCGAGCCGTACTGCGCGCCGATCACATCCCAGGAGGGAACGATCATCGTAAATACAGAGATGATGGAAGAGAATAACCTGCCGATGCCGGAGTCGATCGCAGACCTGGCTGACCCGGTATACAAAGGCTTTGTATCCGTGACAGATATCGCTGCATCTTCTACTGCATGGCTGCTGATCCAGGCGCTTGTGTCCGAGTATGGCGAGGACGGGGCAGAGGAAGTCCTGACAGGCATCTATGAGAATGTGGGAGACCACCTCGAGGATTCCGGCTCCGCGCCGCTTAAGAAAGTACGCGCAGGTGAGGTGGCGATCGGATTCGGTCTCCGCCAGCAGGCGGTGGCTGACAAGGCGGACGGACTTCCGATCGACTATATCGACCCGGCAGAGGGCAACTTCAGCCTGACAGAATCTATCGCCATCGTAGACAAGGGCGACGATACAAACCCGCTTGCAATGGAGATGGCGCAGTGCATCATCGAGAACGGAAGAGAAGAACTCCAGTCCTACTATCCGAATGCGATCTATAACGGAGAGAACACAGACGCTGCGAACAAGTCTGCGAACCCGAAGGTATTCCCGGAGAAGCTGACAGTAGACCTTCTGGAGCAGCATCAGGCAATCTCCGAGGCGGCAAAAGAGGCGGCTGGTATCTAAGGGCCGCACGAAGAGACAGGCGCCTTTAGCAAGACAGAGAACGATCACGCCCCGCCTTTCCGGCGGGGCTGAAATATGGCTGTAATCTTACGGAAGAACAAACTATATATATGAGAAAAGAGGAAACAGAGATGAGATCATATAAACTACTGACACCGGGACCGCTGACAACTACGGATACGGTAAAACAGCAGATGCTTTTTGACCATTGTACATGGGATGACGATTATAAGCAGATCACCCAGCAGATCCGCAAAGGCCTTCTCGAGCTGGCCCACGTGTCGCCGGAAGAATATACGGCAGTGCTCATGCAGGGCAGCGGTACATTCGGAGTGGAGTCGGTCCTGACCAGCATCCCGGGGGCGAACGACGAGCTCCTGATCTGCGCCAACGGAGCATATGGCGAGCGCATGACGGATATCGCGGAGCATGCAGGGATCAAGTATCAGGTATATAATGAACACTATAATAAGGTGCCCAACGCGCAGAAGATCGCGGAGATGCTCGATGCTGACCCGGCCATCACCCATGTGGCGATGGTCCACAGCGAGACCACATCCGGCATCCTTAATGATATCGAGGCAGTGGGGAAGGTCGTGAAAGAAAAAGGGAGAGTCTTCATTGTGGATGCGATGAGCAGCTTCGGCGGTGTGGATATCCCGGTGAAAGACTGGGGGATTGATTTCATCATCAGCAGTGCGAACAAATGCATCCAGGGCGTGCCGGGATTCTCATTCATCATCGCGAGAAGAGACCTGCTCGAGGCGAGCGCGGGCAATGCCAGGAGCCTGTCCCTGGACCTCTGCGACCAGTGGAAGACAATGGAAGTGGACGGAAAATGGAGATTTACTTCCCCGACCCATGTGGTGCTTGCCTTTGCACAGGCGATGAAAGAGCTGAAGGAAGAGGGCGGGATCGAGGCGAGGAGCCGCCGCTATCTGAACAACAACCGTCTTCTTATCAAGAGGATGGAAGAGATGGGGATCCGCCCGTATATCGATGATACCCACCAGGGACCGATCATCACCACATTCTTCTATCCGGAGGAGTGCCACTTTACATTCTCCCAGATGTATGAATACATCAAGGACAGAGGATATGCCATCTATCCGGGAAAAGTAACCGAGGCAGAGACCTTCCGCATCGGGAACATCGGGGAGATCTATGAGGAAGACATCGAAAAGGTGTGCGCGATCATGAAAGAATTTCTGGAGGAGTACAATCATGAAAAAAATTAAGGCAGTGATCTTTGACTGGGCAGGGACAACGGTTGATTTCGGATGCATGGCGCCGGTACAGGCGTTTGTCGAGGTGTTTAAGGAGTTCGGCATCGAGCCGACTATGGAAGAAGTAAGAGAGCCCATGGGGATGCTTAAGATCGACCATATCCGCACCATGCTGAAAATGGAGAGGATCAGGAATCTTTGGATTGAAAAATACGGAAAAGAGCCAGGAGAGGAGGATGCACAGAAGATGTATGCCATCTTTGAAGAAAAACTCCTGAGCATCCTTCACCTGTACTCCGATCCGAAGCCGGGAGTCGTGGATGTAGTGAACAGGCTGAGACGGAACGGATACAAGATCGGATCCACGACCGGGTATAACGACAAGATGATGGAGATCGTAGTCCCGGCCGCAAAGGAAAAAGGATATGAGCCGGATGTGTGGTTTAGCCCGGATTCTACAGGACAGAAAGGACGGCCGTATCCGTACATGATCTTCCGGAATATGGAAGCGCTGGATATTAAGAAGGTGCGCCGCGTGCTCAAAGTGGGAGACACGATCTCGGATATCAAAGAAGGGAGAAATGCCGGAGTCTGGTCCGCAGGGATCGTTGTGGGAAGCTCTGAGATGGGACTTTCACAGGAGGAGTATGAAGCGCTGCCCCGGGAAGAAAAGGACAGGAGATGCGATGAGGTCGCACAGAAATTCATCGATGCGGGCGCTGACAAAGTGTTCTACACGATCGAGGACCTGGCAGAGTATCTGCTCGGCTGATAAAAAACAAAGATGTATAAAGTGCCGTATCTGCGGGGAAAATATCCGAAAAGCCCGCAGATATGGCATTTTTCTATTTTACATAGATTTAACATAACACTGATTTTACATTTTACATTCCTTTTTTATCATAAATACCGTTGACGGACAGAGAGAAGAAAAAGCGGTCCGCAGCGGCGGCAGGAAATGCCGCGGTACATAATAATCTGATTTGAAAAAGGAGATTATCAAAATGAAAATGAAAAAGTTTATCGCAGTATTGGCAGCAGTTTCAATGGTAGCTGCAATGGCAGCAGGATGCGGCAGCAAGGAGGACACTAAAGCAGAGGGTGACGCAGCGACAGAAGAAGGCGGCGAGGCAGGCAGCTGGGACGCAGCGAACATGATCACAGCCGTGACACGTGAGGAAGGCTCTGGTACAAGAGGCGCTTTCACAGAACTGTTCGGCGTTGTCGATGAGGATGACAACGATATGATCACTCTGGATGCGCAGACGACAAACAGCACATCCGTTATGATGACAACGGTATCTGAGAATGAATACGCGATCGGTTATATCTCACTGGGATCTCTTGATGAGTCTCTTGTAAAGGCAGTTAAGATTGACGGAGTAGATGCTACGGCAGAGAATATCGAGAACGGAACTTACAAAGTATCCAGACCGTTCAACGTGGCAGTGAAACCGGATTCTGACAATGCGGTTGCAAAGGATTTCATGGCGTTCATCATGAGTACAGAGGGTCAGGCAGTTGTAGCTGACGAGGGATACATCCCGGTAGCTGAGGTAGAGGCATATGCCGGCGAGGCTCCGGAAGGAAGCTGTGTAGTCGGAGGTTCTTCTTCTGTATCACCGCTGATGGAAAAACTGATCGAGGCTTATGCAGAAGTAAACCCGAACGCATCTATCGAGCTTCAGACATCTGATTCTACAACAGGTATGACATCTGCAATCGAGGGAAGCTATGATATCGGTATGGCTTCCAGAGAGCTGAAGGACGAAGAGGCTGCTGAACTTGAGGGAACAGTCATCGCGACAGATGGTATCGCTGTTATCGTAAATAAGAATAACCCGACGGATGATCTGACATCTGATCAGGTGAAGAATATCTACCTTGGCGATGTGACAACCTGGGACGCAATCTAATCGGATTAGCGCAGACTTTAAAATACCATACAGAGAAATCCTTAAAGTAAAAGGTTTCCGCTTTTAAAATGTGAGCCGGGCAGATATGGAGCATGTCTTCCCGGCTCATTAGGAGGAAAAAATGAAATCAAAAGCATGGACT
>ERZ1643246.2888-NODE-2888-length-15536-cov-6.120406_pt1 | contig 15536 bp, 14 predicted proteins | sample MGYA00579265_ERZ1643246 | MGnify/ENA primary metagenome ERZ1643246 (study PRJEB29033, sample SAMEA4952261) | chicken gut metagenome | biome: Broiler Chicken; feature: Gastrointestinal Tract; material: Caecum | place: Ireland | collected 2018 | study: Broiler... | reverse complement strand
ACACTTTGATTGTCAAATTATTTTGGAACAAATTGGAGGAAAGAGATTCATGTTGGAGAAAATGCGTCAGATCCTCGCTGAGCAGTTTAACTGCGAGGAGGATTCCATTACGGAAGAAACAAATTTTAAAGATGACCTGGGGGCCGATTCACTGGACCTGTTCGAGTTGGTGATGGCGCTGGAGGAGGAGTACTCCATTGAGATTCCGGCGGATGATCTGACAAATCTGACAACTGTAGGCGATGTAATTGAGTATTTGAAGGACAAAGGTGTGGAGGCATAAATCCACACCTTTATCTCTTTACCGGCAAAGGCTGCGGGACGGCGCCGATGCAGGGGGAACGGAAGGAGGTATTCGGATGAGTGTTGCATATTTGAAACAGATACTTACGGGCAGCAGGGATATTGTGTGCCTGCTGGGCCGGGCGCCCGCGATTGCGGGAGGCTGCGATTTTTACCGGGAGGATTATGCCTATGAGATTGAGACAAAGTACGGGCGTTCTCCGGGAGAGATTTTTTCGAGCTCTTTTTTTATCAATCGTCCGAAGGCCTTTTATGAATGTTACCGGGAAGAAGTCCTGAAAAGGCGGGGCGGCCCGGATGCCTGTAATTACGCCCTGAAAAGGATGGAGGAGGACGGCCGCCTGCTGGGGATCATCACAAGAGGCTTTTTTAACCATTCAAGGATGGTGGGATGCAAAAATGTGATCCAGCTGTACGGAAATATTGATGCGAATACCTGTCCCCACTGCGGGAAAGTTTACGATGCCGACTACATCCTGGAGCATACGCCGCTTCCCTGCTGCGAGAACTGCGGTTCCCTGATCCATCCCGGCATTGCTCTTCAGGGGGAAATACTGGACAATCTGCAGATCACCAGGGCGGCAGACCTGATCGCGAGAGCAAGGGTTCTGCTGGTGCTGGGCACCAGCCTGCACTCAACCCTGGGTGAGCTGGTAAAGTATTTTAAGGGCTCTTTTCTTGCTGTAGTCAACAGCGTGGAAGAGTTCGCAGATCATAAGGCCGACTGCTTCTGCGCCGGCAATGTGGCGGAGATCATGGGAGAGGCGTATCCGGGGCATCATCCCATTGGCGGAGCCGAAACAATAGAAAAGGACAGGAGAATGTGATATGAGTACAACAGTTAGAACAAGATTTGCGCCCAGCCCCACAGGCAGAATGCATGTGGGAAATCTGCGGACGGCGCTGTATGCATATCTGATCGCGAAGCACGCGGGAGGACAGTTTATTCTGCGGATTGAAGATACGGACCAGGAACGATTTATGGAGGGCGCCCTGGATATTATCCGGCACACCCTGCGGGAGACAGGACTTTTCCACGATGAAGGTCCGGATAAGGACGGGGGTGTGGGCCCCTATGTGCAGAGTGAACGCTGCCGGCAGGGAATCTATATGAAATACGCGAAGCAGCTGATCGAGCAGGGAGACGCTTATTACTGTTTCTGCGACAAGGAGAGGCTGGAATCCCTTCGCACAAATGTGGCCGGAAAGGATATTGTGGTGTACGACAAGCACTGTCTGCATCTTTCGAAAGAGGAGATCGAGGCCAATCTGGCCGCCGGAAAGCCTTACGTAATCCGCATGAATATGCCCACAGAAGGGACTACAAGCTTCCACGATGAAATATACGGGAATATCACTGTAGACAATGCGGAGCTGGATGATATGATCCTGATTAAATCGGACGGCTATCCCACCTATAATTTTGCCAATGTGGTGGACGACCATCTTATGGGGATTACCCATGTGGTCAGAGGAAATGAATACCTGTCTTCCACACCCAAGTACAACCGGATTTATGAGGCCTTTGGCTGGGAGATTCCGGTTTATGTCCACTGTCCGCTGATCACCAACGAAGAACATCAGAAGCTCAGCAAGAGAAGCGGGCATTCTTCCTATGAAGATCTGATTGATCAGGGGTTCCTGACGGAAGCGGTGGTGAATTTTGTGGCGCTGCTGGGCTGGAGCCCTGCGGAGGACCGGGAGATCTACAGCCTGCAGGAGCTGGTGGAGGCATTTGATTACACCCGGATCAGCAAATCCCCGGCCGTCTTTGACATGACCAAGCTGAAATGGATGAACGGCGAATATATGAAGGCCATGGACGAGGAGGAATTCTATGAAAGAGCGCTTCCTTATATGCAGAAGGCCGTATCCAAAGATTACGACTTCCGCAGGCTGGCGGCCATGGTCAAGACAAGAATTGAAATTTTTCCGGATATCCCGGAACTGCTGGATTTCTTCGAGGCAGTGCCGGAGTATGACAGCTCCATGTACAGGCATAAAAAGATGAAAACAACGGAGGAAACATCGCTGGCTGTTCTGCAGGATACCCTTCCGATCCTGGAAGCCCAGGAGGATTACAGCAATGATGCGCTGTTTGCGGTGTTATCGGCCTATGGCGCTGAAAAAGGGTACAAAACGGGGTATATTATGTGGCCGCTGCGTACCGCGCTGTCCGGCAAGCAGACGACACCGGCGGGAGCAACGGAAATTATGGAGATCCTGGGAAGGGATGAGACTGTGCGGAGAATCCGCGCGGCCATTGAGAAGCTCAGCTGATGCAGTATAACGAAGCACAGAAAAGGGCGGTTGCCCACGGAGAGGGGCCCATGCTGGTACTGGCGGGCCCCGGATCCGGAAAAACAGCAGTGATCACAGGGCGAACGGCCCGGCTGGTTCGGGAGGGCGTTCCGGCCTCCCGGATTCTGGTTGTAACCTTTACAAGAGCAGCGGCCGCGGAAATGAAAAGCCGCTTTCTGAAACTGGCAGGTTCGTCAGCCGGCCAGGTCACTTTCGGCACCTTTCACGGTGTGTTCTACGGGATTCTCCGCAATGTTTACCATATTAACGGGAATAATATTTTAAGTGAGGAAGAAAAGAAAAGGCTTCTTCTGGAACTTTTGGACCAGTTCTGTCCGGATGAAGAGAGGGATCCGGAACTGCCTTCCGGAGTGGCCAGGGAGATCAGCACGGTCAAGTGCGGACGGATCGAGGTGGAACATTTTTACTCCTCGCTGCTGCCGGAGCAGGATTTTCGCAGGGTTTACCGGGAATACAGGAAATGGATGCGGGAAAAGCGAAAGCTGGATTTTGATGATATTATGGCGGAGTGCTACGGCCTGTTCCGGAGACATCCGGAAATTCTGGCCATGTGGCAGAGAAAATTCCAGTATATTCTGGTGGATGAATTTCAGGATATCAGTCCGATCCAGTACGATGTAGTGAAAATGCTGGCTGCTCCTGAAAATAATCTTTTCATTGTGGGAGATGATGATCAGTCCATCTACCGTTTTCGGGGTGCCAGCCCGGAGATTATGCTGAACTTTCCAAAGGATTATCCCGGGGCAGAGGTGGTTCAGTTAAATATCAATTACCGCTGTACCAGGGAAATACTGGAGACTGCAGGAAAACTGATCCAAAAAAACAGCAGGCGCTTTCCGAAAAGCCTGGAGGCGGCGGGAGAGAGAGGAGAACCGGTGAGACTTTTTGGCTTTGCGGACAGCAGAGAGGAGATGGAGGCCGCAGTCAGGGAGATCCGACGGGACATGGAGAAGGGAGAGCCGCCGGAGGAGGCTGCCCTTCTGTTCCGGACGAATCTGGGATGCCGGCAGGCCGTGGAGCAGCTGATGGCCTACCAGATTCCTTTTGTCATGCGTGACAGGATTCCCTGTATTTTTGATCACTGGATTGCAAAGCAGATCTGCGCCTATCTGCGGCTGGGAGCCGGAAGCCGCCGGAGAAGCGATTTCCTCCTGACGGCCAATAAACCCAACCGTTATCTGTCCCGGGAGGCGTTTGCAGATCCGGAGATTTCTTTTGAAGACCTGTACCGGTTCTATGAAGACAAGCACTGGATGACAGAGAGGATTGAAAAGCTGGAGGCTGATATTCTGGCCCTGGGCCATCTGGCGCCTTTCGGCGCCATCCAGTATATCCGGAAAATTATCGGATACGAAACGTATCTGCGGGAATATGCGGCCGAGCGGAGGATTCCTCCGGAGGAGCTGATCCGGGTACTGGAAGAACTCAGTGACAGCGCCCGGGGCTTCGACAGCGGGGAAGACTGGTTTCAGCATATGAATGAGTACCGGGAGCAGCTGGAGAGGCATTCCGGAAAAAACGCGGCAGAACAGAAGGGAGTCGCGCTTTCTACCCTTCACGGAGCCAAAGGAATGGAATATGACAGAGTATACATTCTGGATGTCTGCGAGGGCGTGATCCCCTGGCACAAGGCAGTTCTTCCGGAGGATCTGGAAGAGGAGCGGAGGATGTTTTATGTGGGAATGACAAGAGCCAGGAAGAAGCTCTGGCTGTCCTGGGCGGAGAGCCGTATGGGAAAAGCGGCGGAACCCTCCCGCTTTTTAAAAGAAATTTTCGGCTCCGGCCCATTATCCCGCTGACAGCCGTATGGTTTGCAGATCCGGAGGAAATACTCCAAAGAAAAGAACAGATTACCGAAAAGGAGGCAGCGCTGTGAAAATATTATTTTACGATACAAAAAGCTATGATCAGCAATTTTTTGAAATTGCGGGAGAAAAATATCCGGAAATCGAAATAGAGTATCTGAAAACCGACCTGGCGCCCCGGACGGCGCCGCTGGCCGCCGGGTACGACGCGGTCTGCGGATTTGTAAATTCAGATATCGGAGCGGGAACCATACGGGCGCTGAAGGACGCCGGGGTAAAGCTGATCCTGATGCGCTGTGCCGGTTTCAATAATGTGGATCTGGAATGGGCTGGAAAATGTGGGATTACGGTCATGCGCGTGCCGGGATATTCCCCCGAGGCAGTGGCCGAGCACGCCATGGCGCTGGCCCTGGCTGTAAACAGGAGACTCCACAAGGCATATGTAAAGGTCAGAGAAAATGATTTTTCCCTGAACGGGCTGCTGGGCTTCAATTTTTACGGGAAAACGGCGGGCATTATCGGAACCGGAAAGATTGGAGCCGCCATGGTGCGGATCTGCCGGGGATTCGGCATGCGTGTGCTGGCCTATGATGTTTGTCAGAATCCGGCGATTGCCGGCCTGGCGGAATATACGGAGCTTGCCGTGCTGCTTAGGGAGAGCGATCTGGTTTCCCTTCACTGTCCGCTTACGGACGACACCTATCATCTGATCTGCCGGGACACCATAGCGCAGATCAAGGAGGGGGCGATCCTGGTGAACACTTCCCGGGGAGCCCTGGTGAAGACGGAAGATCTGATTGAAGGAATCCGGGCGCGGAAATTTTTCGGAGTAGGCCTGGATGTATACGAGGAGGAGACGCCCAATGTGTTTGAGGACCGTTCGGATCAGATTCTGGAACATTCCGTAACCGCCCGCCTTCTGTCGTTCCCCAACGTGATCATTACTTCCCATCAAGGATTTTTCACAAAGGAAGCGCTGGAGGCCATTGCTCACACAACTCTGTTAAACAGCCTGGCCTGGGAGAGAGGAGAAAAGAGTCCCAATACAGTTGAAGGTTGATTCTGTTTCCCGTGCATGTTAGAATAAAACAGCATAAAGGAGCTGTAAGATATGGAATGTAAGCATGCACAGAGTCTGATTCCGCAGTACCTTACGGACCGGCTCTCCCCCGGGGAACTGGAAGCGTTTATCCGGCATGTGGAGGAATGTCCCGAATGTTATGATGAGCTGGAAACGTATTTTCTGCTGAACCGGGCACTGAAATTTCTGGACGAGGAAAATGGAACCTCCTATAATCTGAAAAGCCTTCTGGTGAAGGATCTTAAGGCAAAGAAGCACCGGCTGGCCAGACGGAAAAGGAGACAGAAGATTTGGGTTGCTTTCTGTGCCCTGAGCATACTGGCACTGCTGGCCGCCTGTCTGGATGCGGCAGGCGTGCTGAAATTTCCATATTTTCCGCTGTAGCCGGGGGCAGCGCTCCGGAGGGCGGAATCAGGGGAAAGGAGAAGCCATGAAGGGAAAATTAGTTCTGATTGACGGACACAGTATTTTAAACCGCGCTTTTTACGGGATGCCGGCTCTGACCAATTCAGAGGGAAAGCCTACGGGGGCTGTGTACGGTTTTTTAAATATTCTGTTTAAAATTCTGGAGGAGGAGAAGCCGCAGTATCTTGCTGTGGCTTTTGACCTTCCTGCGCCGACCTTCCGGCACAGAATGTATGAAGCGTACAAGGGAACCAGAAAGCCCATGCCGGAGGAGCTGCGGGAACAGGTGCCCCTCATCAAGGAGGTACTGGGTGCCATGCAGATCTGCATGGTGGAGCAGGAGGGCTATGAAGCGGATGATATTCTGGGAACTTTTGCGCGGAGCGGCGAGGACAGAGGTCTCCAGGTCACCATCGTTTCCGGGGACAGGGACCTGCTGCAGCTGGCCACGGATTCTGTGCTGGTGCGAATACCCAAGACCCGGGGCGGAAAAACGGTCATTGAGGATTACCATACGAAAGAGGTGGTGGAAAAATACCAGCTGACTCCGCCTCAGATCATAGATCTGAAGTCCCTGATGGGGGATGCTTCGGATAATATTCCGGGAATCCCCGGTGTGGGAGAGAAGACGGCCACAAAGCTGGTGGCGGCCTATGGAAGCCTGGAGGAGGCCCATGCGCATCTGGAGGAGATCAAGCCGAAGAAAGCCATGGAATCGCTGCGGGACCACTATGATCTGGCGCAGCTGTCCAAGAAGCTGGCCACTATCTGTACGGAGAGCCCCATACAGATAGACTGGGAGAAGGCGGCGCTTCCTGAAATGTACACGGAAGAGGCCTATGAGCTGTTCCGCAGACTGGATTTCAAGAATTTTCTGCCGAGATTCGAGGGACGGGCGGGGCAGGGCCTGCAGGAGCCGTCCTTTGAGCGGGCCGAGGATTTTCGGCGGGCTGAGGAGATATTCAGAAAGGCAGCCGGGGCTGCGGAGATAGGTTTTTCGGTGCTGGCGGACCGGGAAATTACCGGACTGGCTGTTTCTCTGTCGGAAAAAGAAAATTACTATATTCCGGCAGGAGGATTCTTAAGCGGGGCGTACCTGGCAGATGCTGCCCTGCGGATTATGGAAGGGGCGGACCGGATCTGTGTATTTGACCTGAAACCGATCCTGGAATTTGCGGATCCGGAGAAAAGAGGGCAGTTTTTTGATGCCAGAATCGGCGCGTATCTTCTGAATCCCCTAAAATCCGCCTATACTTATGATGATATCGCAAAAGAGTTTCTGGGAATGTCCATACCTTCTGCAGAGGATATTTTCGGAAGTGGAAAACTTCCGGCGGTTTCCGCCATGGAGCCGGAAGCCGCGGGCCGCTGGTGTGTTCTGACCGCCTGGGTTTCCCGGGCAGTCAGGGAGCCCATGGAAAACAGACTGCGGGAGCTTGGAATGGAAGAGCTTTTCAGGACTGTAGAGATGCCGCTGATTTTTACGCTGCATGATATGGAAACGGCGGGAATTTCCGTAAAGGGAGAAGCGCTGGCCGAGTACGGAAATAAACTGCAGGAGGGAATCCGCGCCCTGGAGACGAAAATCTATGAACAGGCCGGAGAAACCTTCAATATAAATTCTCCAAAGCAGCTGGGAGTCATCCTGTTTGAAAAAATGAAGCTGCCAGGGGGGAAGAAAACAAAAAGCGGGTACTCCACGGCGGCGGATGTTCTGGAGAAGCTGGCGGGGGATGCCCCCATTGTGGCAGATGTTCTGGAATACCGCCAGCTGGCCAAGCTGAAATCCACCTATGCGGACGGTCTGGCAGCCTGTATCGCGGCGGACGGGCGGATTCATTCTAACTTTAATCAGACCATTACCGCCACCGGACGGATCAGCAGTACGGAGCCCAATCTCCAGAACATTCCCGTGCGGATGGAGCTGGGACGCCAGATCCGGAAGGTTTTTGTGCCAAAAGAAGGCTGCCTTTTTATAGATGCGGATTATTCTCAGATAGAACTGCGTGTGCTGGCACATCTGTCAGGGGATGAGAAGCTGATTGAAGCGTACCGGGAGGCTAAGGATATCCACAGAATTACTGCTTCGGAGGTGTTCCATGTGCCTTTCGATCAGGTGACGCCTCTGCAGAGACGGAACGCTAAGGCGGTGAATTTTGGAATTGTATATGGTATCAGTTCCTTTGGCTTAAGCCAGGACCTGAGCATCAGCCGGAAGGAAGCGGCGGAGTATATCGAAAAATACTTCCACACCTATCCAAAGATCAAGGAATTTCTGGACCGGACTGTGGAGCAGGCCAGGAAAGACGGTTATGTGACAACGCTGTTCGGGCGCCGCAGGCCGGTGCCGGAGCTTGCCTCCAGCAATTATATGCAGCGTTCTTTCGGGGAGCGGGTGGCCATGAATTCCCCGATCCAGGGAACAGCGGCGGATATTATAAAAATAGCCATGGTGCGGGTCAATGAAAGACTGTCCAGAGAGGGATTTGCATCGCGGCTTCTGCTGCAGGTGCACGATGAGCTCCTGGTGGAGGCGCCGGAGGCAGAAGTAGAAGCCGTGTCCCGGCTGCTGGAGGAGGAGATGAAGGGCGCGGCCAGTCTGTCTGTAGAGCTGGAAGTGGATATGCACACAGGAAAAAGCTGGTATGAGGCAAAATAGTCTTCGGAGGAAAACAAAAGATGAGAATGATTGGAATTACCGGCGGCGTGGGCTCCGGGAAAAGTGAAGTGCTTTCCTATCTGCAGGAGCATTACGGCGGACGTGCTATTGAGGCGGACAGGGCCGGCCATCTTCTGATGAAAAAGGGGGGCCGCTGCTACCGGCCCATTGTGGAGCTGTTCGGAAGAGAAGTTCTGGACGGGGAGGGAGAGCTGGACAGAAAAAAGCTGGGAGCCATTGTCTTCCGGCACGCGGATCTTCTGGAAAAGCTGAACCGCATTGTACACCCTGCAGTAAAAAACTATATTCTGGAGGAGACGGAGAAGGCCCGGGAAGCGGGAGAAAAATTCGTGTTTCTGGAAGCAGCGCTGCTGATTGAAGAAAAATATGATGAAATTTGCGATGAATTGTGGTATGTTTATGCAGAAGAGGGCGTCAGAAGGGAGCGGCTGAAGCGGAGCCGGCAGTATTCGGATGAGAAAATCCGGGATATGATGGCCAGCCAGCTTACGGAGGAAGAATTCCGGAGACACTGCTGCTTTGTGCTGGATAACAGCGGCAGCTTCCAGGCGACAGTTCAACAACTGGAACAGAGGATGAGAGAGTATGAAACTGTGTAGTATTGCCAGCGGCAGCAGCGGCAACTGCATTTATGTGGGAAGCGATACCACAAGCGTGCTGATCGACGCGGGAATCAGCGGAAAGAGGATAGAAGAGGGTCTGCATACGATCGGGCTCACAGGACAGGATATTGACGCGGTATTTATCACCCATGAGCATTCTGATCACATTAAGGGGCTGGGTGTTCTGGCGCGGAAGAGGGGGATTCCCATTTATGCCACCCGGGAAACGTATGAAGCAGTCCTGCGCGGGGCATCCGTGGGGAAGATCCCGGAGGGGCTTTTCCATGAAATCTGTCCGGACCGGAGCGTAGAGATGGGGGATCTGATCATAGAACCCTTCTCCATCTCCCATGACGCGGCCAATCCCGTGGGATACCGGGTCAACCACGGAAAACAGAGCATGGCGGTGGCCACAGATCTGGGCGTATACGGCACCTATACGGTAAACCATCTGAAAAATCTGGATGTGCTTCTTCTGGAGGCCAATCACGATATCCACATGCTGGAGGTGGGTACATATCCCTATTATCTGAAGCAGAGAATTCTGGGTGAGAGAGGGCACCTTTCCAATGAAATGGCAGGGCAGCTTCTCTGTGAGGTGCTGCACGACAATATGAAGCAGATTGTGCTGGGTCATCTGAGCCGGGAAAATAATTATCCGGCCCTGGCCTATGAAACGGTCTGCGCAGAGGTAACCATGGGAGACAACCCCTACAAATCAGGAGATTTTCATATCAGCGTGGCGAAAAGAGATTCAGTAGGGGAGCTTATAGAGATTTGAGCTGCGGGAAAAAGAGGAGGATTACCGTGAAAAAAACTATTATTACAGTCGTTGGACATGACCAGGTGGGAATCATCGCGAAGGTGTGCAACTATCTGGCAGAGAATCAGGTGAATATTGAGGATATTTCCCAGACTATTGTACAGGGGTATTTTAACATGATGATGGTGACGGATACTTCCCGCTCGGAAAAGGACGCCGGCGTCCTGGCGGAGGAGCTGAAGAATCTCGGCGAAGAGATCGGCGTGGTGATTCGCTGCCAGCACGAAGATATTTTTCATATGATGCACCGGATATAGGAAGGGGCGGAAGGATTATGATCAACATATTCGAAGTAAATGAGACAAACCAGATGATTGACCAGGAAAATCTGGACGTCCGGACCATTACTCTGGGAATCAGCCTGCTGGACTGCATTGACGGGAGCCTGGACAAGGTAAACCGGAAAATCTATGATAAGATTACCGCAGTGGCCCGCAATCTGGTGGAGACGGGAAGAGAGATAGAGAGAGAATACGGGATCCCCATTGTGAACAAGCGGATTTCTGTGACTCCTATTGCTCTGGTCGGTGGAGCCGCCTGCAGAACCCCGGAGGATTTTGCATCCATCGCGGAGACGCTGGACCGGGCTGCCCACGAGGTGGGAGTGAATTTTATCGGAGGCTATTCTGCGCTGGTTTCCAAGGGAATGACAAGGGCGGATGAGCTGCTGATCCGGTCGATTCCCCAGGCTATGTCCCGGACGGAGCGGGTGTGCAGTTCCGTCAACGTAGGCTCCACCAAGGCGGGCATCAACATGGATGCGGTAAAGCTCATGGGAGAGATTGTAAAGCAGACGGCGGAAAGCACCCGGGATCAGAACTGCATGGGATGCGCCAAGCTGGTGGTGTTCTGCAACGCGCCGGATGACAATCCTTTTATGGCCGGGGCCTTCCACGGAGTGACAGAGGCGGATGCCATCATCAACGTGGGCGTTTCCGGACCGGGAGTGGTGAAGCATGCCCTGGAGAAAGTACGGGGAGAGAACTTTGAAGTGCTCTGTGAAACCATCAAAAAGACGGCCTTCAAGGTAACCCGCGTAGGCCAGCTGGTGGCGCAGGAGGCCTCCAGAAGGCTGGGCATTCCCTTCGGCATTTTGGATCTGTCTCTGGCGCCGACACCGGCGGTGGGAGATTCTGTGGCGGAGATCCTGGAAGAGATTGGGCTGGAGGCTGCAGGAGCGCCGGGCACGACGGCAGCGCTGGCGCTGCTGAACGATCAGGTGAAGAAGGGCGGCGTAATGGCCTCCTCCTATGTGGGGGGGCTAAGCGGAGCCTTTATTCCGGTCAGTGAGGATCAGGGAATGATCGATGCGGTGAATGCGGGCGCATTGTCGCTGGAGAAGCTGGAGGCCATGACCTGTGTCTGCTCGGTGGGGCTGGATATGATCGCCATTCCCGGCAGCACCAGCAGTTCCACCATATCTGGAATCATAGCGGATGAAATGGCCATCGGCATGATCAATCAGAAGACGACGGCAGTCCGGCTGATTCCGGCCATCGGAAAAGAAGTGGGGGATGTGATCGAATTCGGAGGCCTGCTGGGGCGTGCGCCCATTATGCCGGTGAATTCCTTCTCCTGCGAAGCCTTTGTCAGCCGCGGAGGACGGATCCCGGCGCCGGTTCACAGCTTTAAGAACTAAATACGGCAAAAAATCAGACAGCCGGTCAGAGGATGACCGGCTGTCTTGTGCATTCTTCCCGGAATGACTGGCCCATTTTCTGGGAGCGTACAGCCTCGTATAAATTGGACGCCCGGAGATCCAGAGCGTATGCCTCCCGGGGAAGGCGGGAGGGGCGGGCCTCCAGGCGAAGCCCCTCCGCCTGTTTGATCGAAGCGAGGAGCGGGGAGGAGCGGCGGCGGAAGCCCAGAACCCGGGCAAAGCCGTCATCCGTGATGGTCCGGCAGGCCAGGCTCCCGGAAAAAGCAGAGCCCGGAGACAGACCGGATGCGGAGGGGATGCCCAGAAGAAAATGCAGGAGATCCCGGTCAATGCTGCTCCGCGTCCGGCCGCGGGTTTTTATCAATTCCGCAAACTGTGAAAAAGAGAGAAAATGATTGCGCAGGGACAGGACCCTCCGGGCCGTCTCCCGGGGCATACAGGGCAGCAGATCCTCCTCCCGGCTGTCCAGCAGGAGACATTTCAGCAGCAGCGAAAAATCGTTCAGTTCCAGCCAGCCCTCCCGGGACAGCAGACGGGAAAAGGCGGAAAAAACTTCCGGAGGCATCTGCCGCTCCGCTTCTTCCGGGTTCCCTGTTTTTACGGCCAGCCGGAGAGCGGAGGCAGAAGCAAAAGAGCCGGATGCCTGCCTGTCATGGTAACCGCTTCCAACGCGCTTCAGGGTGCGGGGCAGAACAGAGCTCCGGAGACGTTTCAGGGCCGTGCAGTATTCGATGCCCAGGATATTGTTGGGAAGACAAAGCAGCTCCGGCGCGGCCAGCTTCTCCCCATCCGCAGAACAGGCTTCCAGAGCCTTCTGGCGGGCCAGAGGGTAGGAGTTTCCCTGCCGGAGAGACTGCCGGAGGGCATTCCGGAAATGGGGGGGCTCCTCGGCGAGAACAGCTGCGGCCTCCAGCAGCGGCGCCAGTTCACCGGCTTCACTTCCAAACCACAGTTCCTGCACCACCCCCAGCCGGTCCAGAATGCGCACAGCTTCCTGGGCAAAGCGGGCCGCGCTCCCGGAGGCCGCGGCGCAGGGAAGTTCCAGAACAAGATCTGCCCCGCCCAGCAGGGCCAGGCGGGCGCGGGCGTATTTATCCAGCAGGGCGGGCCGTCCCCTCTGTACGAAATCTCCGCTCATTACAATGATAATATAATCCGCGCCGCTTTGCTTCCTGACTTCCCGGATCTGATAGGCGTGTCCGTTGTGAAAGGGATTATATTCAGCAATAATTCCCACTGTTTTACAGTGCTGGAAAAGGTCTACAGGGGCCACAGGCTGCACCTCCAATTAAAAGAACTGAAAGTATTATAGCAAAAAGAGCGAAAAGGCACAATGTTCAGAAAAAAATACAGAATTAAGGTGTTAAAAAATTAACTTTTCTTGTGAAGTCGGCATAACCGTAATATAATTCAAATAGCGGGTATAAACAGAGAAGTTATACCCGAAATGTGTGTCTGTTCCTGAAAAAAAGCGGACGCCAAAATTGTGGAAAGGAGTCAATAGCATGCGTTTTATTGACAGAATTAAAGAAAGAGCTAAGAAAAACAAAAAGACCATTGTTCTTCCGGAGAGCGAAGACAGACGGACCTTTGTGGCTGCCGAGAAGATCCTGAAAGAGGGTATTGCGGACCTGATCATCATCGGCGATGAGGAAACCGTACATAAGGGAAGCCGCGGCCGTGACATTTCCGGAGCGACCATTATCGATCCCGCAAAGTTTGAGAAACTGGACGCTTATGTCGACAAGTTCACAGAGCTGCGTGCCAAGAAGGGCATGACCAAGGAAAAAGCCAGAGAAATTCTGCTGACCAACTATCCGTATTTCGGCGTTATGATGGTCAAGATGGGAGATGCCGACGGCCTTGTTTCCGGCGCCTGCCATTCTTCCGCGGACACCCTGCGTCCCTGTCTGCAGATTCTGAAGACGAAGCCCGGCACCCGTCTGGTATCTGCTTTCTTTGTGGTATCTGTTCCGGACTGTGAGCTTGGCTCTCATGGAACCTTTGTATTTGCCGATGCCGGACTGAACCAGAATCCCAATCCCGCAGAGCTGGCGGCTATTGCGGAGTCCTCCGCGGAATCCTTTGAACTGCTGGTGGAGGACAGGCCGAAGATTGCCATGCTTTCCCATTCCACAAAGGGAAGTGCCAGCCATCCGGATGTGGACAAGGTTGTGGAGGCCACAAGAATTGCTCAGGAGGAATGCCCGGATCTGTTCCTGGATGGTGAGCTTCAGCTGGATGCGGCTCTGATTCCCGAGATCGCCGCTTTCAAGGCGCCCGGAAGCAAAGTAGCCGGCAAGGCCAACGTGCTGGTCTTCCCGGATCTGGATGCCGGAAATATCGGCTACAAGCTGGTACAGAGACTGGCCAAGGCAGATGCCTACGGTCCTATTACCCAGGGCATCGCGGCGCCGGTCAACGACCTTTCCAGGGGCTGCTCTGCCGATGATATTGTAGGTGTTGTGGCTATCACGGCTGTTCAGTGCGCGGCACAGGACTGAATGCGGACGGAATAAATATTGGGAGGATAATGGAATGAAAGTATTAGTGATCAACTGTGGAAGTTCATCTCTGAAGTATCAGCTGATCGATTCGGACTCGGAAGAAGTTCTGGCCAAAGGCCTTTGTGAGAGAATTGGCATCGATGGCAGACTGGTTTACCAGAAGGAAGGGTGTGAGAAAGAGATCACCGAGGCGGCCATGCCTACGCATAAGGAGGCAATCCAGATGGTTCTCCATGCGCTTGTAAACGACAAGACAGGCGCTGTAAAGGATCTCTCGGAGATCGAGGCAATCGGACACCGCATTGTACACGGCGGGGAAAAATTTGAGAGTTCCGTTGTGATCAATGAGGAAATGATTGAGGCGGTAAAGGAGTGTACAGAGCTGGCGCCGCTGCATAATCCGGCTAATCTGATCGGCATCCAGGTATGCCAGGAGCTGATGCCGGGAGTGCCCATGGTGGCTGTGTTTGATACGGCTTTTCATCAGACTATGCCCCCCAAGGCTTATATGTATGGCCTGCCCTACGAGTATTATGAGAAATACAGAGTCAGAAGATACGGATTCCACGGAACCTCCCACAGCTTTGTATCCAAGGAGCTGGCGAAGTTCCTGGGACTTGATATTAACAACTCCAAGCTGATTGTATGCCATCTGGGCAACGGCTCTTCTGTCAGCGCGGTGCAGAACGGCAAGTGCGTGGACACCAGCATGGGACTGACTCCGCTGGAGGGCCTGGTTATGGGAACACGTTCCGGAAGCATTGATCCGGCTATCGTGGAGTTCATCGCCAAAAAGGAGAATCTGGATATTGACGGAGTCATGGATGTGCTGAATAAGAAGTCGGGCGTATACGGCCTGACAAAGGGATTGTCCAGCGATTTCCGCGATCTGGAGGAAGCGGCTGAGCAGGGCAATGAGCTGGCACAGCTGGCACTGGATATTTTCGCCTACGACGTGGCAAAATACATTGGCGCATATACTGCCGCCATGAATGGCGTGGACGCCATCGCCTTTACTGCGGGTATCGGTGAAAACGGGCCCATCACCAGAACAGCGGTTGCCGGATATCTGGGATACCTTGGCATCAAGCTGGATGAGGAAAAGAATCAGATGCGCGGATTTGACAACAAGATTTCTACAGAGGATTCCAAAGTTGCCGTCTGCGTAATTCCCACCAACGAGGAGCTGGCCATCTGCCGTGAGACGGTTGCTCTGGTCGGAAATAAATAAAGCAGGAAAAGAACAGGAAATCGAAAAAGCGGAGATGCCGAAATGGACATCTCCGTTTTTTGATGGAAGCAATGGGGCTCGAACCCATGGCCTCCCGCTAGTCAGGCGAGCGCTCAT
>ERZ1643246.2887-NODE-2887-length-15538-cov-14.201124_pt1 | contig 15538 bp, 18 predicted proteins | sample MGYA00579265_ERZ1643246 | MGnify/ENA primary metagenome ERZ1643246 (study PRJEB29033, sample SAMEA4952261) | chicken gut metagenome | biome: Broiler Chicken; feature: Gastrointestinal Tract; material: Caecum | place: Ireland | collected 2018 | study: Broiler... | reverse complement strand
GAGCTGCTGTAAGTTGGATATTTAAGATGTGCTTAATGAGCAAAAAATGAGTTTTTTGGAATTGAAAGATTAAATATCATCTTAATTGTGGCTTCTGTTTGTGCATTTACCATTATTGTGTTACTTATTTGCGTTATGATAAAAGTAATCATCAATAATAAATGTAAACAAGGGAGCAGCAGATAGCCTAACGAATTTGAGGGGATAGAAATAATGGATTATAAAATCAACGATAAAGAACTTAGAGCAAATATTTTTATTTCATTTGTTAATAAGGTGTGGAAAGGTCAGTCAATATAATATTGAAAAAACGGAAGCGGCATTATCTAAGACCATTAATATTACAGCCTATGATGGTGATATGCTGGTAGGATGTCTTCGTATACTTACAGCTGGAAACAATTGGAATTTGTAAAGGGGAATCATAATATGAACATAGTAGGATTTTGGGCATGTGGCGTTTTGGTTATTCCTTTTGGAATTATAGGAATTTTATTTGCAATATTTAAAGAGAAAGCAGCTAAGTTTGTTTCAGGATTCAATTCTTTATCTAAAGAGGAACAAGCTCTATATGATAAGGCTCAGATTTCACGCGATATTAGAAATCAATGTTTTATTTGGTCTGCTATAATGTTAATTGGGGCAATATTATCTTATTTTGTAACACCATATATGGCCATTTTTGCTTTTATTATATGGCTGTTTTTGTTTTTTAAGGATGTTCACTTAGATAATCATAAAGCTTTTGAAAAATATTTGCTGAAAAAATCTTAAGTTGTCGAATTGGAAGTTAATGAGGTGGAATTAAATGGACAAAGAAAAGAAGAGAAAGTTACATTTAGTGTTATACGGAATTGCTATTCCTGTTAGTTTATTCGCTTTATATACATTTATTTTTGTTTTTGATAATGGTATCGGGTGGAAAATTGCGTTAATAATTATTGGTTTGGGCTGGCTTATATCCGCTATCTCCGGGTTTATAGAAAATTTGAAGAAATAATTTATCGAGGAGTTGAACGGTGCAAACTTGGAGTTTGCGGAGGTGAACTGTTTGGAAGAAGTAATCCTAAATTATATAGATATGTCAGAAGAGCAGAGAATAAACGCTTTAAAAGATTTGAGAAATATTGGCTTTTATCCGGCATTTGGTACAGAACAGACGATGAAAAAAATAATGGATAAATCTATCATCGATAAAATGCCGCAATTCTATTTTGTTTTCAGAAAGGAACAGTTAATAGGGTATCTGTTTATCATTGGAGATACGCAAAAATACAGGCCCTTTCCGTGGTTGGCCATTGGCAATGTGGATGAACTCCCGATGAGAGTTACAAGACCCTTGATGAAAATACATATTAAAGCATGGGAAAAGATGAATGATGCACCTATGGCAGATTATCTTCGTAGACAGCTAATAGATTATGAACATGGAGTGGGGCATCGTCCTGAAAATCAATGCCGATAACTTCTAAGTTATATTGTACAGGTGATAAAATAAAATGAGTTCAAGAAGTTTTAGAGTGTTCGGAACTAAAAAGGATTTAGAAAATATATTCAGTGAATTCCAAAAAAACAATACGCTAAAGTATTACCACTGTGGTAAAAGCGATGGCAATAAAATAACAGATATTGCTAAAACTGATAACTTTGGTATTTGTCTTAGTGGGCGTCATATAGGAAATCAATATCTTGTTATAAAAGACGATGAAACAGTACAATTTGATAATTATAAACAGATAAATCAAAAATTAAATGAAACAAGTATTGTTATAGATTTAGGCGGATTATATGATGAAAATACTATTTTGTCAACAACTGTATCTACAATTTGTTATGATGATGAAAGCAGCAGAAAAATATACAATAATTTAAAGAGTATTATGAAAAGATATTCTGTCAGTATAGTTAATGGATATATGATATTAAAAGATGCTTACGATAAAAAAGCCCAATTAAGATTTGCAACTATAAGTGTTCAAAGTTCAAGAGAATTTGATTTAAAAGTATAGCCATAAGTTGTCGAATTCTAATTCAATTTTCTTTTTGTTTGGAATAGGTTTTTACAAATCAGAAAGGAAAGCTGTCAAATTCTTAACCGGTTATAATGAGAAGTCTGAAGATGAGCGTAAGAAATATGATGAAAGCACTATGTGTAAAGCTTATGGAAAAAGAATGATGTTTATGTCGCTGCCGTTCCTTATGGGAATAATCATAGACATTTATTATCCGGGAATCGGCTGTTTAGCAGCATGAGCAGTATGGTTTATTCTATTTATTTTATTAATGGTCGACAGGCACAAAAGAGAGTAGTAATTTCGAATTTTATGAGATGTATGGTACAATGCGGAAAGAGAGTTCTATATGAAAAGAAGTGTCAGTATAAGGGCTCTTGTAAATCGAAAATTCCTAATTTGTAGAGGTTTAATATGAGAAAATATAAGTACGTAAATGTTAAAATCTCAAAATTTGCAGGTGCAAAGTCAGAAGAACATAGGGCAATTATTGATGAATATGCAGAAAAAGGCTATAAGTACGTTGGTTTTATTCCGACAGATATGACTGAGTATGGTAAAATTAAAAATATAGATTTGATTTTTGAAATGGATCGTTAAATCCTAAGTTATAGAACCTGAAATTGAAATTGGAGAGGATTAGGACTAATCTATTTACAATTAATTTGATTTAGTCTATACTCATTTCAGGGTCTATCGTACTATGTAGAAGGGCAAAGCCAATTATCCAAAAAGAGGCAAAATTGAATAGCGTAACATAGAGAATAGAAGACCCGAGAGAGCGAGGACAGCACCTTAGCTTTCCGGGTTTTTTCTGTTGTGCGGGGGAGTAGAGAAAAGAGGAAAACACATCCCCCTCACACTCCGCAAAAGCCCATATTTACGCCATTTCCGAGCAGTATGAGACCTCAATACAAGGAGAAAGAACGCGAAGGAATCTTTTGGGAAGAAATGGGATTGGCCCATAAATAAGGAACCTGATGGCGTCATTCGGCACGATACCGGATTTTGCCCTTTTTGCGATATTCGGCGTTGCCTTGTGACAGCTTCTTCAGACACAGATTAGTAACTATAGGATCGTGAGTTTAAGATGAACAGGAGATGCTAGAAATGAAATACGGAATTGGAGATACATGTTATGTGATCGAGGATGATATGGTGAAACGTGCAAGGGTAAGTGCAAAGAAGGACGGTCAGTATTTCGTCCAGTTTGTCGGCTCCTGCGGTGCGCTTGCAGTTCCGGAGGACGAGATCTACCGTACGCCGGAGGAGGCGGAAGCAGGGATGAACAAAAACAGGAGTATCCGCCGGCCGGTAGAATACCTGTAAAATTATATGAAATACAGGCAAATGGTATTATAAAAGATAGAATCAGAGAAAGCAGGAAACACGATTATGCTGCGAATCAGTCAGTTGAAACTTCCGGTGACACATACACAGGAGCAGCTTGAGAAAAAGCTCTTAAAGATGCTGCGGATGAGTAAAAAAGATCTAGGACAATACTACATTCGTAAACGTTCACTTGATGCCCGAAAGAAACCGGAGCTTTATTATGTATACTCGATCGATGTAGAGATAAAGAATGAAGAACGTGTATTGAAAAGCATGAAGGGAAAAGTACAGAAAGTATCCAGCCGTCCTTACAGCGTGCCTGAACACGGCACAGAAAGATTGTCTGACAGACCAGTGATCATCGGGAGCGGGCCAGCGGGATTGTTCTGTGCTTATCTTCTTGCCGGAGAGGGATACCGTCCTCTGATCATTGAGAGAGGAGCATCGGTTAGAGAACGTAGAAGAGACGTGGAGAAATTCTGGGAGACAGGAGTGCTTGATCCGGCTTCCAATGTACAGTTCGGGGAAGGCGGTGCCGGTACATTTTCGGATGGCAAACTGAATACTCTTGTGAAAGATCCGGCGGGAAGAAACCGCTTTGTGCTGGAAACTTTCGTGAAATTCGGTGCACCGGAGGATATCCTCTGGGAACAGAAACCTCATATTGGTACAGATATCCTTATCAATGTGGTAGAGGCGATGCGCAGGGAAATCGAAAAAATGGGCGGCGAGTTCCGCTTCCACAGCCAGGTGACTGATCTGATCCCGGAAGAAAAAGTCCTTATTATAAATGAGAAAGAAAAAATAAGGGCAGGAGCAGCCGTTCTTGCTGTGGGGCACAGTGCCAGAGACACGTTTTATATGCTCTGTGACCGCGGATTCAATATGGAGGCAAAAGCATTTGCGGTAGGCGTTCGCGTGGAACATCCTCAGCGTCTGATCGACGAAAATATGTACGGGAGAGATAACAGAGGAAATCTTCCGGCAGCCTCTTATAAGCTGACAGAAAAACTGGCTAACGGCAGAGGAGTGTATACGTTCTGTATGTGTCCGGGCGGCTATGTGGTCAATGCATCCTCGGAACCGGGATGCCTTGCAGTAAACGGCATGAGTTATCATGGGCGGGCCGGTGAAAATGCTAACAGCGCTGTTATTGTGACGGTGACGCCACAGGATTATGGAACAGACCATCCGCTTGCAGGTGTTGAGTTTCAACGAGAACTAGAAAAAAGAGCATGGGAAGAGGGAAGCGGATGTGTACCTGTCCAGAGATTTGCGGATTTCTGCGCAAATAGGAAGACATTGGAACTTGGCTGCATAAAACCCAATATAAAAGGACATTATAGGCTTGGTAATGTGAGAAATATCTTTCCGGAGGAGCTTTCTCTCTCAATCCAGGAAGGAATCGGAGCAATGGATCATAAGATCCGGGGCTTTGCTGACAAGGATGTATTGTTGTCCGGTGTGGAGAGCAGAACATCATCACCGGTCAGAATTAACAGAGATGACAGCTTCAGGAGTAATATCCCGTGGGTTTATCCGTGCGGAGAGGGAGCCGGATATGCGGGAGGAATCACATCAGCGGCTATGGACGGCGTAAAGGTAGCTGAAGCTTTGATCCGGAAGTTCACAGAATTTTAATGGGTAATCCCTATACACATTTTTTAAAGTGTGCTAAAATAAATCGTTGTATTGTATCATCGCGCTGATCTAAGGATCAATTTATGAAAAAAGGCAATACGATCAAAGAAATGTATCACGAAGAACATCCCTATGAAAAATGCGAACACTTTGGAGCGGAACATCTGACAGATGCGGAGCTTCTCGCAGTCATATTACGGACCGGTACGCGAGGGGAAAATTCCCTGGATCTGGCGAGACGCCTGTTACATCCTGATTTTGGAAATCCCGGACTCCACAATATCCATCAGTGGACAATGGAACAACTGATGCATGTCCGGGGCATCGGAAAGGTAAAGGCAATCCAGATTCGCTGCCTGTCGGAACTGTCAAAACGCTTGGCGCGCGAAGCAGCGGCGGAAGGCTTGGATTTTTCATCCCCGACAACGATCGCACGTTACTATATGGAGGACATGCGCCATAAAAATAGAGAGGTGCTCAAGCTTCTGCTCCTGAATACACGGTCCAGGCTGATCGGAGAGACAAATGTGTCGATCGGTACAGTGGATATGGCATTGGTATCGCCGCGTGAACTGTTTATTGAGGCATTTCAGAAAAATGCGTCTGCAATCATACTTCTGCATAACCATCCGAGCGGGGATCCTACGCCGAGCAGGGAGGATGTGCGGATTACAAGACGGGTGTATGAAGCAGGCATGATGATCGGGATTGAACTTCTCGATCATATTATTATAGGGAATAATTGTTTTGTCAGCATGAAAGAAAAGGGGTTCTTTCAGCAAAAAGGGAGTTGACCGTCGCACGTAAATTGATAAGGGGTGGTTTTTACTATGGCGGGGAAGGTTTATGGCCTCGATCTCGGCACGTATGAGATCAAGGTTTTTGATAAAAAGAATGATCGGATATGGCGTGAGAAAGACGCTATTGCGATGAAGAACAAAAGATATATCTTTGCTGTAGGAAATGATGCCTATGATATCTTTGAGAAAGCACCGATAGATATCAAGGTTGTCTTTCCTATGAAGAACGGAGTGATCGCACATTTTGACGATATGCAGTATCTGCTTGGAAATCTGCTTGGAACAGAACGGCGTTCTGTCTTCGGGGCGGAATATGTAGTGGCTGTCCCGACGGATGTGACTGAGGTGGAGAAGAAAGCCTTTTATGATCTTGTCCTTCACTCGGAGGCAAAGGCAAAATCAGTCCGGATCGTAGAAAAAGGACTGGCAGATGCCGTCGGATTCGGCATGGATGTGATCGGTGAAAAGGGAATCTTTGTTGCAAATTTCGGCGGTGGAACGACGGAACTTTCTGTCCTGTCGCAAGGAGGAATGGTCATGAACCGTCTGCTTAAGATCGGCGGGGAGAATTTTGACGCCTCAATCGCAGATCTGGTCCGTCACAATCGGGAGTTTATGATCGGAATACTTACGGCGGAAAGGCTTCGCCGGGAATTCGGGATCTTTGACCAGAGCACAGACAGTGCTATTACTGTTTCCGGAAGAGATCTGGTCACAGGGGTACCTGCACAGACAGATATTTCTATCAGCCTGGTCAGGGCTGCATTGAAAGAGCCGCTGGAAGAGTGCGTGCGGGCAATTCGGACTATGATCGAGAGGACCCCGCCGGATGTCCGCAGGGCAATCGAAAAGAAGGGAATCTGCCTTACCGGCGGAATGGCAAATCTGCGGGGGCTCTCTACATATCTTATGGAGAGTATCGGCCTTCCGATCCTTACAGTCTCTGAACCGGAACTCTGTGTCGTAAAAGGCCTGAGAAAGATCATTTCTGATCGTAGTTATTATAAACGTCTTACGTATTCTATGTTAGATGAAGATTACAGGTGGTTGAGATAATGAAAAAAAAGAATCAGACATCACATACAAACAGATATATCCTGCTCGGACTTTCAGTGTTCTGTGCACTTATGATGGTACTTTCGTCATTTTCAGAGCAGGCAGCCGGTCCTTTTAAGGTTCTGGCAAATATAACAGTCATTCCTTTGCAACAGGGAATCAATCATGTCGGAGGATGGCTGGGGGATATGAAAGACAATTTTTCGACCATGCAGCAGCTCCGGGCGGAGAATGAGGATCTGCAGGCACAGATCGATGCACTTACGACTGAAAACAATTATCTTCAGGAAGAGAGATATGAATATGAACGTCTTCAGGAGCTGTATCAGTTAGATCAGAATTATGCGGAATATGAGAAAACAGCTGCTCATGTTATCGGAAAGGAGCCCGGAAACTGGTTCAGTACATTTACGATCGATAAAGGCAGTAAGGACGGGATCGCTGTTGATATGAATGTGCTTGCGGGAAGTGGTCTTGTCGGCATCGTTACGGAAGTCGGGCCGACCTGGGCAAAAGTACGATCGATCATTGACGATTCGACAAATGTGAGCGGTATGGTTCTCTCCACATCTGATACATGTATTGTCAGCGGTGATCTTTCTCTTATGAGCAGCGGCCAGATTGCGTTTGAACAGATGGAAAATAATGATAATGTGGTATCCGTCGGTGATCAGATTGTCACATCTTATATCAGCGACAAATACCTTCAGGGAATTCTGATCGGGTCGGTCAGCGAAATTAATGTAGACTCTAATAATCTGACACGTTCGGGTTACATTATCCCGGCAGTGGATTTTAAAAATATCCAGGAAGTGCTCGTGATCACCACTACAAAGGCAGAGCTTACCGGCGAGGATGAGTCGGGCGATTAAAGGAGAAACATTTCATGAAAGCAGTTAAGATAAGACGGATCGTTGTGACGGCAGTGGTTGTGCTTGTCGCGTATCTCTTGCAGTGTACAATATTTACGTCATTGGAGATTGCCGGAATCAAGCCGAATCTCATGCTTATTGTCACTGCATCGTTTGGATTTATGCGAGGCCCGCGAGAGGGAATGCTCGTCGGGTTTGCATCCGGAATGTTGATCGATGTCCAGTATGGAGATATGATAGGCTTTTATGCCTTGATCTATCTGGTGGCGGGGTATGTGAATGGGCTCTTTGAGCAGATTTATTTTGATGAAGATATTAAATTACCCCTTTTTCTGATCGCCGGAAGCGACGTTGTCTATGGACTTGCGGTCTATTTTTTGACTTTTTTACTCAGAAGTGACTTTGATTTTCTGTACTATCTGAACAGGATCGTTGTCCCTGAAGCTATCTATACGATTGCGATTACCCTTATTATTTACCCGCTGCTCCTGTTTATCAATCACAAACTGGAGGCAGAAGAGAAAAGGAGTGCAAGTAAATTTGTTTAGAGAAATCATTGACAGGATAAAAGAAGGCGTGGAATATATCACGAAGTCCAGGCTTATGGTACTTATTATTGTATTCTGCCTGACTTCTACTGTTCTGATCGGCCGTCTTTTTTATCTCCAGATCGTGAGAGGCGAAGAATATCTGGAAAATTATGAGCTGCAGATCAGAAGGACAAGTGAGATTGCTGCTACCAGAGGAAACATTTATGACAGAAACGGTAACCTTCTCGCTTACAATGAATTGGCTTATTCGGTCACAATACAGGATACAGTGCCTACGAGCACAAGTGCAGATGATAAAAATGAGATACTCAACAATATACTGGACAAAGTGCTCCGGATCGTAGAAGCAAATGGAGATTCCGTTATTGACAGTTTCGGTATCATACTGGATTCAGCGGGAGAGTATCAGTTTGCGGAAACGAATGAGACACTCAGATTACGTTTTGTGGCAGATGTATACGGAAAGGTATATACAGATGACCTGTCAGCTGCTCAGAGAAACCAGTCGGCGGCAGAGATCATGCATTACCTTTGCTCCGAACGCTATGGACTTGATGATGAGAACAATGAGCCGGATTATATCTTAAAGATGGTCAATATGAGATATGCTATGGGGCTTAACAGTTATCAGCAGTTTTTGTCTACTACTCTTGCATCTGATGTCAGCGATGAGACTGCCGCGGCTATTATGGAAAACCAAGGTGAGTTGAGCGGTGTGGATATTGAGGAGGAGTCACTCCGCCGGTATCCGGACGGTGAATACTTTGCGCCTATCATTGGGTATATTGGTCCTATGTCGCAGGAAGAGTATGATAACCTTGACGAAGACGAAAAAGATCGATACTCTTTATCCGATCTTGTTGGAAAATCCGGTATCGAGCAGGCTTTTGACAGTACACTGCAGGGAGAAAAAGGAAAATCAACCTTCTATGTAGACAACCTCGGAAAAATCATAGAGACAGTGAGCAGGACTGATCCGAAGGCAGGAAACGATATTTATTTGACGATAGACAAGGACCTGCAGATTAATGCATATAATCTTCTGGAAGAAAAAATAGCGGGGATTGTCCTGAGTAAGCTGACGAATATTCTGGAATATGATCCGTCAGTGACGGAAGATGCGAGTGAGATCATTATCCCTGTGAGTGACGCTTACCATGCATTTATTGCAAATGAAGTGATTGATATGGATCATTTCGGAAATGAAGAAGCAGGCACTGCAGAAAAACAGGTTTATGCTGTGTTTCAGCAAAGAAAAGAGGCTGTTCTTTCTGACATCATGTCTCAGCTTCAAAATTCAGAAGCAGCTGCTTACAGAGATCTGTCGAACGAGATGCAGGCATATATGTCCTATATTTGCAATGATGTACTGACAAGCAATACAGGCATTTTGATGCAGGATCAGATCGATACTTCGGATGAAACATATATCGCATGGAGAACGGATGAGACGATAAGCCTCAATGCCTATCTGAATTATGCGATTTCCCAGAACTGGATCGATACGTCCAAGCTTGGAGACAGCGCTTATTCCAGTTCAGAAGAGATTTATCAGGCTCTTCTGACATACATTGAAGAATATTTGACGTATGACAGTGATTTCGACAAACTTCTCTACAAATATCTTATAAAATCAGGGAGTGTCACCGGAACACAGATCTGTGCGATCGTGTATGAACAAGGTGTACTTCCGATGGAAGAGGATACTTATAACGGACTGTTGAGCGGTTCTGTGGATTCTTACAGCTGGCTGTATGACAAGATCAGTTCATTGGAGATCACACCGGGACAGCTCGGGCTTGAACCCGGATCCGGAGGGCTTGTAGTGACAGATCCGAATACGGGTGATGTCCTTGCATGCGTATCCTATCCGGGATATGATAACAACCGTCTTGCAAATACAATGGATTCATCTTATTACAATCAGTTGAACAGCGGGACTTCGCGTCCGTTCTACAACAGGGCTACACAGGAGGAGACTGCACCGGGGTCTACCTTTAAGATGGTTTCAGCCACGGCTGCACTGGAAGAAGGTATTGTCAATGCAGATACGACTTTTTACTGTGACGGCGTGTTCTCCGAGGTTGAGCCGAGCCCGCGCTGCTGGGTTTACCCGAATGGTCACGGCTCAATGAACGCGGTGCATGCGATTGAGAATTCATGCAATGTGTATTTCTATAATGTGGGATATCAGCTCGGAATTGACTCGGACGGCAATTATGACAGTAATCTCGGTACAGACAGACTGGCGAAATATGCCGAAATGTATGGGCTTGGAGAAAAATCCGGCCTTGAGATTGATGAGGCATCTCCGCAGATATCGAATGAGTACTCCATTCAGTCTGCAATTGGACAAGGTAATAACAATTTTACGGTCAGCCAGTTAAATCGTTATATCACAGCAGTAGCAAACAGCGGGACAGTCTATGACCTGACATTGCTTGATAAGATAACAGATTCCAGTGGAAGTCTGCTACGGGATAATGAGGCAGAAGTTGTAAGGACAATGGATGATATCAGCTCGAGCACATGGGATCAGCTTCATGAAGGAATGGAACTTATGGTAAAAAGTCACGCTACATTTTCCGGACTGGATTTCTCGATGGCTGGGAAAACAGGAACAGCTCAGCAGAATGAACTCCACCCGGACCATGCACTTTTCGTTGGATATGCACCTGCCGATTCACCGGAAATATCTATTGCAGTACGTATTGTAAACGGATACAATTCCGGATATGCTTCTGAGATAGGAAGAGATGTGGCACAGATCTATTTTAACCCGGATCTTAAGGATGAACTGATCACAGGAGCAGCAGCTGATCTGGGAAGTGAGATGGCCGGAGATTAATAACAACACCAGAACTTATGTAGGAGGAAAACAGTATGGGAGAGGTTATAGTCATAACATCAGGAAAAGGCGGTGTCGGAAAGACGACAACGACGGCGAATATCGGTATCGGCCTGTCCAGACTGGGGAAAAAGGTGATGGTCATTGACACAGACCTTGGACTGAGAAATCTGGATGTGGTACTGGGACTTGAAAACAGGATCGTATATAATATCGTAGATGTGATCGAGGGAAGCTGTCGACTGAAGCAGGCTTTAATAAAGGATAAACGTTTTCCTGAACTTTATCTTCTCCCATCTGCGCAGACAAAGGACAAGACAAGCATTTCACCGGAGCAGATGAAAAAACTGATCGAAGATATACGTGATGACTTCGATTTTATCCTGCTTGACTGTCCGGCGGGGATTGAACAGGGATTTCAGAATGCGATCGCCGGAGCTGACCGCGCGATCGTGGTCACGACTCCTGAAGTGTCAGCAATAAGAGATGCAGACAGGATCATAGGACTTCTGGAAGCATCGGGAATCAGGAAGAATGAGCTTTTGATCAACCGGCTCAGGATCGATATGGTAAAGCGGGGAGACATGATGTCAGTCGAAGACGTGACGGAGATACTTGCCATAGATCTTCTGGGAGTCATACCGGATGATGAACAGGTGGTTATCGCTACAAATCAGGGAGAACCTGTTGTAGGCGAAGACGGAATGGCCGGCAGCTCTTATATGAATATCTGCCGGCGGCTGCTGGGTGAGGAAATCCCCATAGAAGACTATATGAAGCCGGAAGGATTTCTTGAAAAAATCTCCAGTTTCTTCCATCGGAGTTAGGGGGAACTGCGGATGAGTGTACATTCTGTTTTTGTTGCAAAGGAAAGACTTAAGAATCTGTTGATTTCTGACAGAATACAGTGCACACCCGATGCGGCAGATCGTCTGACAAAAGATCTGTATCTTACAGTTTCTAAGTATATGGAGATAAATCCGGATCATTTTGACATTGAGATCACAAGGAATGATATACATATCAAATACGCGGGAGAAAACAAGTGAAATCATTTTTTAAAAATATAAAGGTACATTATAATATCAGAGATTATAAAATAGGACTGGTCGTGCCGGTAATCGTTCTGTCGATCATTGGCGTGCTCATGGTGCGAAGCGCAAGACCGGATCTGATGAGCAGACAGCTGCTGGGCGTACTATTAGGAATCGGTGCGATGATCGTCATTTCACTGATAGATTATAAGTGGATTCTGAATTTCTACTGGCCGATGTACTTCCTGAACCTGGCGCTTCTGGCTGCAATCTGGATTCCGGGACTCGGTGTGGAGTCGAATGGCGCAAGGAGATGGCTGAATCTTGGGATTACCCAGCTGCAGCCATCTGATCTGACGAAAATCCTTATGATCCTGTTTTTCGCAAGATTTCTGTCAGACCGGGAAAAAGCAATCAATAATGCGAAAGTGATCCTGCAGGGAATTGCATTGATCCTCCCGTCTCTGGCAATGATCTACGCGCAGCCGAATCTTTCTACGACAATCTGTGTCGCGGCTCTGTTCTGCGCATTACTCTTTCTTGCCGGACTGAGCTATAAGTTTGTGGGAACTGTGCTGGCGATCACAGTGCCGACGATCGTAATTTTTCTTGCCATAGCGGTGCAGCCGAACCAGCCGTTTCTCCATGATTATCAGCAGGAACGTATTCTTGCATGGCTGGAGCCGGAGAAATATGCGGATGACGAATCCTATCAGCAACTGAATTCCGTTATGGCGATCGGATCCGGTCAGCTGTCGGGAAAAGGTTACGATAACGATGACACTACCTCTGTTAAGAACGGTAATTTTGTATCTGAGCCACAGACAGATTTTATTTTTGCGATTATCGGTGAAGAATTAGGATTTGTGGGTTGTTGTGTCGTTATATTTTTGCTATTATTAATTGTGATAGAATGTATTATGGTTGGCTTGAAAGCGAAAGATACAGGGGGACGCATCATTTGCGGCGGCGTTGCCGCACTGATAGGAATCCAAAGTTTTATCAATATCGGTGTGGCTACTTTGATCCTTCCAAATACAGGATTGTCGCTGCCCTTTGTAAGTTATGGACTGACTTCCGTTGTGTGCTTTTTTATGGGGATCGGTTTCGTATTGAATGTCGGTTTGCAGCCTAACAAATACCAGTAAGGAGAGAGGGACAGTTATGAATATCGGTCTGATCGCACACGATGCGAAAAAAAAGCTGATGCAGAATTTCTGTATTGCCTATCGTGGTATTCTCAGCAAACATGAGTTATACGCTACGGAAACGACAGGAATTCTCGTCGAGAGCGTAACTAATTTAAGCATTCACAAGTTCCTGGCAGGACATCTGGGCGGAAAACAGCAGCTGGGATCCCAGATTGAGCACAATAATATAGATCTGCTCATATTTTTCAGAGATCCGCTGGCACCTCGCCCGCATGAACCGGACGTCAATGATATTGTCAAGCTTTGCGATATGTATAATATACCAATTGCAACGAATATCGCGACAGCGGAAGCGTTGATCCTTGCACTGGACAGAGGTGATCTGGATTGGCGTGAAATGTATAGGTAACAGAAAAATTCAGGGGATATAGAAATGAATCAGGGGATAAGAAGAAATGCAGTAAGAAAAAGGAGACGGAGACGGCGTCAGAGACGCGCAGCGATCCTTCTTATTAGTCTTGTTGTTCTGGTTGGCGCGGCTTTAGCCGGGGCACTCATTATTTTTGACCAGACAAGGAATTACACTGCATCATACGAAGAAGAAAATTATAATACAAACATATATCAGGGGAAGATGTTTGCAGCAGATCTTTGTGTTGCACCAGACGAAGTCGATCTTGAAGGCTTTAAGCCGGATACAGATCTGCATGCGGCCGGTTTATTTGATCTTGAAGCGGACAGTGTTCTGTGTGGATATAAGCTTTATGACCGGTTGTATCCTGCAAGTACTACAAAGATCATGACTGCGCTCATTGCATTGAAATATGGAAACTTGGATGACGAGGTCACTGTAAGTGCAAACGCAACGGATTTTAACTGGGATGAGGTGACAAGTGGACTCCGCACAGGCGATAAAGTCACTCTGCATGATCTGATATGCGGACTGCTTCTGCATTCCGGAAATGACTGTGGCACTGCTATCGCTGAGCATATAGCGGGAAGTGAGGAAGCCTTTGCTGAAATGATGAACGAGGAGGCAGCTGCGCTCGGGGCGACCGGAACACATTTTGTAAATCCTCATGGCCTGCATGACGAAAATCATTATACGACAGCATATGACTTGTATCTGATTTTTAATGAATGTATTAAAGATGAGCGCTTTGTGGAAATCATATCTATGGATTCCTATGAAGGTACGCTTACTGGTGCGGACGGGACTGTCCGTAAAGAGACGTGGACACCTACACAGGCATATGGCGCCGGTGAAGCTACAGAGCCGGAGGGAATCCGGGTATTAGGCGGTAAAACAGGGACGACACAACAGGCTGGCAACTGCGTGATCCTGTATGACGAGGATCTCAGCGATCATCCATATATTTCAGTCATTATGGGCGCAGATGGAGCGACCAGATTATATGATCAGATGAACATGCTCATGCAGGCTGGCATTACCGGAACAGCAGATCAGCCCTCCGAACAGAACCAGCAGACAGCAGATCAGTCCGCCGGGCAGAACCAGCAGACGGAAGAATAGAGAAATTGTAAATAAGTCTCCGGGATCGGATAAACCGGTCGGCGGAGACTTATTATGTTGTCTGATGTTTTATATCTATTCTGACATGCCTCTGATACGGCCGAAAAAGCTGAGAAGATATAATCCGCAAAGACCTACAAGCGTATAGATGATCCTTGAAAGCCAGCTCAGGTTGCCAAACAGAAATGCTACAAGGTCAAAGCGAAAGATCCCTACAAGCAGCCAGTTGACTGCACCGATGATCACGATCGTCAGTGCTGTGTAATCAAACCACTTCATTTTATTTCCTCCTTTACCATCTCAATATTTTTATTATTCCCGTAAAAACTGGAAATATACATCAGAAAATGTTATACTGTCTAAGTTGAAGATAATGATTATACCGGAGCATTTTGAGCCACTGAACCGGATTTTGAGAGCCACCATTCCGGAGAATGAGAGCCAGTCAAAATCCATGATTTTGTCCTCAACAGATTACTTACTGGAACAATGCTTGTAAAGGCGACTAACGCCCCGCTATAGCGGCTCTGGCCTTGACAAGCATTGACTCCAGCAAGTCTAAGGCAATCAAGCGAAATCAAGGCGGCTCTGTACCATCGGAACTATGGCTCTGACTTTGTCGGACAGGTGGCTCTGTCGCGCCAGAATAATCAGATAAACAGAAATTGAAAGACATCGGGGAGGTGAAGACCTGATTTGACATCAAA
>ERZ1643246.2886-NODE-2886-length-15539-cov-8.009365_pt1 | contig 15539 bp, 13 predicted proteins | sample MGYA00579265_ERZ1643246 | MGnify/ENA primary metagenome ERZ1643246 (study PRJEB29033, sample SAMEA4952261) | chicken gut metagenome | biome: Broiler Chicken; feature: Gastrointestinal Tract; material: Caecum | place: Ireland | collected 2018 | study: Broiler... | reverse complement strand
TTTCCTGTTGTGTCTGTGTTTCCTGCGTCTGTGCATCCGCCTCTGCCGACTGTACCGCCGCTTCCTTTGTCTCCGGCTCTGCTGCGACTGTCGCCGGTGTTGTTTCCGGTTCTGCCTCTGCGATCGTGGAGATCCCCGTGCTGAATGCCAAAACCATGCAAAGCATGACTGCTATGATTCTCTTCCTTCTTTTACTTTTCATGGTCTCCTCCTCCTGCTTTCTTTCCTTCTTCTTTCTATGTTCTGTCTCATCGCGTTTTGATGTCCTCCCCTTTCTCTTCTTTTTCTTGATATAAAAACCTTTTCTTTCTATCCAAACAGGATGCTGCAGGCACGCATCTGCTCTACCATTTCCTGCAGCCTACGCCATTTCCCCGGATCTTTGGAATCCAGGCACTCATGATCTCCGACCCAGAGCCAGGGATAATGACGGACGATTTCCATTAGAAGTTTTCCTGCCGTCATTTTGATCTGGTCTGTCCGGATCTCACATTGGGTGCCGTAAATGGTTCCGAGGAAAATTCGTCCTTCTGTCTCCTGGGAAACATCTTCCACCGGAACTCTGACAGGTGTTTTCCTTCCTTTTTCTTCTTTTTCCAAACACGCCAATAAGATCCTGTCCTCATCCAGGCTGCCGGAAGGGCCTTCTTCGGATGTGAACAGAATCCCGTGATCTTGAAACATGACTTTCGTTGGCACGACTACTATGTCTTTCTGTTTTAGGATGGACATTCCCCTCTCCATATATCCTCATCCCCATTTCCTGTAATACAAACAACCACATAATATCAATTATGTGGTGTCCTCCTTCTTCCCTGAGAGAAAAAAGGAATATGTACACGATTTCTGTCGGCATTTTTGTATAAGATGGAGATGCCGTCCCTTTTTCATGCCCAAAATTGTGAATTCTTACTCGCCTGTGTTGACTTGAAGAATAATTTCGTTTAAAATAAGTTTCAGAACAACTGAAAACAATCCGACTAGATAAGATAGACCGACTTTGTATACCACATAATTGATATTATGTGGTATTTTTTATTTTCCCCGCACTTTTCCTTATATCCGCAGGGCCGTCATGCGGTCCAGCTGTCTTTGATAGAGCTCTCCGGTATTGGAGGTATAGATTCGCGTGACATTCAGACTGCTGTGTCCGAGGACGTCCGCCAGGCCTGTCAGATCTTTGGTCGTCTGATAATAGACTCTGGCAAAGAGATGACGAAGGTTGTGGGGAAATATCTTCTCTCCGCTGACTCCCGCTCGCTTTTTCAGTGCTTTCATCTCACTCCAGAGATTGCTCCGGTCTTTTGGTTTTCCATTTCTGGTGATAAAAATACATCCCGAACCGATCTTCCTGGCTGCCGCATATATCAGCAGTTTTTTCCGGATGTTTCCTGTCAGGAAGATTCTCCGGTACTTTCCTTTGTTGTGTACCTCGATTCTTCCTTTCTTCACCTGTTCCACGGTAAAATATTTCAGCTCGCTGACACGGATTCCGGTGACAGCAATCGCTTCCATACATAGCGCCAGCTGTTGCTTTCCTTCTGTCTTTGCCGTCTGTACGAGCCGTTTATATTCCTGCTGGGTCAGCTCCTTTTCTTCCTGCAAAAACAGATTTTTCTGCATTTTGATCCGCCGGACTTTCAGTTCACTGTGTCCGCAGAAAGTCAAAAACTGATTCAATGCCGCCAGCATGGAATTCACGCTGTTTACCGCATAATGTTCCAAAAGCCATTCCTTGTAGGCCAGCAGCTTTGGCTTGTCCACTTTCCATCTCTGTCCAAGAAACGCAAAAAAGCAGTTCAAATCCGTCATATATTTCCGGATCGTAGCCTCCGCATGTTCTCTTTCATATAGAAACATTTCAAACTCCCGTCCTGCGGTTTTCCAAATATAAAAACAAACTTTTTCCATCATAGTCATTCCTCCTTGCACTTACTTTGTCCATTTCTTTTTTCTTCTATTAAATAAAGATGGGTTCCAGTTGAAAAAAGGTGCACATTTCCGCTGCAATTTTTTATTTTTCTGCTGTAACGTTGGGAACGTATTGAGAAAGACTCCTTCTTCCCATTCTGGGTTTGTGGTTTATTGTATTTCATATTTGTCCGCCGGCACAATCACATTAACACAAAAGAAGCGGACCACCTTTCGGTGATCCGCTTCCTGTTTCTATATTTTCTTATTCCAGCTCCCAGAGTGTGATCTCTGCGCCCAAAGCTTCGATTCCTATGCTGTCTTTTTCCGGGTAGAACCGGGTGGAGAAGACATACGCTCCGTCATTTACAAAGACTTCACAGGTCGATACATCTGTGAGAATCGTGACATTTTTCAATTGACTCATTTCCTGATACCGGATGGTTCTTCCGCCGGATGCGCTTTCTTTTGACGCATCCGTAAACCGCATTTCAAATCTTCCCTCCCGGTACTCCAGAATCAGCTCTCCTCCAAGAACCGCCCGGAAACGGTTCTCTTTGATGTTCTCCGCCAGCACCTCATAGACCGGCAGATCATCTGATACAAGAGTGTCCTGTCTTTCTTCTCTCAGCTTTCTTTTTTCTTCCAGCTCTCTGACCGGCCTTTGAAGGAGGATTCCGTCTTTGACATAGAGTTCTCTTGGAATGGTAAAGCAGTGCTGCCAGCCTTCCCCGATAGTCCGGTTCGTATGAGCCGGACAGTCCGGCATTCCCATCCATCCGATCTGGATTCTCCGTCCGTCCTCCGCTTCAAAGCTCTGAGGTGCATAATAGTCAAAGCCGTAGTCCAAAAGCCGGTAGTCCAGAAGTCTGCACGGCCCCGTGACCGGTCCTTCCACCTCAAAGTATCCGGACTGGTAGACGTTTCTGTCTTCCCATTCCTTTCCGGCAAGTCCCTGTACAGACGCGCAGAGCAGCTGCTTTTCTCCTATCTGGAAATAGTCCGGACATTCCCACATATATCCAAAAGGCTCCTCTGTCGTGATCCGGTTCTGGAGCTTCCAGATACGGCCGTCATCGGAGGCAAAGAGCAGGACTTCTCCTCGATCTCCCTTTCTTCTTGCCCCCTGAATCATGTAATACCGATCGCCTTCTTTCCACACCTTCGGGTCCCGGACATGCCTGGTCACATCTTCCGGATAATCTTCATTTTTCATAAGAAGCTCTTTTCTTCCTAACTGAAATCCGTCCCGGCTCTCCACGAGAACGGTGTTGGCCTCCCGGCCTTCTGTCACATAATCAAAGTCTCCGTCCAGTTTGATATTCCCCGTATAGTAAAAGGAAATCCGGTCCCCTTCCACCAGGGCGCTTCCGGAGTATACGCCGTGACAGTCAAACGGCTGGTCCGGATAAAGCACGGTCCCCTGATACTCCCAGTGGAGCAGATCGCGGCTCGTGGAGTGTCCCCACATTTTCAGGCCGCCCTCCGCATCAAAAGGAGCATACTGGAAAAAGGCATGGTACAGTCCCTGATACTGGCAGAGCCCGTTTGGATCATTGAGCCATCCTACAGGCGGTGTCAGGTGAAGTCTTGGCCGGAAGCGGCCCTGGAAACTGTTCTGCTCCTCCACCATACGCACCAGCTTTGCAAGATCTTTTGTTAATGCATTCATGGCTTCTACTCTCCTGTTCTGATCGTCATGACAGTCGTTCCCTGATGAACCTCCTGCGGCTCTTTTGTTTCTACCTTTGCAAAACTGTCCGCATTTGTCAGGATCATCATGGTAGTCGTGTCATATCCTGCTTCCCGGATCTGATCCAGATCTGCTTCAATCAGGACATCTCCTGCGTGGACCTGATCTCCGTCCGAGACTTTCGTCGTAAATCCTTTTCCTTCCATCTTGACCGTATCGATACCTACGTGGATCAAAAGCTCTCCTCCCAGTCGGCTGGCAATGCAGACTGCGTGGCCTGTCTCATAGATGCTCACGATCTGACCGTCACAAGGCGCTACGATCTGACCGTCCGCCGGGACAACTGCTGCAGTCTTGCCGAGTACTTCTGCCGCAAAAGTCGGATCACTGACCTCCGATACCGGGATCAGCTTTCCGTTCACCGGAGTGAGAAGTTCTTCGCTTTCGACCGATTCCTTTGTCCCTTTTGTTTCTTCCAAAACGGCTGTCTCCGGAAGTGCTTCTGCCGGTTTAGCCTCTTTTGATTCCTCCGGCTTCTGATCCTTATAAAGAAGGAATGAGATGACAAAGGCAACACCTACGGCAATGGCCATTTCGATGATGTACTGTACCGGTTCATCCAGACAGAGCAGAATACCGAAGATACCGGTCACTCCGGTTCCCTTTGCTCCCAGATGGACGATAGATGCATAGAGTGCTCCACAGCCTCCTCCGATACATCCTGCGATAAATGGTTTGAAAAACCGGAGGTTGACACCGAAAATCGCCGGCTCCGTGATTCCCATAAAGGCACTTAAAGAAGACGGCAGTGCCAGGGATTTGATCTTTTTATCTCTGGATTTCAGTGCGACTGCCAGTGCCGCCGCACCCTGAGCGATATTGGCCGCACTGGCAAGCGGCAGCCAGTATGTCACTCCGTATTTGGCGATCTGTCCTAAATCGATGGCCGTGTACATCTGATGGATCCCGGTCACAACGGTCGGCGCGTAAAGGCTTCCCATGATCAGGCTTCCGATTCCAAGCGGCAGTGTAAGGAGCCACTGGATGGCGCCAAGGATGGCATTTTCCGCCCAGACAAACACCGGACCGATCACCGCAAGTGTCAGATATCCGGTCACAAATACGCTGACAAGAGGAGTCACAAACAGATCCAGCACTTCCGGAACCACTTTGTGAAGCTTCTTTTCCAGTACCGACAACAGCCAGACCGCAATTACTACCGGGATCACATGTCCCTGATAGCCTACCATGTCGATGTCATAGAGTCCGAAGAATACGGACTGGGTTGCCTGTACCCCGTCTGTCGCTACTGTGTAGGCATTCTGAAGGGACGGGTTGATCATGATCATACCGATGACCGCCCCCAGATACGGGTTGGCTCCAAATGCCTTTGCCGCGGAAAACGCGATCAGAATCTGCAGGAATGTATATGCCGTATTACTGAAAATGCTGGCAAATACATAGAATGATCCGCTGGTGTCAATATGGATAAAGCCGTTGGAATTCATAAAGTCCAGGGAATTCATGATTCCCATGAGAAATCCACTGGCAACGATGGCCGGAATAATCGGTACGAAAATATCTCCCAGAAGCTTGATGGCTCTCATAAAGAGGTTCTGCTTCTGTACCGCCGCCTCCTTGGCCTCGGCCTTGGTGCTTGCCGTCACTCCGGAAACTGCGATGAATTCGTCAAAGACTTTGTTGACGGTCCCTGTTCCAAGGATAATCTGGAGCTGTCCGGACGCCTCAAAAACGCCTTTCACTCCGTCTACATTTTCCAGGGCCGTCTTATCTGCCTTGGAATTATCTGCAATAACAAGGCGAAGCCTTGTCGCACAGTGCGCGGCCGAAACAATGTTTTTGCTTCCGCCCACGTGTTCCAGAATCTCTTCTGCTGTTTTTCTGTAATCCATGGTTCTCCTCCTTCTCTCTTTTGTGAAATCGATTTCACATCCTGCACTAATAATAACGAAAAAAGTGCCATTTGTAAATATGGCACTTTTACTGATTTTTTTCTTCTGTTTTTGTGAAATTTCAATTACTGCGGACGCTTCTGATCGATGATCTGGTATCCCAGCTTCATCTGCATCGGCACCTGCCGCCCCTCCCTGATGACGTCGATGAGCATCTCCGCAGCCTTCATTCCGCTCGTTTTATAGAAAAAGTGGACGGTTGTGATGCCATCGGACACGGCTTTCAGGAACTGATTGTCCCCAAATCCTGTCACCTGGATGTGTTCTCTTTGCTTTTTCGGACATTCTTTCAATGCCTCCAGGGCTCCCGCCGCAATCGTATCTGTGGCGCAGGATATGATATCGATATCATCTTTTCCCTTCAGCAGTTGTCTAGCCTGAAGACATCCGGACTCCACGGAAAATTCCGAAATCCTGTACCTGGATTCCGGCACCGTGACCCCCGCTTCCAGAAGGCCGGCCCGAAATCCATCTTCCCTGGACTTTCCTGCCGCGCCGTCCTCTCTGGACACTCCAATGTAGGCGATCCGCTTTCCCTGGCCGGCGATCCGCTCCGCCAGCGCTTTGGCCGCGCCGTAATCATCGTGGTACACACAGTTTGCCTTCTCCGTAAACTGACCGATCACCACAATCGGCACCTTGCTGTTTTCAAAAAACTTCTCATGCTGTTTTGAGATCATCGTTCCGATCAAAATGATCCCGTCCACCGGGTAATTTTCAAAAAGCCGCATATAGTCCAGCTCCTTTTCCGAGCGGTTATTGGTCACGGCAAGCAGCATCTGAAACTGCTTTTCCGCCAGGACCTCCCCGATCCCGTCCGTCACCCTGGCAATGGATTCGGAACTGAGCTTTGGAGCCACCACTCCAATCAGCCGGGCCTTTTTCGTCCTGAGGTTCCGGGCCTGGGCCGATGGGTGATACCCGGTCTTTTCGATCACTTCCCGGATCCGCTCCTTTTTTTCTTCGCTGACATAGCCCCCGTTCAAATATCGGGAGACTGCCGCGCTTGACACCTGCGCAAGCTGCGCGATTTCTTTGATCGTCATATCACGCCCATCCTCCTTTATCCCTATCCTCTGCATGTTCCCCGTACAGGGTGAACTGATTTTTCCGGAAGGACAGCAGGCCTTCCTTTTTCAGCTTTCCAAGCACCGCTGAAAGGGCGCTCCGGTCTGCGGCCAGATAGTCGGCAAGCCCCTGCCTGTCAAAGGGAATCTCAAAGCTTTCCTTCCCCTGCCTTGCCGCCTGCTCCCCCAGATAGGACAGGACCTTCTCCCGAAGCGTCCTTCTGGACAGATGAGAAACTCTTCCCGCCAGAAAGAGATTCTTCTTCGCCAGAATCTGCATCATATTTTCCATAAGAACCACCTGGGCCCCTGTCGGCCCCTGCCCCTTCATCATCTGTCCGTAATGAATCCAGAGAATCTCCGTGTCCTTTGCCGCGGCTACAGTCACAAGGGATGGCTCCCCCGCCGCCACAAAGGCTTCGGCAAAAATCTCTCCCGGCATTCCCTGGGCGAGAAGGGTGGTGCTGCCGCTGAACTCCTCCTTCAGAATCAGAATACATCCATTGAGCACAATTCCGAATTCTTCCGGCACCTCCCCTGCATGCAGCAGGATTTCCCCTTTCTGGTAGTTCTTCTTTCTCACCCGGATCTCCTCCAGGACAGTGCTGATTTGCGCTTCGCTCATCCCGGAGAACAAGGGACAGCCTTTGATCACTTTTATTCGCTCCATATCTCTCCTTTGTTGTAATTACAACCGACTCTTTTTTCTGAGTGTACTATTCTACAGTCAGGAAGTCAAGCCGTTTTCGGCAGAACAAAGAAGGAGGATTCTTTATGCTTAGAAAAATTATTAAGATTGATGAAGAACGCTGCACCGGCTGTGGTCTCTGTGCCGAGGCCTGTCACGAGGGTGCAATCGAAATGATAGATGGAAAAGCGAAACTGGTCCACGAGCATTACTGCGATGGCCTGGGAGACTGTCTGCCAGCCTGTCCGGCAGACGCCATTTCCTTCGAAGAACGGGAGGCCCCTGCCTATGACGCCGCGGCTGTCAAAGCTGCCCAGGAAGCCAAAAAGAAAGAGCACTCCGTGCTGGCATGCGGATGTCCGGGAAGCATGGCAAAGAGCATTCCCCACCGTGCTGCGGCACCAGAAGAGGCGCCGGCCTCTTCCTGTCCGGGACAGCTCTCCCAGTGGCCTGTCCAGATCAAACTGGTACCGGAGCAGGCGCCGTATTATGAGAACGCCAACCTGCTGGTCGCTGCAGACTGTACCGCATATGCATACGGAAATTTCCATCAGGATTTTATCCGGAACCATATCACCCTCATTGGCTGTCCAAAGCTGGATGAAGGGGATTATACGGAAAAGCTGACCGCCATTTTGGCAAACAACAACATCAAAAGCCTCACCATTGCCCGGATGCAGGTACCTTGCTGCGGCGGTCTGGAGCGTGCGGCAGTGCAGGCACTGAAAAACAGCGGGAAATTCATCCCATGGCAGGTCCGGGTCATCACACCGGAAGGCCGGATTCTGGACTGTTAATCTCTCCACCTCCGGCATCAGACCAGTCCACCGGTCCGAAAGCCCCGCACCAAAGCAAACAGGGAGGACGCTTTCATCAGCGTCCTCCCCTGTCTGTTATCTTCTTAAAATTTTCCGGATTACACAAAGTACAATTCCGATCACGCTGGCTCCAAGTACGACTGTGCTGACCCGATCTACTACGGTAAGCGCAAGTCCTGCTCCCTGAAGCATCTGCGGACTCGCCGGAATCAACGGTGCCGCTGCTCCGGCTGCCGCTGCCAGAATGGCAAACAGAATAAATGCCGTCAGTCCGCGTCCCGTATCGTAACTGCGAAGCCGGCTGCCATCCGCCATCTTCTTACCTCCCAGAAGCCAGATGGCTGAGAACACACCGTAGAGAAGCAGCACGCCTGCAATACCAAGATACATCGCCTCCGCATAATTCCGGTCCGATGCTACCCGCCAGATCTCTCCCAGAGTGCTTCTCTCTGCCCAGAATTCACGCCACAGCTCCAGAACGATGACTGCCATCATGACAAAACATCCGCATTTCAGTGCGATGGACAATCCCTTTCCTACTGCTTTTCCCGCCGTCTTTCCAGCTTTTCCGGCTGCACGTCCTGCCGCCTTTACCGGACGGGCCGCAGATCCGGACCGCCTCTGCTTTTGTCTGTCCTGATCCTTTTGCTCCTGTTTCCTGCGGTCTTCGGAACGCTTCCCTGTCTGCTGGGACTGAGACGGCTTTTTCGCCGGCTTTCTGCCATCTTTTCCGCTGCTCTGTCCCTGCTGCGGCCGCTTCTTTCTCTGCGTACTCTGACCCTGACCACTCTGGCGTGCCTGGCTGCTCTTTGCCGATCCGCCTCTGGATGCTCCTGCTCCGGAACGGTCCCCGGCCGGCTTCTGATCTGCATTCTGTGCCGGCTCTTCTTTCGAACTCTCCTCTTTGCGGTCCAGATTCCAGTTCTCTTCGTCTCTCCAGTCTTCTATCTCAAACGGTTCCTCATCCGATCCGGATGGCGTCTGCATCGCATCGCCTCTGCCCGGAGTATCCTCCTCGTCATCCAGCCACTCTACGTCAAGCCAGTCTTCCTTCTCCTGTGTCTCTTCCCGTTTGATATGGTCTTTAATCCGTCCTCCCTTATGTTCCATACAATCAGTCTCCCCTTCCGTAATTCTGATTTCTTCTGTAACACATGTATTTTAACACGGATTTTTTATGATAGAATGCTTTTCACACTTTTTTAAGAATTTTAAGCAATTCGTAACCTGTCTGCTTTACCCCAGATATGCTTCCAGAAGCTTCAGCGTATTCTTTACGCCATCCACATGGCTTCTCTCATATCCGTGGGAAGCGTAGACTCCTGCTCCAATGAGCCCGTGTCTGACATCATAACCTGCAGTCAGCGCTGCGTCTGCGTCTGACCCGTAATGTGGGTAGATATCTACCGCAAAATCAGCTCCCGCCTTTTTAGCCGCTTCCATCAGACTGGTCACCACTTCATAATTGTAAGGGCCCTTGCTGTCCTTGGCACAGATGGATACCTGATGCTCTCTGCAGGCGAGTCCGTCCCCTACGCATCCCATGTCAACAGAGAGGACTTCTGTCACACCGTCCGGAATGGAAGCGGAGCCGCCGTGTCCTACCTCCTCATAAACGGTCATGTGCAGATAAACCTTTCGCTTTGGCACAACCTGATCGTCCTTGACATGTTTGGCATATCCAAGCAGCATGGCAGTGCTCAGCTTGTCATCCAGGAAACGGCTCTTAATATAACCGCTCTTCGTAATCATGGTTCTTGGCTCAAAGCAGACGAAATCTCCCGTCATAATTCCCAGTTTCTCCGTCTCCTCTTTGGATTCGGTCTTCTCGTCAATCACGATCTCCATCACATCATAAGTACGCTTTGTCTCTGCGTATTTTCCATTTACATGGACGGATGCATTGCAGAGCTGGCACGTCCCATCGTAAACCCGGCCGTCCCTTGTCCGGATGCGGACGGTCTCTCCCTCCGCGGAGTTCGCATCGATTCCTCCTACCGGAGAAATCTCCAGGCGCCCATTGCTCTTGATCTGAGAAACCATCGCTCCCAGCGTATCCACATGGGACTCCACAAACACGGCATCGTCTGCGTCTTCGCCTCCCAGATCCGCAATCACACCGCCCTTGACCGTGCGATATGCAGGAACTCCCAGTTTTTCAAATTCCTTTAACAGATAGTCCGTCACCTCTTTTGTGTAACCTGACGGACTGTCGATTGCCAGCAGATTTTTTAACTGTTCCAGTACATACTCCATATTCATTGCTTCTTCTCCTTTCCCTTTCCTGTACTTTTTATTATATCATCAGTGGACCCTCTTTTTCCACCTGTCCCTTCAAAACGATCTCCCCAATTTACATTTCCTTTTCCAGTGATATAATAATAGAAGAAGGGCAATTTATTTTTGCCTTTCCCCAATCCGCGCGCCATGATGGCGCCGTATTTTTTTGAGAAAGGAATGAGCATTTTGAAGAACCAACTATCATCTTCTATTTTAAAACGTATTGTCATCCTGCTGGCAGGACTTGCGATCATGGCCTTTGGGGTTGCCTTTTCCATCAAGGCCAGTCTTGGTACCTCACCGATCTCCAGCGTTCCGTATGTCATCAGTCTGTTTACCCCTCTGACTGTCGGCACCGCCACCATTTCCATGCACTGTGTCTTTATCCTGCTTCAGATCCTGATTCTTCGAAAGAACTATCATCCGATTCAGCTGATGCAGCTTCCGGTGGCCTTTTTCTTTGGGTATCTGACGGATTTTGGCGTCTGGGCAGTCCAGGGGATCCGCTGCCAGACTTATCTCCAGCAGTGGATCGTCTGCCTGATCGGAATTGTCCTTGTTGCCGTCGGAGTCAGCATGGAAGTCAAGGCCGGTCTGGTCGTTCTGGCAGGCGAAGGCGTTGTCCTTGCCATCTGTCAGGTAATCCCGGTAAAATTCGGTTATATGAAAGTCGGCTTTGACGTCACCCTGGTAGTTACCGCCTGCGTTTTGTCCCTTGTCTTTACCCACAGCCTGCAGGGCGTCCGGGAAGGAACCGTGGCCGCCGCACTGATGGTGGGACTGATCGCAAAGCAGCTCGGAAAACTGTGGGCAAAATGGCCTCTGGAACAGGTATAAATTCTGCCCTGGATACATAGTTATTGTTGACACCATTCCCCATCTTCGATATTCTTAAAGATGAGGGATCATCCCGATTCTGAGAATAATGAGGTTATGAAAAACACATGGAAAAACGGAGAACATTTATTATCAACTTTCTGTATTTTGCAATCATTATCGCACTTGCTTTTCTTGTGCTGAGATTTGCACTGACTCTTCTCTTCCCGTTTGTGGCGGCGCTTGTGATTGCCTATCTTTTAAAGTGCCCGATTCAATTGATCACCACGAAAACCAGACTGCCCCGTAAACTCTCCGCCGCGCTGATGGTGCTGCTTTTTTACGTTACAATCGGCACCCTTCTCGTACTTGGAAGTATCCGGGCTTTTTCCTATATCAGCGACCTGGTACAGAGTCTTCCCCAGATTTATCTAAGGTACGTAAGCCCGGTGCTCACCGATCTCTTTGGCGAACTGGAGCGCGCACTTTTGCAGGCAGATCCATCGATTCTGGACACGGTAGACTATCTGTGGGGACAGCTCATGCAGTCTCTGCGGGGCATCGTATCGGATCTTTCTCTTACCAGCATGGAGGCGATTTCCAATCTTGCCTCCTCCCTTCCGATGCTCTTTATCCGGCTTCTTTTGATGGTCATCTCCACTTTCTTTATCGCCATGGACTATGAAGCCCTTTCCGCTTTCTGCATGCGGCAGCTGAACCCAAAGGCTCAGGAAGTAGTTCTTCAGATCAAGCAGTACGTGGTGGGAACACTCTTTGTCTGTATCCGTTCCTACGCCCTGATTATGAGCATCACCTTCCTGGAGCTTGCAGTCGGACTGACCTTGATCGGAATAGAAAATTCCATTCTGATCGCCCTTGGCATCGCCATCTTCGACATTCTTCCTGTTCTTGGAACAGGCGGTATCATGATCCCATGGGCCGTGATCTCCGTGATTCTCGGAGACTATTCCCTCGGTCTGAAGCTGGCCCTGCTCTATTTGTTCATTACGGTTGTACGGAATATCATTGAGCCAAAAATTGTCGGCAGTCAGATCGGCCTGCACCCGGTAGTCACCCTCGTCAGCATGTTTGCGGGCGTCCAGCTGTTCGGTGTGGCAGGGCTCTTTGGTTTTCCGATTGGTCTGTCCCTTCTCCTGTACTTGAACCGCTGCGGAACGATCCATCTGTTCAAAATGGGGCCTTCTGTATCTTCTGACAGTGACACCTCTGACACAGAAAAAGATTGACATTTTCTCTTTCAAGTGGTAATGTGTTACCAAACCATTGAGGAAGAGCAAGTAATTTCAGCAGATGCTTTCAAGAGAGCTGTGGATGGTGGGAGCGCGGCATGTCAGAGCTGAGATGAATGGGCTTCTGAGGGCGAGTTGAACAGATCAGTAGGCAAGCCGGAGAGCATACTCCGTTATCAAAGAAAGCATATCGACGTATGCATGAGTGGATGTGTCAATACACATCAAGCCGGGTGGCACCGCAGGAGTTTCGTTTATAAACATACAGCTCTTGTCCCTGCAGATTGAATGATCAGGGACAGGGGCTTTTTCTTTTGTCCTATAGCAGAAAGGAGACGAAATCAATGAAACTGAAAAATTATGAAGTTCATCTTCCAAACTATTCCATCGGAGATCAGATTTACGATAAAATCGGCCCGGTATGTGAGTCTTACGGGAAAAAGGTTCTTGTGATCGGCGGAAACAAGGCGCTGGACGCAGCATATGAGAAAATCGAGTCCTATGTAAAAAAGACAAATCTTGTAATCATCGGAAAAGTCCTGTATGGAGAGAACTGTACATATGCTTCCGTGGAAAAGCTCCGCTCTATGCCTTTGTACCAGGAGGCAGATATGGTCTTTGGCGTCGGCGGAGGCAAGGCTCTCGATACAGTGAAATGTCTGTGTATCCCGGATGACAAGCCGGTCTTTGCATTTCCAACGATTGCCTCTAACTGCTCCGCCTGTACATCCGTCTCCATCATGTACAATGATGACGGCACGTTTTTGAAGCCTCACTTTTTTGTCAGACCGGTAATGCATTCTTTTATTGATACGGAAATCATCGCCAAGGCTCCGGTGCGGTACCTGTGGGCGGGGATCGGCGATACTTATGCTAATATTATGAGGCAATGATCTCATCCAGGGATGAGCAGCTGGAACATTTTACAGCTCTTGGCGTAGCCGTCAGCCGGATGTGCCGGGATCCGCTGCTGACTTACGCTCCACAGGCACTGAAAGATCATAAAAAGGGGCTGTGTACCTATGATGTGGAACAGGTCGTCCTTGCCATCGTAGTGACTACGGGAATCGCCTCCATCTTTTTAACCAAGGATTTCACCCCCGATTATAACAGCGGTCTGGCACATGCCATCTTTTATGCCATGACCTCTTACCCGGTGATCGAAGAACGTCATCTCCACGGGGAGGTCGTCGGCTTTGGAGTCCTTCTTGCACTGCTTGTCGATCAGCAACCGGATGAATTTGAAAAAATTTATCAGCTGAACAAGGCTGTCGGACTCCCGACTTCCCTGGAAGAAATCGAGATTACCAGGCAGCAGTGGACAGAATGCTCCAGCCGAATCCCGGACATGTCGGATGTAGCCCACTATCCTTACCGGGTGACAAAGGAAATGCTTACCGATGCAATGGACAGATTGATAGAGAGAGGAAAGAAAGACAATGAAAAAAGCTAAATCTTCCGCGATTATTCTTGGAGTATCTTTCGTATGGTTTACTACCCATTTTGGAGGCGGATTTGCCTCCGGGGCACAGATCTACAGCTATTTTGTCCGATATGGAATCTGGTGTCTGATCATGCCGGTGTTTGCCATGCTTTATAATACCGTTTTTTTCGCCTACGGTCTGCGATTTGCCCGAAAGCATGAGGTGTACGATTATCGCTCTTATAATAATGCGTTTTACGGGAGATTCGCCCCTGTATTTTCCAATCTGTTTGAGCTGCTTTATATCTGCGTCATGTGCGTGGCCCCGGCTGTTGCCTTTGCCACCGGCGGCGCTACATTGAGTGAACTGACCGGCCTTCCTTATTTGCTGTGTACCGTCTTGATCGGCATCTTTATCTTTATTGTGGCGATCTTTGGAACGGACCTGGTAAGAAAGGTTGCCTCAATACTTTCCATTTGCATTATCGCAGGTCTTCTGATCGTATATCTGCCAAATATTATTGTGAACTTTCATGACATCACAAACGCTCTGACGATCATGACGGACAAACCGATGGGCTTTGGAGCTGCGCTGTATTCCGCTTTCCTGTACGGGACTTTCCAGCTCTCTAATATTGCTGTCTTTGTCCAACATGCCAAATCCTTTGAAAAGCCGAAAGATGCATTGACAAGTATGGGAGTCGGTTTTATTATCAATTCCCTGATGATGCTTATGGTAGTCCTGGGACTTCTGACTATATACACGAATCCGGATGCGGCTCTTCAAAGCGTGCCGACACTCTTTATGGTACAGGAAGGAACTGGAGCCGCCTTTCTGACTCCTCTGATCTCCATTTTGATTATTCTCGGCGCAGTCTCCACCGCCGTCAATATGGTAGCCGCCATGGTAAAGAGACTCTGCGTAAAGTCTCCAAAGCCGGCCGCAAAAACTGACAGGAAAACCAGTCATGCCATATCCGGAAAAGAAATCTTTGCAGCGCTGATCTGCTGTCTGGTAGATTTCGGTATCGCCCAGTTTGGACTGCTGACTCTGATTCAGAAGGCTTACAGCGCAATTGCATATCTGGCAATTCCTGTGATCCTGATTCCTTATATCGTCCATATGATCGTCACAAAATTTGACACCAAAACCTGTTGATCCTTTGATCTGGGAGTGTCTTGATTGATCGATTCATGTGGAAATGGTGTAGAAATTGGTTGAAATTACTCTGCTTACAAGTGGCGGGCTGAATGGTTCGATTTTCCAGAAAGTCAAAATCGTACACTGGCATTGCCACCTTGCAGGAAATCCGTTTCCGGATTTCCTGCTCTTTTTTTACCCACAAGACAGGAGAAAAAGCACAGGAACGTTCTTAGAATCATTGAAATAACCGGGCTCAAAAATTTTTTAAAAAAGTTAGCACTCACCTCTTGACAGTGCTAATAACGAGTGCTATATTACACATAGAACAAAGGGAACAGATAAAAAGGAGCTGAAAGGTTCCGGTACCTGCCCCGAAATACCACTCCCCACGGGTAGTGATTACATAAATATTTTTGTCATGTGAAAGGAGAAATGACTTATGATGATGCCTAGTATTTTTGGAGAGAACTTATTTG
>ERZ1643246.2884-NODE-2884-length-15545-cov-9.152421_pt1 | contig 15545 bp, 13 predicted proteins | sample MGYA00579265_ERZ1643246 | MGnify/ENA primary metagenome ERZ1643246 (study PRJEB29033, sample SAMEA4952261) | chicken gut metagenome | biome: Broiler Chicken; feature: Gastrointestinal Tract; material: Caecum | place: Ireland | collected 2018 | study: Broiler... | reverse complement strand
TCGGCGAGGGCGGCGGCGAGCTGGCCAAGCAGCTGCTGGGCCGCACCTATGACGTAGCTCGTCCCGGCGTAGTGGCCGTGTACCTCACCGGTACCCCGGTTGCAGGCGTGGGCCCTCAGGACGTGGCCCTGGCCATTATCGGCGCGGTGTTTAAGAACGGCTATGTGAAGAATAAGGTCATGGAATTTGTGGGCCCCGGTGTCCACAACCTGGAACTGGAATACCGCAGCGGCATCGACGTGATGACCACGGAAACCACCTGCCTGTCCAGCATCTGGGAGACCGACGACAAGACCAAGGAATATCTGACCATCCATCACCGCGGCGGCGACTACAAGCCTTTGGCTCCCGCTGACCTGGCCTATTACGACGGCCTGGTAGAGGTGGACCTCTCTGCGGTCCGTCCCATGATCGCCCTGCCCATGCACCCCTCCAATGTGTATACCATTGAAGAGCTCAACGCCAACCTGGAGGACATCCTCCACAAGACCGAGGAGGACTGCAAGGCCCTCATTGGCAACGACAACGTGAAGCTCTCCCTGGTGGATAAAATCGAAAACGGCCGCCTCCGGGTAGACCAGGGCGTCATTGCCGGATGTGCCGGCGGCACCTATTCCAACATCTGCGAGGCCGCCCAGATTCTCAAGGGCCACTCTGCGGGCAATGACGAGTATGCCCTGAGCGTGTATCCCAGCAGCCAGCCCACCATGATGGCTCTGATGAAGAACGGCTCTCTGGCCGACCTGATGGCTGCCGGCGCTACCATCCGCACGGCTTTCTGCGGCCCCTGCTTCGGCGCAGGCGACGTGCCGGCCAACGGCTCTTTGTCCATCCGCCACACCACCCGGAACTTTCCCAGCCGCGAAGGCTCCAAGCCCGGCAACGGCCAGATCGCCGGCGTGGCCCTGATGGACGCTCGTTCCATTGCCGCCACCACCCGCATGGGCGGCATCCTGACCCCGGCTACCGACATCGACTACACCCCCAATATCCCGGCCTACGAATTTGATGATTCCAGCTATCGCAGCCGTATTTACGCCGGCTATGGCAAGGGCGATTTCGATGAGATTCTCCGTCTCGGCCCCAACATCAAGGATTGGCCGGAGATTCAGCCTCTGCCGGAAAACCTGCTGCTGAAGGTTACCAGCTATATCACCGACCCGGTGACCACCACCGACGAGCTCATCCCCAGCGGCGAGACCAGCTCCTTCCGCTCCAACCCTCTGGGCCTGGCGGAATTCACCCTGAGCCGTAAGGACCCCGCTTATGTGGGCCGCGCCAAGGAAGTCCAGGCGGAAGAAAAGGCCCGCGCTGCCGGTGACACCAACGCCGCCCTGCTGGAGCAGGTGCAGAAGGTTCCCGGCTGCGAGAACACCGGCTGGGAGCAGGTGGGCATCGCCTCCACCATTTACGCCATCAAGCCCGGCGACGGTTCCGCCCGTGAGCAGGCCGCCAGCTGCCAGCGTGTGCTGGGCGCCGGCGCTAATATCGCCGTGGAATACGCCACCAAGCGTTATCGCTCCAACCTCATCAACTGGGGCATGCTGCCCTTCCAGCTGGAAGGGGAAACGCCCTTTAAGCTGGGAGACTACATTCTGGTTCCCAATATCCGCTCGATTATGGAAAAGGGCGAGATTGCCTCGGTTCCGGCTTATGTCCTGGGTGAGGAACCCAAGGCTTTCAACCTGTCCATTGCCGCGCTGACCGATGACGAGCGCCAGATTTTGCTGGACGGCTGCCTCATCAATTATTACCGGCACTAATATAAAAGAAAAACGCGCAGAGTCCAGAGAGACGCCGTCTCTCTGGCAGGGGCGCCGTGTGCCTGTGGCGCACCATCAAGGCGCTGACCGAACCCGGGGGGCGAGGAACCCCGAAAAGCGGAGCGCAGCGAACCCAGGAAAATGAGCTTCCTGTTTCCACAAACAGCAAGAGCTGCCTTTCGCGGCGCGAGCCTGAAAGGGCAGCTCTTTATCGTATCAAAAGGAGAGAGTAGGATGCTTTGCATTGCCAAGGCTCCATGCAAGGTCCGCTGAGGACGATGCCTGCATGGAGATCGTAGAATCGTCCCTGCCGGGCTTTGCTTTTTGAATGGATATGATCTTTTCAAAGGAGCAAAGTCAAATGTATAAGCTGAAAACTTTTATCCGGGAGCTTCACAGCTTCCTGGTTCTGTGGTCTACACAGTCTCTTTCGTCCCTGGGCAGCTCTATGACGGGGTTTGCCCTGATTATCTGGTCTTACCAGCAGCAGGGCTCCGCCCTGAGCACGGCCCTGTTGTCCGTGTGTTCGTATACGCCCTACATTCTCATGGCGATTTTTGCCGGAGCCCTCAGCGACTCCTGGAATAAGAAAATCACCATACTGGCCAGCGATACCTTCGCGGCCCTCTGCACAGCAGCATCCCTGCTGCTTTTGTGTACCGGCCGGCTGGAGATTTGGCACCTGTATCTTCTCAATGCCCTAAACGGTCTCATGAGTACCGTCCAGCGTCCGGCCGCCGATGTTGCTGTCAGCCTGTTGATCCCCAAGGAGTATTATCAAAGGACCAGCGGGATGCAGCAGCTCTCTAATTCCCTGATTAACATCATTACCCCGGCGGCTGCTTCGGCGGTCCTGGCTCTGGCGGGGATTGAAGCGGTTCTCCTCTTTGACCTGCTGACTTTTGCGGTGGCTTTTATTGCCTTGCTGTGCTTTGTGAAAATCCCTGAGCCTCCCGCCCGGGAAGAACAGCGCGAGACAGTGATGCAGTCTGTGCGGTCGGGCCTGGGGTATCTGAAACAGAACCGGGGGATTCTGGACCTGATTCTGTTTCTTGCAGTCATCAATTTGATCGCTTCGATTTATGAGGCCGCCCTGCCTGCCATGCTTCTCTCCCGGGAAGGTGGGGGAGAGGCTGCCTTGGGCATAGTCAACACCGCCATGGGGATTGCCATGCTGGCCGGCAGTGTCCTGGTTTCCTTTTTGCCGGCGCCCAAAAGCCGGGTGCGGGTTATCTGCAATAGCCTGCTGTTTGCCATGAGTACGGAGAATTTTCTTCTGGCCTTGGGCCGCTCTGTGCCGGTGTGGTGTATCGGCGCGGCGTTGGGATGGATTTTTATCCCCATGATGAACGCCAATATGGACGTCCTGCTCCGGAACCGGATTCCCATTGAGATGCAGGGTCGCGTGTTTTCCGTGCGGAACAGCCTGCAATTTTTCACCATCCCCATCGGGTATTTTGTCGGTGGGCTGTTGGTGGACAGGGTGTTTGAGCCGCTCATGGCTTCTTTGCCCCAGGGTACGTTCCTTACGGCACTGTTTGGTTCCGGAAAAGGTTCCGGAGCGGCGCTGCTGTTTTTTGTCATCGGTTTTGCCGGGATGTTTACCTGCCTGTTTTTCCGAAGGGACAAGAACCTTTGGAAGCTGGAGGAGTAATCCGGCTGTATGGTTTTGAATAGGATAAATTCTTGCAGTTTTTAGGAGGATAACTTATGAACGCAACTCTTTCCCCAATCGATGAGGGAGTGCTGGAGAAGATTGAAACCCTGATTTCGGAGATGACGCTGGAAGAGAAGCTCGGAATGCTTCACGGCGACAATGTGTATGATACCAAAGGCGTTGCGCGTCTGGGCATTCCGCCCTTCCGCTTCTCCGATGGTCCAATGGGGGTGCGCGGCGAGTTTGATCGGGAAACCTGCGATTATGTGGGGGATACCGGCGATTTTGCCACTGCGTTTCCCTGTATTACGGCGGTTGCCGCCACCTGGAACCCCGAAATGGCCTATGAAAACGGGAAAGCCCTGGGCCGGGAGGTCCGGGGGCGGGGGAAGGACGTTTCCCTCTCTCCGGGAATCAACATCCACCGAACCCCTCTCTGCGGGCGGAATTTTGAGTATATGTCCGAGGACCCCTATCTGATTTCCCGGATGTGTGTGCCGGAGATTCAGGGAATCCAGGAAAACGACGTGGCCGCCTGCATCAAGCATTTTGCCGTCAATAACCAGGAAACGCGCCGCTTTGACGTGAATGTGGAAGTGGACGAGCGTGCCCTCCACGAGCTGTATCTCCCCGGCTTTCAGGCGGCCGTGCAGGAGGGAGGATGCCTGGCTATCATGGGCGCCTACAACCAGTTCCGCGGGGAATACTGCTGTCACAACCAATATCTGATGCAGACCCTCCTGCGGGAAAAGTGGGGGTTTGACGGAATCGTCATCTCCGATTGGGGCGCGGTACACGATACGAAAAAGGCGGTGGACGCAGGCGTGCATTTCGATATGAACGTCAGCAACCGTTATGATGAGTATTATTACGCCAATCCCCTGAAAGAGCTGGTGGAAGCCGGCGAGATTTCGGAGGAAACGATAAACGGGATGGTTCGCCAGATTCTGAAAATGATGTTCCGTCTGAAAATGATGGAGCCGGAGCGCCGGAGTCCTGGCGGTTACAATACCCACGAAAACCATATTTCCGCCCGGAAAGTGGCCCGGGAATCCATCGTCCTTTTGAAAAATGAAGAGAAGCTCCTGCCGCTGGCCAAGGATGTCCATGGTTCCATTGCGGTGATCGGCGAAAACGCCAACCGGATGCAGGCTTTCAGCGGCGGCAGTTCGGAGGTAAGGGCCCTGTATGAGATTACCCCCTTGCTGGGAATCCAGATGTATCTGGGCGGCAACTTCCACGTGCAGTATGCCAAAGGGTATTCCTCCAATCCGGAGGACGCAGACCAGCGGGAAACGCTGGCGGAGGAAGCCTGTAAACTGGCGGCATCGTCGGATGTCGTGATTTATGTGGGCGGCCTCAACCATGACTACGACATGGAGGGCCAGGACCGGCCGGACATGAAGCTGCCCTACGGCCAGGACGCACTGATCGGCAGGCTTTTGGACGCCAATCCCAATACGGTTATCGTCAATATGAGCGGTTCGCCAGTGGAAATGAGAAGCTGGATTGACCGCGCAAAGGCGGTAGTGCAGTATTGGTATGCCGGTACAGAAGGGGGCATGGCGCTGGCGGAAGTGCTGTTTGGCGATGTGAACCCCTCTGGCAAGCTGCCCACCACCTTCCCCAAGGCGTTGGAGGATACGCCGGTTTCCCGGTTCGGAGAATTTCCCGGCGGCGATACCGTCACCTATAAAGAAGGCATTTATGTGGGCTACCGCTACTACGACAGCTTTGACGTGGAACCGGAGTTCTGCTTTGGTCATGGGCTTTCCTACACGGAGTTCGCCTATACGGATTTGCAGCTCCATACGGCCCAAGGGCAGGAGGGTGCGCCGGAAGTCCGGGCAACCTTCACCCTCACCAATACCGGCGCCGTTCCGGGGGCTGAGGCAGCGCAGCTCTATGTGGCGGATACAGCGTGTTCTGTTGCCCGTCCCGCAAAAGAATTGAAGGGATTTGAAAAGGTGTTTTTGCATCCCGGCGAGAGCAAAGAAGTTTCGATTCTGCTGCCTAAAAAGGCTTTCTGTTATTACAGCACGGAGGATATGGACTGGAAATTGGAACCCGGTCAATTCCGCATCCTGGTGGGGAGTTCTTCCCGGGACATCCGGCTGGAAGGCAGTGTGGAGCTTTGACTTGCGTTTGCGTGATTTTTAAGGAAAGGGGGCGGCTGGTATGAAAGCCAGAGTCCGGCCAGAAAAAGAAATCTTCCTCCTCTATGGTTTGGAGGAGGAGACCGAAAAGGGAAAAAAGCTCCGGGAGCTTCTGGGCTCCATGGGCATCAAAACGGTGACGGTGACAGATGCTATGCTCTCGGAAACCGTGGAATTCTGCGCTGGTCTGCCGGGAAGCACGGCTTCCGGCGCGCCCTATGGGGGAGAATCCCTGCCCTATGAAATGATGGTCATGCAGATTACCCGTCCCCGTCTCAACGAGGTTCTCACAGCCCTGCACAAGGGCGGGCTTTTGGTAGAGCGCAAGGCTGTCATCACCCCCACCAACCGAAAATGGAGCTTCCAGCACCTGTATGAGCAGGTCTGTGAAGAGCATGAGTGGATGACGGCCAAGGCAAAACCGGGCCAAAATTGAATCCTGAATCCAGTAAGGCCGGACAGCCACAAAAGCTGTCCGGCCATTTGTTTGCCTGAGGGGTTGGAAAACGTCCCGAATTTTGCTATAATAACTTGATAGTTATGAGTTCGGCATTTGTCCGCCGGTTTTTTTAAGAGAGAAAGGAATGGTCCCTTATGGCTACTGTCACCCTGTTGGCCTGTACGCCCTCGCCCGAAACCATCGTGGCATCCTCCGCAAAGCTGTGTTATTCCCCTTCGGACATCAGCACCCTCATGGAGGGGCTGACGCCGGAGAAAACGGCTTCCTTTGTGGAAATGCTGGCGGAAATCGGTCATGAAAGCCCCATCGAGCACGCTTCCTTCACTTTCGGCATTGAAGGCGTGTCCCGTTCTCTGCTGGCCCAGATTACCCGTCACCGCATCGCTTCCTACAGTGTCCAGAGCCAGCGGTATGTGAAAGAGGCGGCCTTTGAGTTTGTGGTTCCCCCGGAAATCGAGAAGATTCCCCAGGCCAAGGAAGAGTTCCTCCGGGCCATGGCCGAGGATCAAGCCCACTATGAATCCCTGACCGCCACCCTGAAGGCCGCCCATAAGGAGCGGCTTCTCCAGGAGGGGAAACCGGAAAAAACCGCGGACCGTCTGGCGGAAAAGCAGGCCATTGAGGACGCCCGGTTTGTGCTGCCCAATGCCTGCGCCACCAAGATGATCGCCACCTTTAACGCCCGGTCTCTGCTGAACTTTTTCGCCCACCGGTGCTGCAACCGGGCCCAGTGGGAGATTCGGGAGGTGGCAGAGCAGATGCTGGCCCTGGTCAAGGAGCAGGCGCCTCATCTCTTTGCCCATGCCGGGCCGCCCTGCCTGTTTGGCCCCTGCCCGGAAGGGAAGATGTCCTGCGGCAAGCAGAAGCAGGTGCGCCAGAAATACGGCGTGGAGGGAACCACAGAAAAATAAACCCGGGTTTGGCTGGGAAAAAGGCCAGCGCGTTTTTGGGCCCCCGGGAACGAAAGGTTGATGAAGACAAGATGAGCCTGATTGTGTTAGAGGGATTGGACGGCAGCGGAAAAGGCACCCAGACAAAGCGGCTCTATGAATCTTTGGAGAAAAAGGGCCCGGTGCGCCGGCTTTCTTTTCCCAACTATGCATCCCCGTCCTCTGCTTTGGTAAAAATGTATTTGCAGGGGGATTTCGGCTCCCGGCCTGAGGACGTCAACGCCTATGCGGCCTCCGCTTTTTATGCGGTGGACCGCTACGCCTCCTATCAAATGGACTGGCGGCGGGACTATGAGGCGGGGGTGCTGCTGCTGGCAGACCGCTACGCCACCTCCAATTTGGTGTATCAGCTGGCCAAGCTCCCCCGGGAGGAATGGCCCGGCTATCTCCGCTGGGCTGAGGATTTTGAATACGAAAAGCTGGGCATCCCCCGGCCGGATTTGGTGTTGTATCTGGACATGCCTCCGGAGATTTCCCAAAAGCTGCTGTCCCAGCGGTATCAAGGGGATGAGAGCAAAAAGGATCTCCACGAGCGGGATACGGCTTTTTTGGCCCATTGCCGGGAATGTGCTTTGTTCGCAGCGGAAAAGCTGGGATGGGAGGTCATTTCCTGCGGACGCCACGGGGAGCCCCGGCCCATAGAAGACATCCAACAGGAATTGGAAAGGAAAGTGACGGAACGCCATTTATGCTGAATTTTCACACGCCTACCATTGAAGACCGGACTTGGATACAGCCCGTCCTTTCGACTGCCGGAGGAAGGGGCAGTGAGGATGCCTTTGGCACCTTGTTTATTTGGAGCGGGGCCTACCACACTGAGGTCTGCCGCCACGGGAATCTGGTGTTTACCCGGTATGGGCGGGCTGCCCACACCTATGGTTTTCCTGCGGGGGCAAAGTCTCCTCAGGAGCTCAAGGAGGCCCTGCTGCTGCTGCAGGCCCACACCCAGGAAACAGGGGAGGCCCTGCGTCTCTGGGGCATGGACAACGGGGAGAGGGAGCAGATAGAAGCGGTTCTGCCTGGATTTTTCCGCTATTCCTCCACTCTGGATGACAGCGATTATCTCTATGCGCCGGAGGACCTCATCGCCTTATCCGGACGGAAATATCACAGCAAGCGCAATCACATTGCCCGGTTCCGCCGGACGTATTCCTACACCTATGAGCCAGTGTCGGCGGAAAATTTAGAGGATTGCCGGCAGGTGGCCCGGGCCTGGTGCTTGGCCCATGGCTGCGGCGGCGGGCTGAAAGACGAGAACTGTGCTATTGGCAAGGCCCTGGATCATTTTGAGGCCTTGGCCTTTGTGGGCGGCCTTATCCGGATAGACGGCAAGGCGGTAGCCTTTACGGCAGGGGAAGCCATCAACGACCAGGTGTTTGACGTTCATTTTGAGAAGGCTTTGGACGGCTATGACGGCCTGTATCCCGCCATTAACCAGGCCTTTGCCGAACACGCCCTTTCCGGCTACCGGTGGATTAACCGGGAGGAGGACATGGGGCTGGAGGGGCTGCGCCGGGCCAAGGCTTCCTATTACCCGGCGGAAGTGCTGGAAAAGTTCACGGCTGTCCGGGAATAACAGGGGGAATGGAGATGCGGATTCAAACAGCAGAATATGGAATGCGGGACGCCCTCATAGCCCTTTGGCTGGAAGCCTTCGGCGGTTCGGAAGAGGAGGCCATAGCCTTTTTCCGCTGCGGCTGGCAGCCGCAGACCACTTTGGTGGCAGAGGAAAAAGGCCGCATCCTGTCGGCTCTGCACATGCTTCCCTGCCAGATGCTCGCCGCCTCGGGGGAGCGGGTGCCGGCCCATTATATCTATGCGGCGGCCACCGGCAAAGCCTATCGGAGTAAGGGTTATATGGGCGCCCTTTTGGAAGAAGCCGCCCGGCTGGGAGAGGCCCGGGGAGAGTACGCCTCGGTACTGCTGCCCGGGGAAGCCTCTTTGTACCGCTATTATCACCGGTTCGGCTACCGGACGGTGTTCGGGGTGCGGGAATGTTCGCTGGACCGGCAGGCCCTTTTGGAAAACGCAGGGCCTCTTCCCCGGGAAAAAGTGGTGCTCACCGGCAAAGAGTGCGCCGCCGTGCGGGAGCGCTGCTTGGAACATACCCTCGGTTCGGTCATGTGGGGGCCCCGGGCGGTGCAGAAAGCCCTGGAAATGCAGCGGTATAACGGGGAAGGCGTGACCTTTTCCCGGCAGGGCTACTGCATTTTTGCCCCGGACGGCACGGTGCGGGAGCTGATGGCGCCACCCGGTGGAGAAGAAGCTCTGCTTGTCCAGGCGGCGTCCCAGTGCCGGGGAGAACTGCTGCGGGTGCGCCTGCCGGTGACTTCGCCCCTGCTGCCGGGATTGGGAGAGATACAGCCCCGGGGCATGATGCGGCCCCTGCGGCCCTCTATTTTGGCGGGATTCCCCGCAGACGGCACGCCCTATTTGGGCCTTACCCTGGAATAATTTTTGTGAAAATCCCGCCTTTGGGCATATTCCTGGGGAAGAAACGAGGCCTGGCCTTTACAAAATAGGGAAATATCCGGTATAATAATAGAAAAATGCCGAAACCGGCCCAGTGTCGGGGACGAGGAAAAGGATGGTGCAGGATGATTTATCTGTTTTTGGCCGATGGATTTGAAGAGATCGAGGCCCTGGCCACGGTGGATGTGCTTCGCCGGGCAGATTTGGAGGTAAAGACCGTGGGTGTGGGCTCCAAGCGGGTCACCGGTTCTCACCATATTGTTGTGGAGGCGGACCTGGAGCAGTTCGAGGTCCTCACTGATACCATGGAGATGGTAATCCTCCCCGGCGGGATGCCCGGTACCCTGAATTTGGAAAATTCCCCTGTGGTGACGGCAAGCCTGCGCTACTGCGCCGACAACGGCCTGCCCATTGGGGCTATCTGCGCTGCGCCTTCGGTGCTGGGGCATTTGGGGCTGCTCAAGGGCAAAAAGGCCCTGTGCTTCCCCGGTTTTGAGCAGGAGCTGGAAGGCGCTGAGCTGGCGCCGGGCTTTGTGTGCCGGGACGGCTTGCTGGTTACCGGAAAAGGCCCGGGAGCTTCTTTGGAGTTCGCCCTGGAAATCGTCCGGATGCTCAAGGGCGAGGACACCGCCCAAAAGGTAAGGGTGTCGATGCAATGCCCGTGAAAAATATCAAAGAGCTGAAAATCCGCCTGCGCGCCCGCTATCGGAGCATCCGGGAAGAAATGCCCCCGGAGGAGAAGCGCCGCCAGGATGAGGAAATCGCCCAGCGCATCTGGAAGATGCGGGAATACCAGCGGGAGAAGCTCTTTTTTACTTATGTCAGCAAGCCCATTGAGGTGGATACCTTTGGCCTGATTCGCCGGGCCTGGAAGGACGGCAAAACAGTTGTGGTCCCCCGGTGCATCCCCGGCACCTATGAAATGGCCTTTTTTCGCATTGATTCTTTAGACGATTTGGAAAAAGGGAGCTTCGGCGTGCTGGAACCTATCCCGGAGCGATGCCAGGAAATCACGGATTTTTCAGTGGGATTCTGTATTGTCCCCGGCCTGAGCTTTGATTCCCACGGTTACCGGCTGGGATATGGGAAAGGCTATTACGACCGCTTTTTGGCTGGCTTTGGCGGGTTTAAGGCTGGAATCTGCTACAGCAGCTGTATCCAGTGGAATCTGCCCCATGGTTATTACGACAAACCCGTGGATGTTCTTGCCACGGAAAAATACACGCGGCGCATAAAAAAAGCGCCGGCGGCCCCTTCCCGCCCACAGCGCCGGAAGTGAGCGTTCCGGAGAGAGGGCGGCCGTGTGAAGCAGGAGGTTTCTTCATGGACGACAACAAGCAATTTACCGACGCGCCTGGCGGGGATTCCACGCCGCAGCAGCAGCGGCCTGAGAAATTTCAGCTCCATATCCCGGAAGAGGCCCTGCAATATGGAGACGAAAGCCCCGAGATGCAGAGCTTCAGCGGCCAGGGCAGCGCTTCTCAGGCCCCCTCTGAGGAAAAGCAGAGCCGGAAACAGCGCCGGCTGGAAAAGAAGCAGGCCAAAGCCCGGGAAAAGGTCAAGGGCAGGAAAAACCGCGGCTTATTCCGGTGCGTGTGGATTTCCATGGTCATTCTGGTGTCCATTGCCCTTTCCCGCTATCTGCTGGTGGGGGTGAATGATATGCTGGCGGTGAGCCGCACGGAGGGCACCGCTTCGGTGGAGCTTTCAGAGGACCCCACCATGGAACAGGTTTCCCAGACCTTGACGGAGGCGGGAGTCATTTCCAATCCGGAGTTTTTCTCTCTGTACTGCATGGTCACAGGCGCGGACGATGGTTTCGGCCAGGGCAGCTATGAAATCGACACCAACATGGACTATGAAGCCATTGTCAATTTTCTGCAGAACAACAACAACCGTCAGGATGTGGTGAATATCACCTTCCCTGAAGGCTTGAACCTCCGGGAGTTTGCAGAGCGGCTGGAAGAAAACGAGGTCTGTACCGTGGAGGAGGTTTTGGAAGCCGCCAATTCCGATTTGTTTGACGATTACGACTTTATCAACGCCATTGACAATGAGGATGAGCGCTATTACAAGCTGGAAGGCTACCTGTTCCCGGATACCTACGATTTCTATAAAGGCGAGGACCCGGATATCGCCTTGGGCAAAATGATCAATAACTGCCAGAACCGGTTCTCCAAAGAGATGCGGGACCGGGCAACGGAAATGGGGTATACCATTGATGAAATCCTCACCCTGGCTTCCATTGTCCAGGCGGAGGCGAATGGCGAAGACGATATGGGCATGGTAGCAGGCATCCTGCTGAACCGTCTGGAGGACGGCGCATCCCATGACATTTACCGGCTGGAATGCGATTCCACCACCTTCTATCCCTATCGCAGCCAGTCCCAGGTGCCGGAAGAGGAGCGGGATACCTATGTGAGCCGCTACGACACCTACACCATCGAGGGCCTGCCGCCGGGACCCATCTGCAACCCAGGCCTCCAGGCCATTAACGCGGTGCTGTGGCCGTCGGAGGACTCCGAAGGGATGTACTACTTCTGCCACGATGCAGACGGCAACGCCTACTATGCTTCCACCTGGTCGGAGCATCAGCAGCATCTGGAAGAAGCGGGCCTGCTGGATTAAGCTGGAAATACCGGCGTATGCGGCCCTTTGACCATTGGAAAGTAAGCTGAAAACCGCGCGTACTCCGCCAAAACCGAGTGCGCGCGGTTTTGTGTGGAAAGGATTTGCCTTTCCGAAACTTCATGAGAACAAAGGAGGAATCTTCCTTGACCATTGAGCAAACGACCCCCGCTGCACCAGCTGCCCCAACGGCGCAGCCTTTGCGGGCGGAGCTGCTTTCCCCGGCGGGGGATTTTGAACGGCTGCGGGCGGCCTTCCGCTATGGGGCCGACGCGGTGTATCTGGCCGGTAAGGAGTTCGGGATGCGCAGCGCTTCCCCCAATTTCGGCTTTGAGGAAATGGCGGAGGCTGTCCGGCTGGCCCATTCCCTGGGGAAGCGGGTGTATGTCACCTGCAACACCCTGCCCCGGGGCGAAGAGCTTTCCCGGATGCCCGGGTATTTGGAGGGCTGCCAGGCCGCCGGAGTGGACGCCCTGATTATCAGCGACCTGGGAGTGCTGCGCATGGCCAAACAATACGCCCCCAATACGGAACTGCACATTTCCACCCAGACCGGCGTGGTCAATGCGGAGGCTGCCTGTATGCTCCATGAGCTGGGGGCGTCCCGGGTGGTGCTGGCCCGGGAGCTGACCTTGGAGGAAATTGCGGAGATTCGGGCCAAAACCCCTCGGGAGCTGGAAATTGAAGTGTTTGTCCATGGGGCCATGTGCGTGTCCTTTTCCGGTCGATGCCTGCTGTCCAACTACTTTACCGGCCGGGATGGCAACCGGGGAGAATGCGCCCAGCCCTGCCGCTGGAAATACAGCCTTATGGAGGAAACCCGGCCTGGGCGATATATGCCCATCGAGGAGACGGAGCAGGGGACGTTTATTCTCAACTCCCGGGATTTGTGCATGGCAGAACACATTCCGGAGCTGCTGGAAGCCGGCGTCTACAGCTTGAAGATTGAAGGCCGGGCCAAGGCGGACTATTATGTAGCCAGCGTCACCAAGGCGTACCGGGGAGCGCTGGATGCGGCCCTTTCCGGGGAGCCTTCGCCTGGCTGGGTCATGGAGGAGCTGGATAAAATCAGCCACCGGGGCTACAGCACCGGCTTCTTCTTCGACAAAAACGGCCCGGGCCAGGACAGCGAGCGGGGCGGCTATGTCCGGGATTGGGAAGTCGCCGCCGTCTGCCTGGGCACCGGGGAGGACGGCCGGGTGCGGCTGTCCCAGCGGAACCGGTTTTTCCAGGGAGAGCCCCTGGACGTGCTTTGCCCGGAGGAGAAGCCCTTTACGGTGGTCTTGGAGGATATGCGTAACGGGGAAGGGGAGCCCATCCAGGCCGCGCCCCACGCCACCATGGAGGTCACCGGCTTTGCCGGCCGTTCCATTCCCGCCGGGGCGTATCTCAGAAGGCGGCGGGGCGTCCCCGCTGGCAATTCGCAGGACAACTCGCCGGAATGAGCGGCTCCTTAAACGCGGACCTTCCGTGAGGACTTGCCGCCGCACACGGTGCGGCACAGCCCCATGGCGGGCAAACACAGGACGCCCCACAGAAGGGTATAGGGCAGGCAGACCTGTCCCAATAGATTCATGGGCATTTTGGAGTAGTCCCACACATTCCGGTGCAGAACCAGATTAAATACCACCCCAAAGCAGAATTCCACTGCTGTAATAGAGAGCGCCCCGGCCAAACAGCGCTGTGCCATTGGCCGGCGGCGCATTTTTTTGTTGTTGCACACCCGGTGAATGATGGGCAGGCAGATTCCCCCGGCAGCGGCCATAGAGGGGTGGGTGTGGCCCCGCCAGAGAATTTCCAACAGGGGATAGAGGGTGCTTCCCGTAAGGAAGAGGGCTGCGTTTTTGGGCATACTACTTAGAAACTCCTTTCCCGAGTAAAATGCTTCCCTATTAGCATGGCCCGGAAAGAGCCGGATACTCTCCGGAGATTTTTTCCACGGTACTACTATGATTTCATAGAAAATCGTGCTATAATGGCGGTACAACTTCAGAAACGAAAAAGAGAGGATGATTTCCATGATGAAAATTTTAGTCACCGGCGGCGCTGGCTATATCGGCAGCCACACCTGCGTTTCCCTTTTGAAAGCCGGCTATGAAGTGGTTGTGGCGGACAACCTGGTAAACAGCAAAAAAGAAGCCCTGGACCGTGTGGAAGAAATCACTGGAAAGTCTTTGGCTTTTTACGAAGTAGACGTCTGCGACCGGGATGCTATGGAATCCCTTTTCTCCAAGGAGGCCATCGGCGCGGTAATTCATTTTGCCGGTCTGAAAGCGGTGGGCGAGTCGGTGCGGGTGCCCCTGCGGTACTATGAGAACAACCTGATTTCTACGCTGGTTCTGCTGGAAACCATGCAGCGCCACGGCGTGAAGAATCTGGTGTTCAGCTCTTCCGCCACGGTGTACGGCAATCCGGCCACGGTGCCCATTACCGAGGATTTCCCCCTGTCGGTTACCAATCCCTACGGTGCCACCAAGCTGATGATTGAAACCATGCTCAAGGACATGGCCAAAGCGGACCCGGAATTTAACCCCATTCTGCTCCGGTATTTCAATCCGGTGGGGGCCCATGAAAGCGGCAAAATTGGGGAAGACCCCAACGGTATCCCCAACAATCTGGTTCCCTATATTACCCAGGTGGCCATCGGCAAGCTGGAAAAGCTCCGGGTGTTCGGAGACGATTATCCCACCCATGACGGCACCGGCGTGCGGGACTATATCCACGTGGTAGATTTGGCTGGGGGCCACGTAGCGGCCCTGAAACTCTTCGGCGAAGACGGCAAGGCGAACTGCGGCCTGCGGATTTATAACCTGGGTACCGGCGTGGGTTATTCGGTGCTGGATATGGTCAAGGCCTTTGGGAAGGCAGTGGGCCGGCCCATTCCCTATGAGATTGCCCCCCGCCGTCCGGGAGACGTGCCTGCTCTTTACGCGGACTGCACCAAGGCCAAGGAGGAGCTTCACTGGGAGGCCAAAAAGACCCTGGACGATATGTGCGCCGATTCCTGGCGTTGGCAATCCCAAAACCCCAACGGCTACCGGGCAGTGCCCGGTTCCGATTCGCGGGAGAACTAATCTCTCAAAATAACCTAAGCCGTCGCGGAGAGAGCTGTCAGAAAGGCGCGACCTGCCTATGTACTAGACCACCTGCATCAAATGTAGGGGAGGATAGTATCCTCCCGGCGCATAGTGGTCTCCGCACCCGAGCCGGTAGGCGAGACAGCGTCATCAAGGAATGCCCTATTCTGTAGGCGTGATGGAAAGCCATACAGCGAGCGATGCCGCTTCTCTGACCGCCATCGAAATTGACGCAAGCTCGCTTGCAGGCGATTTCGCCCGGCGTGTCAACCTGCCAACCCCTACGAATCTTTTGCTTCCTTTTCTTTTCGTTAAGAAAAGGAAGTGCCCGTCGCGGCATGAGCGACAAGGTGGTCAATCGATGCATAGAACGATAAGGAGA
>ERZ1643246.2883-NODE-2883-length-15548-cov-13.156845_pt1 | contig 15548 bp, 14 predicted proteins | sample MGYA00579265_ERZ1643246 | MGnify/ENA primary metagenome ERZ1643246 (study PRJEB29033, sample SAMEA4952261) | chicken gut metagenome | biome: Broiler Chicken; feature: Gastrointestinal Tract; material: Caecum | place: Ireland | collected 2018 | study: Broiler... | reverse complement strand
GCCTCCCTAAAAATCTGAAATTTCTACTTGACTTTTATTAGCAGGTCTTTCACAATCCAAAGGTTACAGTTTGGTAACAATGGATAGCTTACGCAAACAGGAGGACGAAGTCATACGAAACCTGTCGAAGGTTTATAAAAATTTATTATTTGTGCATGCTACCGGTGAAATCCGTGGGGAAAAAGCGCGGATCAAGCGGTTTTTGTTGATAATATCGGTCGAGTACGGCGCGCTGCAATGATACGGCGAGCGGCACGGCGGCGTCAAACAGATCGCAGAAGGAATCCGTCCGCTCCTCGCCGTTTGCGGTCCACGGGCGGTGTTCCTGATTGGCGCAGTCCGCGGCCAGCGGCTCTTCCGGGCGGATGAGCGCAGACGCCAGACCGGTCTTGCCCATCAGACGCTCCAAATGGAGCAGACGGCCGCGGATATGGCTTCCGCTGTGGGTCAGATGCAGAATGCGGCGCATGTCGTGCAGCGAACGGTATACCGCGGCGGGGGAAATGCGTATGCCGTATGCATCGCGGGCTGCATGCGCCAGCACGCGGGCCAGTACGGTGCATTCCGCGGCATTCGGGTCGAGTAGACGGAACGCTTCATAGCCTGCGGGCTCGGCAGCGATATAGCTTGCAATCATGATGCCGTCGATATCGCTTTCGACCAGCTTGCGGCGGGCTTCGGTAGAATAGCCGGGCATATAGAGCGCCAGCCGGTCGGCCTGTGCTTCAATGAAAGCATATGTGACGCGGCTGAGTGCATAATGGGTGCAGAAGCCGAACACATAGGCAAGTGCCGCCGTGTTGTGCTCCTGCAAAGCAGCCGCGCAAAGCGCTTCAAACAGCGGCGCGGGCGGTTCGGTGCAGATGCGATGGGCCAGACGGCGCACCGGGCCGGGAAACGGCGCGTGATAATAGGCCAGCGGGTCGGGTCCTTGCGCGCCCCAGCGGTAAGCCGCGGGACAGGCATCCGCGATATGTGCCACGGAATCCCCAGTGACACGCTGTACGGTTGTGGCAAAAATATGATGGGTGGCAAAAGACGGCATAACAGTTCACCTTCCGCAGACAGCTTTTCGGCGATGCCGGGGTATTTACGGCATTGCCCTGACAAAACATTACCCATAGTATACCGCAAATGCCTGTAAAAAGCCAGTACAAGCGGCAGATATATTTTCTGTCAAAAATGGAAGCGGATGCAAAGGGGGAAGAGCCGGACGGAGCAAGCTCCGTCCGGCTCTTTGGCTGGTATGATGCTGCTGCATCGAGGTGGTTTAGGCTGAAGCGGCAGGATCCTGTACCGTCTCGCCGCGGTTTGCGCGATTGCCGCCCATCCCGCCGTGCCCCATGCCGCCGCTGCCGTACAGCAGGCCATCCAGTGTGACTTCGGTGGAGGAGGTGCCGGTCGTGACGGTGTAGGTGCCATCCGCTTCCAGTCCGGGGCAGCTGATGACCACCGAGCTAAAGGCCTGCGGCGCGTCCCAAGAGACCAGCACATTGCCCGCGCTGTCGCTGATGGAAACCGTGCTGCCTGCCGCCTGTGCGTCCACGGTCAGCAGGATTGCGCCTTGCGTGGAATTTTCGCCAAAGTTCTGCGCCATGCCGGACGAGCCTGCGCCGATCAGCGTGCCGCCAGTGATGGAAGCGTTGCCGTTGTAGTCGAGCGCCGAATACGCGTTGCCATCCTTGGTGGAAACATAGACCGTGCCGCCGCTGATCGTCAGGTCGCCGTTGGAGTCCAGTCCGTCGCCGCCAGCATTAACGGTCAGGCTGCCGCCTGTGATCGTGATGCTGACGCCGCTTTCCGCAGCAAACTGATCCTGTCCGTTTCCACCAAAGCCGCTCTGGTCGGCGCCGCCCGCGGCGTTGACGCCGTCATCGCTGGCAACTACGTTGATATCGCCGCCGCTGACCGTGACAGTCAGGCCCTCCAGCCCCTCATAGCAGGTGGAGATGTCGATGGCTCCGTCCGCAATGGTCAGTGCGTTATCCGCATGGAAGGCATCGTCGCCCGTCTGGATGGTGGCTGTGCCGCCGCTGACCGTCAGGTCGCCATTCGAGTGGAAAGCGTCGTCGGCGCAGTCGAGCGTAAAGTCACCGCCGAGAATCGTCAGCGCGGTACCGGCTTTCAGCCCCTTGGTGCTGACCGTGTCGGTCGTGCTTGCGTCAGTCGAGTCGGCCGTGTCCGTGGTGGTCGCTGCGGCAGTGTCGGAGGCAGCAGCGCTATCGGACGGAGCGGCATCCTGCGGCATATCGGCAGGCGGCTCCATGCCATCCGGGGGCGTTTCACCTGTCGGGGGTTCCGGCGGCTGTGTGCTGCCGTCCGGGGCGGTGGAGCCGTCCGTCAGGGGCATGCGTCCGCCCTTGCCGCCGCCCATACCGCCGGGTGCGGTGTCGCTGACGTGCGTTTCGCCGTTTGCGCTGCCGCCGCCGGTGGTGATCGTGCATGTTGCATCATCGACCTGCATCCAGCTGCTTGCACTCAGGCCGTCGCCCTCTGCGGTGATGGTAAAGGTGCCGCCGGCGAGGTAAACAAAGCCCTTGTCGGTATCCTCGGTGTTATCGCTCTGGATGGCATCCTTGCCGGTCGTCAGGGTGAAGGTGCCGTCCGCAATGCGCACGCTGTCCTTACCGGACAGACCCTGCTCGGCAGCAGTGATCGCATAGGTGCCGCTGGTGACAGCCAGATCGTCCTTGGTGACCACGCCATGCCCGGCGGGTGAGTCGATCGTGAGCGTACCAAGGCCGTTGAGTGTCAGGTCGGACTTGGAGAAGATCACACCGTCAATGTTGTTGTCGTCCAGTGGGGTGAAGGTATCACCACCCGACAGCGTGTTCTGCGTGTCTGCCGCTGTGGTTACAAAGACCTTGTCAGCCTGCCGGACGTAGAGCGCGGCGCAGTCCGCGCAGTGGATGCTCGTGCCGTTCAGCACAAGCTGGATTTTGTCCGTGTCCTCGGCATCGACAATCACCATGCCGTCGTCCAGCGTGCCGGACAGGAGGTAAGTGCCCTCGTCGGTGATGGTGATGGTGCTGCCGTCTATGGTGACGGCATCGCTGTCGCAGGAAGCGGTGCTGCCGGAAAGCGTGATCGCCGCGGCAGTTGTCTCATCGTAGCCGACCTCCAGATCTCGGTCGGTGAACATGTCGGACGGGGTGACAAGCGCGGTCTGTCCGGTTGTATCCGCCGCTTCGGCGGCCTGACAGCCGGATGCCAGCACAGCAGCTGCCATAAGCAGTGGCAGCAGACAATGTTTTTTCATAACGGTTAAGCTCCTTTATAATTCAGCGGTGATGGTTTCCTGCTTGGAAACCGTGATTTCCAGATTGCCGTTGCGGCAGCGGAGCTTGTCGATCAGCTCTTTTTCGATGTCTGCGCTGCGCAGCGTGATGTTGTAGGTCAGCCGGAACAGGCTGCCCATGTTGGTGGTCTTGACCTGCGTCAATTCGCAGGCGGAGGTGTATTCGTGCAGCAATCCGTCAAATACGCCGGTGTAGTCCAAATCTTCCGGGATGGTGATATGCAGGGTGCGGTACAGCGCGGCCTTTTTTCCTGCACCGAAGTCGATATGGTTATACAGCATGGTGGCCGCGCCCAGCACCACGGCGAACAGGAAGGCATATGCAAGATAGCCCATCCCGATGATCAGACCCGTGCCCATCGCCAGAAAGATCGCACCGATCTCCTTGGCGGTGCCGGGGACCGAGCGGAAGCGCACCAGACTGAACGCGCCCGCCACGGCGACACCTGCGCCGACGTTACCATTGACCATCATAATGACCACGCAGACGATGGCGGGCAGCAGTGCAAGCGTGGCGACAAAGCTGCGGGTATAGCGCGTGCGATACATGTAGCAGGCCGCGAGCAGCAGCCCGATGACCAGCGCGCTTGCCACGCAGAGCAAAAAGTCGGAAACCGGGATGACCGTGGTCATCTCCGTGTCAAACAGGCCGCGAAACAGATTGTCAAGCATAGAGCAGTCCTCCAGAAAAGTCAGTGTCCAGCATGTGTTGATATGCTGCGCCGTATTTGGAAAAAGAGGTGTGGAAAATGCTGTTTTCGGTCAGCGCGTGCGTCATCCAAAGCGGCATCCCGCCGGAGGTTTTGATCTCCATCAGCGTCTGACCGCCCGCCAGCAGGGGCGTACCGTAAACTGCGCTGCCCAGCGAGAAGTCGCGGCAGCGATATTGGATGTTTTCGTCAAAGGTGACGCGGAAGTCGCTGCCGTCCAGCGCATAGAAGGCTTCGCGCTCGTAGGACAGAAAGACCGCGGGGCGCAGCGTGTGGTAATACGCCCGGAAATACTCGATTTCGTTCGCAATCTGGGACTGCACGGGTAGTGCGTTGCCGGTGCGGAAGCTGTCCATGGCCTGCGCTTCGGGCAGAACCAGACGCCGTTTGTAGACAATGGACTGAAACTTCTTTTTCAGCTCCACAAACACGGGGTCGCCCGGCCGCACCTGCCGATAGCTGCGGATACGCAGCTTTTCTTTATAGGTGGGCTTTTCCAGCGATCGCCGGATCAGCCGGAAGGTATCGGTATCATAGTAAATGTTGCGGATGGTGCTGCGGCCGAATTGATCCAGCTGCATGCGTCCGCGCATGGCGCGCAGCAGCTGTTCTTTTTGCTGTGCGGTCAGTAGGTATTTGATTTCATATCGCTCAAAGGTCGTTTGGTATGCCATGGATGTTTCCTCCTCGCTGCGAGCTTGCAAGGTGCGATGTTGCAAGCTATGTTTTTTGATCGTGTTCAGTATACCGCCGCTGCCTTAACCAAACTTTAACCAGAACCTTAATCAAACTTAAAATTGCGGACACGCGCAAATAGTAACAGCACCCGCCGGGAGACGGGTGCTGCTGCATTGCTGTATTTGGGGACTGGTTATGCGGGAAACGTCGCTGTGATGAGCAGGGAGGCTTCATCCGCGGTGATAGCGGTGATTTTGCCCTTGTGCGCGGTGACGATTGCCAGCGCAATGGAAAGCCCGAGACCGTAGCCGCCGGTCTGCGAGTTGCGGGATTGGTCGGTGCGGTAAAACCGGTCGAACAGATGCTCAGTCTGGGCTTTGGTGATGTGATCGACCGCGTTCCAGACCGACAGGCGGATACAGTTCTTCTGCTTTTCCAGCGTGCAGGAGATCGTGCTTTGCGGGACCGAATATTTGACCGCGTTATCCAGCAGGATGGAAAACAGCTTGCGCAGAGATTTTTCGTCTCCGCGCAGGGAGAGCATCGGCTGGATGTGCAGTTCCAGCGACTTGTCCTGTGTTCGCGCCACCGCCTGAAACGGTGTGATCGTTTCCTCAGCGATATCGGACAGCGGCAGCTCGAGCATTTGCAGCTGCGTCTGTTCCTCTTCCATGCGGGAAAGCAGAATGAGATCGTTCGTCAGGTCAGCCAGCCGCTTGGTTTGCGTCTGAATGTCGCTGACCCATTCGTTTTCCCCGTAGTCCATGGCGAGAATCTCTGCGTCGGCGTTGAGAATGGTCAGCGGCGTTTTCAGCTCATGTCCGGCATCGGTGATAAACTGCTTTTGTTTTTCGTAGTTTTCCAGAAACGGCCGCACGATGCGCCCGGATAGAAAAATCAGCAGCAATAGCACCAGAAGCGAGCCGACAAACGACACGCCGATGCAGCTGAGAAGCAGCGTTTTGAAGTTAGCCAGTCCGCGGCTGCAATCGAGAAACAGGATGAGTGGTTCCGAGGAAGAGGTGTCCACCAGAAAACGATATTGGTCGGCGAAGCCCTGTGTTTTGCCCTGCGCCCAGACGGACTGCGCATAGGCGATGGCGTCCGCGGTGTCCACTGCGGCAATTTTTCCGGTGTTGACCGAGCGCGCGCTGCCATCCTCTGCGAGAGTGACAAAGAAATACCGTGTTTCATAAGGCAGTTCGGGTGACAGATGCGGCTCTCGCTTGGGGAATTTCCCGTCGGGCGGAAATTCGTGGTTGGATTTTGGGAAAAAACCGTCGTTTGCCGCCAGCAGCGCGAGCGTGCTGTCCGCTTCCTGAATCACTTGGCCGTAGTAGACCAGATTGACGGCGCTCATGATGACCAGCAGCACGGCCAGCAGCGACACCATGGAGGCGATAATCAGTTTGATACGCAGTTTTCGGATCATGGCAGTTCCTCCAGCGAATAGCCCGCGTTCCGGGTGGCCTTAATCTGAATGTCGGCACGCAGGGCGGACAGCTTTTTGCGCAAATAGGAGATGTACACCCACACCACGTTGATTTCCGCTTCGCTGTCATAACCCCAGATCTTTTCCAGCAGGCGTTCGGATGCAATCAGACTGTGCGGGTTACGCATGAGCAGTTCAAGAATCTGGAATTCTTTGTTGGCCAGCCGGAAGCTGCCTGCCGGGGTGGAAAGCTCAAACGTGGCGCAGTCCAGCGTCACATTTCCCATTTGCAGGCGTGAATCGGTCTGGGCAGTCTGGGTGCGGGTCATTGCGCGGATGCGCGCGAGCAGCTCTTGCGTGTGGAATGGTTTGGTCAGATAATCGTTTGCTCCGGCGTCCAGTCCGAGCACCTTGTCGTCCACTTCGGCTTTTGCGGTCAGCATCAGCACCGGAATCCGGTTGCCCTTGCTGCGGATGGTTTTGAGCACGGTAATCCCGTCCACCTTGGGCATCATGATGTCCAGAATGACGCCGTCGTAGTTGTCCGCTTCCAGATAGTCGAGCGCGTCCTGTCCATTGTCCACGGCATCGACTGAATAGTTGTTGCGCTCCAAAATGGTGACGAGCGCTTTGGACAGGGCTTTTTCATCCTCAGCCAGTAATAATCTCATATGCGTTTCTCCTTATCGGCGCAAGCGACAGCCGTTTTTTTCGTTCCTTGCCTTTATTATACAATACCGGTGCAACTTTAAATAGAGTTAAACGTTCCGTGCGCCGCACAGAGAAAAAACGGCGTTGTCCTCGGCCGATTGTGTGTGCGGCGGAATTGTGTTATAATAAGAAAAAAAGTTGAGCCGTTTTAAACGGAGGGGATAGCATGGATCTTGCAGATTTTTTTGCCATGGATAAGTTGTCGCAGCACGACGAGGAACAGCTTTTGGAATCCGCGATGCAGCTACAGCAGATGATGATGCTCTATGAAGCGGGCATCCGCGAAATCAAAACCAAACTGGATATCCTGAGCGACGAGTCGCATATTTCGGGTAAGCCCAGCCCGATCGACTCGATCAAAAGCCGAATCAAAACGCCGCGCAGCATTATCGGTAAGCTCAAGCGCCGCGGGTATCCCGTCTCGCTGCAATCCATGATGGAAAACCTCAACGATATCGGCGGTATTCGCGTGATCTGTCCGTTTATTGAGGATATTTACACGGTGGCCGATATGTTGATGCGGCAGGATGACTTGACGCTCATTGAGCGCAAGGATTATATCGAGACACCCAAGCCTAACGGCTACCGCAGTCTGCATCTGATTCTCGAGGTGCCGATCTTCCTGTCCGACCGCACGCAGCCGGTGCGCATCGAGCTGCAGCTGCGCACGATCGCCATGGACTTCTGGGCGAGTCTGGAGCATCAGCTGCGCTACAAATCCGATGTGCAGATGCCGGCGCATATTTCAGACGACCTGAAAGCCTGCGCGGACGTGATTGCCGCAACGGATGAGGAAATGCAGCGCATCGCCAAGGAATTACACGTACTCTGAACCGAAAGGAATTATTCTCTATGCAATACATACCCATTATCACGCTGGCGCTGGTCGTTGTGCTGCTGGTGCTGGTCATCGTGCTGCTCACCCGACGGCAGCAGCCGTCCGGCGGCGGTGACGCCAGCAGTTCGATCACTGCGCTGGGCACACTGGTCAACCAGAATTTGCGCGAAGGACGCGAGGCACAGATGAACCAGCTGTCCGTCATGGATAAAAGCCTTGCGGGCAAAATGAGCGCGGTGACCGACCAGCTCGGTCAGTTTGAGCGGCGGCTGCACGGCTTTACCGCGGAAACCACGCAAAATCTGGAGAACATCCGCGTGACGGTGGATCAGAACCTGCGCGCCATGCAGGCGGACAACAACAAAAAACTGGATGATATGCGACAGATCGTGGACGAGAAGCTGCAAAAGACTCTGTCCGAGCGGATGAACGAGTCTTTCCGGCTGGTCAACGAGCGGTTGGAGCAGGTTTATAAAGGACTGGGCGAAATGCAGACGCTCGCGCAGGGCGTGGGCGACCTGAAAAAGGTGCTGACCAATGTCAAAACACGCGGCATTGTGGGCGAAATCCAGCTGGGTGCAATTTTGGAGGATATCCTCGCGCCTGAGCAGTATGCCGTCAACGTTGCTACGCGGCCGGGCAGCCGCAATGTGGTCGAATACGCGGTCAAGCTGCCGGTCGAGGACGGCGGGCATGTTTGGCTGCCGATTGACTCCAAGTTCCCGGGCGACACCTACGGCGCGCTGCGCGACGCCTATGAGGACGGCTCACGCGAGCAGATCGACGCCTGCGCCAAGACGCTGATCGCTACGCTCAAGTCCGAGGCCAAAGATATACACGACAAGTATCTCGAGCCGCCGCACACGACAGATTTCGGCATCCTGTTTCTGCCGTTTGAGGGGCTGTACGCCGAAGCGGTCAGCCGCGGCATGGTCGAGGTGCTGCAACGTGATTACCATGTCAATATCGCAGGTCCAAGCACGATGGCAGCGCTGCTCAACAGCTTGCAGATGTCGTTCCGCACAATTGCGATTCAGAAGCGCTCGGGTGAGGTGTGGAGCGTGCTGGGCGCGGTCAAGACCGAGTTTGACAAGTTTGAAGCCTGCCTGACGCAGACCCAGACCCGGCTCGATCAGGCCAGCCGCGAGCTGGATAAGCTGGTCGGCACGCGCACACGCGCGATTCGTCGTAAGCTCAAGGGCGTGACCGAGCTGAGCGAAGCGGAAAGCCAGTCGGTACTTGGGCTGGCAGACGGCGCGGATGCACCGGAAGACGAGGACTAAAGCGAGAAGGGGCTGTCCCATGCGGACCGCCCCTTCATAAATTCTTAAGAAAAATTTCACAGTTTTGTGAGGGACAGGCTGGGTAAAATCGGATAGAATTAAATCAGAAACACAAAGGAGGATCGCGGTATGAAACAGGATAACAGAATAAATGGACTGTGGGATTGGTTCCGGCACTGGACAGATGTCCTGTTCGGCCCGATCGAGCGCGGCAAGTACCGCGGCTGGTAACGCAGAAAAACGTCCCTGCGGCCCATGCAGAAGCATGTGGCTGCGGGGACGTTTTGTTATGCCTCGATGTAATAGCCCACGCCGCGCTCGGCGTGAATCTGGGCATCCGAGCCAATGGTGCGCAGCTTGCGGCGCACCAAAGATAAATAGACCTCGATGGCGTTATAGGCGGATTCGCTATCGATGCCCCAAACCTTTTGCCGCAGCGTTTCGCGCGGCAATACCTGTCCGGTGTGCAGCAGGAACAGCTCGACCAGTTGAAGTTCTTTGCAGGACAGCCGGACATCGCCTTTGGGGCCTGTCAGGATGCAGTGTCCGCGGTCGAGCGATAAATCGCCCGCCTGCAGCAAGCGAGGCTGCAATACCGGACTGCGTCGGCTGAGTGCACGGATGCGTGCCAGCAGTTCACCGATCAGAAAGGGCTGGGTCAGCACATCGTCCGCACCGGCGTCCAGCACCAGAATACGGTCGCGCGCGGATAGATGTGCCGCCACGACCAGCAGCGGTACGGACATACCGTCTTCCCGCAAGGAAGGCAGGAGCGCGGTTAATTGCTGCGCTGCAGCTTTGCCTGCACGATCAGTCAGCAGGACTGCGACGTCATACAGCCCCTCTGGGCAGAGAAGCGGCTCCGTGCCGGGCAGTGGGATGTGGTCGAACAAAATATGGTCGCGCCGGAGCGCTTGCGGAATCTTTTCATTCTCAGTTGCCCCAATCAGAAGAATGCGCATGAAGAATCTCCTTTCCTACAAGGGGTGCTTTTTATTGTGCGCGGTGTATGTGGAGTTTTTGTGTAGGAGTGATGGAAAAATTGTTAAGTTACAGTTTTTTCAATCTTTCTTCAAACTACTGCGCTTATGATGATACGCGGTATTAAAACGCAAGCAGGAGGGAACAAGGATTGAAACTGCCGTTTGATTCATTGCGCGAAAAAAAGTCCCGAAAGGGAAAGAAAGCATTTTCTGTAAGCAGCGAGAGTAAAGAAGAACCGTCTGCCGAAAGCGCACCGCCGGGTGCGCACCGCAAAAAGAAGAAACGCCGGAAGCTGAAAAAGAAGGTGGTCATCCCGGTCGTACTGGTGGTTGTGCTGGTCGGCGCGTTCGGCGTGCGACATTTTTTGCAGTCTGGAAAGGGCGAGGTGACGCAAACCTACACCGAGAGCGAAGCATCCCGACAGGATATCCAGCTGACGCTGTCCGCAACCGGCACCATTGAACCGGCCAATCAGTATGATGTCACCAGCGCGGTGCAGGGCGAAGTGCTGTCCTGCACGTTTGAGGAAGGCGACGAGGTGAAAAAGGGCGATGTGCTGTATGAAATCGACAGCACAGATGCACAAAACTCGATTGAACAGGCGCAGCTCTCGCTTCAGCAGAGCCAGAACAGCTATAACCAGACGGTGGAAAGTCTGGATGATCTGAATGTCAAATCCGAGAAATCCGGTGTGGTGACCAAGCTGTATGTAGAGGCGGGCGATCAGGTGCAGGTAGGCGCGACGATTGCGGATGTGCGCGATTCGTCTTCTATGGAGCTGACCGTGCCGTTTAATGCTTCGGATGCGGCGACGTTCAGCGTGGGCTCCGCGGCAACGGTTACGATTGACGGTTCGTTTGAGACGCTCACCGGCACGGTGACGGCCATTGATGCGGCGGATACCGTGCTTGACGGCTATCAGATCGTCCGCTATGTGACCATTCAGGTGAGCAATCCGGGCGGCCTGTCCACCTCGTCGGCGGCAAGCGCGACGGTGGGCGGCGTGGCCTGCAATCAGGGCGCAAACTTTACTTATCTGTCCGAATTCACAATAACCGCGGACACCGCTGGCAAGGTAGCGAGCCTGTCCATCCGGGAGGGCTCGTCCGTGTCCGTGGGTCAGACCGTGGCGACGCTGTCCTCTACCTCGGTCGAAAACCAAGTGGAGAACAGCAAGCTGTCGCTTGCCCAGCAGCAGCTTTCCTATCAGAATACCGTCGATAAGCTGGACGACTATACCATCACCGCGCCGATCGACGGCACTGTGATTACCAAAAACACCAAGGTGGGTGATACGCTCGACGCGACCAACGGCCAAACGACGTTGGCGGTTATTTATGATCTGTCTTATCTGACCTTTGATATTTCGCTTGACGAGCTGGACATCAATCAGGTCGCGGTGGGGCAGACGGTCAATATCACCTGCGATTCGCTGGAGAGCGCAGAACCCATTGAAGGCGTGGTGACCAAGGTTTCAGTTGCGGGCACGACAGAAAATGGCGTGACCAGCTATCCGGTCACCGTGCAGATCGACAACCCGCCTGAGGATTTGCTGCCCGGCATGAACGTGGACGCGACCATTGTGGTCGATGAAGCGGCGGATGCAATCGCCGTACCAATCTCTGCCGTACAGCGCGGCAATATCGTATATGTCAAGGACGATAGCGCAAAGAATACGGACGGCACAATGGTAAACGGTACGCTGCTGCCGGACGGCTGGAAGGCGGTCGAGGTGGAAACCGGCTTGTCGGATGATAATTTCATCGAGATCGTCTCCGGCGTTGCGGAAGGAGATATCGTCTATGTGCCGCAGGTGATGCATGAGTCCTCTGGTGAAGAGGAAGAAATGGGCATGATGTCCGGCGGTGATATGGGCGGTATGCCCGGCGGCGGTATGGGCGCCATGTCCGGCGGCGGAGGCGGCGGAATGCCCTCCGGTGGCGGCGGTGGAATGCCTGCCGGCGGTGGAGGCGGTATGCCGTGATGAACACACAACAGGAAACAAACGGAACACCGCTGATCGAGCTGCGCGATATCTATAAGATTTACCACATGGGTGACACGGATGTGCATGCCTCGGACGGTGTTTCGATGAAGATTTACAAGGGCGAATTTGTGGCGATTGTCGGGCAGTCAGGCTCGGGCAAAAGTACATTGATGAACATCATCGGCTGTCTGGATGTGCCGACGAGCGGGCAGTATTTTCTGAACGGTGAGGACGTTTCCGAGCTGACTGATGACGAGCAGGCCGAGATCCGCAATAAAACGCTGGGATTCATTTTTCAGCAGTACAACCTGATCCCCAAGCTGAACGTGCAGGAAAACGTCGAGCTGTCGCTGCTGTATGCAGGCGTACCCTCGGATGAGCGTGCCGAGCGGGCGCGGTATCAGATCGTGCGCGTCGGTCTTGCGGGCAAGGAGAAAAACCTGCCCAGCCAGCTTTCCGGCGGTCAGCAGCAGCGCGTTTCCATCGCCCGCGCGCTTGCGGGCAACCCTTCGGTCATTCTTGCAGACGAACCGACCGGCGCGCTTGACTCGCGCACCAGCCGCGAGGTGCTGGACTTCCTGCAGAAGCTCAACGACGAGGGCAACACCATCGTCCTGATTACGCATGACAACAGCATCGCGCAGGAAGCAAAGCGCGTTATCCGCGTGGCGGACGGAAAAATCATTTTTGACGGCCCGGCGCGCGAGGCCTTCCCGAGAGGAGACTGACGGATGGGATTTACACAGGCGTTCAAGCTGGCGCTCAAAAGTTTGGCTGGCAGTAAGCTGCGCGCGTTTCTGACCATGCTGGGTATCATCATCGGCGTCGGATCGGTTATCATCCTTGTTTCGCTTATGCAGGGCATGACGGGTGAGGTCACCTCGATGTTTGAGGATATGGGAACCAACATGCTGACCGTAAACGTCACCGGGCGCGGTTCGTCCCGCACGGTGGATGTGGATGATATGTATGACCTGTATGAGGAAAACACCGATGTGTTCCTGGGCATGAGCTCGACCGTGATGGTCATGGGTTCGGTCAAAACCGGGACTGATTCGGATAGCTTTTCGTCCACCACGGTCAGCGGCGTGTCCGAGCAGTATGCTGAGATCAACGGCCTTGGGCTGCAAAGCGGCCGGTTTTTGAGCTTTGCAGATCTGGAAGCGCGCAGTAAGGTAGCAGTTGTCGGCTCGTATGTGGCCAATATGCTGGGCGGCAATGCGGTCGGGCAGACAATCAAGGTCAACGGCAATGCGCTGACCATCGTCGGCGTGATCGAGCAGCAGGATGATTCCACGGAAGGCTCGGCCGACGACTGCATTTATCTGCCGTATACGACGGCATCCAAGCTGACGTTTGGCCAGATTTCTACCTACACCTTCGCCACATGGGATTCATCTCTGAATGCACAGGGCACGACCATTCTGGATAATGCCCTGTATACGGTGTTTGAAAACGACGATTTTTACACCATTTCCGATATGCAGGAGATGATCGACTCGATGGAGGAGATGACCTCGATGATGACCATGGTGCTGGTCGGCATTGCGGGTATTTCGCTGCTGGTCGGCGGCATCGGCATCATGAATATCATGCTGGTGTCGGTAACCGAGCGCACACGCGAAATCGGCATCCGCAAATCGCTTGGTGCAAAAAAACGTGATATCATGCGGCAGTTCGTCATTGAAGCAGGTACGACTTCGGCGCTCGGCGGCGTGATCGGCATTGTGTTCGGCGCAGCAGTTGCGGTCGCGCTTGGGCAGGCGATCGGCATCAACGCTGCGCCGTCGGTGAGCGCGGTCGGTGTCAGCTTTGGCGTTTCGGTGTTCATCGGTGTGTTTTTCGGCTTTATGCCGGCAAATAAGGCGGCAAAACTCAACCCGATCGACGCGCTGCGCTATGATTAAAAGTCCAATGGTATGAAGTCAAGTAGGAGATGAAGGAAAAAATTAAACGAAACAGAATAAAAAAACCTGTGAAGGCCAACAAAAGGCAACACAAAACTAAGCCCTGCTCCTGTCATTTTTTGAAACAGGGCTTGGACACCAGAGCGATAAGCGGCGAGCTCAGCCCTCCGGCGGGATATACAGGCGGTTGTCCTTCAGCAGTCGAAAGACCAACCGAACCAGTTTTCTGGCAGTTAAGGCGAGTGCGCGTTTATGCTGGAACTTGTTGACCTCATGGTACTTGAGGTCATAGTAGCGCCGGAACTCGGAGTCGCATCTTCTCACAGAGTTGGCGGCTTCCAGCAGGTAGTAGCGGAGATAGCGGTTGCCGGATTTGATCATCCGGGAGTGTTCAGCCTCAAATTCACCGGACTGGTGCTGTGTCCAGACAAGGCCGGCGAACTTGGCAACCGAGGCTTGAGAGCTAAAACGGTGAATGTCGCCGATCTCAGCGATAATCCCGGCGGAGTAGACCTTTCCAATGCCTGGAATGGAGATCAGGGTATTCGGGATAATCTCAAACTCTTGTTCAATGGCCTTGTCCAGGACCTTGACCTGCTCCTTCAGTGCCCGCATGGAGGCAATCGAGACGGCCATAGCCTGGTTCACGGTATCGTTCACTGTCTTGGGCAGACGGTAAGAACCTCTGGCCGCAGCCCGTACCACCTTAGCGGTGGATTCTGGGTCTACAAATCTGCCACGCCCCGTTTCAGCGACAAAGGCAGTCAGTTCCTCCAGGTCAGCATTTGCCAAGTCATCTACCGTTTCAAACCGTTCCATGAGCGCGATGGTGGTGGCGCTGGTATTCTGAATGCCCTTGTCCTGCGCTATGCCAGAGCATTTCAGAAACAGATAGTTGGCAAACCGCTGCTTCTCTCGGGTTAGGTTTTGAATGACATCAAATCTGGCTCTGGTAAGAGTCCTGAGTGCCTGGTAGCGATAGTCGTCCATATAGACCTCCTTGGCGATCCTGCCGAAACGGAGATGGTCGGCAATCACAAAGGCGTCCACAAAGTCATTCTTGGGCAGGTCGGGATAGGCTTCCTTGAACTTTTTGACCTGCTTGGGATTGAGAACATGGATCTTTCGCTGGAACCGGCCAAGACCGCCATCCTCCCGGAGGGCATAAACCAGGCTGTCCCCGTAGATGGAGGTGGCTTCCAGGCCAATCACCACATCACTGAGCTGCATGGAATGCAGTGCCGACACAATTCTCTCTGACAACAGTTTAGCACCGCCAAGGTTGTTCTGCACAGAAAAACTGGAATACTTGCTGCCATCTGGTTTCATCAGGTAGGCAACATTGCTTCTGCTGCTCACATCAATGCCAACGAATAGTGGGTTCACAATTTTCACCTCCCCGCATGGAGATTTCAGGCCAGCAGGCTTTGAGATACCCATGATAACCGGAGCATCCGCAACCTCGCGTATCAGAATCATTCCGGAGCAGGCCAATGCGATAGCCCTCACTGCTAAAAGGGCGGCCTTATCTCCGGCAAACAGCCAATGAGTTTGCAGCTAACTTCCGGCTCAGGGGAACCGACTTTATCTGAAGCAGCCTTACAGCTCAACTAGGAGGGAAAGAACTTGACCCTGCTGTCCTACAGCTATTGTATCACGGGCATCTCTAAGCCTGCTGATACCTGCATCTATTAACTTTGAATCTTATTATACGAGGAGG